>Ga0335081_10003393_pt1 | contig 25058 bp, 21 predicted proteins | sample Lox_Sample_35_FD_206713 | JGI IMG/M metagenome (GOLD analysis project Ga0335081, IMG submission 206713) | Soil microbial communities from Loxahatchee National Wildlife Refuge, Florida, United States - Lox_Sample_3.5 | ecosystem: Environmental > Terrestrial > Soil > Wetlands | place: USA...
CGGGAGTTTTCAAATCGATTTGGACCCCTTTTCTCTCTAAGCTCATGCCGAACCACCAGTTAGCAGAATCTTGGAATTCAACAGTTGGACAGGCCTAAATGACGATTGCCAATTGCCGAACGCCGATTGCTGATTGCTTTGTTTTCAATAACATGCTGGGTTAGCAGCCAAATCATCAGAATTTTCACTCATTCGATCGAATTCCGGGTCTTTTAGAGGCTCATTTTTTGACCTATCGTGTTTAGTTTCAGCAAGATGCTGGGTTAATGGCAGTATCTCAAGTCTTTTCAACAAGATGCTGGGTTCGTTCGTAATATTTGTGATTTTCGCGGGCGCCAGTCCGTCCGGGATGCCTGGAAGACCCATAACCGCGCCCGCTTCGTTGAGACCAAGCATTTTTCGCCCCGCGCGCGGCATGTAACCTTCTTGTTTTCAGCAACCTGACGGCATAATGACTGTATCATGCTTGTTTTCAATAAGTAGACGGCTTCCGGCGAATTCCAAAAATGGAATATGAATGTTTTCAGTAACTTGACGGGTTCGTTCGTAATATTTTTTGTTTTCGCGCATGCCCTGACCTACGGACGGCGGACCTCCGAAACTAGCCTGCCACGCATGGATTTGGAGTGTGGTGGCGGGTGCGGCGGGGACTTCCTCGGCGCAAGTGTCGGGCAGGCTGGGCCTCATAAACGCCTCAACAATAACCGTATCATTACTGCGAGGGAGAAGTCAAGTGAAAAGCGCGAATGGCCGGTTGGTTTTCGGATCGACATCCATGCCTCGCCGTGTCTGGGAAACAGGGTGCTGGATCCATCAGAGAGTCAGGCCGAACCGGCTCAAAACCTCGCGCCGTCCGAGACGTGTGACGGAGAGCGCCCTACTGTCAAGTTCCTGAATCACCCATCTTTTTTTCAATGCGAGTTTCAGCAGAGCCGCCCCGAGCGCCCCGCCAAGATGACACCGCCGCTCGCTCCAGTCCAGGCATGCGAAGGCAAAGCGCCGGCGCAACGCCCGGGTTGCCGCGACGTCGATTCCTAGCGCCTCAAAGGCCTTGGCTCCGTTTGGGGTGAGGTCATACCCACCGTTCCGGCCGGTTGAACAGGCCGAGAGCCAACCTAACACCTTCAGCCGGTCGTGGAGCAGCACACCCAAGGCGCCCGCCAGGTGGTCGTAGCAAGTGCGCGCGGCACGCAGGCGTCCCGGCGTGTTGGGCACGAACGGCTGGCCTGAGCCGCCGGCCAGCACACTCAGTGCTTCGAGGGCGCCGGCAACTTCAGTCCCCTGCAGACTGTAATAGCGATGCTTTCCCTGCACCAGGACCTTGATGAGCCGTTCGGCCTGCAATCGATGCAGGTGTGCGCTCGCGGTGGAGGCGCTGACCTCAGCCACCACTGCGAGCTCGGTGCTGGTGCGCGCGTGGCCGTCCAACAGGCAGTAGAGGATGCGCACGCGCGCCGGCTCACCGATGGCAGCCGCAATTCTGGATACGGCGAGGTCGCCTTGAGCTTCTGCATTCATACTTTGATGGTGGACGAAGCGTCGATGTTCGGCAACCGGCAAACTGCGGAGGTGGATCCGGCTGCATCGTGGGCCAGGCAGATCGACCGTCGCGAAGCCCTTTCGCTCATGGCGACCCTGGGAGCGGCGCTCCGTCTGGGCCAAGCCGGCGCAGCGGCCAGACCGGACGACACGAGGACAACGATGACCATAACCTGTTTCATTCGCTATCAGATCGATCCCTTCCAGAAGGACGAGTTCAAAAAATATGCCGAGAATTGGGGCCGCATCATCCCTCGCTGCGGCGGCCACTTGGTGGGGTACTTTCTTCCGCTTGAAGGTACCAACGACGTGGCGTGGGGACTGATTTCGTTCGAGAGTCTCGCCGCCTATGAGGCCTACCGGGCCCGCTTGCGGTCAGACCCTGCAGCGCGTGAGAATTTCGCCATGGCGCAAAGCAAGCGCCTGATCCTCCGTGAAGAAAGAACCTTCGTTGAAGGGGTCGAGGGAACGCTCGGGCTGCCTTCGACGCTCACAAAATGACCGCGGGTTGAGGACAGCGCGATGGCGCACGCGTATGGTCAAACAGGCTCTCTACTGGTCGGCGAGAGCCTGCATCGGGGATATGCGCGCGGCGCGGTGTGCCGGCAACAGACAAGCAGCGAGAGCGACTATCGCGATAACGCCAGCCGAACCGGCGAGTATCGCCGAGCTATGGGCGGGCACATGGAACAGCACTGCTCGCATGGCCTGGCCCGTCAGCCAGGCTCCGGCCAGGCCCAAGGCGGCGCCGCCGGCGAGCAAGCGTAAGGCGAGGGAGATGAATTGCCCGCGAATCTGTTCCGGCCGCGCTCCCAAGGCCATGCGCACACCGATCTCGCGGCGGCGCTGCGCCACGGTGTAACTCAAGACGCCGTAAGTGCCGATGGCGACGAGCAGCAGCGCCATCCCTGAGAAAATGCCCGCCAGCAGTGCCGGCGAGCGGCGGGCCACCAGGCTCGAGTCAATTCGGTCGTCCATCGATTGGATGTCATTAACCGCCAGCTCGGGATCGATTTGCCGGGTCGCTCTTTCGAGAGCATGCCCCAGGGAATCCGGCCGCACGCTGCCGCGTACGGCCACAAAGATGTTGCTGTCCGGGCGATAAACGTAGGGGTAGTAGACGGCGCCTTGTGCTGCGTCGTCGGTGAGACCGGCTTGCTTGATGCTGCCGACCACGCCGACCACCGTGAAGGCCTCGCCTTCGGGTCCCGGTTCGGAACCCTGGAACAAACGATGGCCCAGGGCGCTGGTGTGGGGCCAGTAGTAGCGCGCAAAATCCTCGTCCACCACACACACTCGCACTCCCCGGCGTGAATCCGCGCCGGTGAGAAACCGTCCCGCCCGCAGCGTGAAACCCATGGCAGGGAAGTAGTCGCCGTCCACTCCGTAAGAGTAGTGTCCGCGCGGCGATTCGCCGGGCCGGAGTACATGTCCCTCCACGGCAGCGGCGCTCTTGCCGTTGGCGCCGCTGAAGGGAATATTGTTGGCCGCGCCCACCGACAACACCCCGGGTTGATGGCCAAGCTCGTCCACCAGCCTCCCGGTGAACGCCAGGCCGGCCGAGGGCGAGGGGTACTTGTTGCCGACCAGCGAGATCTGGCCCGTGATCACGTGATCGGACCGGAAGCCCGGAGAGACGGCCATCGCGCGCTTGAGGCTGAGCCCGAGCAGGCCTGCCCCTGCCAACAGCACAAAGGCGAGGGCAATCTGGGCGACGATGAAGCCATGGCGCAGGGATTGCGCGGCGCGGCCCGCCGTTCCGCCACGAGGCTCGGACTGGAGCGCGTTGGCCGGATAGACTCGAAGATTGAACCAGGCGATGGGCGCTGCGAGTACGCCGCCCAGGACGATGGCTGCGGCCAGAGCGACCATGGCCAGGCGCAGATCGAAAGCGATGTGCGCCCCAAAGGGTAAGCGATCGGCGCCCAGCGCAGCCACCAGGCGAATTCCGCCGGCCCCCACCGCGAGCCCGAGTAATCCTCCCAAAAGAGTCAGCAGCGTAGTCTCCACCACCACTTCGGCCACCACGTATCGCCGGCTCGCGCCCAGCGCCTGGCGGACGGCCAGCTCTTTCGACCGGCCGCTGGCGCGAATGAGAAGCAAATTCACGAGGTTGACTGTGCCGATGAGGAGAAGCGCGAACACGCCTGCTTGTAGCAACAACAGCGTGGGACGAATCGCGGCCACCTGGTCCGCATGGAGCGGCACCACCAGAGAACGAAATCCGGCATCGGCCATCATTTTGGCTTGGGGATCGTTTTTCTCGAGGGCTGTATTCTGCGCGTCAATTTGCGACTGGGCCTGCCCGAGAGTTGCACCCGGTTTAAGCCGGGCGATCATTTGCGTGACATTCCCCCCGGAGTGCCGCTCCCGGGGTAAGCGTTGTTCGGGGCTCGAAGCGAGGGGCAAGTACAACTGGGATTCGGAGGAGAGAAAGGAGAAGCCGGCAGGCAGGACGCCCACGACTGTTTTAGGAAAACCGTCAACCCGGATCGTCCGCCCAATCGCGCCGCGGTCGCCGTTAAAATGCTGCCGCCAATAGGCGTCGCCGAGAATGGCGACATCGTCCGTTTGATAAGTCGTCTCCGCATCCGTGAAGACGCTTCCGAAAGCGGGACCGGCGCCCAGGGTGGTGAAAAAATCAGGGGACACTTGTGTGATCCGCTCGCGCCCGGTTGAGCCGGCCTCGCCGACAATCGCGCTGCCAAAGCGGTAGATGGAGAGCGAGCTGAAGGCGGGAATATGGCCGCGGCGCTCGTAATAGTTGGTCAGCGAAGAACCGTCGCGCTCCACTCCCGCCTTCGGATAGGTATTGAAAATGGTCACGAGCCGGCCGGCCTCGGGAAACGGCAGGGGACGGAGCAGGATGGCGTCGATCACCGCGAAGATCGTGAGATTCGCGCCGAAGCAGAGGGCGAGGGTGAGAAGCGCAGTGGCCGTGAAGGCGGGCGACTTCCGCAGTAAGCGGGCGGCGTAGCGCAGCTCCCTCTCGATCTCATCGAACAAATAAAGGCCGCGAGCCTCGCGGCAATCTCCCTTGACGCTGTTGAGACCGCCGAACTCCAGGCGCGCGCGGCGGGCCGCTTCTTCCGGCGGCACGCCGGAGCGCGTGAGGTCGGCGGCGTATTGTTCCAGGTGGAAGCGCAGCTCCTCAGCCATACCGGCTTCAAAATCACGGCGCCGGGTAAGCACACGCAACAGGGAACGAAAGCGCTTCAACACCTCACACCTCCTCCGATGTCGTGTTCAAGGCCGCGGCAATCGCAGAAGTCAGGCGGTGCCAGCCGGCAGTCTCCTCGCGAAGGCGGCGGCGTCCGGCGGCGGTCAGGGTGTAGTACTTCGCCCGGCGGTTGTTCTCGCTCTGACCCCATGCCGTGGCGACGAGACCTTGGTGCTCCAGCCGGTAGAGCGCCGGATACAAAGACCCCTGCGGAATCTGCAGCGCGTCGCGCGAGATCTGCCGGATGCGAAGCAACACGCCATATCCGTGCAGGGGCTTCAAGGACACGGCCTTGAGGATCAGCATGTCGAGCGTGCCGGGGAGCAGGTCTGCGCTTTTGTCCGACATCCGGTTGCCTCCTAGTCTCGCTAGGAGAATACCCCATGTTCTCCTAGTTTGGCAAGGAGAGCTTGAATTGGATTTACATATCTTAGTCGAGGGCCGGGAACCCCCGGCGTCACGCTGTGACCGGTCTCCTGCGAAAATCGGCCCGGCGCTCCGCCTAGCGGCCGTCGTGGTGTTCGGTGCGGCCCTGGGCGATGTCGATGGCGTGGGGTAGCAGGTCGATGAGGATTTCGAGGGACTCGCGCGCGCCGCGCGTGCTCCCCGGAAGGTTGACGATCAGCCGGCCGGCGCGCAGACCGCAGACCCCGCGCGAAAGCGCCGCGCGGCGGTTCTTCTTTGCGCCCTCGGCGCGCATCAGCTCGCTAAACCCGGGTATTTCGCGCTCGATCACCGCGCGGGTTGCTTCGGGCGCGACGTCGCGCGGGCTCAAGCCCGTGCCGCCCACGGTGAAGACGGCGTCGCAGTCCGGGCTGAAGGTCCATTCGCGCAGCCGCTCGCTGATGCGGTCGAGGTCGTCGGGCAGAATTTCGAAGCCCGTCACGCTCCAGCCGCGGGTTTCGAGCAGCTCGCGCACGGCGGCGCCGGCCTGATCCTGCCGCGTACCGGCGGCCGTGGAGTCACTTAGCACGAGAATTTTTGCTTGCATGCTGATAGTGCCCGCTCTTGCCGCCTGCCTTCTCGAGCAGGCGAATTTCGGTGATTTCGATGCCGTGATCGAGCGCTTTGCACATATCGTAGACGGTAAGCGCCGCCACGGCCGCCGCAGTGAGGGCTTCCATTTCCACGCCCGTGGGGCCTGTGGTGCGCACCAGCGACTCGATGCGCACGCCCTCAGGTGAGAACTCCGCCTGCACGTCCACGTGCGTCAGAAGCAACGGATGGCACATGGGGATGAGCTCCGCGGTGCGCTTGGCGGCCGCGATGCCGGCCACGCGGGCGACTTCGAGCGGATTGCCCTTGGGATTCTTCCGCACCGCTTGCCGCGTGCGGGTGTTCATGCGCACCAGCGCCGAGGCCCGGGCGAAGCGCACGGTCTCCGGCTTCGCGCTTACGTCCACCATGCGGGCGCGGCCTCTCTCGTCGTAATGGCTCAATCGCTTCGGCACTTCCGTCGCCTGCCCTTCGGCGCTTCACTAGCCGCGCAGTTGTTCACACGCCGAGCAAATTACCTTTCGCTCCCGTCACAAATATTGTTGGCGCCCTGCCGGGAACGCCGCGTTCTCTGTGGCCGCAAAGACGAAACACAGAGGACACTGAGAATTCACCGTGGTCTCTGTGTTGAGGCTTCAGAAGCACAGAGGACACTGAGACGGCCGCTCACCAGGATTTTGGCAATACATCCACCCATTCACCGGCCGCGAGGTCGGCTTGATGCGGATGGATCACCAGGAAACAGTTTGCCTCAGCCAGCCCCACCAGATCGCCCGATCCGTGCCAGCCCACAAGCTCCACCCAAGGTTCTCCCTGCGGCGGATCGCATGCATGGCCGCTCTCGGCGCCCGGCTGACGGAGTGCGTCCACGGCGCCGTTCCGCTCAACGCGCGCGGGCATGAACACGCTCAGGCCCGTTTTCTGGCGCACCGGCTTGCGGAGGCGCGCCCGCAAGAACACGGGGGGCTCGAACCGGCCTCCGCCGAGCACGGCCAGGGCGGGCCGCGCGAAGAGCTCAAAGGTGACGAACGTCGATACCGGATTCCCCGGCAGGGCGAAGAAGAAGCGCTCGTGCACGCGGCCGAAGGTCAGCGGTTTCCCTGGCCGAATGGCGACGCCTTGGAAACAGGTTTCGGCGCCGAGCTCGGCCAGGACTTCGGCCACGAAGTCGTACTTCCCCACCGATATTCCGCCGCTCAGAACCAGGAGGTCGCACTCGAGGCCCTCCTCGATCAAGCGCCGCAAGCCTTCGCGCGTGTCCGGGGCCACGCCGAGCAGGCAGGGCACTCCGCCAGCCGCCTCCACCTGCGCCGCCAGCGCCATAGCGTTGCTGTTGCGGATCTGGAACCACGCCGGCGGCTGATTCAGTGGCACCACCTCATCGCCGGTGGGCAGAATGGCTACTCGCGGACGCACGAACACCTTTAGCTTAGCCCTGCCGATCGAAGCTGCGAGGCCAATCTCGCCGGGCCCGATGCGCCGTCCGCGCGGCAGCACGCGGCTGCCCGCGCGAGCCTCGCTCCCCCGGCACACCACATTCTCGAAAGCGGTGACGCTTCGCAAAATCTCCACTCGCCGGGCCGTGCCCTCGCCGGCGGCTGCGGCCTCGCGGGTGTATTCGATCATCACCACGGCGTCAGTGCCCTCGGGCAACGGCGCCCCGGTCATAATCTCGATCGCCGAGCCCGGGGCAACGCTGCCGGCGAAGGGGTCGCCCGCGCGCGCGAGCCCCACCACGTCGAGGGCGGCCGGCACGCGATCCACGTCCGCGGCGTGCACGGCGAAGCCGTCCCGAGTGGAGCGGTGGAAGGGCGGATAATCGCGGTCGGCGGCGAGGTCTTCGGCCAAGATGCGCCCGCGGGCCGCCGTGAGCGGCACAGTTTCGAGCGCGGGCTGCGGCTGCGCGACCTCAATCCGGGTGCGAACTTCGGCGAGGGCTTGTTCGAAGGTGAGCATGGCTTGGGGCGCGGGCGGCCGAAACTTCAGCGGCTCACGAGGGCGTAATTCTCCAGCCAGATCGTCTGCCGGCGCTCGGGTCCCGTGGAGATCATGGCGATGGGCACGCCGACTTCGCGGGAGATGAACTGGAGGTACGTGCGCGCGCGCGCCGGAAGCTTGTCGTACTCCTGCACGCCGAAAGTGGACTCCTGCCAGCCCGGGAGCGTGGTGTAGCGCACCTTCACGCGCTCGAGGTCGCGGACATCCGCCGGGAAACCGGCGAGCGGCCGGCCGGCGCATTCGTATGCCACCCCCACCGGAATCTCCGCCAGATGATCGAGGATGTCGAGCTTGGTGATCACGAGCGAACTGAGGTGATTGAGCCGCGCGCTGTAGCGGGCGGCCGGCACGTCGAACCAACCGCAGCGGCGCGGCCGGCCGGTGACGGCGCCGTATTCGCCCCCGCGCTCGCGGATCTTCTCCGCGTCCTCGCCCGAGGCTTCGCTGGGGAAGGGACCGCTGCCCACGCGCGTGGCATAGGCCTTGGAGACGCCGATCACCGAGCCCATCCGGGTTGGCCCCACGCCCGTGCCGGTCGAGGCTCCGCCGGCGGCGGAACTCGACGAGGTGACGTAGGGATAGGTGCCGTGATCGAGGTCGAGCAGGGTGCCCTGCGCACCCTCGAACAGCACGCGCTCGCCGCGATCGAGGGCGTCGTTTAGAAAAGCGGAGACGTCCGCAAGGCGCGGCACCATGCGCGCGGCCAGCTCCAGGTAGCGGTCAATCCAGGCGCCATCGTCGTTCGCGCTGCCGAACAGCGCTGAGGCCACGCGGTTCTTCTCTGCCACCAACGCGACGCATTGCTCGCGGAAGGCGGCCGGATTGCGCAAGTCCGACGTGCGCAGGCCGCGGCGCGCGGCCTTGTCCTCATAGGTGGGTCCGATGCCTTTCGAGGTGGTGCCGATCTTCCCGCCCGCGCGCGCCGCCTCCGCCGCGAGTTCCTGGCTGCGATGCCAGGGCAGGATCAGGTGGGCGCGGTCGCTGATCAGCAGGCGCTCTCCGACGGCTACGCCGGCCTCTTCTAGGCACTGGATCTCGCGCGCCAGCGCCTCGGCGTCGATCACCACGCCATTGCCGATCACCGCCGTGTGGTTGGGGCGCACAATGCCGGTGGGCAGGAGTTGCAGCACGAACTTGCGGCCCTCGGCGAGCACGGTGTGCCCGGCGTTGGCGCCGCCTTGATACCGGGCCACAATGTCAAAGTGCTCGGCCAGGGCGTCCACCACTTTGCCCTTGCCTTCGTCGCCCCACTGAACGCCCACCACCACCGCTGATCGCATCATGCATCTCCCGGGCGTGCCGGCCGCGCTTCATTGTAACCCGAGTCGAGCTCAAGCCCGCGCGTATCGTCGGCCTGCCGCGGAAGCACACTTGCGCCCCGGGGGGACGAAGCCCCGCCAAGCTTCGGAGATCGGGGACGATGAAGGGATGAATCGGGAAACCGACCTGCCAACTTGACTAGCTTGGGTTCCGGCCGGCGGGCGCCTTAGAGATGGCGCTCCATCAACTTCACCAGCGTGTCTTTCGACTGCACACCCATTAGTTGCTCTGCCACCTGGCCGTTCTTAAACAGCAGTAGCGCCGGAATGCCGGTGATGCGATATCGGCTGGTGACGGACATATTGTCGTCCACATTCACCTTGCCCACCTTGGCGCGCCCGGCGTACTCTTTGGCCACCGCCTCCACCGTGGGCGTGATGGCGCGGCAGGGACCGCACCAGGTAGCCCAGAAATCGACGAGCACGGGCTGCTCCGACTTCAGCACCTGCTCTTCGAAATTCTGGTCCGTGAATTCCATCAGTCCGTTTCCAACAGCATGAGACTTGTCTAATACATCCGTCATTGCACTCTCCTCGATTCTAAACCCCCCTCAGGACCCAGCCTGAACCGAGCTTAGCATTGGTATTCTAGACTGCGGAAGCCCGCTGCCGGTGTGCGGCCCGCCGCCACGGGCGGGACTTCCGCGCCAACCATTAGATGCAGCTTGGGGCGGTTTGACTCAAGCCGGTGAGGTCCGGCCTCGCCACTCAGGCGCCGACCGCCCGGCTCCCATCCACCGCCCTCTTGGCCGGCTCCAACTCGCGGTAAAGCTCCGCGTATTCGCGCGCGGAGCGGGCCCAGGAAAAGTCCTTGTGCATGCCGTTCACCATAATCCGCTGCCAAAGCCGCGGCCAGCGGTAGGCCTCCAGTGCTTTGCCGATGGCGTCGAGCAGCGCGGCCCCGGTGTATTCGTGGAACTTGAAGCCAGTCCCGGCGGTGCCATCGAAAGCCTCAATGGTATTCTCCAGGCCACCCGTGGCCCGCACTACCGGCACGGTGCCGTACTTCAGGCTGTACATTTGATTCAATCCGCAGGGCTCGTAGCGCGAGGGCATCAGAAACATATCGCTGCCGGCCTCAATCAGGTGCGCGAGCGCGTTGTCGTAGGCGATCTTCACCAGGAACTTTCCGGCATGTCGCCGAGCCAGGCGCTCGAACAACTCTTCGTACTCGCGGGCGCCGGTGCCGAGCGCCACCAGATAGATGTCGAGCGCGGCCAGCTCCTCGGCGATCTCCGCCAGCAGGTCGAACCCCTTCTGCCGGTCGAACCGCGACACAATGCCGAGCACGGGCCGGGTGAGTTCCGGTTGCTCCACGCCCATCTTTTCGAGCAGCGTAAGCTTGCACTCCTTCTTGCCCGCCAGATCCGCCGCGCTGTAATTCGCCGGGATCAGCGCGTCGGTAGCGGGGTCCCAGGTGTCGTAGTCGGCCCCGTTCAGGACGCCCCGCAACTGCCCGGCCCGGCGCTTCAGCACGCCCTCGAGGCCCGCGCCAAATTCCGGCGTCTGGATCTCCTCCGCGTATTTCGGGCTCACAGTGGTCAGCGCGTCGGCGAAGATGAGACCGCCCTTGAGCAGATTTACCTTGCCGTAGTATTCGAGCGCGTCCACCGTGAAGAGGGCATCATCCAGTGTGATGTCGCCGAGCGCCTCGCGGGGAAACTCGCCGTGATAAGCAACGTTATGGATGGTGAACACCGTTCGCGTGTCGCAATAGTAGAGGTCGTTGAGGTAGGCGTGCCGCAGGTAGATGGGTACCAGCGCCGTCTGCCAGTCGTGGCAGTGGATGATGTCGGGCGGCGGGCCCAGACGCTTGATAAACTCCAACGCAGCGAGCGAGAGTGCCGCAAAGCGCAGGTGATTGTCGGGGTAATCCTTGCCGCTCGCCGGGTCCTGGTAAAGGCCGTCGCGGTCGAAGAACTCGGGCAGGTCGAGGAGGTAATAGCGGACGCCCTTGAGGCTGCCGCCGTCCTGGACGCTGGCGAAGCGGAAGCCCGCGCTGAGCGGCACCGTGACGCTGCGGCCTGCTTCCGCGATCTCGCGGGGCTCGGTGGCCCGGTAGCGCGGCAGCAGGACGCTCACCTCAAGCTCCTGCTGGGCCAGCGCCTGCGGCAGGGCGCCGATCACGTCGGCCAAGCCCCCGGTCTTCGAGAACGGTACGCCCTCCGACGCTACGAACACGATGCGCACGCCAGCAACCCCCGGCCCCCGGCCAGGGGGTCCAAAGCCCAAAGGTAGAAGATGCCTGGCGGCCTGTCAAGAACGGGGGGTGGATTGGGATGGCCGAACCCACCCCCTCACCCGCGAGGCTACCCTGCCCTGGAGGCGGACCGCGCGGCGAGGGTCTCAGTCTGCCCGCGCTTCCCACTTTCACCCTCGTAAAGGCGCTTTGAGCGCTATAAGTCTTTTATAATCAGCACGTCAATCGCGCCACCACCCGCTTTTGCCGAATTTCGAAAGTGTACGATTTCTGGACACTTTCCCGCCTTGCAGGCCTCCTGGGGAGCGGGCGCCTGCCAAGTCGCAGGAGTGGCCGCCAACGCCGGCCTCCTTGGGGGGGAGCGGCCGCCGGCTTTGGCGAGACGCTGGCGGCGCGGCGGCGCCTCACCCGCCGCTGATGGCCGGTACTATCGAGATCTCGCTTCCGGGGGGAATAGGCGTGGCCAGGCCGCCCGTGTACCGCACGTCTTCGTTTCCCACAAACACGTTGATATGCTCGCGGATCTGCCCCTGCTCGGTCACCACGCGATCCCGCATGCCGGGGCACACCACCCACAGCGCCTGCAACGCGCCCGAGAGCGTAGCCGCGGCCGTTTCAAGCTCCACCACACTGTGGCCCTCGGCGAAGGAGCGCAACGCGCCCGGCACATGAAACGTGATTGACATTACTTCGATCTGCCCCGCCGCGTTTTTTGCCTCCTGGCAGACGGCCTCCCGCCGGATGATTTCGCCCTTCGCGCACGCGCCGCCGCCACCCTCACCGCCTTCGCCGCCCTCGACACTCGCCCGGCGCGCGGCTCCCCGATCACGGCGCTTTTCACGCAGACCACCGCCGGCAGGCCCTCCAGGATTTTCTTCCAGGTCTTCCCTTCGTCGGCTGAGCCGTACAGGTGCCCGCTGCGCGTGCCGAAGTAGAGCCCGGCCGGGTCGAGCGCGTCCGCCGTCATGGCGTCGCGCAGCACGGTTTCGTAGGCGCCCTTCTGGGGCAGGCCGCGGCTCAGCGGCTCCCACGAGGCTCCGGCGTTGCGGGTGCGATACACGCGCAGGCGGCCCTCCGGGGCGCAGCGGAACTCGTCCGATTCGACCGGCACAATATACACGCAGTCGGGGTTGTGCGGGTGCATCACCATGGCAAAGCCGAAGTCCGAAGGCACCCCGTTGGCGATATCCTTCCAGCTTTCCGCGCCGTCGTCCGAGCGGTACAAGCCCCAATGGTTTTGCAGGAAGTGGCGCTCCGGGCGGGCCGGGTGCACCACGAACTTGTGGACGCACTGCCCGAATTCGGGATAGCGGTCGGGCTGGTACATGTTGCGCACGCCGCGGTTCGCCGCCCGCCAGCTCGCGCCGCCATCCTCGGTCTTGTACATGCCGCCCGCCGAAATCGCCACGCACATTCGGGCCTTGTCCGAAGGGTGGGGCGCGATGGTGTGCAGCGTAAGACCGCCGTTGCCCGGCCGCCAGCGGGGGCGGTGGGGATGGTCAAAGAGGCCCCTCACCAGCGACCAGGTTTCCCCGGCGTCGCGCGACTCAAACAGCGCCGCCGGCTCCACGCCGCAGTACATCACGTCGGGCTCCTCGGGCCGGCCCAGGCTGATCTGCCAGATGTTGTTCAGCACGGTGCCGGTTTCGGGGGGAAAGCGGATGTTGGCTTGCTGAGGATTGGTCCAGACTTTGCCGAAATCTTCGCTCGACACCAGAAACGTGCCCCAATAACTGTGCGTTGAGGCCCACAAGCGGTGCCGGCCCTCCCGGCCGTCGTAGGCCAGGGAATAGATGGCGAGGCCGTGGAAATAAGGTCCCGCCACGTCCCAGCGGCGGCGCTCCGGGCCGGACCGCAACAGGAACGCGCCCTTTACGGTGCCCACCATCAGCAGCACGTCGCCGTCTTTCACCCTCAGGTGCCGCATGCCGCGCAGCACCGTGGTGAGGGGTCCTCGCTGTTCGCTCGCCTGCGGCAGCGGCACCGAGGATGACGATTGCACCGCCTCGAGCGCCGCCTGCACCTCCCCCGCCTGCTGGTAGCGCTGGGCGGGCTCCTTGGCCAGGCAGCGTTGGATGATGGCCCACAGCCCGGGAGGCACCCGGTCGGGCGGCGGCGCGGGCAGCTCGTGCAGGATGGCGGAGCACGTTTCCAGGCTGGTACGCCCGCGAAAGGGCAGCTGGCCCGCCGCCGCTTCGTAAAGCACCACGCCCAGTGCCCACAAGTCGCTGCGGAAGTCGCCGGGCTGCCCGCAAAGCACTTCGGGCGCCATGTAGGGCAGGGTGCCGGCAATCGCGCCGGCGCCTTCGAGCGGCGCGATGCTGGCTGTGGCTTCGTCGAGCGCGGCCTTGGGCACCCGCGTGGCCAGGCCGAAATCGAGCACTTTCACCAGGCCCTGCGGCGTCACCACCACGTTGGCGCTTTTAAGGTCGTGATGAACGAAGTTGCGGCTATGGGCGTGCACCAGGGCGGCGGCAATCTGCACGCCGTAGCGCAGGATGGACTCCACGGCCAGCCCCGCGCCGCCGGTAAGCTCCTTGCTGCCGGTAAGCTCCCTGGTGCCGATCGGCTCCTTGCTGCCGATAGCCTCCTTGCCGCCGATAAGCTCCTTCAGGGTTTTGCCGTCGATCAGCTCCATCACCATGTAAAGCTCGCCGCCGAATTCGCCCACTTCGTGAATGGTGCAGATGTTCGGATGGCTCAAGGCGGAGGCGGAGCGCGCTTCGCGCAGCAGGTTCTCGCGCGACGACTTTTCCACCAGGGCGCCTTCGCCCACCACCTTCAGGGCCACGTCCCGCTGCAAAACCTCGTCGTGGGCGCGATAAACCACCCCCATGCCCCCTTGCCCGATCTTCGAGACGATGCGGTAGTGGCCCAGCAGTTCGCCGATCACCTTGGCTCCTCAGGGTTCAAATGCTACTTCGCGGGGGATTGTGCGTCAACGGCGGCGAGGTCAGGCCCGGAGTCGGTCAGGAACGCGTGGGCCTGATGTGCGGTGGCGACCGGGGCAGCGCGGATCTGCTTCTCGGTGACAGCCGGTTGCATTCGGGGCGGTCTGGTGGTACGTTGTCGGTCGGCGCGGAACCTAGAATGGAAATTCCGGATCAGGAGGGGGACCATGACAGCCGACATGCGGGCAGGCCGGGGGAAGCGCCCCCAACCGGGGAAGGTGCGCGCCACGAACTGCTTCGTCCTAATGCCGTTTAGCAACGCTTTTAACGATGTGTTCGAGACGATTACAAGTGCCCTGGATGGTCTCGGTTTGCATTGCTGGAGGGCAGATCAGGTGAATGAGCCCGGGAACGTGGTAGTGAAGATACTGGAGGACATCAAGCAAGCAGACATCATCATTGCTGACCTTACGGGAAGAAACCCCAATGTCTTTTACGAAACCGGCCGGGCCCATGAGTTGAAAGACCCGGCAAAGGTGATTCTTTTGGCTCAAACCGATGATGATGTGCCTTTTGATCTCCGTGCACTACGCTACCTCAAGTATAACCCTGACAAAAAGGGACGGAAGGAGTTGAGGAGCAGGCTCCGAGATTATGTGATACAGGCGGCAACGGCCTCCGGCGGACTGTATGAGACGATAGAGACTTCGTCTGAGAGAACGAGGAGGATTGTCGCCGACTTCGACGCGTTGCTCAAGGATAACCCTGCCTTTGTGGAGTCACTGATCATCCGGGTGCAGGCCGGCCTTTCGAGTATCGCGATAAGCGATTTAGAATTAGTCGAACGCTCAGACCGTCCAAAAGAACGCATAGCCCTTCTCATTAAAGAGCGCAATCTCTTGCGGGCACTCATTGGGCGTGGCGCGGCGGCTCGAGTGATCATTTCCCCCCCTACTGGCCGTTATGTGGTCCAAAGTACGAAGCTCTCCTACCTTCGGGATCGATACGAACGGCTGATTGCGGTGCTGGAGGAGGCTGTGCAGAGTGATCCAAGCGACGACCCCTTTCGGTCTGACAGGTGCCAGATAGCGCTTGCTCCTTTTCGCGGCAATAACCTGCTCATCCTGGGTGACAGGTTGTTGTACGAGGGAGTAAAGGTCAACCTGGAGCGTGGGTTCGACTTGACAACTCGGGTCACCCACGCCGCTTCAGTGGCAACGCGTGTGCGCGCGTTTGATAGGCTGTTCGACGACGCCAAAAAGTATACCCTCGAGTATTTTGGCGGTACTGCGCCTTCCGAGGAGAACCCGGCTGACACACTTCGCCGAGCTGCCCTGCTAGGCATCAGAGACGCTTATAAGCAGTTCCAGTTGGCCTCCCCAATTGGCACTGGGATGCGTGTCGACCCTGCCGCGCCGTAGAAGCCACAGTGTGCCTTTTAGCTACGCGGCGAAAGAATGATGCAGAGAAGGAGAGCCGCCCATGAACAACGCAGAGCAGACCCCGAGCAGCTCACAGTGGTCATCAAAGGATGGGCAGCGAGTGGTCTTGTTTGATCTCGATGACACGCTCATCGACTCTGGCAGGGCTCGGGAAGAGCGTTGGCGGGCAGCACTTGAGAAGCTCGAAGGGGCGACGCTCGGCAACGATTTGGAAACCCTCCTTGCTGCTTATAAAGCACTTTATGGATTTCACGAGGACATCACTGGCAAGACGGGACCCCGAGGACATGTCTTTGAGGATATCCGTCAAGAGTGGAACACCCGTATCTCGTACGCGCTTCTTATCGCATGGTGCCAACAGAGCACATTTCCTCGCCAAAATCAAACCAAGGAGGAAACTCACAAAGAGGCTCTTGAAAGACTGAAGGCGGACGGCCACTGGCCTTCACTCCTTGCACGGGCTGAGGAGATCAGCGACCCATGGTCGGTCAATTATTCAATCTCGATAGATCGAGCGCGGCAGACCTTCTGGCAGGGAGATTGGAACTCGTATGTGTACGACGGGGTAACAGAATCCTTGAGAGAGTTGAAGCAGAGGGGTATCGGTTACTGCGTCGCGACCGAGGGTCACCTGCCGACACAATGGAGAAAGATCTGTGTCGTCGGACTCGATACATTGATTGCGCCAGAGCAGCTGTTGGCTACAAGCCAAGCAGCACGTCCGGAGCAAAAAATGAGGGCCCTCAATGATCTGATTGCATGGTATGGCGGCCGAGCCGCCGCCAATCAAGAGGCTGCTCAGGTGCTCCGTCCCGACGGCGGTTCTGACTCGGACGGAATTATTGAAACCAAAGCATCGGAATTACAGCTAGACGCCAAGGCCGCCGAACTGATTGCGGGCGGGCTGGTTCGAATCAAGAGGTTGTTTGACCGCATGGCGAAAAAACTCTACCGTCTTCACGAGGATGCCTTAACCCCAGCGGAGCCCGGCCCTGATGGCCTCCAGGTACAACCGGAATTTTATATTCGAGTCCTTTACGCCATCAACCAGGCACCTCAGGAGCCCCGAGACAGATTGATGAAGTGGGACCTGTCCTGGAACGAAAAACATCCGATCCGCTTGGCCATGGTAGGCGATAACCCGAAAAATGACGTGGCACCGGTGCTGCTCCTCGCACACAAGCTGGATAGAAAGATCATGTCGGTACGGGTGAGACAGGGCAAACGCCGGGAGGAGGAGGTGGTGATCCCCGTAGAAGGACTTAAAAAGCTACCGGCCGACTGCAAAACGATCCGCCATGCGTTTACGGACTACCTGTTGAATGACGAAGAATGGAGAGAACGAACCGATGTCCTGAGACGTCCGATGGCTCCTTTTGGCAGTGCGATCCAGCCTCCGGACCCTCAAGATACGTTGGCGCTCCAACGGAACATACTCGAGCTCCTTGCAGGAGTCGCCGGCGCCCGAAGTGCACATGCTCCTGACCCGCTGATAGTCGAGACAGCTAAGAAATTTGTGGATGAGGTATTCGAGATAATTCTGTTTGACATTAGAGACAGTCAGGCCAAAGATTTGGTTATCGAAAGAGCGCTTGTTATCTGCCGTGATGAGCGAGATGCTGCACTCATTTTGAAAATCTCCGGGTTGCCCCAAACAGCCGTCGAATTCGTCCTCTTTTTGGTCGAGTCGAGCGGCAATGACCAGGACAAGTTCACAAAATATCTGGAGGTACTTGCTGATCTTTTGAACCTCCGCTTTGGGGCTTGGGCGTCTTCGATGGTGCGCACGCTTTTCGACCGAAAGAGAGTCATCGGCAAGATCAGGGAGATTCTTACCTTGCGGGAGCTTTATATTCGCACACTGGAACCGATCATCAAGACCTCGAAGCTTCCCCGGGGGTTTCCGATTGCAGAGGCCAACCTTTTGTATAGTTATCTGAAGGGATAGGATGCCGGGCGCCTTTCCCGACGGCAACAGGTGTCGAAGATGTTATGATATCAGGAGTCGCTTGACGGAGAAACTCCCACAGCGCATTCTAGAGGATCATTATGCACGATGAGCTGCTCCAAGCCCTGGATAATGACGGGAACCCCCTTCCCACTGGTGTTTCCCGCATTGAGGCACACCGCTATGGGATTTGGCACCGGTCGGTTTCGATCTTCGTCGTCAACCCTTATGGTGAGATTCTCCTTGAAAAACGCAGCCCCCTGAAGGACCTTTTTCCCGGACTATACGACATACCCGGAGGGCACCTGACATTAGGGCAAACCCCACTGGACGCCTCGCGTGTTGAACTGAAGGAAGAGCTCGGACTCGATATCGATCCCTCACGCCTTAAGCCGCTTTGCCCTGAGAACGGCGTCATTGAACGCGTGGTGATCCCGGAAAAATCCATCATTAACCTCGAGCGCAAGACCATTTACCTCTTGCAGATCTTTGAGGAAGCGGAAGAAGAAGCCATTCTCAGCCGATCCGCCGAGTGGCTCCGCCTCTCACCGAAAGAGCTTGAAGAAAGAGGCGTCGAAGGAGAAGTCTCGCACGTCGAGTTCTGGTCCTGGGCACGGCTTGAGGATGCTCTCAGAGCTAAGGGTGGTCGCGTACTGGCCAGCGGGACTGAAACAGCCCTCTCTCACCCGCCGGCGGCCTCACGCGTACGGGTACTGTGCTACGATCTCCAGAGGGGTGCCCGATTTTCGTTTTGGGAGGCGAACAGGAGCCTATTTCCCGAACCGGACTGGGAAAAGGTCACAGACGAGTGCTTATTGAAGCTGTTTCTGGAAAGACCGAGCACACCTGCCGGGAAGGAGGAGGTGGAAGCGATCTTTGAACTCGGAACAAATCAGACTTCCGGGGCGTACCAGATCGGGCCCTTCCGATTAAAGGTTTCAGGCGATAAATATTGGGGCGCAAAGTTGCGCGACCCGGCTACACACTACGTCGATAACCTTCTCAAGGCCATTGCCCATAACCGCGAGGCCGACGTGAAAGAACGGTTGCTCAGAAAGATACCAACCGTTCGCGCATTCGTTGGACAGGCGCTGAACCTTCCGATGGGAGACGGGAGCCGCCTCCGGGACCGCCTGAGCAACCTTGCCGACATCGAGGTAGCGCGGAAGGCCGTCCTGGTGTGGCTGGAGTATAACGCTAGAGACGTTCTCTCAGGGGAAGACTTGCTCCACCCCACGCGCGATCTTGGTCAGTCGTGCATCGAAGCGGGACGGAGCCTGTTGGCCAACTGGCGCAACCGGCCCCCGACCTCGGACGCTGACCGAATCAAAGAACTCTTGCTTTTGGGTCTTGGCGCCTCGATCGACTTCAACAACCCCCGTTTCCAAGCGGCGCTCTCCGCCCAAGCCGGCCCAGGGCCGTGGATACTCAAATTCATTCAAGAAAGTACCGCAGAGAACTTGAGCGTGGAGCTGGGGGGCGGTCACTTTCTGCAGGAGCTCTTCGACGAGTACCTAAACGGCCAACGAGCTGCGACGCTCGCTTTTTTGCCCGGCAATTGTGCGCAGGCCTATCTGAGCCTGGCGTTCTGCCAGGAGTTGCTCGAGCAGAATAAGAACTTGAGGGTGATGTTCATTCCGAAGTCGGGTGCTCCCGGAAACGACCTCGGCCTGGGAGACGCACAAACCGCAGTGCGGGCCGAAGCGGCCGGTCTATTGGCTGAGCTAGCATCGTTTGAAGGGCAGGGCCGCTTCATCTTCATACCGAACGGTCCTACGGGTCACGGACTCGACCCGGCGCGCCTTTCGCGCGATGTGGCCGAAGCTCTGGGCAAGGCTACCGTGATTATTGCCGAAGGGCAAGCCTATGCCGAAATCTGCGGATGGAAGAAACCGACATACATAGCCTTTCGAGTGAACGGTCGTGTGGCAGAGGCGATCCACGGGGTGTCCAGAACGAGCAACGCATGTGCTCTTGTCCGCTTAACGCCGGGCGTGGACCACTTCGAAGGGTTTGAAACGGCAGTGCTAAGAAGGCTGACAGATCGCACCGTCAGCGAAGGAGTACCCGCCGCCTTACAGACGACCTCCGAATACGTAAGTGCCATACTGGGGGACAATCTGCCGCTCGTGGCAAAAAACCTCTTCCAGGAAGATCTGAACGAGGCTATTCGGGAGGTCAGAACGGAGGCCCGCCGCCTAGACAAGACGTTTGCACAAGTGCTGCTCGGAGCAGCAGGAAGTCCTCCCGATCCTGACTTGGTGAAGACATACTATAAGGAACGGCGTTTTCCTGTTTTCGGCTGCGGGGGTGGAGGAGGGTTCAATGGGGTCACCCTCAAGGCTCTCAGAATGCTAGGCAAGCCCGTGGCGGCGGGCGTGCCGAGTACAGACGACGGAGGGAGTACGGGAGACCTCCAGAGTTGGCTGCGACAAAGGAGAGGCTTTGTTTTTGGCGTGGGCGACATGGCGGGAATTCTCCAAGACGCCACCGACAACGACGGGAAGCGGGCTGTCCTGGCCTACAGGCTTGACCACGAGCCGAGCGAACAGGTCGGTGAGACCTTGGCCGAGGCGGTCTTGGATCACATCAAGTCAGAGATCAGCAAACCCACCTACCCGGTAGCGCCTGTCCGGTTTGCTCCCGACTTCCTCAGCTTTGTTTGTGACCAGCTCAATCTGGCACGCATCATCGACCGGTCGTTCCGCAGCGGGAAGCGTGAGGAGGAGCGCCTCCGAGTCAGGGGGGCCAGCCTCAGAAACTTGAACGTCGTCGCCGCATATGAACTGTGTAACTGCCTCGGCGACCGGGGTGAGATTCCCAGCGAAGGTCGCCTGGAACCCCTGTATGTATTGGAGAAGGCGTTGGGCATTACCCGAGAGGTGATGGTCCTACCCGTTACATACGATGAGTGTGTGCTCTATCTGGAATATGAGCAACCTGTGGAATCGACCCTTGCAGAAGATTTCAAGGTCCCAGGTGACGCACTTCGAGAAGGGCGACGACGCCTGCTCGGACAGAAGTATATCGATAAGCTACCCCAAAGGGGCAAGAGGCGGACGGTAGGCGTAGTTGCAGGCGCCGGCCAAACTTCACGGCGACCCAAAGCCAACCCTGAGTATCTTGCCCGCCTGCGCGCTGCAGAGCTGTTCGTAATGGGCGCTGGTTCCTTGGTCGGCAGCCAACTTGCTCAACTTGCGGTCGACGGTGTCGTGGAGACACTGATATCTCACCGGAATATGCGCAAAATACTCGTCATCAACCATGTGAAGCTGGACGAGACACTCGGTATGACATTGCGCGACCAGATTGAACTAATCGAGACTGTTGCGACTGAACACGTACCCCAACAACTTCTGGAGAGACTTTCTCCTGAAACGAAACGCTTGCGGATCGGTGACATTTTCACCGACGTCGTCATACCCCGTACGGTGGCGCGGGAAGTCCAGGCTGAGATGTTTAAGCGCCAGTATCACTGGGATCGAGCAGCAGATGACCTGGTCTTCGTTGAGCTTCAGGGGCTCTACAGCGGCCGCTCGATGAAGGTTCTCCGAAACAGATATGTGGACTTCCTCCTGGACTATCCGGAAGTGCAAAAAGAATTGGCCATCACGTTGCGAGAAATTCAGGTTCTATCATACCTGGAGCAGCCGGGCACTCTCTTCGGAAACCGCACCGAGACCGGTCGCTATCGCGGAGCGCTGTTCGCCGCTGATGAGGATATCGATTATCTCGTGGAGCGTGGCATCCAGCGTCGTAGCATCCACGAAGTCGATTCAATCGGGGAGAACTGGAAGTTTCTCAAGGCCGAGGGCGCACCCTCGTTTGAGACCTTTCCCGGTCTCGTGCCAGAGGCCTTGGTGGGAATTTTTCGAATCGCGCTGGAACGCGGATCAGACGTGGCCCAAACGAAAAAGCCGTAAGGGCGCCGTGCTTTGCCCGTGATGCCGACCTGCCCCCTGAAAACTGGGCCAGTCGAAATGTGAGTTCTCCGGGGTACAGAAGCCCAAGGAGGACATGCGATGAGGAAGAGCCGGTTCGGTGAGGGGCAGATAATCGGGGTGCTGAAGGAAGTGGAATCGGGGCACGCTGGAGCAGACGTTTCATTTCACGCCTGCGCCGTGGCTTGCCTGTCAGAGCGGTCGGTAACCGGTTCGCTGAGCGCCTTGAAAAACCGCGCGCTACGGGTGGGCGGTTTGGCGTCCCGCAGTGCGATGGCCGCTGACGGTAAAATCCACCAGGGCACGACGCACGGCATCCGGCTCGCGGCGAATCACGGTGAGGAAGGCCCGGGCCGCCCCGGAAGGCACCACGCGCGCTTGCTCCCATTCCTGTACGGTGCGGACGCTCACGCCAAAATATGGCGATAAAATCGAAGGGGCCGCCGAGGCGGTCCGCTCTACCGAAATTGTAGCCCTCGGGTGGGGAATAGCTGATCTCAGGGATCAGCAAACTTCATAAATATGATGCGGGCTGGCGCAGGCCGGCCTGCGCCAGGTCGCTCCTACCAGATCTTCGCGAGACTCTGTAGGCCCTGGAGATAGTCGTCCTTCTCGATCCGGGATTCGACGCCGAACTCCGCCAGAATAGTCATCATCTGCCCGACGGGGAGGCCCGCAAGCTCGGCGGCTCTGCCGAGCGATGCCTCGCCTTTCCTGTATCTCTCGATCGCCAGCAGGACTCGGCCGCGGGTGACGAGGTCTCGCACCGCTTTGGAGAGGTCGCTCCGTTCCTCCTTCGAGATCTCACTGAGGAACTCATAATTCTCGCGATCCATGCGAACACTCAGGGTCTTGGTCACGGTCTTGCCTCCAACTTCAGCCGTGCGTCCTCGATAATGGAATCCTTATAGCGCCCGTGCAGCCGAAGCGCCTCGAGTTTGGCCAGGGCCCGGCTCCTATCCAGCAGCCCGTTCTCGCAACTCCGAACGAGAATGCCCACCGCCGTGGTAAACGGAATGCCGAGCACCTTGCAGGCGTTGATGCCGTTTTTGTCATCGACACCCAGGAGTTGGACCTTGTGCTTGAGGCTGAGCACAACGGCTTCCGCCTCGCCTCGGCCCAGGCTGAAGTCGGCTTGCACCTTGACCACGAGCTTACCGTTCCTCACGGGGATCACCTTGATTTTCGATTCCTGGCGCGCCTTCTGAATCATTAAGGCGTCCAGAGTCTTCTTCTGGCTGCAGCACTCCTTCTCGACCTCAGCCGGAATCGCCACCTGAGCGCCGACCCGCGCCAGGAAGAGGTCGAGGAGTTCGACCTTCGCCAGCAGAATCAAAGTGGACGCGTCGAGAATTATCATTATGACAAATTATGACGTCCGTAAGTGTAGCACGCCCTAACCTGGGAGGCAAGTCCCAACGAGCGCGTTAGAGCGGGTTGCGCAGACGTTTCATTCCACGTCTGCGCCCTGCCTTGCCGGTGGGGGCCGTCAGACACCGATTCGAGGTGCGTCTTGAAGAACTGCGCGTTACGGGTGGGCGGTTTGACGTCCGGTAGTACGATGGCCGCTGGCGGTAAAATCCACCAGGGCGCGACGCACGGTATCCGGCGCACGGCGAATCACGGGGAGTCCCGCAGCGCGGAGCTGCTCTCCAAGCTCCGCACTACGCTTACTCCGCCCGGGTATACAATGCTTGAGACTGGAGGCGTGCGAGACTTCGATATGGAGTAGGCGGATTCGAGGCAACATTTGACGGTGGGCAGCTTGTCCTTGGGACACCTTAGGTTGAGGAAGCGAGGCCGCAATGAATTATCGCATTCTTTCCCTGGATGGCGGAGGCACCTGGGCGCTCATCGAGCTCAAAGCACTCATCCATCTTTACGGTGACAACACTTCCGGCCAGGCCGTGCTGGAAGACTTCGACCTCGTAGCTGCGAATTCGGGCGGAAGCATCGTGCTCGGGGGCTTGGTGGAAGATCTGACGCTTGGGGAGATCCTTGCCTTGTTCCAGGACCAAACCAAGCGAGAGTCCGTGTTCTCTCCGACGCAATCGTTCGGGGACCGGATCCTCCGCGATTTAACGGGGCTGGGGCCGAAGTACAGCGCGGAGAACAAACTTTCGGCATTACAAAACGCGCTACCCGCCAAGGGCAACGTCCCTCTGGACCGTGTTACGGCAGGTGTGCGGCGTCCCGGCTCGAATGAAGACGTGCATCTGCTCATGATAGGATTCGACTACGACCGCAACCGCGCGGCGTTCTTCCGCTCATCGCCGGCCAGCGGGCCGGCATGGGGAACGGGCGAGACGGCGGATGTGACGCTGGCTGAGGCGATTCACGCCTCCACGAATGCGCCCGTGAACTATTTCGATGCGCCGGCTACTTTCCCGGACCGTGCGGGCCGCTACTGGGACGGGGCCATCTCCGGCGGCAACAATCCCGTGCTGGCGGCAGTCACGGAAGCGATCCTGAAAGGCCAGGACCCCCTGAACCTCGCGGTGCTGAGCATGGGCACGGCCTCGGTGGCGCTCCCCTGGCAACAGCCGGGGGAGCCCTCGTCCCCGTACCTCCAGCAAGTGGTCGACCCCGGGATCGTCACCGATTTACGCAAGCTTGCCTTATCGATTCTTGACGACCCGCCGGACATCGCGACGTTCCTGGCTCACGTCATGACGGGAAGCGGCCTGGGCCTCAATAAGCCACCCGCTGACAGCCGGGTGATCCGCCTGAACCCGCTGATCAGCCCGGTAGGAAAAGCCGGTGCCTGGAGCGCGCCGGGCGCCATGACCGCGGCCCAGTTCACGTACCTGGCAAACCTCGACATGGATGCGGTGAAGCAGTCGCAAGTGGACGCGATATCCAAATACGCTAATCTCTGGTTGCAGGGTGTGGCTCCGAACCAGCCTATTCGGATGAACGGAGACACGCTCCATCCCGAACTGGGGCAGACCCGGTTCCAAGACGGGGTCGCTGCGTGGAATGCGATCAAATGACGAAGGCAGTTCCGATGACACGGTTCAGGCCGGAGGAATGGCGGGTTGGGCCGGCTGGCCCAGGCCTTTCGCTTCAGGCCAGCGTCCTCCCACGCCCGAGGGAGCTCTCGGTGACCGATTCGAGGGGCGCCTTGCAAGACTGCGCGCTACGGGTGGGCCCGTGGACGTGCCGCAGCGCGCTGGCCGCTGCCGGGCGTCAAACGGTCTTCGCGAGGGAGTAGCTGGTGCTGCGGCCTCCGGCGGCGTCTTTCACCAGCACGCCTTTGCTCACGAGGTCCTCGATGTCGCGCAGCGCCGTATCCTGAGAGCACTTGGCGAGCGTCGCCCATTTGGAGGAGGTCAGCTTGCCTTCGAAGCCGTTCAGCAGTTGGGTGATCAGGTTTCGCTGCCGGTCATTGAAGGGCGCGCCCGCATGTGATTCCCAGAATCGCGCTTTGGTGAGAACGGCCGCCAGGGTGATTTCGGCCCGGTCGAAAGCGCGGCTCAGACAACCCAGAAACCATTCGAGCCAGGCCGTGATCTCAAGATCGCCCTTCTGCATGGCCTCGAGAATCTCGTAGTAGTCCTTGCG
>Ga0335081_10003394_pt1 | contig 25055 bp, 17 predicted proteins | sample Lox_Sample_35_FD_206713 | JGI IMG/M metagenome (GOLD analysis project Ga0335081, IMG submission 206713) | Soil microbial communities from Loxahatchee National Wildlife Refuge, Florida, United States - Lox_Sample_3.5 | ecosystem: Environmental > Terrestrial > Soil > Wetlands | place: USA...
ACCGGTTCTTTCAACGGCGGGCAGACCTATCAGAACGAGGTCTACATCGAGGGGCTGCCGTTAACCAGCGCCGGAACCGAGGGCGACACGCGCAACCTGGCGTTTGGGGTTTCGGTGGAGGCCGTGGACCAGTTCCAGGTTGAGACGGCGGGCGCAAAGGCCATGTACGAAGGGCAAGGCGTGGAGAACTATGTCCTCAAGTCAGGAACCAACCAGTTCCACGGCGGCGTGTACGAGTACTTTCGAAATACCGATTTCGACGCCCGAGGTTTCATCGCAGCGGTCGTGCCGGCCGACCATCAAAACGAATTTGGGGCGAACGTCAGCGGGCCCATCCGCAAGAATAAGTTGTTCTTCTTCGGGAACTACGATGGATACCGTCTGGTTTCGGCCACGACCCCTGTCGGCTACCAGAGCATACCGACCACGGACGAACGGCAGGGCAATTTCAGCGCATTTCCACAAGTGATCTACGACCCCCTCAGCGCGACCGGGACGGCGCCCCGGACACCGTTCTCAGGCAACGCCATCCCGTCGACCCGGATCTCAAAGATCTCACAGTCGTTTCAGTCTTATCTTCCGCCACCTACCAACGGAAATATCACGAATAACTACCTGGCTATGTTGCCGAGCAAAGTCAATAATGATAGCACTACGGACAAGGTGGACTACAACCTAAGTGACAAACACCGCATTTTCGGCCTGTTTTCCACGGGCAAGTATGCCTGGCCGAACGTGGGCAGCCTGACACCGGTCACCACGTCGACGCTGCCGGCACCCTATACCGATGGAAGAAGCGTGATCGAGTACGCGACGGTGGCACAGGTTCACGATTCCTACGTAATCACCCCGACGTTGGTCAACCAAGCCAGCCTCTCTTTGAGCCGTATGTGGATCCCTCTGACCGACCCCACGGCTGACGGCAATTATCCCGGGAAGGCGGGCCTCACCGGTCTGCCCGCCGGATTCGCCAACTCGGCATTTCCGGACATCAACTTCGGCGGCCAGAACGCGCCGGTGAGCTGGGACGGAACCAACTCTCACGTGTACAACGAGGCGCAAAACACCGTTGACGCGCAGGATAACATCCTGTGGATCAAAGGAAGGCACAACTTTACATTCGGTTTCCAGTGGCAGACCCTGCAGGACAACGAGACCTTTGCCTTGAACGCCGCTTTCACGTTCAGCAACAATGAGACGGCACAGTTCGTCAACGGGGCGCTGAGCCCCACCACGGGCCTCGGGTATGCGAGCTACCTGTTGGGCATGGTGGACGGCAGCAGCAACACGCAGGATTCCGTCACCGAGACCGGCGGACGGTACAAGACATACGCCGCGTATATCCAGGACGATTTCAAAGTGAACTCGCGCCTCACCCTGAATCTGGGGCTCCGCTGGGATATATGGGGTCCGTTTACGGAAGTGGCCAACCGGATGTCTTTCATCAATCCGATTCTGACCAACCCGGTGGCGGGGGGCATTCCAGGAGCACTGCAGTTTGCCGGCGACGGCGCCGACAGTTGCCATTGCAGGACACCTGTCCAGCAGCACAACATCAACCCCGGGCCTCGCATTGGGCTCGCCTACCGAGTGGGGGACAACACTGTCATTCGGGCGGGCTACGGCATTTTCTACGCACATGCAGGCGGTGTGGGTGGGCGCACCAACGGACGGCAGGGGCTGAGCCAGGTTGGTTATAACGGCACCAACGCCCAGTCCTCGGTAGCCACCGGGCAGCCGGCGTACATTTGGGATAACGGCGTCCCAGGCATCACGAATCCTCCGCCATACCTCAATCCGAGCTATGGGATCGGCTATATCACAGCGGCGGCGGCTTTGGCGGCAGGAGCGCCGTGGGCCGGCCCCTCGACGGCGATTGGGATGACTTACGGCGATCCCGATTTTGGCGGAAAAGCTCCTTACTATGAGGATTGGAGTGTCAATATCCAGCACTCAATCACCCAGAACCTGGTGTTGAGCGCGGCGTATAGCGGCAGCGCGGGTCACTGGCTGCCCGGCGCGGGCGTGGCTGGGCGCATGACCAACCAGATTCCGGTGACGTATCTTCCGCTGCAAGGGCTGCTGAGTTCGACCTTGAACGCGACTACGCTGGCACAGGTTCAGGCCGTATTCCCGAGTTTCACCATTCCGTTCCCAAACTTCACGGGAACGGTGGCCCAAGCGCTGAAGCCCTTCCCGCAATATGGCAGCATTTCTGATCCCTGGCTGGATGTGGGAAACTCGACCTATAACTCTCTACAGATCACGCTCAACCAACGCCTTTCGCACGGCGTGACGTTGATGTTCAACTACGCTTACAGCAAGGAACTGGACGATTTGTCCGGGGTGCGCGATCCGAACAAGGATTTCCTCGAGAAAGGACCAGGCACCATCGACCACCCGAGCGTGGCCAGCCTCGCCTTTGTGTATCAGGCGCCATTTGGCGCCGGACACATGCTAAACAGCAGTTCCCGGCTGCTCAGCGCAATCATCAGCCACTGGCAGTTTTCCGGGATCTTCACCTATGCGGGCGGGGCGCCTCTGACGATCACGGGTACGTGCACAGGGGGCGGCATTATCGACGCCGTCTGCTATCCGAATTACAACACGAATTTCTCAGGGAGCGTGTGGCAGAATGGCACGCCGGGGACCGGAAATATCACCACGACCTCCTACCTCAACAAGGCGGCCTTTGTCGACCCGCCGGCGTACACGGAAGGCAACCTCGCTCGCTCGGCCCCGTACGGGCTCTTTGCGCCGCACAACGCGGATATGGATCTGAGTGTGCGCAGAGATTTCGTGATTCGCGAGAAGGTCAGGGTATCATTCCAGGCGGACGCGTTTAACGTCAACAACGCGGTGCATTTCGCGGCGCCGGGGACGGGCATCGATTCGGCTACTTTCGGCATCTTCACCGCCATGGCCAATTCGCCGCGGAAGCTGCAATTCAGTGCGAGGGTGAGTTTCTAACAGGAGCGGAAAGGCGCGCGGCGAGGGGATGGATGCGACGGAGAACCTTTCTTTCTTCAGCGGCGGTTACCGGCTTCGGACTCGCCTCGAGCGCGAAGGAAGCAGCAAGTCAAACCGCAGAGGAGACCGGGGAGGTTCTAGTCGACTGGTTGGGTGGCAAGCCGCCGGCCGTGGCCACCGGAATCAGTTGGGGCGTACCGTGGACGCGCGGGACCTATCCTAAGGACCAACGTTTTGCACTGACCGATAGCGGCGGCAAGGTGCTGCCGCTGCAGAGTTGGCCGCTCGCCTGGTGGCCAGACGGCTCGCTGAAATGGAGTGGTTTCGCGGCCGTGGTGGACGCAGGGGCAGCGGGACCGTTCCGCCTGGCGCCGGGAAATTCAGGTGTCCCTACTGACGCGCCCGCCGTGCGGGTGCGGGAAAGTGCCGACGGCATCGACATCGACACAGGCAATATGCAGTGCCGTATCCCGCTCCAGGGTGCGGCCTTGATCGACTCCATCACCATAGGCGGCCGTATAGTCGCGCGGCAGGGACGCCTGCTCTGCACGCTGGAGGACGGCTCGCAGGCGGACACCGTCCGCTTCGAGAACTTCGGGAGCGCGGTCCGCAAAGCAACCGTAGAGCAAAGTGGTCCGGTACGCGCGGTGGTAAGAATCGAAGGCGTTCACAAGGCCGAAAAAGGGAGCCGGGAATGGCTGCCATTTACCGTGCGACTCTACTTTTACGCCGGAGACGCGGCCGTGCGCGTGGTCCACACCATCGTGTTCGATGGCGACCAAGAGAAGGACTTCATTCGCGGACTGGGCGTAGCGTTTACGGTGCCCATGCGCGAGCAGGTGCACAACCGGCACGTCCGTTTCTCGGGGGAAGGCGCGGGACTTTGGGCCGAGCCGATCGAGCCGGCAACCGGCGCACGGCGCCTCACCGCGGCGGCCGGCGACGATCTCTACGCCGCGCAACTGGCGGGCAAGCGCATTCCCAACAAGGAACAGTTCAACACGCAGGGGCAGTTTCTGTTGAATAACTGGGCCGTGTGGGATTCTTACAAGCTGGTGCAGCCCACCGCCGAGGGTTTCACGATTCAGAAACGGACGAACCCGCGGAGTTGCTGGCTGACCGCGGGAGCCGGGACACGTGCGTCGGGGCTGGCGTTCGTAGGTGACGTGAGCGGAGGCTTGGGAGTCGCCCTGAAGGATTTCTGGCAATCGTACCCCACATCGCTCGAAGTCCTGAAGGCCGCCGGGGAGGCCGCGGAGCTGCGCGTCTGGCTGTGGTCGCCCGACGCACCTGCAATGGACCTGCGCCACTACGACGTACGCAATCACACCCTGGAGGCGAGCTATGAAGATGTGCAGCCGGGGTTCAGCACCGCCCACGGCATCGGCCGGACCAGCGAACTGACGCTCTATCCCGCGGCGGCCGTACCCGCTCGTGAGGAGACAGCCCGGCAGGCACAATCCAATGCCGAGCCGCCGCGCCTGGTTTGCCGCCCCGAATACCTGCACCAGGTGGCAACTTTCGGCGTGTGGAGCCTGCCGGACCGCTCCACGCCATTGAAGCGCACGGTGGAAGACCAGCTCAGCGGCGCGCTCGAGCTTTACCGCAGGGAAATCGAGCAACGGCGCTGGTACGGTTTCTGGGATTACGGCGATGTGATGCATGCGTACGATCCGGGGCGCCATACGTGGCGCTACGACATCGGCGGCTACGCCTGGGACAACACGGAACTGGGCACCGATCTGTGGCTGTGGTACAGCTTTCTGCGCACCGGGCGCGCCGATGTCTTCCGCATGGCGGAGGCCATGACGCGGCACACCAGCGAAGTGGACACGTACCACTTGGGCCGGTTCGCCGGACTAGGGTCGCGCCACAACGTACGCCATTGGGGATGCGGCGCCAAAGAAGCGCGCATCAGCCAGGCAGCTTTCCGGCGGTTTTACTACTACCTCACGACGGACGAGCGCACCGGCGACATTATGCGCTCGGTGGTGGATGTCGACTACAAGGTGACCGAGATCGACCCCATGCGGCTGGCTTCACCGCGGACCGGGATCATTCCGTATCCCGGCCGTATGCGCGGCGGGCCGGACTGGCTGGCCTGCGCCGGCAACTGGATGACGGAATGGGAGCGCACCGGTGACAACAAGTACCGCGACAAGATTCTCGCCGGCATGGATTCGATTGTGAAGATGCCGTACGGTTTCATGAGCGGACCGAACACGTTGTACGGTTACGATCCCGCGACCGGAAAACTATACCCCCTGGTGCCGGATGGCTTCGGCACCTACAACTTGCAGGTGATCCAGGGTGGCGCGGAAGTAGTGTTCGAGCTGAATCAGCTTATCGAACACGCCGGCTGGCAGAAGGCGTTCCTGCAATACTGCCGGTTGACCGCAGCTCCCAAAGAGGTCGTCGCCAGGGACATGGCAACCGCCGCCGAGGGCAGCGATGGTTCGTATGCAGGTGCGGGACGGCTGGCCGCATACGCCTATTGGAGGACCAGGAATGCTGTATTCGTAGCTCGCGCCATCAGCCCGCTGGGCGGTGCAGGCGCGCAACGGCGAGTTGCGGGAGGCCTGTACGCCACGCGCCGGGTGACGGGACCCGATGTACTGAATGCCTTAGACGAGGCGCCGTTCATCTCCACCAACGCTACGGCACAGTCCTCGCTGACCGCCATCCAGGTTCTGGAGTTGTGTAAGGACCAGCTTCCCGCGGACTTGCCGGCGGCGCCGGGCGGCGCGCGAGGCGGCTTCCCGTGAGCCGGGCGGCAGGCGTGGGGCAACGGCCCCGCGGAGCTGACAGTTCGTAAACAGGTAATTGTGGGGAATTATGTCTCGGTATGCATTCAAGCTACGGATTAAGCCGGAAGCAATCGAAGAATATGAGCGCGAACACCAGCAGGTCTGGCCGGAGTTGCTGGCCAAGCTGAAGGAAGTGGGGATTTCCGACTACTCCATCTTCCGCCGCGGACAAGATCTAACGCTCTACCTGCGCGTGGACGATTTTGATCGCGCGTGGGACGAGCTGGAACGGGACCCGGTGAATCAGCGCTGGCAGCAATTGATGGGGCGCCTGTTCGAACCGGTGCCGGATAAGAAGGAAGGCGAACGCTTCGCCATGCTGAAAGAAGTGTTTTATCTGGAATGAGACACCACTGCATCCGCTAACGAGGGACTCGGCGGCCGCGAGGTGAAACCTCAGTCACACTGACACCGTGAGCAAAGCGTCATTTGGGTAGAAGTGATCTACGTTGTCCGGGGTAATGATGTGATGCGTGGTGAAGACGGCGGGAGGGACGGGCTTGCCTCCCAGGATGTCGAGGGCCAAGCGGATCAGACCGTCGCCGTATTTTTCCGGAAAGTAGGCTACGGAGGCAACTAACCGTGTATCGGGGGCCCGCAGTTCCGCGCGGGCTTCGGGCTCGGCGTTCTGGCCGACGATGGCGCTGTCGTTGGCACGGCCCGCCTCCTGAAATGCGCGCAGGGCGCCGAGTGCACTGGGGTCGTTGACGGCGCCCACCAGAATGCGCTTGGATTTCGATTCCCGCAGGTGCTTGCGGACGCGCTCATGCGTCGTCTGGAACTGGCCGTCGCCGTCGATGGAGACGGTCCGGCAGTTCTCCGGAAGGCGAATCGCCTCGCTGATGCCCACAGAGATGCCGCGGACGCGCATCTTGGGAAGGGAGCCGGCACGGTGTAGTTCGATCAGCAGGATTTCGTCCACTTCCCCGTTCCACCGCCGCTTGGCCCACCGGCCCAGATGGTGGCCGGCCAGCAGACCAGCCTGGTAGTTATTGGCGCCGAAATAGGTCGCGCCGGGGTGCGGGATGTCGATGGCAATGAATGGGATGTGGGCCTGCATGTACTTGGCCGCGATGGCAGGTGCGATGGTCTCATCAGTCTGGAATTCGATGACCAAGTCGACCTGTTCGCGAATGAGGTAGTCGGCGCTGCGGAGGGCGATCTTCGGCTGGTAGCGATTATCGACGACGATCAGCTCAATCTCGGCCCGTTCCGCGGCGCGCACCAGGCTGGCACGCACTTCACGGTCGAATGAGGACTCCTGGCCCTGTGCGGCATAGCCCAGCCGATACAGGCGGCGGCGGCGTACCTCGGCTGCGAGGCGGTAGTGATTCTCGCCGACCTTGTCCAGGAACCCGCATTGGTGGAGAGTGTAGAGCAAGCGGAAGCACATGCCTTTGTTGAAACCGGTTCGCTCCACAACATCCCGAAGCCGAAGCACATCACCCGCCGTCTGGAACGATTCGAGGACACGCGAGGCGTGAACCAAGGATTTCACCGTATACCGGCTGTGGTTGGAAGTCTTCACGGGGACTCCTCTGCCAGGATTGTTGTAGCAGTTTTGGAATCCAAAACGCAAGCGAGGATCAAGCGGCTGGAGCGTTCCAACGTTGAACGCGGGTAAGAGCCCACAATCGAGTCAATCGTCTCGGGATGGACGAGCCCGGACGGGTGCAGGGCCGTTCCGCACTGCAAAAAGCCACTGCTCTATCGCCACGAGCCGTTTAAACAGCGGGCCAGCGTCTACTGGCCGTAGGGCCGTGCGGCATTGGAGGCGGGTTCGGGAGGGATGTCGAACTTGGAGAACGGATCGGGATGGGCCGGGTCAAAAGGTGGCGCATCGAGTAGATATTTCACGAGCGGCAATCCGGCCTGGCGGATGCCTTCCACGATGCATTTGGCGAGTTCATAGCTACCGTAGTCACTGTGATGAGTGGTGTCCTGGCCGGCAAAGGCCACGTGTGCTTCAACCGGGCCCAGCGCTTCGTAGAAGAGCTTGCTCATGGCGTTGAGGTCGATCAGCGCGACGTTCCCTTCCGTGGCGGTTTGGCGCACAGCTTCGGGATAAGCGCCGAGACTGTTGACGATTCTGCCCGCCACGTCGAAAGTGAGGCGATGCACGGGAGTGATAAGCACGGGGGTCGCGCCGTGTTGCCGGGCCTCAGAGACGAAACGTTGGAGATCGACCTTGTAAGTAGTGAATGGGCCAACTCCTTCGCCTTTCTCCTTCTGGTCGTTGTGCCCCATCTGGATGAACAGGTAGTCGCCGGGTTTGATGACGCTCATGAGTTTGGCGAGGCGGTTCTCACCCATGAATCCGCGCAGCGATTCGCCTGATTCGCCGTGGTTGGCGACGGCGATATCGGGCGCGAAGAAGCGAGTGAGCATCTGACCCCAACTGTTGTAGGGCTCGAGTGGCTGGTCGGTGGAAGTGGAATCGCCGGCGATATAGATAGTAGGGATGTTTCCGGCCTTTTCGATTTCGACGGCGCGAACGGCGGGGTAGGTATCGGTGAATTCGAGTGTGATTCGGTCGTCCCAGGCGCGCGCTTCGCTGGTTCGCTCGCGATCCTTAAGGTGGACCTCGCCATCGCCAGCGATTTTCGGTGTACGTACGTTGACGACGAAGGACCGGGTTTCGATGTGGCCGGCGGGGACATGCACACGTTCGAGCATCAGGCGGCGGAGCTCGGCTTTGACCGTGGTAACGGAATCGGCGTCAGGGTCGCCGAGAGTCACGGTGACCCTGTAGTTACCCTCCTCGGGAACCTTGATGGAAAAGTAATAGGGCGGCTGAGCGGGAATCGCTTCGAAACCGTAGCCGGCGGCATCGCTGTAAAGGGTGGGCGGGCGCGTGAGATCGAACTGGAGCAGTGGCTGCTGCATGGTCTGCGCGGGAGCGCCGAGGATGCTTCCGCACAAAATTGCGCGTCCCACGAAGCGGTAGGTTGCACGGCGTAGGGTCATGGATATCAGGGTATGATACGCGAGCAGCACACGAGGAAAAAGCAAGCGAGGCGGAGGCGGTGTGCGTTTTGCAAACTGAAACCTGCGGCCACCTGGACAGTGTCGGCCATCTATCATCTGGTGAGCCATTTGGATCAGGCAGAGCGGGTTTCTCGTTCGCCAGCATGCGGCGGGCATCAAGCAGTCGGTTTTGAGATCTAAAACAAAAAAGAACGAGTATCGAACATGTCCTGATGCTATACTCTGGGCGGCTGAGATGGATTAGGCCGCGGATGAGGGCACAAAGCCACAGAGGGAAGATCAGCGCCCGCTTGCTTGTGGTCGCGGTTCTGTGGGCGGCGGCATGCGTGCATGCGGCCGGGCGGAATACGATTCCGTTTGATTCCGATTGGCGGTTCCTCAAGGGCGACGCGATAGGTGCGGAGAAGCCGGAGTTTGACGATAGCGCGTGGCGCACGGTGAGTGTGCCGCATGATTGGAGCGTCGAGGGTCCATTCGACGCCCGGAATCCTACTGGCGGCGGGGGCGGCTTTTTGCCGGCGGGGGTCGGATGGTATCGCAAGCATTTCACGCTGCCGAGCGAGGCGAAGCGGCGCGTGTTCGTCGAATTCGATGGCGTGATGGCGAACAGCGACGTCTGGATCAACGGGTTTCATTTGGGAAAGCGGCCGTACGGCTACGTGAGTTTTGAATATGAGCTGACCGAGCATTTGAACTTCCGCGGCCCGAATGTGCTAGCCGTGCGGGCCGACAACTTAGGACAGCCGGCGTCGCGCTGGTATACAGGCGCGGGCATTTACCGGCATGTGCGGCTCGCGGTAACCGATGCGGTGCACCTGGAGCACTGGTCCACCTTCGTGACGACACCCAAGGTGAGCGCGGAGGAAGCCACCGTGCGAGTGGCTGGTGCGGTGTTGAACCAGGGGGATTCACCGCGCACGGTGGCACTCGAAATTGCGCTTCTCGCGCCCAATAGTGGGATCGTCAAGACCGCTGAAGGCAAGCCGCAGACTGTGGCCGCCGGGAAGGCGATCCATTTTCAGGAAGAGATTGCTGTCAAGACGCCGGATCGCTGGGACGTGAACCACGGCGCGCTATATCGCGCAGTGGCCAGAGTCCACGATGCCAAGACAGCGGCGGTACTGGACGATGAGGCGGTGTCTTTTGGCATCCGCGAGTTCCGCTTCGAGGCGGACACCGGTTTCTGGCTGAATGGCCGGAACCTGAAAATCAAGGGCGTGGCGATGCACCATGATGGCGGGGCAGTGGGTGCAACTGTGCCGCTGCGCGTGTGGGAAAGAAGGTTGGAGCTGCTGCAGGAGGTCGGAGTGAATGCGATCCGGACGGCGCATAATCCACCCGCGCCTGAATTCCTGGATCTGTGCGATCGCTTGGGCTTCCTGGTGATGGACGAAATGTTCGACTGCTGGACTGTGGCTAAGAATCCATACGACTACCATCTGTATTTCAGAGAGTGGTCGAAGACCGACACGCGCGACACGGTGCGCCGCGACCGGAACCATCCGAGTGTGATCCTCTACAGCGCGGGGAACGAGATTCGCGACACGCCGCAGGCGGACCTCGCGAAAGAGATTCTCGCGGGCCTGGTGGATGTGTTCCATGCCGCCGACCTGACTCGGCCGGTGACGCAGGCGCTGTTCCGGCCAAACGTCAGCCACGATTACGACGACGGGCTCGCGGATTTGTTGGACGTGGTGGGGCAGAATTACCGCGAGAACGAGATTCTGGCGGCGCACGCCGCGAAACCCACGCGCAAGATTCTTGGAACGGAGAACCAGTTAGTGCGTCCTGTCTGGCTGGCCCTGCGCGACAACGCGGCTTACTCGGGGCAATTCCTGTGGGCAGGGTTCGACTACCTGGGCGAGTCGCGGTCATGGCCCGTAATCGCAAATCCTTCAGGGCTGTTCGATCGTACCGGAGGCTTCAAGCCGGCGGCGTATGAGCGGCAGAGCTGGTGGTCGGAAAAGCCCATGGTGTACTTTGCGCGGCGCGTGGCGCGGGCAGCGGCCGCGCCAACGGATCCGGGATACGAGACCACGCCTCAACTGCCGGGCCAGTTGCTCCTATCAGATTGGACACCGTCGAACGCGGCCGCGCACGAAGAGAACGTGGAAGTGTACAGCAACTGCGAAGAGGTGGAGCTGACGCTGAATGGGAAATCGCTGGGGACAAAGTCGCTGCCGGCGGACGCGTCTCCGCGGGTGTGGAGCGTACCTTTTGAACCAGGCACGTTGAGAGCAGTGGGAAAGAACAAAGGCGCGGGGGTGGCAAGCTTTGAGGTACGGACCGCGGGCACGGCGGCACGGATTGTGCTGGCGGCAGAACGCACCATTTGGCCGGGATGGGACTTTCCCGCGATTGTCGCCGCAACAGTTGTTGATGAAAACGGGACGCCGGTCCCCGCAGCGGACAACTTGATTTCAATCGAAGTGAAGGGACCTGGGGAGATCGTGGCGGTGGACAATGCGGACCTCACCAGTCATGAAGTCTTTCAGGCTTCCGAGCGGCATGCGTTCCATGGGCGCGCGATCGCCATTGTTCGCGCCACGGGACTGGGCCGGATCACGGTGACCGCGTTGGCTAAGGGTCTGGCCGCGGGTTCTGTGCAGATCGAGGCGGTTGGGAGATGACAATGCGGATGAGACTGGCGGCATTCCTGATAGCGGTTGCGGCGGTCGCGCAGGGCGCGGAATTCCGCGTGGCCGATTATGGCGCGAAGGGCGACGGAAAGACCGACGACACCGCGGCAGTCCAGAAGACCATTGACGCGGCAGCGAGAGCGGCCGGAGTGATCGTGTTCAAGCCCGGCGTATATCTGACGGGTTCGCTGTTTCTGAAGTCGGGCACGCACCTGCGCATCGACGAGAGCGTGGAAATCCACGGCGTGCAAGATCTCGCGGGTTATCCCATAATGCAGACCCGCGTCGCGGGCATCGAGATGAAGTGGCCGGCCGCTCTGATCAACGTGTACGAACAGGACGGGGTGAAGATTTCAGGCAAAGGCACGATCGATGGTCATGGCAAGATCTGGTGGGATAAGTATTGGAAGATGCGGCGGGAGGAGTATGAACCAAAAGGCCTGCGCTGGGCCGTCGACTACGATTGCCAGCGGCCGCGGCTGATCCAGATCTACAAATCGTCGGACGTGGATCTCAGTGGCCTGCAGTTGAAGCGTTCCGGCTTCTGGACCGTGCACATCTGCTACTCGCTAAAGGTGACGGTGAGCGGCGTCACCATCCGCAATAATATCGGAGGGAAGGGACCGAGCACGGACGGCATCGACGTGGATTCGTCCTCGGACGTGCTGGTGGAGCAATGCGATATCGAGTGCAACGACGATGCCTTCTGCCTCAAGGCAGGGCGGGATGCGGACGGGTTGCGCGTGAATCGAGCCACGGAGAAGGTCGTGATCCGCGATAGCACGATCCGGGCGGCGGCCGCGGGCGTGACCATTGGCAGCGAGACTTCGGGTGGGATTCACGATGTCGAGGCGTACGGCCTTCACGTTATGGCAGGTGTGCCGTATGGGATCTTCTTCAAATCTTCGAGCCGCAGGGGCGGCACGGTCCAGAACATCAACATTCACGACATTGACGTAGATGAAGCGAAAACAGCAATTGGGATGTCTCTGAATTGGGACCCGGCGTACAGCAAAGCAACGCTGCCGGAAGGTGTGGCGAATATACCGGATTACTGGCGCGTATTGGTGACGCCGGTTCCGCCGGAGAAAGGGCTGCCGCATTTCCACGACGTGCGAATATCCGGGATCAAGGCGACGGGCGTGCAGCGGGCGTTTGCCGTGAGTGCGTACGCGGATGCGCCGCTGCGGGATTTCGAGTTCAAGAACCTGGAGATCGACGCGAAGACGGCGGGGACGATTCAGAACGCGGAGAACTGGAACTTCGAAGGCACGCGAATACGGACGGCCGACGGGAGCACGGTGGCAGTGCGCGAGAGCAAGAACGTGACAGGGTTGGAGGGTAGAAAGTGAGGCGATTCACACGAAGACGATGAAATTCAAAGGTAATATGCTTTCCACGGCCCTTGCGGCCGGTTTGGGCGCTGTCGCCGCTTTGTCGAGCGCCACGATTCTGACCGCCGGACAACCGAGAGTCTTTCAGAATTGGCCGGCGGGGCGCTCGCCGATAGAGATTGGCAAGCGTGTGGCGGAACGTTTCGTATCCAGCCCGCATCTGCGCAACAACACGATCATCTATCCGGAGACGTGTGCGTGGTACGGCGCTCTGACATTCGCGCAGCTTAGCGGGGACAAGGACTTGGCGCGGCGGTTGATCGCACGTTTCGAGCCGCTGCTGACCACGGATGCGAGGCTGGTCCCCACGGAGCGGCACGTGGACTACTCGGTGTTCGGCGCGGTGCCGCTGGAGATTTACATCGAGACCAAGGATTCGAAGTATCTCGACTTGGGCAAGATGATCGCCGACCGCCAATGGGAAAACCCTACGCCGCAGGGTCTGACCAGCGAGACGCGCTTCTGGATCGACGATATGTTCATGATCACGGCGGTGCAGGTGCAGGCGTACCGGGCCACGGGAGAAGCCAAATACATCGACCGTGCGGCTCTAGAGATGACGGCCTACCTGGACAAACTGCAGCAGCCCAACGGGCTCTTCTATCATGCGGACGACGTGCCGTTCTTCTGGGGGCGCGGCGACGGCTGGGTAGCGGCAGGGATGGCGGAGATCCTGCGGTCGCTCCCCGCGAAGCATCCACGCCGTGCGCGGATTCTGACGGGCTACCAGAAGATGATGGGGTCTTTACTGAAATACCAGGGCGCGGACGGCATGTGGAAGCAGTTGATCGACCATCCCGAGGCTTGGCCGGAGACGTCCTGCACGGGAATGTTCACGTTCGCCATGATTACCGGCGTGAAGAATGGGTGGCTGAAGGAGAGTACTTATGGGCACGCAGCGCGTAAGGCGTGGCTCGCTCTAGTAGGGTACATCAACTCGGACGGCGAGATCAGCAACGTCTGCGAAGGAACGAACAAGAAGAATGACTTGCAATATTACCTGGACCGCAAGCGCAACACCGGCGATGACCATGGTCAGGCGCCGGTGATGTGGTGCGCTTCTGCGTTGTTGCGATAGAGACGGCGGGGTAATCCACTCGCACCGCCGAGGTAAGCGAGGGCCAGTCTGGCGAGTCAAATGGGCCGGTCCACGGACCGGGGCCCCTTGGCCGGCCCAAGCTTCCCCTGTCCAGGGCTGACTGAGTAACTCGATATCAGAAGTCTGCGCGGATCATGAACTGGATCTGCCGCGGGCCGTTGGCTTGGGAAGTCACCTGGCCGAAAGAGGTGGACGACGGCGTGACGGTGGGCGCGGCGTATTGTACCCGGTTGGCAGCATTCAGCAGGTCGACAGAGAAACTGGCGTTCAGCCGTTCGTAGATGGGGAACCTGCGCTGGATGCGGATGTCCCAGTTGTTGATGGCATCGGCGCGGAGCGCGTCGATGAACTGGGGCATCAGGCGAGCCTGGTACGTGCCTGGCTGGTAGGCAGTCCGACCTTCGAAACCCACGAAGCCAGACGGGATCGCGCCGCTGGCGGAGGCGTTGGGATTGATGGCGGGATAGTAGTCGGCGGCGGGATCGAACCAATAGTGAATGTACTTCTCGTGGATCTGGCTGTGGTTGAGCGCCGAGACGAGCTGGTCAAGGCTGCCGTAGTAGTACACGTTCCCAAAGGTGATCAGAGGGCCGGTCTGATACTGGTAGATCCAGCTCAACTGCCAGTTGCCGATAACCTGGCTGAGGGGCCCATGTTGCATCCAATGCCGGCCCTTGCCGAAGGGCAGTTCCCACACGCTGGTCCACACGAAGCGGTTGGGGCGGGAATTGGAGTTGGGCTGCCATTCCGGCGTCTGATCGAACTGGTTCTCGAGCCATTGGTTGCGCGACCAGACATGAGTGTACATGACCTGGGACTGAATGCCATGAGAGAAACGCTTCTGGTACACGAGCTCCAAATCGTGATAGACGGTCCGATTGCGAAAGCCGCCGTATTCCTGGAGGTTGGCTCCGGCGTTCGGATAGGCACGGAGCAGCTGCTGCACCTGAACGGTCTTTTGGGTGAACCAACTGAGGGAGCTCAGGTAGTTGTACAGGTTAGGGTTGGTGGACGCCATGCTCGAGAAGTTGGTGTAGAGGAAGGGGTTGGGTACAGTGGCCTTTAGATTGGCGTCCAGGGTGCTGTTCAGCTGATCTGTGAAGTTCCAATACTGAGCCGGGAGATAGCTCAGATTCTTTGTCATCGGAGAAGACGCATAGGCGCCGTTATAGGAGATATCGATCATCTGATTCGAAAAGATCTCCCGTTGTACGTCGATTCTCCAGCGCTGCTCCCAGGTGGGGGAGAAGTCGCGAGGATAGTAGGTAAAACCCTGGCCGTCCAGGATATCGGCGCCATAGGCATTGCCTACGGGCAGCAGGAAGCGCTGGCCGCTGGGGAGGACGGGAAAGGGGTTGCTGATCACGCTACCCAAGTTGCTCGCGGCCCCAACGCCGCAGCAGAAAGTCAGGCCGTTGTCGGTGGAGATGGTGGTGGTGGTGGCCTGGCTGTAACCGTTCTGAAGCTCGCGGTTGGCGGTAGCGCCGAGGGCGTTGAACGTGTCGGCGTAGAAACCGGTTCCGAAACGGAGGACGGTTTTGTCATTGAATGCGTAAACGCCGCTGACATTCGGGAGATAGCGGTACGTGCCGTCGGTAAGGGTGTCGTACGGGTGGCCCAGATACGTCGGGCCGCCGACTACGGATATGCTGGAGGGGAGCATCGCATTGCTGCCGGGGGAGTACGCCGACTGGACCGCCTGCGCGTACGGTGGAACATAGGTGAGATCATAAGCGCCCGACAATCCCCGGTTGAAACGTTCGCTGGTACCCTCTTCGCGTTCAAAACGCAGCCCGAAACCAAGCCGGAAGTGATCGGTGACGCGGAAGTCGTCCTGGAAGTACGCGGCATGGTAAGGGGTACTGTAGTAACCGGTATCGTTAGTATCAATCTTGGCGCCGGAGCTGGAGGAAGGCAACCCGATCATGAAGGAGGCCCACGATAAGGCAAGCTGGCTTGCGGTGGTGGTAGTATCGGTCTGCTTGAAATATGTGTTGTCAAAGTTATAGCAGCCCGTGGTGCAGGCGCCAGAGAGGAAAGTAGCGTAATGATAGCGGCGCTCCTCCCCACCATATCTCAAGCTGTGGCGGCCATGAATGGTGGTCATTTTGATGGATAACTGCGCTGTGGTTCCGCGCTGATTCACGCCCGGGCCAGAATAGCCTTCATAACTGGTGGATGCGATATTCGCGTAGATCTGAGGAGTGAAGTTGGCGGTGGCACCGGTCTCGCCGATCAGGAAGCCCGGCAGGCCATCAGCACCGCCGGCATGATCATCGATGTACGTGGGCAGCCCGGCGTCGGACGCTTTGTAGGCGTTCTTGATGGGCTGTTTATCGCCCTCCGCGTACTGCGTGATGCTGAAGTTCACGTCGAGGACATTATTGGCGCCAAAAGTCTTGACGTAGTCGAGACTACCGCCGCGGGTGGGCCGCCACAGGCCATTCGATTCGTAGCCCTTGAGGGGCGTACTGTGCGCCCAGTCGTAGTTGTCGGAGAAGCGGTGGTTGTAATACCATTTGCCGCTCAGGTGCTGCGTCCCACTGATGTTGTAGTCGTAACGGTTGACAAGGGAGGGAAGGTAGTCGTTGTACGGCTGGGCGGCGTCGTAGTAGTTGAAACCATCGGGAGTGGCGGCAGAGTAATTGGGTTCCGGATAGAGTTGCTTGAAGAAGTTGTAGAAGGCATTGTTGGTGAACAATGAGGTTGGGATGGTGTTGCTGGGGAACGGAGTGCGAGTCACGTGGCCAGGGGTAGAGGCAACGGCTGAGCGTGGATCGTAGATGGTGTAAGCCGTGGCATTGTACGCCATGAGGTTGGAGAAGTTACCTTGCCGTTGCGCATCGGTGGGAACGAAATAGGAAATGTTGCCGGGGTTAGGTTGGATGCTGGTGATATGGTCGTATTCGATGTAGAAGAAGAACCTGTTTTTGCCGTTGAAGACCTTGGGGATATAGACCGGCCCTCCGAAGCTGAAGCCGGGTTGGAAGAAGCGGCCTCCCGGGTTCTCGTGTTGCCCGGACGGCCACGTACCTGCGGCCACCTGTGACAGGTAATTGGCGCGGGTGAACTCATTTGTCGAATTGATGCGGTACCACATGTATTGGGCGAAGCCGGATCCGTGAATGTCGTTGGTGCCGGACTTGGTCGTACCGCTGATGTAGGCGCCGACGCTGTGCCCCATACTGGCATCGAAGGGATTGGTCTCGATACGCACTTGGTCGACCGCTTCTTCGGAGGGGACAAATCCTGCACGGCCGCCGTTGGTACCGGTAACAGGATTGCCATCGAGGAGGAACTCGTTGGTGCCAGTGCCCAAACCCATGGTGTCATAGCTGGCTGTGCCGGCGTGGTCCATGACGCGATTGATGCCTGGCGCGCCCGTGAAGACCATGCCGGGAGCAATAGCCTGGAGGGCCCATGGATTCATGGTGGTGACAGGAAGGTTGGCAATGTCACGCGTATTTAAGACATTGCCGCCAACGGCATTAGTACCTTCGATGAGAGGAGCATCGGCGGTCACGTCTACCGAGGTGCTGGTTTCGCCGATCGCAAGTTGGAGATCGATAGCGAGGCGGTCGCCGGTATTGAGGGTGATTCCGCCGCGGACGAGTTTCTTGAAACCCGCTGACTCAGCCGAAACTGAGTACGGCCCGGGGATTAGATAATTCACCTCGTAGTAACCGGTCTGGTTGGTGGTAACGCGGGTGGCTACGTTTGTAGCCGTGTTGGTAACCACGACAGCGGCATTCGGCACAACTGCGTTCTGCGGATCTGTCACCTTACCGGTGATGCTGCCGCGCGATTCCTGCGCGAGGCAGACGGTAGACATGCAGAGGAGAACGATGGCAGCAAACGAGGTGCGAGTTCGAGCAAAATGCGGACGTTGCATTTCTTAACCTCCCGAGAACGATCGACCTAGCCTGATAACTGTGGGCAGGATAACGCCGCGCCGGCCGGCTGGCAAAGGGAATCTCCGAGGCGTCTCTGGTTTTGGTATTCAAAACGGATAACGGCGCCCAAAATGGCCGTAATGCCATGATACGATGGCTTCTAGAGCGATCTCGGAGCCCTCCGGCCGGGCAGCGCGCCAGTACCCGGTTGTTCTCGGATGCAGAACACCGAAATCAGCGAAGTACGTGACGCGCAAACGGGCATGGTGTTCGAGAACTACCACTGGACTACGACCGTCGTCCTCGAAGAGAACCACGGGCGCGTCTTCGAACAGCCTTGAAAACGAAATCGACATAACAACCCGAGCCCCAACGCGCGCCGTGGTGAAGTAGCTCTATCGGCAGCAAGGGCCGCTGGGCCAATCGTGCCACGTCACATGCGCGTTTCGCTTTACACGCGTGTTCAGCGTGACACGCCTTTGCCTTATTAATAACACTCGCCTTTTCAATAGATTAGACTCTGGTTACTGCTTTGCATCCTCCTCCCCCGTCAGGAGGATCGGAAGATGCTGAGAGCCGAAGATCAAGTCAAAAAGCTGGCGGCGTTTACCAGCGTGATGCTGATGGCCACAGCCGAGGCGCTGGCGCAGGAGAACATGGCGCGGCCGACGCGGCGGATCGTGGTCAGCATTCCGGACCGCAAGCTGGCGGTGGTGGAATCGGGCAAGGTGGTCAAGATCTTCCAGACCGCCGTCGGCGCGCCCGAATCACCGAGCCCCACCGGCGTCTACCAGATTGTCAACACCATTTCCGATCCCACCTGGTACAGCAAGGGCAAGGTCGTACCGCCTGGAAAAAACAATCCGGTCGGCACGCGGTGGCTGGGTTTGAGCCTCAAAGGCTACGGGATTCACGGGACCAACATGCCTGCGTCGATCGGCCAGAACGCCTCGCATGGCTGCATCCGGCTGCGGAATCGCGACATCGAGGAGCTGTTCGGCATGGTACGAATCGGCGACCCAGTGGAGCTGTATGGCGACCGGACTCCGGAGCTCGATCAGATTTTCGGCGCGGTGACGGCGGCGCAGGCTGGCGCAGCAGTAGGGACCGGAGCCTCGCAGTAGGGAACTGGGGGAGACAACCATGGCGAACTTCTTGGGTTGCGTGTTGATGGCTGCGATTACGTTTCCAGTGTCGTTTTTCGTTGCGCGGAGCTGCCTGCGCGGGTTGATCCGGATTGTCACGGGGGAGGAGAATCGCGATGTGCTATGATCGCAGCCGTGAAGCGGTGGCACGCGGCTTTCTCCGCGCTACTGTTCCTTTCATGGAGCGCTCGGGCCGCTGACGATACCGGCGGCTCCGCGCGCGAACTGGCGCGGAAGGCCGCGGCGTTTGCCGGGCGAGGCGCGCTGGTTGCGGTGAGCTGGCGTAACCTCTCCTCCCTCGATTCCGCCGCCACCAGCGTTGCGCGCGCGGCATTTGAAACGACCTTGCAGGAGGCAGGCGTGCGCATCAGCGATATCGCACCGGCCGCGGACATACGCATCACGCTCTCCGAGAGCGCATCGCAATACATGATGGTGGCGGAAGCGGCCAAAGGCGAGGAACGCCAAGTCTGGATCGCCTCCTGGAAGCGCAGTGCGCCGGCGGCGCAGGTATCGGGCGGCGCCGCTCTCGAGAAGAAGCTGGTATGGGAGCAGGAGGAAGAGATCCTCGACCTGGCCTTCCCCGCCACCGAGATGCTGGTACTGGCGCCCTCGAAACTCACCCTCTACGCGCGGGCTAACGACAAGTGGGAGATGCGGCAGGCGGCTCCGTTGTCGCCGCCCAAGCCATGGCCGCGCGACGTCCGCGGGCGCTTGCGGGTGAACGGCAAGACGTTTCAGGCATCCCTGCCGGGCATGGCGTGCAGCGGCGCGACCGCCCCGGCGCTCTCAATGGATTGCCAGCCGAGCGACGAGCCCTGGGTGTTGGAATCTGGAAGCCGCGCTTTGCTGCTCGCCAACTACGCTGCGTCGCGCAACTATTTTGATGGCCGCGTGGTCACGCAGAGCGGCGTGCGGAAGACCGTGCCCCCATTCTTCTCGGCGGCCAGCACAGAGGATCAAGGGCGCACCGTGTGGCTGCTGGCTGGCGTCGACGGGCGGACCCAGATTTTTGACGCCGCGTTCGAACCGGCGGGCGCAGTCTCGGGGTGGGGCAGCGACATTGCGGGCACGGAAGCGCGCTGCGCCGCTGGATCGCAAGTGCTGGCGACACGGGCAGGAGACAGGGGTCAACCAGACGACATCCAGGCCTTTGCCATCGTGAACCGCACGGCTGCAGCGGTGGCCGCGGCAGTGGATCTGCCCGGGCCCGTGACGGCACTATGGCCCTCCGGGGGGACGTCGGTTCTCGCCGTGGTTCGGGATTTGAGATCGGGCAACTATGCAGCTTATGTGGTCACGATGGTCTGCGGCAACTAGAGTTGCAGTTATGCCCCTCGCGATGGTTGCGGCCAGCGCGGCCACGCGGCCCCACTACGGGGGTACGCTGCGAATCGAAATCCGCCAGGCCGTCCAGGCGCCGGAGGCCGTCGGAGTGACCGCGGGGTTCGTCATCACCAATTGGGATCCGGGGCTGCGTGCCGTCTTCTCGGCCGACGACAACGCGCCCGGCGGCCGGCCGTTCCTCGACTCGATCGATATCGAAATGGCGCGGCCGCTCCGCGATCAATCGGTGGATCTGGAACTGGGCAAGACCGACCTGGTTGAGCTCGGCCCGAACGAACTGCGGCGGCAGGCGGCTGGACGCAGGGTCTGGTCTTCTTCTCCGGTCCGTTTGATGGCCCTGGTTTTCGGCCCCCGGGTTGACGACACTCACGTGCGAGAGGCCCTGGCGCTGACCTTGGATCGCGCCGCACTCAACGTGCTGCTGCAGCGCCAGGGAGAAATCTCCGGGGCGCTGTTGCCCCAGTGGTTGTCCGGATATGCGTTTCTGTTCGGCGCCGAAGCGAATATTGCCAAGGCCCGCGCCCTGGTGGGCGAACTGCCGGCAGCGGCGCGGAGCCTTTCACTGGCGGTGGACGATCCTTCCATGCGCGCGCTCGCCGATCGCATCACTCTGAACGCGCGGGATGGCGGCTTGACCGTCACCGTGGTTGCGGCCAATAGCAATCCCGACGTGCGGTTGGCGGAGGCCAGGATTGGATCGTCCGACCCGGCGCGGGCGCTGGCCGGCATTGCCGCCGCACTGGGCCTGGGCGAGCCGCCGAAGGCCGACACGGCGGAGGCGCTATATGCCGCCGAACGCGCGCTGCTGGAAGGGTTCCGCGTGATTCCTCTGTTCCACTTGCCGGATGTCTACGGGGTCAGTCCGCGCGTGAAAGGCGGGCCGGGCATTACGCCGCTCGGGGAATGGCGGTTCGAGAACTTGTGGGTGGAAGATCGGCCATGACGTTTCGCACGCGGCTGTTGCTGATCTTCACGGTGGCCGTGGCCGCGGCGGTGGGCCTGGTGGAGCTGGTGGTTTCGTCCCGGACCCGCGAAGCGTTCGAGGGTGTGGAAGCGCGGCGCGTGGATGCCATCGTGGCGCAGTTCGATCGCGAATTCAAACGGCGGGGAGCCGAAATCGTTCGCATCGTGGAAGGCATCGCGGCATCCGCGGCGGCCCGCGATATCGCGATCGGGCCCGATCCTTCGCTCTACGTGGACCAGGCGGGAGCCATTGCCGGCACGCATGCGCTCGACCTGTTGGAACTGGTGGCTGGCGACGGCACCATCGTTTCCTCCGCGGAATGGCCGGCACGCTTCGGCTATAAAGAGGACTGGCTGACGGCCGAGCCGGACTGGAAATCGCGTGGCGCTTTTCTCAAGCGGGAAGAGGTGCCCGAGGGCGTGACGCTGGCGCTGGTGGCCGTGGGGACGGCCGTCTATGGCGACCGCAAGCTCTATATTGCCGGCGGGCAGAAACTGGATCGGGAGTTCATTTCCTCGCTGGTATTGCCGGAGGGGATGCGGGTACTGCTCTATCGCAACCTCAACCCGCAGTTTGCGCCGTCCGAACTGATCGATGCCGCGGGCCCGGCCGAGCGAGCCGCGCTGCTGAGGCCGCTGATCGAGCAAGTGGAATCCGGGCGGCGGCAGGCGATCCAAACCGTCGGGAGCGGCGCCACGGCAGAAACGTTTCATGCCTTGCCGCTCACCGGTTACGAGAACAACATGCTGGGCGTGCTCCTGATCGGCAGCGCACGGCGCGACCTGGTGGAACTGGAAGCGGCTATGCTGAGGACCGCGATCTTCGTTGCTTCGACCGGCATCTTGATGGGCATCGTGATGAGCTGGTGGGCCACGGCGCGCATCACGCGACCGGTGCAGCGCCTGGCGGAGAGCGCAGGCAGCGTAGCTGCGGGAAACTGGGGAACGACCGTGGAAGCGGCAACAACTGACGAGATCGGGCAACTGGCGCGGGCTTTCAACCGCATGACGCACGAACTTGTGGACCAGCGGGAGCGGCTGGTGCAGGCGGAGCGCGTGGCTGCGTGGCGCGAATTGGCCCGGCGGCTGGCGCACGAGCTCAAGAACCCGCTGTTTCCGCTGCAGATCACGGTGGAGAATATGCAGCGCGCCCGCGAGAGCTATCCCGACCAGTTCGACGAGGTCTTTCGCGAGGGGACAGCGACGCTGCTGGCCGAGCTGGCCAACCTGAAACAGATCATCGCCCGTTTCAGCGACTTCGCCAAGATGCCGGCGCCTGAAATGCAAGCGGTGAACCTCACCGGCCTGGCGGGCGAAACCCTGAAGCTGTTCGAGGCGCAGCTCGCGCAGGCGCGCATCAGCCTGGTCACGCAACTGGATCCGCAATTGCGCCCGGTGGCCGCCGACCCCGAACAGATGACCGGCGTCCTGCGCAACCTGATCCTTAACGCCATCGATGCCATGCCGCAAGGAGGCACACTGACCGTGCGCACGGCGGCGCTGGGGAACAGCGCGCGTCTCGAAGTTTCCGACACCGGACAAGGACTAACGCCGGAAGAATGCGAGCGTCTCTTCACGCCATACTATACGACCAAGACCCACGGCACCGGTTTGGGCCTGGCGATTGTGCAGTCCGTGGTAAGCGATCATAAAGGGCGTATCTCGGTCTTGAGCGAGAAGGGCAAAGGCACAACATTTCGGATCGATCTTGGTTCGTAGGGTGGCGGCGAGCGATCCCGATTCTGGCGGTGCTACAATAGAAATGCAAGGTTGCCTTTCCCCTCGCAGTTAGAGTTCAACGCCGCCCAAGGCCACGCCATCAGCCCTGCTTAAGGAACGAGGACAATCGATGTTGTGCGACAGCACGAAGGCTCTTTTGGAAAGCATTCTCAAATCGCTGGAAACACCCGGCCAGGCGGAATGGGATGACCACCTCGAATCCGGCAACCAGTGCCTGTACGAGATGCACCAGATGACCCGGCCGGCCTATCGGGCGTACAAGACGACCAGCTCGGACAAGTGGCCGACTCACGTACCGGATTCCCAGCGTTTGAACCGCGCGATGCCGCACGTTAAGTTGATGGTGAGAGCCATTCGCCGGAAGGACCGCGTCACGGCTGTGGCCAGCGGCCGCGCAGCCCTGGCCGAGATGAACGGAGCGGGTTTCGCGAAGCGGGCGCATTCGGAGAAGCCGGCGGCAGAGAGCAAGGTCCTCTCGAAGCACGCATAGGCGGCAGAATCGAAATCGCAGAACGGGCTGGCTCCGGCCCGGTTTCTGGAATGCCTCGCGTCCTCATCATCGGCTACGGCAATCCGCTGTGCGGCGACGACGGTTTGGGCCAGTGCGCCGCAGAACGGCTGCGCCGGGTGGTGGATGACTCCGAAGTCGAGATCCTGTCTGTCCATCAACTCACGCCGGACTTGATGGATCCCATCAGCCGGGCGGGCCGGGTAATCTTCATCGACGCGGGGACCGGGACGGAGCCAGGCGAGATCCGCGAGCGTCGTATTGAGCCAGTGACCGCGCAGGGCACCCCGTTCACTCACCATTCGACGCCGGAAGCACTCCTGGCGGGTGCGCGGGCTCTCTACGGCTGCGCCGGCGAGGGCACCATGGTGACCGTGATTGGCGCCGACTTTTCTCTTTCGGGCGGCCTCTCGGCAGTGGTCAGCCGCCGAATGGACGAGGTGCTAGCTGTTGTCCTGCGCCTAGCGACTGGCTAGAGACGTTCAACCTCAGGCGCGCGCACCTGCTTCTTCAACGGTCCAGCCTGCTGAAAGCCGGTTGTAGGCAAGACTGCCTGCCCCCATCGAAAATCAAGTTCTATGCGGAGAGGATCCCAGCGCCCGTAGCCGCGCCAACACGTCCGCGGCCATCGTCGCGGCGCGCTTCAAATCGTGAGCGGCGCCTTCCACCGCCAGCAACTCCGTGCGCGCCGGGATCTGGGTCAGCGCTTCGCGCAGCTCCTCCAACGAGCCAAATGGATCTCCGCTGCCGTGCACGAACAGTGCGGGCGCCCGCCAATCGGGAAAGAAGGCGATACGCTTCTGGTCGGGTTTGCCCGGCGGATGTAGTGGGTAGGACAGCAGTAGCAAGACGTCGGCCAGTGCGGGGCGCTCGGCCGCGGCCATGGCGGTTTGACGGCCGCCATACGAATGGCCGCCGGCGAAAACGCGGCCGGCCGCCAGGCCCCGCAACATCTCGACGGCGCGCGCGATACCCTCGCGGTCGCGTGCTGCGGCGGCGGGGAACGGCGGGCCCTTCGGGCGCTGCTGGCGGAAAGGCAGATCGTAGCGCAGCACCAGGCAGCCGGCGGCGGCGAAATCCCGGGCCAACCGCACCAGCAGCGGAGCGTGGCAATTGGAACCGGCGCCGTGAGTCAGCGCCAGTGCATCGCCGGCTGCGCGGTCCGGCTGATGCAGGACGCCGCGGACGCCTTCGGCTTCGAATGCCTCTTCCATGGTCAAGAACCCGAGTTCAGCCGGCGCGTCATCTCCGCTGCCATGCCGCGCGGCGCCAGGCGCGCACCGAGCATGAGCCAGCGGTTGCGCGCTCCGGCGATCACAGTCGCCTTCCCGGCCATCATGGCGGCGTAGCCTTCGCGGGCTACGGCTTCGGCTTCCATCACCGGACCGCGGAACAGGTTGCTGTGGGAGACGCCCGCGGCGTCGGCGAAACCGGTGTGGGTGGGGCCGGGACAGAGCACCGTGACGATGACGCCGGTGCCATTGACTTCGTTCGCCAGGGCCTCCGAAAACGAGAGCACGAAGGCTTTGCTGGCGTAATACATGGCCATGAACGGTCCAGGC
>Ga0335081_10003395_pt1 | contig 25051 bp, 15 predicted proteins | sample Lox_Sample_35_FD_206713 | JGI IMG/M metagenome (GOLD analysis project Ga0335081, IMG submission 206713) | Soil microbial communities from Loxahatchee National Wildlife Refuge, Florida, United States - Lox_Sample_3.5 | ecosystem: Environmental > Terrestrial > Soil > Wetlands | place: USA...
GTCGCCGGTGAGCCCGTCGCCGGTGAGGCCGTCAGCGGTGAGGCCGTCAGCGGTGAGGCCGTCAGCGGCGGCCCCGTTGGCCGTGGGCTTTCCGGCGCCGAGCCCGCCAGCGGTGAGCTTCGTGGCGGGGAGCCCATCGGGGGTGAGCGCGTCCGCGGCGGCCCCGTTGGCGGTGACCAGCCCATCCGGCGTGAGTCCGTCCGCGGGGAGCCCGTCGGGGGTGAGCGCGCCGGGGGTGAGCGCGCCGGGGGTGAGCGCGCCGGGGGTGAGCGCGCCGGGGGTGAGCGCGCCGGGGGTGAGCCCCCCCGCCTCAGAGCCGACGTCGGAGTAACCGGGCATCCATCTGATCATTTCCGCCCGGTACGGGCCTTCGCATTCGAGCTGGCACAGCACCCCCATGCCGGCCGTCGAGACCCGGTGGATGAGCACGTACGAGGGGGGCAGGTTGAGCCGCCGGGTCATGTTGGCGGCACGTGGATCGGCCACCCGGGTGGCCTCCCCGCGCAGCCACTCCCGGCTGAACCTGAAGCTGTCCACCCGGGACGGCTCTGCCAGCGGCGCCAGGAACGTACGCAGCGCCTCCGGGTCGAACTCGATGCCTTCCCTGATGAAACCCTGATCACGCAGCTCCTGCTCGGCAGGCCCAAGATCGCCCCCGTCATGCACGATCCGCAGCAGCCTGCCGATGAACGGGGGGAACCCATCGGGCAGCCTGTCCACGGCACCGAAGTCCAGCACCCCCAGCCGCCCGTCGGAGAGCAGCCGGAAGTTGCCGGGATGGGGATCAGCGTGCAGCAGCCCAGCCCGGGCCGGCCCGGAGAACAGGAAGCGGACGAACAGCAGCCCCGCGCGGTCGCGATCCTCCTGCGAGCCATCACTGATGATCTTGGAGAGGGGGGTGCCGTCCACCCATTCGGTGATCAGGACATGGCTGGTGCCGGCCACGACGCCAGGCACGAAGATGTCCGGGTCCCCGGCATAGGCGGCCGCGAACGCACGCTGGGACTCGGCTTCGAGGTGGTAGTCGAGTTCCTCCGCGACCCGGGAGCGCAACTCCTCGAGGAGCGGTCTCACCTCGAGCCCGGGCATCAGCACAGCGAACAGCCGGGCGACCCGGCTGAGCTGGTTGAAGTCAGACAGCAGCGCGCGCCCGGCGCCCGGATACTGGATCTTCACCGCGACCTCGCGCCCGTCCCGCCAGCGGGCCCGGTGCACCTGCCCGATCGAGGCGGCGGCGGCCGGCTTGTCATTGAACTCGGCGAACTGATCGCGCCAGTCCGGGCCAAGATCTTCGGCAAGCACACGGTGCACCGTGCTCGCGGGCAGCGGCGGCGCTGACTCCTGGAGCTTGGTCAGAGTCGCCCGGTAGGGCCCGGCGATCTCGGGCGGCAGGGCGGCCTCGAAGATCGACAGGGCCTGCCCGAACTTCATCGCGCCGCCCTTGAGCTCGCCCAGCACACGGAAGATCTGCTCGGCCGTGCGGTGCTGGATCTCGCTGGCAACGCGCTCCGCGGGCCGGCCACCCAGTCGCTTGCCCAAGCCCAGCGCGGTCCGGCCGGCCAGGCCAACCGGCAAGGTTGCCAGCTTTGCCGTGCGCGTGATAGCCCAGCGGGGGAGATCGTTCACAACTCACATTGTCGGTCACAAAGTACTGCGCCTGCCACAATCACAGCGATCATGAGGCAGCCAAGTCCGCCGCCGCCACTGCCAATCGGGCAGGACGAGCTCCAGCGTGCCGTTGGTCACAGCGTTCGCCGACGCGGGCCGGTCAACGAAGGCAAGTGCCTGCGCGGCAGCCTGGGAGGCCACTGCTGCCGCCAGCACCGTGTCGCAGGCCGGCGGATCCGCGCCGCCGCCGGTGAGCTGGGCGAGGATGAGCGGCCACGCGGGATCGCGTTCGGCCCGGGTCAGGTCGAGGCACCGCAGGCACGCCGTGCTCCCCGGCGTCACGAGCGGGCCCACGACGCCGATGGCCTCGCTGGCCGCCACCGCCAGGTGCGGCACGCCCTGCCGCTTCAGCTGGTCAGGTAGCTCGCGGCGGTAGATGTCGGCGAGGACCACCAGGTCGGGACGGCTGAGGCCGGCCGGGCCGGCCCTGCCCGTGGGCGGGAGAGCGCAGGCGGGCGGGAGACCATCGGCAGGTGGCGGCGCGGCGGCGTGCGGGGGAGCGGCGGCCGGCGGGGGAGCGGCGGCGTGCGGGGGAGCGGCGGCCGGCGGGACGGAACCGGGCGCGCCGCCGGTGCCGGGCGACCGCCCGGTGCTGATCACCATGCCGATGCCGGAAGCGGTGAGCAGGCTGGCGACGCATAAGCCGACCCGGCTCATGCCTTCCACGCGCACACACGCGTTCTGGCGGCGGGCGAGAACCCGCGCGCCGCCGTCCCCGTCACCGTGCGCGAGGGCCGCGGTGGCCAGTTCCGGCGCCAGCCGGGTGCGCAGCCCGTGCGGCATCGCGCGGTAGGTGCTGAGCGGGAAGTCGTGCAGGGCACCGCCCGCGGTGAGCAGGGCGATGACCCGGTCCGCCCCCTCCGCGGAAATACCCAGCTCGGCCGCGGCGGCCATGATCTGGGTGAGGTCGCGGCTGCCGTCCAGCAGGCCGAGCAGCACCGCCGCCCCGCGCATCCCGGTCAAGGCGATGGCCCGGCGGGGGTCGATGCCGATCTGGACCGTGTCGCGGTTGCGCCAGACGGCGAGCAAGCCGGGCTTGAGGGCGGGTCTCATGCGCCAATCGTGACGCGGTGCTCTGACATTCCAGCGCTGTGTGGCGGCGGGCTGCGGCCGCGAACGCACTGGCAGGAAACGCGAGACCGGGTGGGCAGGAAATGACAGCCGGTTAAGCCGCGGCGGCAGGAGGCGGCGGAAGGAAGCAATGGCCTCCAACATGATGGGTTCCCCGGGGGGAACCAGGCCGGCCTGAAGCCGCGGTTCCCTTTGCTGGCCGGTCGCCCCCTTCCCCGGAAGTGACGTCAGCCTGCGACCCGGGGACACCTGCTGGTGACGCTAGGCGGGGCCATGGCCGTGGTCAACCTTCCCGGTGGACAACGCTGTGGATAGCCTGGGGAGGACATGGAGCGTCTCTGTGGATGCCTGCGGGAAAGGCTTGTGAATTCCAGCGCCTGGCGGCCCCAAAGGCACTCCGGAACTGCGGTGCTTCTGTCCACCGCCTGTGGAAAACAAATTTGTGCCGCCGATCCCGCCGTTTTGCTTCCCCCGGCCCGTGCCGGGAGAGGCCGGCCGCCCCGTGCCCTGGTCACCGGCAGGCCGGTTCGCCGGGATGTGCCGTCACCCGGCGCCGCTGCCGCCCCGGCGGGCAGGGTCAGCCGGAAGTGCCGGGGGCCGCGCCGGGCGGCTCGCCACCGGGCTCATGCCCGTCCGGCGGCTGTGCCTGCGGCGGCTCCTCGCCCGGGGGCTCCGCGTCCCCGCCGGCGCCGGCCGCCTCATCGAGCGCGGACATATCCAGTTCTGGACGACCGCGGACGAAGCCATCCGGGTCGTCGAAGTCCTCTTCGGTAGGCAGCAGGTCCGGGTGCGCCCACAGGGCGTCCCGCCCCGCGGCGCCCCTGACTTCGGTCAGCCGCGCCCAGATGAGGGCAGCCTCGCGCAGCTTGCGCGGCCGGAGTTCGAGACCGACCAAGGTGGCGAAGGTGCGTTCGGCGGGCCCGCCGGTGGCCCGGCGCCGCCTGCTCGCCTCGGCCAGCGCGGTGGCCTGCGGCAGCCGGTTCCCGGCAGCCTCGTCGACCACCGTCGCCACCCAGCCCTCCACCAGCGCGAGTGCGGTCTCCAGCCGGGAGAGGGCGGCCTTCTGCTGCGGGGTGTCCTCCGGCTGGAACAGGGCAGCGCCCGACAGGGCCTCGCGCAGCGCATCCGGATTGGCCGGGTCGATCTGCGGCATGGCGTCACGCAGCCGGGCAGCGTCCACCGTGATGCCCCGCGCATATTCCTCCACCGCGCCGAGCAGGTGGGCCCGGAGCCAGGGCACATGGGCGAACAGGCGGTGGTGCGCCGCTTCCCGCAGCGCCAGGAAGAGCCTGACCTCATCCGCGCCGGTCGACAGTCCCTCGCCGAACGCGCTGACACCGGCCGGGAGAAGCGCGGCGGTGCCCTCGGGTCCCAGCGGCAGCCCCACGTCGGTCGAGGAGACGACCTCGCGCGCGAGCGCGCCGATGGCGGCACCCGTCTGCGAGCCGACCATCATCCCGCCGATCCGGCGCATCATCGGGCCCAGGCCGCTCAGGCCGCCCCCCATCGCCTGCAGGGCCGTGCCCAGTTCCTCGGGCATCCCCCCGAGTTCACCCGGAGCGTCGGCGAGCATCCCGCCCATCGCATCGACCGCCTTCTCGGCGATCGGGTCGCATAGCTTGGACCACACCGGCAGCGTGGCCTCCACCCATTCCGAGCGGCTCCATGCCTCCACCCGGCGCACGCCGCTGGAAAAGCTGGTGGCCTCGTCGAGCCACAGGTCTGCCAGCCGGACTGCTTCGGAGATCTTGTGACGGTCCGTGTCAAGCACGCTCGGGTCGCCCTCGGCGGCCAGCGTGTGGCGTGCCACGTTCTTGGCGAGGTCCCAGTTCACTGGGCCACCCTGCCAGGACATCAGGTCGGCGAACTGGCGCAGCGCTTCAGCGAACTGCTGCGGGTCCCCGAGCGGGCCGAACGGCCCGCCCTCGTCCGGTGGGCCACCGGACGAGCCAGAACCACCGGACCCGCCAGAGCCCCGGCCCTGGCCGGGCAGCCCGAAGCCAAAGGGAGGGTCAGCCATCGGGGTGGCCTCTCAGGCAGGATGGAACGGTCATGCAAACCACGTTATCCCGGGAGCAGGCCCCATGAGCACCGCAGCAGCTGAGGTTCGCCGTGGGCGCACCGGGAAGGGCCAGCCGCCCGGCCACCACGAGCGCGGCACGGACGCGGCCACAGAGAGCCAGCGCGGGCGCGGCGCGGGCGCGGCCGCGGGCGGCCGGCGCGATCGCGCCGGGCCCGCCGGAGGCGAGCAACTCCCCGGCGCGGGGCCGCCAGCTGGCCGTGAGCCAGGGAGCGGGCCACGGGCCCGGAAGGGCCGCGGCAGCGCCGCGGCCGGTAAGCCGCAGGCCACCAGCGGCCCGGCCGGCGCCCAGCCGGCCGCAGCGCAGGCGGCCGCCACCCGGCCTGCCACCGACCGCCCGGCGCGCGGGCGGCCGGCGGCGGGGCCCGGGCCGGTGGTCGCGGTCACCGGGGCCGCGCACGGGCTGGGCCACGCGCTGGCGGCCAGGCTCGCCGTATCGGCCGGGGTCGGCCGGGTGGTCGCGATCGACGACCACCGCGGCGATGTGGCGGGAGTGACCTGGCGCCTGGCGGACGTCCGCGACCCTGCGCTGGCAGGCCGCCTGGCCGGGGTGGATGTGCTCGTGCACACCGATGTCGACCTGGGCGACTCCGACTACCGGGCCCGGCGTGCGTTCAACGTCCGTGCCGCGCAGACCGTGCTCACCGCCGCCGCGGCCGGCCGGGTCGCGAGCGTGATCCTGGTGACCAGCGCGATGGTCTACGGCGCCCGGCCGGACAACCCTGTGCCGCTGGCGGAGTCGGCGCCGCTGGCCGCCGACACCGACGGAAGCGTGGCAGGCGACCTGCTGGAGATCGAGCATCTGGCGGAGCGTTCCCCCCGCACCCATCCGGGCATGGCGGTCACCGTGGTGCGGCCCGCCGCGCTCGTCGGCGACGGCGTCGACACGCTGGTGGCCAGGCATTTCGAGGGAGCCCGGCTGCTGACGGTCAAGGGCTGCCCGCAGCGCTGGCAGTTCTGTCACATCGACGACCTCGTCTCCGCGCTCGAGCTGGCCGTGGCCGGGGAGGTGACCGGCAACTTCGCCGTCGGCTGCGACGGCTGGCTGGAGCTCGCCGAGGTGGAGGAGATCAGCGGGCTGCGGCGGATCGAGCTGCCAGCGGCCCTGACCCTCGGCACCGCGCAGCGGCTCCACCGGATCGGGATCGCTCCCGCCCCCATCAACGATCTGCGGTACCTGGTCTACCCGTGGGTCGTGGACTGCCGGACGCTGCGCGATGCGGGCTGGCGCCCCGCCTACGACAACGCGGCGGTGCTACGGGCCCTGATGGATGTCAGGGCCCTGCACCGCGCCGCTGCCCGCCGCATCCCGCGCAAGGAAGCCGCCATCACCGCGGCCGGCGCCACCGTCGCGGTGATCGGCACCGCGGCGATCGTCCGCGCCGCCCGCCGCCGCCGCAGCGGCGGCGGTTAGCTGCGCAGCGCCGTGGCGTCAGCCGGAACCGCGCGATCCGGGTACCTTTGCTCCGTGAACGTGGTCAGGCTCGCCGAGTTGCGGGACACGCCGCTGTCAGTGGACGAGGTGCAGGCCGCCGTCGCCGACCCTGGGGCGGGTGGCATCGCGCTGTTCGTGGGCACGGTCCGCGACCATGACGGGGCCAGGGAAGTGACCAGGCTGTCCTACAGCGCGCACCCGTCCGCCGCGGCCGAGCTGCGGGTCATGGCCGAGAAGGTGGCGGCAGGCTTCGACGTGCGGGCGCTGGCCGCCGTGCACAGGGTCGGGGATCTGGCCGTGGGCGATCTCACGGTGGTGGTCGCCGTCGCCTGCCCGCACCGCGCCGAGGCGTTCCAGGCCTGCCGCACCCTGATCGACAACCTCAAGCACGACGTGCCGATCTGGAAGCACCAGCAGTTCAGCGACGGCACGAGCGAATGGGTCAACAGTGCCTAGCCTCCGCACGGCCTCCCGCCGCCAGCTGACGCTGTTCGTCGCGGCCTGCGGGGTGCTGGTCGCCGCGGTCGCCGCGGTGATCCTGCCGGTGCCGTACGTGATCCTGAGCCCCGGCCCCACCCTCAACACGCTCGGCAAGGGCCCCGGCGGCCGGTCGCTGATCCAGATCACCGGCCATCCGGTCTTCCCGACCGCTGGCCATCTGAACCTGGTCACGGTGTCGTTCGAGGGCGGCCCGTCGGACTCGCTGAACGTCTTCGCCGCGCTACGGGCCTGGCTGACCCCGCACGAGGCGGTGGTGCCGGAGCAGGAGCTGTTCGGCGCCGGGCAGACCCAGCAGCAGGTGGCCAGGGAGGACACCCAGCAGATGACCAGCTCGCAGCAGACGGCGACCGCGGCCGCGCTGTGCGTGCTGGGGATCAAGTTCACCACGGTGGACACAGTCGCCGTGGTGGCCAGGGGATACCCCGCGGACGGTCTGCTGCGGCGGGGTGATGTCATCACGGCGGTGGACGGCAAGCCGGTGACCTGCAAGGCCAGCGCGGCGACGCTGATCCGCGCCCGCGCGCCTGGCGCCCCGGTCACCCTCACCGTCGCCCGCACCACGGGCGGCCACCGCGTCACCAGGCTGGTCCACCTCAAGACGGCCGCCATCGGGGGGCACGCCGTGGTCGGTGTCCAGGTCACGGAGAGCTACCTGTTCCCCTTCAGCGTCAACATCAAGGTGGGAGACATCGGCGGCCCGAGCGCGGGCCTGATGTTCGCGCTCGGCATCGTCGACAAGCTGACCCCGGGCAGCATGACCGACGGCAAGTTCATCGCCGGCACCGGTGAGATCTCGGCCAACGGCGCGGTCAGCCCGATCGGCGGCATCCAGCAGAAGATGGTCGGGGCGCGGCAGGCAGGCGCGACGATCTTCCTGACCCCGGCCGCCAACTGCGCCGATGCCGCCGGCGCCGTTCCCCCGGGGATGCGCCTGGTCAAGGTGAGCACCCTGAGTGGCGCGGTGAGCGACCTGAAGGCACTCGCGGCGGGCCGCGGTGTCCCGCCCTGCTGACGATGAACGGTAAGGGAGACCGGCGGGACTTGGCGATTATCACGGTAGATTGGCGGCCCATGAACATCCGCTCCCGGCTGCGGCGCCGCGCCGCCGCGCCGCGGCGCCCCGACATGAGGGGGACCGGTTGAGCTTCCGGCCGGGAGGGCCCGCCCGTCCGCCTGACACGCGGGCGGTGATCAAGCTGCCCCGCTGGCCCCGTTACCTGGTGCCGGCCCTGGCTGGGCTGGTCGCCTTCGTGGTGCTGCTCGTCATCGTCGCCGGGGTGTGGACGGATTTCCTGTGGTTCCGTTCGGTGCACTACGGGTCGGTGTTCGGCGTCACCTACGGCACCCGGTGGGCGCTCTTCTTCGTCACCGGGATCTTCATGGCCGTGGTGACCGGCCTCAACGCCGTGATCGCCTTCCGGCTGCGGCCCGCCTACCGGCCGGTCACCCCGCAGCGCCCCGGTATCGAGACCTACCGGCTCGCCGTCGACCCGCACCGGCGGCTGCTGCTCGGGATCGCGCTCGGCCTGGTGGGTCTCATCTCCGGCATCAGCGCGGCGGGTGCCTGGCGGACATGGCTGCTGTTCGCCAACCAGGTCCCGTTCCACCAGAAGGACCCCCAGTTCCACCTGGACCTCTCGTTCTTCCTGTTCACCTACCCGTTCATCCGGCTGGTGCTCGGCTACCTGTTCGCTGCCGTGCTGCTGTCGCTGGCGGCGGCGGCGGCGGTGCACGCGCTCTACGGCGGGCTCCGGCTGCAGGGCCGGCGGGTGCGGGCGACCGCTGGCGCGCAGACGCAGCTGTTCATCCTGCTGGGCATCTTCGTCCTGCTCAAGGGCGTCGCCTACTGGTTCGACCGCTACGGCATCGACTTCTCCGAGCGGGGCACGGTGACCACCGGCGCGTCCTACACCGACGTCAACGCGGTCCTGCCGGCCAAGACGGTGCTGGCCGTGATCGCGATCATCTGCGCGCTGCTGTTCTTCGCCGGCGCGGTCCGGCACAGCGCGATGCTGCCCGCTGTCGGGTTCGGCCTGCTGGTGCTGTCGGCGATCATCGTCGGCGGGGTCTACCCGGCGGTCATCCAGCAGTTCGTGGTCAAGCCCAACGAGCTGGCCAAGGAATCCCCGTACATCGCCAGGGAGATCAAGAGCACCCGGCGTGCCTACGGGGTCAGCAACGTGCGGGTAACCACCTACCCGGGCACTCCCGCGGTGCCGCCCACCGAGCTCGCGGGCCAGGTGGCGGGGCTGGAGGGCCTGCGGCTGATGGACCCGGCCGTGGTGTCGCAGACGTTCCAGCAGCTCCAGCAGGTCAAGGGCTTCTACCAGTTCCCGGACATGCTGGCGGTGGACCGTTACGTCCTGCCCGGCGGCGGCCCCACCGCGCAGGACGTGGTGGTCGCGGTCCGCGGGATGGGCGGGCCGCCCCAGGGCCAGGGCAACTGGATCAACACCCACCTGGTCTACACGCACGGCTTCGGGTTCGTGGCCGCCAAGGCGGACGCGGCGGGCACGGGCGGCGACCCGCAGTTCGTGGAGAGCGACATACCGCCGCACGGCCAGCTCGGCCCGTTCCAGCCGCGGGTGTACTTCGGCCAGCAGGAGAACCCCTACGCGATCGTCGGCGGGCCACCCGGCCGGCCGGGCCAGGAGCTCGACTACCCGTACGAGAGCGCCAGCGGCCAGAAGAACTACACCTACAACGGCAGTGGCGGCGTGCCGGTCGGCTCCCCCGTGAACCGCCTGCTGTACGCGATCAAGTTCCGCGAGCTGAACATTCTGCTGTCGGGCGCCATCAACAGCTACTCGAAGATCCTCTACGACCGCCAGCCGCTGGCCCGGGTGGCCAAGGTGGCCCCGTTCCTGACGCTGGACGGCAGCCCGTACCCGGTGGTCGCCGACGGGCACATCCTGTGGGTGGTGGACGGCTACACCACCAGCGACCTCTACCCCTACTCAGAACGCGTCAGCATGCCGCAGGCCACCTCCACCAGCCAGGCCCCGGACGGGTCGGTCGCCGGGCAGCCGACCGGCCAGATCAACTACATCCGCAACTCGGTCAAGGCGGTGGTGAACGCCTACTCCGGGGCGGTCACCCTCTACCAGTGGGGATCCCCCGACCCGGTGCTCCGCACCTGGATGAAGGCGTTCCCCGGGGTCATCAAGCCCAGCAGCGACATCCCGGCCTACCTGCGGCTGCACCTGCGCTACCCGCCGGACCTGTTCGAGGTGCAGCGGCAGATCCTCGCCAAGTACCACGTCCAGAACCCCCAGTCCTTCTACGGCGGCCAGAACTTCTGGACCGTGCCGAACGACCCGACCGGCACGGTCACCAACAGCGGGCTGAGCCAGCCGCCCTACTACCTGACCATGACCATGCCCGGCTACCGCGGGCAGGACGAGTTCTCGCTCACCACCACGCTGGCCCAGCGGGCGCGGCCGAACCTGGCCGCCTACATGGCGGTCGACAGCAACCCGCAGAGCGGATACGGCACGATCAGGATCCTGCAGCTGCCGCAGGCCGCCGCGATCCTGGGCCCCCAGCAGGTGCAGAACAACTTCGAGTCCAACACGGTCGCGTCCAAGGAGCTGTCGCTGTTCCGGCAGGGCGGCTCCACCGTGATCAAGGGGAACCTGATCGCCCTGCCGCTGTCCGGCGGCCTGCTGTACGAGGAGCCCATCTACATCGAGGCCGCCGGGGGCGCCAGCGCGGGCTCCTACCCGACCCTGAGACGGGTGTTCGTGTTCTACGACGGCCTGGTCGGGTACGGCACGTCGCTGCAGGGCGCGCTGGCGCAGGTGTTCACCGGCCTGCCGAGCGCCGGCCAGGGTCCCCCCAGCGGCTCGGGCGCCCCGGTCAACGCGGCCGTCCGCAGGTACCTCCAGCAGGCGGAGCAGGACTACGCGAACGCGCAGGCCGCCCTGCACAGCGGCAACTTCACCGCCTACGGCCAGGCCATCGCCGGCATGAAACAGGCGCTCGACAACGCCCAGCGGGCCGCCGGGACAGGATCAGGCGCCACCTCGAAGGGCACCCCGTCGCCGTCCCCCAGCCCCGCCAGGACCGCCGCCGCCAGCCCGTCCCCGTCCTCCTAGCGTGGCCGGGCACGGCACGGCGAACGGGCCCGGGTCCTAGGGGGAAGCGACTGCTTCCCGGCAGCGCGGCGGTGCTCATGGGCCCCGGCGGAGGGCGTACGCTCGGTGGTGGGGATATCCGTCAGGACTGCTGATGAGAGCAGGTATCTGCGTGCCCGGGCCGGGTGCCCGGAGAAGGAGCGAGACTGGTCGTGGCGCCTCGAGTGCTAGTTGACGCGACCGCGGTGCCCGCGGACCGCGGGGCGTTGGGCCGCTACGTGGACGGCCTGGTGGTCGCCCTCTGCCGCGCGGGGGCCGATCTCGCCGTGGCCTGCCAGCGGGCCGACGAGGAGCGGTACGGGCGGCTGGTGCCCAGCGCCCGCGTCGTGGCCGGGCCGACCGCGATCGCCCACCGGCCCGCCCGCCTGGCCTGGGAGCAGACCGGGCTGCCGCTCGTCGTCCAGCAGGTCGGCGCGGACGTCCTGCACGTGCCGCACTATACGATGCCGCTGCACCCCGGCGTGCCGACCGTGGTCACGATCCACGACCTGACGTTCTTCACCGAGCCGGACGCGCATTCGGCGGTCAGCGCCACCTTCTTCAAGTCGGCGATCCGCACCACGGTCCGGCGGGCCACCCGGCTGCTGGTCCCGTCCAAGGCCACCCGGGACGAGCTGGTGCGGGTGCTCGGCGCCGACCCGACCAGGATCGACGTCGCCTACCACGGGGTGGACCACTCGCTGTTCCACCAGCCGAGCCCGGAGCAGCTGCAGCACGTCTCCGACCGGCTGGGCATGCACGGCAGGCCGTACGTGGCCTACCTGGGAGGGCTGGAGACGCGCAAGAACGTGCCCGCCCTGATCGCCGGCTGGGCCGCGGCCGTGTCCGACCTGCCCGACCCGCCGGCGCTGGTGCTCGGCGGCGGCAGCGGCTGGAGCGAGGAAGTGGACGAGGCGGTCGCCTCGGTCCCCGCGCACCTGCGCCTGGTGCGGCCCGGCTACCTGCGCTTCAGCGACCTTCCCGGCTATCTCGGGGGCGCTCTGGTCGTCGCCTTCCCCAGCCGGGGGGAGGGGTTCGGCCTGCCGGTGCTGGAGGCGATGGCCTGCGCGGCGCCGGTGCTGACCACCCACCGCGCGTCGCTGCCCGAGGTCGGCGGCGACGCGGTCGCCTACACCGAGCCGGACGCGGCCAGCATCCAGGCCGGGCTGCGGGCCCTGCTCGACGACCCGGTCCGCCGGGAGGCGCTGGGCACCGCCGGGCACGCCCGGGCGCAGGAGTTCAGCTGGGCCGCCTCGGCCGAGGCCCATCTCGCGTCCTACCTTCGTGCGGCCGGCCAGCGGGACGAGTAATCTGCGTCTCCATGCGCTCACGCCCCGCCCCGCCCGGCCACCCGGAGCCGCTGGAGGCCATCCTGCTGGTCGGTGGCCGGGGCACGCGGCTCCGCCCCCTGACCATCACCACCCCCAAGCCGCTGCTCCCCACCGCCGGGGTCCCGTTCCTCGCCCACCAGCTGGCGAAGGCGTCGGCCGTCGGCGTCACCCGGGTGGTGCTCGCCACCTCCTACCGGGCGCAGATGTTCGCGGACTGGATCGGCGACGGCTCCGCGTTCGGCCTGGAGATCGTCTATGTCACCGAGGACACCCCGCTCGGCACCGGCGGTGCGATCAGGAACGCGGCGCAGCGGCTGCGCGGCGCTCCCGGCAGCCCAGTGCTGGTGCTGAACGGGGACATCCTGTCCGGCCACGACCTCGCCGCCCAGCTCGACCTGCACAGCAAGGCCGAGGCCGCGGTCACCCTGCACCTGGCCGAGGTCGCCGACCCGGCCAGGTTCGGCTGCGTGCCGACCGACGCCGAGGGACGGGTGACGGCGTTCCTCGAGAAGACCCCGCACCCGGTCACCAACCGGATCAACGCGGGCTGCTACGTCTTCCGCCGCGATGTGATCGGGCAGATCCCGCCGGGGGCGGTGATCTCGGTGGAACGGGAGACGTTCCCCGGCCTGATCGATGCCGGGGCGGTGGTGATGGGCTACCACGACGGCGCCTACTGGCTCGACGTGGGCACCCCCGAGGCGTTCGTCCAGGGGTCGTGTGATCTTGTCCTGGGCCGGCTGGCCTCCCCGGCCCTCGGCCCCGGCCGCGGCGTGCCCGGTGAGGTGCTGCTGCTGGACGGGGCGCGGGTCGGCCAGGGCGCGCGGGTCGGCGGCGGCACCGTGGTCGGGGCCGGGTCGGTGATCGGGGACGGGGCGCAGGTCGAGGGCAGCGTCCTGTTCGACGGGGTGCGGGTCGGCGCGGGCGCGCGGGTCAGCGACTCGGTCCTGGGGCGCGGCGTGCGGATCGGCGAGTCGGCGGTGCTCGACCAGGCCGTGATCGGTGACGACGTGAGCGTCGGCAGCGGGAACGAGCTACGGGCAGGCATGCGGGTGTGGCCGGGGGTGGATCTCGGGCCGACGTCGGTCCGCTTCTCCACGGACGTGTGAGCCGCGTGTCCCCGCTCGCGGCGCAGCCCGGCCCGGCCGGCCAGCCCGGCCCGGTGGGCATGCCGGACCCCGGTGGGCCCGCGGCCGGCGGAGCCCACCCAGCGGTCATGCTCACCGGGCGCTGGGAGGCGCCGTTCCGGGTGGACCTGGCCCGCACCCTGGGCGTGCACCGCCGCGGGACCGGCGATCCGTCCTTCCGGGTCGAGCCCTCCGGCGCGGTGTGGCGGACATCGCGCACCCCGCTCGGGCCGGCCACGCTGCGGGTCACGGCGGGCCCAGCCGCAGCGGCCGGGGGGCCAGGGATGACCGGCGGCGGGGCCGGTGACGGCTCGACGGTGCTCGCCTGGGCCTGGGGCCCGGGTGCCGCCTGGATGATCGCCTCCCTGCCCGGGCTGCTGGGCGCGGACGACGACCGAACCGGCTTCGAGCCGGTGCACCCGCTGCTGGCCGAGGCCGACCGGCGGTACCCGCATTTGCGGATCGGCAGGTCGGGCCGGGTGCTGGAGGCGCTGGTGCCAGCGGTGCTGGAGCAGAAGGTCGTCGGTGCCGAGGCACGGCGGGCCTGGCGGGCGCTCATGCTCAGGTTCGGGGAGCCAGCGCCGGGGCCGGCCCCGCCCGGGATGCGGGTCTTCCCGCCGGCCCGCGTCTGGGCGCGGATCCCCTCCTGGGACTGGCACCGGGCAGGCGTGGAGGGCGTCCGGGCGCGGACCGTGATCGGCGCCGCCCAGGTCGCCGGGCGGCTGGAGGAGATCGCCGCGATGACCCCTGCCGAGGCGGACCGGCGGCTGCGCTCCCTGCCCGGGATCGGGCCCTGGACCTCCGCCGAGACCCGCCAGCGGGCCTGCGGCGACGCCGACGCGGTGTCGGTCGGCGACGTCCACCTGCCGGGGGCCGTCGGCTGGGCGCTGGCGGGGCGGAAGGTCGACGACGCGGGCATGCTGGAGCTGCTCGCCCCCTACGCCGGGCACCGGCACCGGGCCGCCCGGCTGGTCGTGCTCAGCGGCGTCTGGCCGCCGCGCCATGGCCCCCGGATGGCCCCGCGGGACTACCGCGCGATCTGAGGCCACGGAAAGCCGGCCAGATCGGGCTCCACCCAGCCGGTCCTGGCCGCCTTGGAGGCGAGGACGCGCGCCGAGTAGTGGCGGGCGAGCAGCCGCTTGTCGAACAGGGCCGGGTTGCGCTCAGCGAAGGCGGCGAAGCCGGTGCCGGGCGGGCCGGCCACGACGTGGTGGGCGACGATCTCAGTCCACGCCCTGGTGACCGTGGCGTTGAACTTCTGCGGCGCGTGCTCGTAGGCGGCGATATGCGTGATCCAGCGGGCCACCACGCCGGCGGCGCTGGCGGCCCCGTGCCGCTGGACGGCGAGGAAGGCCAGGTGAATGTGCTGGCGGTGGCGGAACGCCCCGCCGGGCGCCGCGATCTCGGCCAGGACGGCGGCGAGCTCTGGCGGCAGCGCCGGCCCGCCGGGCTGCTGGTGCCGGGGCTCAGCAGCTTCGTGCCCGGGCCCACTGCCGGGCCCGGGCTGAGCCTGGTGCCCGGGCTCACCATGGGACTCCGGGGCCCGGTGACGGTGGGGCTGGCGCTGGCCGCGGTGCTGGGTCACTGGATGCCTCCGAGAGGGCGCGGATGACGGCGAAGAAGCCGGCCCGTTCGGCCTCGCTCACCCGGGCCAGCGCCCCCCGCTCCAGGCGGTGCACGGCCGCTGAGACGGCTGCGGCGGCCTGCTGGCCGGGCGGGGTCAGCGAGATGAGGAACGACCGGCGGTCGGCCGGGTCCACCTCCCGTACCACGTAGCCGCGTCTCACCAGCCGGTCCAGCGCGCTGGTGAGGGTGGTGGGCCTGGTGGCGGTGGCGGCGGAGAGCGCCCCGGCCGTCAGCGGGTGGCGCACGGCCAGGTTGGCGAGGACGTTGATCTCGGACGCGGGCAGGTCCAGCCCGGCCAGCCTCGTGGCCAGCACCTGGAGCGTCGCGTGGGCCGCCCGCTGCAGGGCCAGCACGACGCCCGGCGGCGGGCGCTCATCTATCACGAAATCGGATAATACCAAATCGTATTAACTTCCGCGGATGGTGAGCCAGGAGCCAGGCTGCGGGGAGGTCATGGGACGCCCGGGAATAGCCGCAATCAGAGTGCCGCTATGAGCGATGTGCCCGCCCGCCGCACGTCGTCCCCCCTCCGGGGGGAGCCCGCGCCCCCGGTCAGCGCCGTCCGCCGCGCGCTCGCCCGCGCCAGGGACGGCAAGACACTGGACCCGGGCGAGGCCGCCACCTTGCTGCACGCCCGCGGCGAGCAGCTCGCCGCGCTGCTGGCGCACGCGGGCCGGGTCCGCGACGCCGGGCTCACCGCCGCCGGGCGGCCAGGTGTCATCACCTACTCGCGCAAGGTGTTCATCCCGCTGACCAGGCTCTGCCGGGACCGCTGCGGCTACTGCACGTTCGTGACCGTGCCCGGCCGGCTGCAGAGCCCGTACCTGTCCCCGGACGAGGTGCTGGACATCGCCAGGCAGGGCGCCGAACTCGGCTGCAAAGAGGCGCTGTTCACCCTCGGCGACCGGCCGGAGGACCGCTGGCAGCAGGCACGGGACTGGCTGGACGCCAGCGGCTACGACGACACGCTGTCCTACGTCCGGGCGATGGCCGTCCGGGTGCTGGAGGAGACCGGCCTGCTGCCGCACCTCAACCCCGGCGTGCTCACCTGGCAGGACTTCGCCCGGCTCAAGCCGGTGGCGCCGTCGATGGGGATGATGCTGGAGACCACCGCCACCCGGCTGTACAGCGACCGGGGCGGCCCGCACTACGGCAGCCCGGACAAGGACCCGGCGGTACGGCTGCGGGTGCTCGAGGACGCGGGCCGCTCCGCCGTCCCGTTCACCACCGGCATCCTGATCGGCATCGGGGAGACGCTGACCGAGCGGGCGGACTCGATCTTCGCCATCCGCCGGGTCGCGCAGGAGTACGGGGGGATCCAGGAAGTTATCGTTCAGAACTTCCGCGCCAAGCCGGACACCAAGATGCGCGCCGTGCCGGACGCCGATCTCGACGACCTGGCCGCGACGATCGCGGTGGCCAGGCTGGTGCTCGGCCCGTCGGCCCGGATCCAGGCCCCGCCCAACCTCATAGGCGACGCCTACCGGCTCATCCTGGCCGCCGGTGTCGACGACTGGGGCGGGGTCTCGCCGCTGACCCCCGACCACGTCAACCCCGAACGCCCGTGGCCGCAGATCGACGAGCTGGCGCGCCGCACCGAGGCGGCCGGGATGACCCTGGCCGAACGGCTCACGATCTACCCGCCCTACATCGCCGAGCCATGGCTGGACCCCCGGCTGGCCGCTCATGTGGCGGCGCTCGCCGACCCGGCGACCGGGCTGGCCCGCGACGGTGCGCTGCCGCGGGGCCGGCCGTGGCAGGAGCCCGACGGCGGCTGGGGCGACGCGGCCGGGCGGACCGACCTGCACGTCACCATCGACACCGCCGGGCGGACGGCGGACCGCCGGGCCGACTTCGGCGAGGTCTACGGCGACTGGGCCGCGGTCGCGGCCCGGATCGACCCCGCCGCCCGCCCGGCCGGGCAGCCAGGGCCGGCCGGCGGCAGCCGTTTGGCATCCGCTGGCGCCGGTACGGGGACGACCGCGGCCGGCGCACCCCCACGCCTGCGGGACGAGGCGGCGGCCGCGCTGCGGGCGGCCGAGCGCGACCCGGCCGGGATCACCGACGGGCAGGCCCTCGCGCTGCTCGATGCCGACGGGCCGGAGCTCGAGGCGCTCGCCGCGCTCGCCGACTCCGTGCGCCGCGACGCGGCCGGCGACGACATCACCTACGTCGTCACGCGCAACATCAACTTCACCAACGTCTGCTACACCGGCTGCCGGTTCTGCGCCTTCGCGCAGCGCCGCACCGACGCCGATGCCTACACGCTGTCGCTGGAGCAGATCGGGGACCGGGCGGCGGAGGCGTGGCAGGCGGGCGCGACCGAGGTGTGCATGCAGGGCGGGATCCACCCGGACCTGCCCGGCAGCGCCTACTTCGACATCGCCGCGCAGGTGCGGAGCCGCTGCCCGGACCTGCACGTGCACGCGTTCTCGCCGATGGAGGTCGTCAACGGCGCGGCCCGCACCGGGCTGCCCGTGCGGGAGTGGCTGGTGCGCGCCAGGGAGGCTGGCGTCGGCTCGCACCCGGGCACCGCGGCCGAGATCCTCGACGACGACGTGCGGTGGGTGCTGACCAAGGGCAAGCTGCCCGCCGCGGCCTGGATCGAGGTCATCACCGCCGCGCACGAGCTGGGCATCCCGACCACCGCCACGATGATGTACGGGCACGTGGACACCCCGGCGGACTGGGTCGGCCACCTGCGGGTGATCCGCGGCATCCAGGAGCGCACCGGCGGCTTCACCGAGTTCGTGCTGCTCCCGTTCGTGCACGCCAGCGCGCCGATCTACCTGGCCGGCCTGGCCCGGCCCGGTCCCACCCGGCGGGAGAACCGGGCGGTGCACGCGCTGGCACGGCTCATGCTGCACGAAGCCATCGGCAACATCCAGTGCTCCTGGGTGAAGCTCAGCGGCGATGCCTGCCGGGACGTGCTGCGCGGTGGCGCCAACGACATCGGCGGCACGCTGATGGAGGAGACGATCAGCCGGATGGCCGGCTCGGAACAGGGCTCCTACAAGACCATCAGCGACATGGCGGCCATGGTCGCGCCGCTCGGCCGCCCGCTGCGGCAGCGCACCACCCTGTACGGAGCCCCGGATGCCGAACGCCTGGCGGCATCGACCGCCAGCGACGGGGTGTGCGCCTCCGTCCGGGGTGGGCGGACCCCGCTGCCCGTGGTCCGCTGACCGGGTGCGGGCCCGCCGTCACCTCGTCAGCATGAAGCCCGCCGGGTCGCGGGGCGGGCGGCCGGGAGCGGGCGCGGCGGGGTGGCCGACGCCCACCGCGCCCATCGGGTCCCAGTCGCCCGGCAGGCCGAGCGCCGCGCGGGCCGCCGGGCGGCAGAACATCGTGCTCGACACCCAGCAGGAGCCGAGGCCCTCGACGGCCAGGGCGACGAGCAGGTTCTGCACCGCGGCGCCCATGGCGACCACGAACATCTCCCGCTCGGAGGCATTGCGCCGCCGGTCGGGGTAGGTGTGCGCGGCCTCGGCGTGCAGGCACGGCACGATGAGCAGCGGGGCCGCATAGAGCGGCTCGCCGCGCCGCAGCCGCCGGGTGATCTGCTCCGGCGTGAAGCCGTCCCCGCGCAGGTCGGTGACCCACGCCTCGCGCATGTCATCGAGCAGCGTGCGCCTGGCCTGCGCGGACTCCAGGATGACGAACCGCCAGGGGGTGGAGTGGTGCGGCGCGGGGGCGGTGATGGCGGCGGCAACCGCCCGCCGGACCGCGGCCGGGTCCACCGGCGCTTGGGTGAAGTCGCGCACGGTCCGCCTGGCGGCGAGCACGTCGCCCGAGCCGAACCGGAACATGTCCTCGGCCGGGGGCCTGATCAGCGCCCGGCCGCCGGGGCCGTCGGCCTCGGTGACCAGGTCCGCCAGGCCCCGCACGATCGCCACCGGGATGCCGGTGGTCTTGGCCTTGACCAGGTCGGCGGCGGCCGCGATCTCGTCGGCCACCGCGGACACGGTCACCTCCATCCGGGTGCCGAACGTGTCCGGCTGCCCCCGGTGGTCGACCACCGGCAGGACGCCCGCGGCGCCGATCGCGGTGTCGGTCTGGCCGTTGCGCCAGGGCCGCCCCAGCGTGTCGGTGACGATGACCCCGATCATCGCGCCGAGCCGGCCGCGCAGGGCCTTGCGCAGCCTGCGGGCCGAGCCGTCGGGGTCCTCCGGCAGCAGCGCCACCGTCCCCGGCGCGGTGTTGGAGTTGTCCACCCCGGCCGCGGCGAGCACCAGGCCGTGCCGGGTCTCCACGATCCGGGTGTCGCCGCGCCGCGCCACCACCCGGACCGTCTCCGCGTCGATCGCCTCCTCCCGGCCTGACCGGATCACCCGGCCCTCCGCCTTGCTCACGATCTTGGAAGTGATCACCACGATGTCGCCGTCGGCCAGGCCCGGCGCCGCGTCGGCGATCAGGCCGGCCAGGTCGGCGCCGGCCTCGACCTCGGGGAGCCCGGTCACGCCGGTGACGGTGATGCTGGGGGCGGCCGGGCCGGGGCTGGTGTTCATGCGGCCAGCTCCGCGGCCAGGTCGAGCGCGGCGCGGGCGATCGCCGCGGTGGCGGGCAGGTCGGTCATGTAGAGCGGGACCGCCCGGACGGCGACGCCGGCCAGTTCCGGCGCGTCCACCGCTGCCTTGTCGCGCTCGTCCACCAGCCAGCCGTCCAGCAGGGCCGGCCCGTAGTGGGCGGCGACGCCGGCCGCGGACGCCTCGACGCCGATGGCGGCCAGGCACTTGTCGGCCATGCCGCGCACCGGCGCGCCGCCGATGATCGGCGACACCCCGACCACGGTCTTCGCCCGGATCGCCTCGGCGATGCCCGGCACGGCCAGGATCGTGCCGACGCTCACGACCGGGTTGGACGGGGGGAACAGGACCACATCCGCCTGGCCGATGGCCTCCAGCGCGCCGGGCGCTGGGGCGGCGTCCTCCGCACCGGCGAACACGAACCCGGCGGCCGGCACCTCGGCGTGCAGCCGTACCCACCACTCCTGGAAGTGGACCGTGCGCCCGTCCTGGCCGGCCAGGATCACCTGGGTCTCGACGCGGTCGTCGGACATCGGGAGCAGCCTGACGCCGGGCTGCCAGCGCTCGCAGAGGACCCTGGTGGCCGCGGACAGCGGCAGGCCGGCCCCGAGCATGCTGGTCCGGTGCAGGTGGGTGGCGATGTCCCGGTCACCCAGGCCGAACCAGTCCGGCCCGGCGCCGTAGGCGGCAAGCTCGGCCAGCACGGTGTAGGTGTCGCCGTCACGTCCCCAGCCCTGCTCCTCGTCGATGCCGCCGCCGAGGGTGTACATCACGGTGTCGAGGTCCGGCGAGACGTGCAGGCCGAACAGGATGATGTCGTCGCCGGTGTTGCCGATGACGGTGATCTCGGCGTCCGGGGCGGCGGATTTCAGCCCGCGCAGGAAGCGGGCGGCGCCGACCCCGCCGGCGGGCACGGTGATACGCATGCCGGCCAGTCTGGCAACACCCGGCCGGGCACCGCCCGCCGGGCCGGCCGGGTGGCCCGTGACCCCGCCTTCCGGCCGGTCTTGCCGGCGGTCTGCGGAAAACTGGCCCGTCATTATCACGTATCCCGCTTGACGGGACGCAAGACACGCAGGTGTAATTTCATGTGTGTAGTTCGCGCGCCGGCGGGGAGGGTACGGCGCGTGCCGACGGGGTCTGCAAGGTAGGAGGTGCGCCGTGGCTGAGGTCGTCCCGCTTGGCATATTTGGTATCGGCGAGGACGATACCGGGGGCCTGGCCTGGCAGGATCGGTCGCTGTGTGCGCAGACCGATCCGGAGGCGTTCTTCCCGGAGAAGGGCGGCTCCACCAGGGAAGCCAAGAAGGTGTGCCGCGGCTGTGAGGTGCGGGCCGAGTGCCTGGAGTACGCGCTCGAGCACGACGAGCGGTTCGGGATCTGGGGCGGGCTGTCGGAACGGGAACGGCGCAGGCTCAAGCGCGAAACCGGCTGAACGGCCCGCGGCGGGTGCGCCTTGCCAGCTGGCTAGCATCTTGCGGTCTGCCTGCCCGCTTGCCGTGGCTTCCCGTATTGTTCACCGAGTGCCCCACCATGCCGGGGAAGCATGGCCGGCCAGCCCGCTCGGGTGTCTGGCAGGTGAACACTTGAGCAGCAAGCGGATACGTGTCGCCAACTAACTCGCATGCCCAGCACGTCGTCACCGCGGTCATCGTCGCCCACGATGGGGCCGCGTGGATTCAGCGTGTCACCGAAGCCCTGGTGAACCAGACCCGCCCCGTCCAGCGGGTGGTCGGCGTCGATACCGGCAGCAGGGACCGCAGCGGGGCGATGCTTGCCGAAGCCCTCGGCCGCGGTGCCGTGTTCGGCATGGATCGCGGCACCGGTTACGGGGCCGCCGTCCACCAGGCCCTGCGGCACCGCGCCGCCACCACCCACCTGCCTCCGGCAGCGGGAGCGCCGGGCGAGCGGACGGAGTGGGTGTGGCTGCTCCACGACGACTGCGAGCCCGAGCCGGACGCGCTGGAGCAGCTGCTCCTCGGCGCCGAGCAGGCGCAGGGCGCCGCGGTGCTCGGCCCCAAGGTCATGGACTGGTCCGACCGGGACGTCCTGCTCGAGGCGGGGGTCGGCATCGACCGGATGGGCCGCCGGATCACCGGGATCGAGCCGCGCGAGGTGGACCAGGGGCAACACGACGGCGACCGGGACGTGCTCGCCGTCGGCAGCGCCGGCATGCTGGTCAGGCGCGACGTGTGGGACCAGGTGGGCGGCTTCGATCCCGGCATGCTGCTCTACCGCGAAGACGTCGACTTCTGCTGGCGTGCCCAGGCCGCCGGCTACCGGGTCCGGGTGATCACCGACGCCGTCGTCTACCACGTCGAGGCCTCGGCCAGGAACCGGCGGCAGGCATCGGCGGCGCCCCGGCGCGGACGGCAGGACCGCCGCAACGCCCTGCTGGTGCTGCTCGGCAACCTCCCGTCCGGGCTCATGCTGGCCGCGCTCGTGGGCAACCTGGTGCTGTCCACGCTGCGCACCGTGTTCTTCCTGCTCGCCAAGCGGTCCGGTGCGGCACTGGACGAGTTCGCCGGGTTCCTCGGGGTGGCCGGCCACCCGCTGCGGCTGCTCACCGCGCGGCGCCGCCGGTCCCGGGGACGGCGCGCCGCCTGGAGCCGCCTGCGCGCCGAGGTTCCGCCCGGCCATACGTTCCGCAAGCTCGCCGAGTTCGCCACCAGCGCGCTGTCGAGGTCGCGCGCGGTCGACACGGTCGGCAGTCACCACGCCACCGACGACCCGTCCGAGGACGACTTCCTGCTGACCGACAGCGGCATAGTCCAGCGGATGCTCGCCAACCCCGGGGTGCTGCTGTTCCTGGTGCTCACCGTCATCGCCCTGGTGGCGGAGCGTTCGCTGCTCAGCTCCAGCCCGCTCGGCGGCGGCGCGCTGGTGCCCGCCTGGGGCGGTGCGTCCGCGCTGTGGTCGGAGTACCTGCAGGGCTTCCACCCGGCCGGGATCGGCACGGCCGCCGGCACACCGCCGTATGTGGCGGTCATCGCCCTGCTGGCGTCGGTGCTGGGAGGCAAGCCCTGGCTCGCCGTTGACGTCATCCTGATCGGCTGCATCCCGCTCGCGGGTGTCACGGCCTACCTGGCGTCGCGGCGGGTCACGCGGTCCGTGCCGGTCAGGGTCTGGGCGGCGATGGCCTACGCGCTGCTGCCGGTGGGCATGGGCGCGGTGGCCGCCGGCCGCCTCGGCACGGCACTGGTGCTCGTCCTGCTGCCGCTGATCGCGGTGGTGGCCGCGCGCGTGTTCACCCACGGCCGCCGCCGGGCGCGGCGGGCTGCCTGGGCGGCCGCCCTGCTGGTCGCGGTGGCGGCCGCTTTCGTGCCGCTGGTCTGGGTGGTCACGGTGGCCGCCATGGCCATCGGCGCGCTCGTCTTCCGCCGGGGCCGCCCGGGAGTGCTGATCGACGCCGCGATCGTCGCCGTGGTGCCGGTCGTTCTCCTGCTCCCGTGGAGCCTGTCCCTGGCCACCCACCCGTCCCAGCTGTTCCTTGAGGCCGGGCTGCAGCCGCGCGGGATCGCCACCGGCGGCCTGGCCGCGCGGTCGCTGCTGCTGCTGTCACCGGGCGGCCCCGGCCTGCCCCCGTACTGGGTGACCGCGGGCCTGGTCCTGGCCGCGGCGGTGGCGCTGGTCTTCGGCAGCCGCCGGTCGCTGGTGCTGGCCGGCTGGTCCGCGGCGCTGCTCGGGCTGGCGGTCGCCGCCGCGATGAGCAAGATCAACGCCACACCCGCGGCGGGCGGGGCCGCCGTCCCGGCCTGGCCGGGACTGGCCCTGGCCCTGGCCGGCGCCGGCCTGCTGCTCGCGGTGCTGGCCGCCGGTGATGCGCTGCTCAGCAAGCTGGGCAAGGGCGGGTGGCGTGCGCCCAGCGGGATCGCGATCATCGCGCTGGCGGCGGTAGCCTGCGCGGCGCCGGCGATGGCGGCCGCGGCCTGGCTGACCACCGGGGTCCAGGGCCCGGTGGCACCGGTCGCCGGGCCGGTGCTGCCGGAGATCGTCTCCGTCTTCTCCGCAACCGGCCTGCGCCCCCGCACGCTGGTACTGCGTGCGGGCGCCGGCGGCCGGGTGTCGTATTCGGTGCTCCGCGGCACCGACCCGCTGATCGGGGCCAGCGAGCTCGCCGTCCCCCCCGCCGCGCAGCAGGCACTCGACCTGAGCGTCGCCGCTCTGACCGCGCCGTCCGGCGGTTCCGTGCAGGACCAGGGCCGCTCGCTGGGCCAGCTCGGCATCGGCTACGTGCTGCTTCCGGCGCCGGTCAACGCGACCCTGGCGCGGACGCTCGACGGCGTGCCGGGCCTGCGCCCGGTGAGCCAGACCCCGGCGTTCGAGCTGTGGCGGGTGTCCGACACCGCCGCGCGGGTGCGGGTGGTGGAGAGCAGCGGCACGGTGGTGGCAGTGCCTTCGGGCACGGTGAACGTCACCGCGGCCAAGGCGCCCGCGGCGGGCGGCACGCTGGTGCTCGCCGAGCCGGCGGGCGGCTGGTCGGCGTCGCTGAACGGGCATCCGCTGACCCCGCTCGCGGCACCGGTAGACGGCTGGGCGCAGGGATTCCGCCTGCCACCCGGCGGCGGGTCACTGAGCATCAGCCGCAGCCAGCTCACCCGCTTGGCGGTCGTCCTGCTCGAAGGCCTCGCGGTCGCGGCCGTGCTGGCCCTGGGCCTGCCCGGAGCCCGGGAGGCCAGTGAGACCGGCGAGGGGGCGGTAGCTGCCACCGCGGCACGCCGTGGCCGCGGGCAGGCGGGGGACAAGGCCGGTGACCGCACCCGCGAGCGCAGGACCCCACGGCGCGGCAAGGCCAGGCCGGCCGGCCCGGCAAGGCCACCAGTACGGCGGCCACCGGTTCCCGCCGCCCAGGAGGCGCAGCGCATGCGCGGGCCGGTCCCGGCCGGGGTCCGCGGCGGGCCGCCCGGCCCGCCTGGCGGATCGGCGCCCACCGGGCCCTACCCCAATGGCGGGGACCCCGACATGCCCACCATGGTGAGCCCCGCGCGGAGCGGAGCTGGCGTGCCGCGCGGGGGAGCGGATGCCGCCCGCGGGGGAGCGGGCATCCCGCGCGGGCGGGCGGACATCCCGCGTGGACGGGTGGACATCCCGCGCGGGAGCGCGGGATCCGGTGGCCGGGGCATGCCGGGGGACCCCGGTGGCCTTCCGCCGGGGACCGATCCCGGCACACATCCAGGCCGGCCGCGCCACGAGCGCCGGCGCCCGCCGGACCCGGCTGGACAGCCGGGCCATCAGCCAGCGCCGGGCAGCCGGGCCGCCCGGCCCGGCCCTGACACCGGCCCCACCCAGGGCCGCCCGCCGGGTTACGGCCCGCCCCCCGGCCGTGGCGGCGGGCCAGGCTATGACCCCGGCCCGGGCGCCAGCCGTGACCGCCCGGATCACGGCCGCGATCCCGGCCGTGGCAGGCCCGGCTATGAAACGGCTCCCGGCCGTGACGGCCGTCCCGGGTATGACGTGGCTCCCGGCCGCGGGCGGCGGGGCCGCGAGCCCGGGCCAGATCGTGGCCGCCCCGGCTATGACACCGATCCCGGCCGTGACAGCCGGCCGGGGTATGACACGGTCCCTGGCGGTG
>Ga0335081_10003396_pt1 | contig 25045 bp, 20 predicted proteins | sample Lox_Sample_35_FD_206713 | JGI IMG/M metagenome (GOLD analysis project Ga0335081, IMG submission 206713) | Soil microbial communities from Loxahatchee National Wildlife Refuge, Florida, United States - Lox_Sample_3.5 | ecosystem: Environmental > Terrestrial > Soil > Wetlands | place: USA...
TCCCCATCGATTTCGATCAGCGCGCCCTGCTCGAGGAAATCCTCACCGACCGCGCCGCCCATCGCGTCGAAATCGTCGTCCCCCAGCGCGGCCAGAAGCGCGCCCTCGTCGAGCTCGTCGAGAAAAATGCCAAGCTCTCCTTCGATCAGCGCTTTCGCGTCCTCCGCCCTTCCTCAAAGTCCATCGTCGAGGCACTCGAAGCCGCCCTCAACCTCACCGAAAAGCCCCGCCGCATCGAATGCTTCGACGTCTCCCACATCCAGGGCACGGACAAGGTGGCTTCCATGGTTGTGTGGGAGGACGGCAAGCTGCGCAAAGGCGAGTACCGCAAGTTCATCATCCGCGACGTAGCCGGCAACGACGATTTCGCCAGCATCCACGAAGTCGTCCTGCGCCGCTACCGCCGCCTCCGCGATGAGCAGAAATCCCTCCCCGGCCTCATTCTCATCGACGGCGGCCTCGGCCAGCTCCACGCCGCCGCCCAGGCCCTCGAGGCGCTCGGCATCATCAATCAGCCCCTCGCCTCCATCGCCAAGCGCGAGGAAATTCTCTACGTCTTCGGCCAGGAGAACGATCCCATTCAGCTCGACCGCCATTCCCCCATCCTCCAGCTCGTCCAGCTCATTCGCGACGAGACCCACCGCTTCGCCGTCACCTTCCATCGCTCCCGCCGCGGCGCCCGCCAGCGCTCCAGCGCCCTCCTCGACGTCCCCGGCATCGGCCCGCGCACCGCGGAAAAACTCCTCCGCCATTTCGGCAGCCTCGCCCGCATCCAGGCCGCATCGCTCGAGGAATTGCAGGCTGTGGTCGGCCCCTCTCACACCCAAAAACTCTCCGCACACTTCCACTCCCATCCCGATCCCCGGCAGCGCGAAGCCCTTTGAGTGCGAAAGGACGCGCCTTCCGCGTCATTTCGCGTTCGCCGCCCCTTTCCCCCTCTCGCCCGCAGAAGGCTCGTTCGTCTGCACTCGCTCCCCAGCTCCACCGCCACCGCGAATGCCTTCCCACAATCTGACTACCGGTCATATTTGAACTGTGCTTCACTCCAAAAATCGCTCCTCTGGAACTTCCCCCCTCCCCTCGCTTGCATCCCCCAAGTGCACGTGTTAGCGTGGCTTTCTGGGGGTTTACCATGAGTGATAACGGCGGCAACAAGGTCAGTTACTTCCTCGTGGGCATGGGCATTGGTGCGTTGCTCGGAATTCTCTTCGCTCCGAAATCAGGAGAGGAAACCCGCGACTACCTGGTGCGCCGCGCCGACGAGGGCAAGGATTTCGCGCAGCGGAAAGCCCGCGAGCTCCGCGAGCGCGCGGACGATCTCGTCGAGCGGGGCCGCGACGCCATCGAGTCCGGCCGCGACTCCATCTCCGACGCCATCGAAGCCGGCAAGAGCGCCTATCGCCAGGCGAAATCCAAGAACTAACCTCTGCAACCTGTGGGCCCTGGCCTCAGCCGGGGCTCTCAGCAGCACGTTCCGGGGACTGCCATGGAGAGCTGGGTCGGAATCTTCGTAATTGTGGCCTGCGTCGCCATCATCATGCAGGCTCTCATCCTGCTCGGAATGTTCCTGACCATGAAGAAGACCAGCGACCAGGTCGTCCGTGTGTCTTCCGAAATCAACACCAAGCTGCTGCCCGTCCTCGAAAAGACCAACTTCCTGCTCGAAGATTCACGCCAGCGCTTTTCCAGTGTTGTCGCGGACACCGCGGAAATCGTCCACATTGCCCGCAATCAGGCCAACCGCTTTGATCGCGTCCTGGGCGAAGGAATGGAACTGCTGCGCGGCCAGATCATCCGCGCCGATCAGGTCATCACCGGCGTGCTCGAATCCCTCGAAGAAGCCCACACCAGCGTGCGCAAATCCGTCACCGGCCCGGTCTCCCAGGTCGCCGCCGTCCTCCGCGGCCTCAAGGCCGGCCTCGATATTTTCACCAGCGCCAAATCCTCCCGCGGCGAGCGCTCCCGCGCTCCCTCCTCCGAAGAAGAACTCTTCATCTAATCCACCCGCCGCCCAGCACGAGCTCGCCCTTGTAAAACACCGCCGCCTGTCCCGGCGTAATCGCCCGCTGCGCTTCGTCAAATCGCACGCGCACGTCCGCCCCGGCGGGCTCGAGTGTCGCCGCAGCCGGCTCATGCCGGTGCCGGATTTTCACCTCCGCACGCACCGGCCCCTCCAGCCGCTCAAACGCAATCCAGTTCACCTCCGTCACCTCGCACGTCTCGCGGAACAACTCGTCTCCCCGCCCCACCACCAGGCGCCGCGAATCCGCTTCGATCCTCACCACGTATCGCGGCTCCCCCGCCGCCAGTCCCAGCCCTCTCCGCTGGCCCACCGTGAACTGGTGCACGCCCGCATGCACGCCCACCGCCTCGCCCTCGGTGTTCACAATCTCCCCGGCCGTTTCCGGCGGCCCGCTTCCCTGCTCTTCCAGATACGCCGCGATGAACCGCGAATAATCCCCTGACGGCACGAAGCAGATTTCCTGGCTCTCCGGCTTCTCGGCTACCGGCAGCCGCAGTTCCCGCGCCAGTTCGCGCACTTCCGTCTTCGTCATTTCGCCCAGCGGAAACAGACTCCGCGAGAGCTGCTCCTGCGTCAGCCCAAACAGAAAATACGACTGGTCCTTCGCCGCGTCCCGCGCCCGCCACAACTCCCACCGTCCGGTCTCTTCGTTCCTCCGCACGCGGGCGTAATGCCCCGTGGCCATCCGCTCCGCCCCGATCTGCCGCGCCGTCACGAGCAGTTCGTCGAATTTCACCGCCGTGTTGCACTGCGCGCACGGGATCGGCGTCCGCCCCGCCAGATATTCCTCCACAAACGGCCGGATCACCGCCGCCTCGAACTGCCTCTCGAAATTCACCACGTAGTACGGAAACCCGCAGTGCTCCGCCACCCGCCGCGCGTCGTACACATCATCGAGTGAGCAGCACCGGTGCGCCACCGGCCCGTCCGGCGCCAGTTCGGGCAGCCGCCGCTGATTCCATAGTTGCATCGTGAGCCCGATCACGCGCGCGCCCTCGCGGTGCAGCAGCCCCGCCACCGTGGAGCTGTCCACTCCCCCGCTCATCGCCACCACAATCGATCCGCTCGTCCCAGTCATTTCCGTTCCGCAACGCCGCCATTCTTGTACCGCCGGCATTTTGTATCGCCGGCTTCTAGCCGGCGTCTTTGGTTTTCCTGCTGCTCTATTTCTTCTGATACACCGGCGAAAGCTCCCGAAGCTGCTCCACCGCGCCGGGAATCACCGAAATCGCATACTCGACGTCCTCATCCGTTGTGTCATGTCCCAGGCTGAACCTCAGGCTCGCCCGCGCATCCTCCGGCGCCAGCCCAATCGCCGTCAGCACGTGCGACGGCTCCACTGCCCCCGCCGAACACGCCGCTCCCGTCGAACACGCGATTCCCTTCAAATCCAGCGCAATCACCAGCGCCTCGCCTTCCACGTACGGAAACACGATATTCGTCGTATTCGGTGTCCGCGGCGCTCCAGCCGAATTCACTCGCGCCTGCGGCACGCGCCCCACCAGTTCCCGTTCCAGCCGGTCCCGCAGCGCGGCCACTCGCGCCGCGTCCGCCGCCAAATTCTCCGCCGCCAGTTCCGCCGCCCGCCCCAGTCCCACGATTCCCGGCACGTTCTCCGTTCCCGGCCGCCGGTCCCGCTCGTGATGCCCTCCATAAAACAGTGGCCGCAGCCGCGTTCCCTTCCGCACATACAGCGCGCCCACCCCTTTCGGCCCGCGTATTTTGTGCGCCGAAATCGACAGCAGGTCCGCTCCAATTTCATCCACCCGGATCGGCAGTTTCCCCGCCGTCTGCACCGCGTCGGTATGAAAATACACGTCCGCCGCTGCCGCGATTTTTCCGATCTCCTCCACCGGCTCGACCGTGCCCAGTTCGTTGTTCGCGTGCATCACGGAGATGAGCATCGTCCCGGCGTTCAACGCCTCAGTGAATTCTGAATCCTTCTGCTCTCTCATCACCCGCGGTCGAATCGCGTGCAGCACGTCTTCAGGGCTTACAACCCCCTGTGAATTGACGGGTACGTACGTAACCTCGACTCCGCGCTTTTCTAGCTCCTGACAGGTATTCAGCACGGCATGGTGTTCGATGGCCGTCGTAATCACATGCGCGTGCAGGCTGGCCGCCATGCCCGCAATTCCGAATAGTGCCAGGTTGTCCGACTCCGTCCCGCCGCTCGTAAACACGATCTCCGCAGGCCGCGCGCCAATCAGCGCCGCCACCGACGCCCGCGCCCTCTCCACCGCCGCCCGCGCCCGCTGCCCCGGCGAGTGAATCGAGCTCGCATTTCCCCCCTCGCGCGAAAAATACGGCAGCATCGCCTCCAGCACTTCCGGCGCCACAGGCGTCGTCGAATTGTGGTCCAGGTAGACGTTCTTCATGGCGCCACTTCGCTGATTTCAGAATAGCCGGGGAATATCGGAAGCGTCAACCAAGGCGGTGCACCGCTGCTGCTTCCCTTTCCGCCAAACCGATCCGACGGCAACCCGAAGGCCTTTGACTGCGAGAGGCGTCCCGACACTTCGGGACGCCTCTCGCCTTTCACCGCCTCGTCGCATCTTGCCCCGGTGCAGCAGGCTCTTCCCGCCAGTGCAGCTCGCCCTATTTCTCCGGCTCCGGTATCGCCTCTCCATCCTTCCGCGGATCCGACGCTCCGTAATTCACTCCCGCCGCAAAATCCCGCATCACCGCCTGCCCTCCGCCCACGCTCGCCGAATATCCGTGCAGCACCTGGATCACATGCCCGCGCGCTGCCAGTTCCGCCCGCACTGCGTCCGGAATTCCGTCCTCCATCATCACGTCGCATCCGGCAAAATCGAGCTTCGTAAATCGCGGCGCCTCCAGCGCGGCCTGGATGTTGAATCCGAAGTCCGCCACGTCCACCACAAACTGCGCGTGCGCCTGCGACTGGTTCCATCCCCCCATGATCCCGAACGCAATCCGCACGCTTCCCTTCTCCATCTGCGCCGGAATTATCGTGTGTAGCGGACGTTTCCTCCCCGCCAGCACGTTCGGCGACTCCGCATCCAGCGAAAACAGCGCCCCCCGGTTCTGCAGCGCGAATCCCGCTCCATCCGCCACAATTCCCGAGCCGAAGTGGTCGTAATTGCTCTGGATCAGCGACACCATGTTTCCTTCCCGGTCCACCGCCACCAGAAACGTTGTATCTCCCGCCCGCGGCGGCTCGCTGCCGCCCGCACCCCATCCCCCCGGCCCTTCCGGCACCTCCAGCGGCGCCACATCGCAGTGCGCGTGACGGGCATCAATCTGCGCCGCCCGCGCCGCCGTATGTTCCGGCGCGAGCAGCGCCCCGACCGGCACCTTCGCGAATCGCGGGTCCGCCACGTAGCGCAGCATGTCCGCATACGCCAGCTTTTTCGCCTCGATCTCCGTGTGCAGCACCTCCGCCGAATTCTGCTTCGCCTCCGAGAAATCGAATTTCCCCAGAAAATTGAGCATGAGCAGTGCGGCGATCCCCTGCCCGTTCGGCGGCATTTCATACACCGTCCATCCGCGATAGGTCGTCGAAATCGGTTCCACCCATTCCGCCGAAAAATCCGCCAGGTCCTCCGCCGTCATCGTTCCGTCGAATCGTTTCTCCGCCGCCAGTATTTTCTCCGCCGTCTCCCCCCGGTAGAACCCGTCGTGTCCCCGCTCGCCGATCCGCCGCAGTGCCGCTGCCAGTTCGGGATTTTTGAATATCTCCCCCACGCGAGGCGCCCGTCCTCCCGGCAGATACAATTTCGTCGCCGCCGCGTCTTCGTGCCGGCTGAGCACGGAGTGTTCCCAGTACAGCGACACCCACTCCGTCACCGGAAATCCCTCGTCCGCGATGCGCGCCGCCGCCGCCAGATCCTCCGCCAGCGGCCGCCGCCCGAATTTCTCGTGCAGCTTTACCCAGCCATCCGCCGCTCCCGGCACCGTCACCGTATCCACCCCGAACTCTGGCATTTTCGTCACGCCCTTCGCGCGCAAATGCTCCGGTGTCAGCCCCCGCGGCGCCCATCCGCTCGCGTTCATCCCGTACCTCTTCCCCGTTTTCGCGTCGTACACCATCGCAAACAGGTCTCCGCCGATCCCGTTCATCATCGGCGACACCACGCCCATCACCGCGTTCGCCGCAATCGCCGCGTCCACCGCGCTCCCCCCCCGCGCCATCGCCTGCGCTCCCGCCTGCGCCGCCAGCGGCGACTCCGCGGCCACAATCCCCCCGCGCGTCATCACCATCGAACGCCCCTGCGCGGAGCGCTGCGGCGTCGCGTTCGGCGCCAGCGTCATGGCCGCCACCCCTGCGGCCACAAGCATCCGGTAGATTTTGCGCGGCACACGTCACCTCCGTTCGATTTCATGCGGCGAACTTTACCTGCGGGCGCCGACGGGGGCAAGCGGCGCGAGCCCCCGCTTCGGCCGGTGGCCCGGCCTAGCGGCGCCGTTCGCGCGCCAGCGCTTCCAGAAACGTTTCCGGCGGGCGCCGCGCTTCCTCCGCCACTTCCAGTCTTTTCCCCAGGCGCCGCGCGATCTCCCACGCAAACCGGTCGCGCACCTCGGCATTCAGGCTGTGGCGCCGTTCCAGAAACGCCTCCAGCACCCGGAATTCCTCCGCGGTCAGCCGTTCGGCGCCCAGCCGCTGCCCGCTTTCTTCCGCCGTTGCTGGCCGTTCCGCCGCGGCCCGCCAGGCCGTGGTCAGCCCCGGGAGCGGTTTCTCGTGTACCACTACGGTGCCCGCCACGAAGTCGCCCAGCCGCTGGCTGCGCTGGCTCACCAGCACGCTCAGGATCCCGATTCCGTACACTCCGGGGAGTTGGTCCACTATCCGCAGCAGATTCCGCGTCACCGCGTCGTATCCCGTGATCGGCGCCCCGTCCTCTTTGATCACCCGCAGCCCGATGTACCTCTTCCCCGGCGTCTGTCCTTTCCACACCGCCTCGAAAAACGCATAGTAGCCGTAATACAGGACGAACATCGCCAGCCCCAGGATCGCCAGCGCCCAGATTCCCGCGTGGCGCACGAATGCTTCCGCCGTCATTCCCAGCACAGCGAATACCAGGAATGCCGCCGCTCCCACCAGGAACTGAATCATCGAATCCACCAGCAGCGCCAGAAACCGGCTTCCCACCCCCGCCAGCGGAAATTCCAGCGAAAGCTGTTCGGGCGTCTCGATGGTAAGCTTGTCGAGCCCCGGCGAAAGGTCCGGGGAACCCTCGGGTTCCGGAAGCAACGATGATCTCCTCGCGCTGGCTGCGGAAGCGGCAGGTTCACTGGGCGCGCCTCGAGTCTCTCGTCGCGCGCCCCGGAACTCTCGACCTCCCGCCGGGCGTCTCCGCCCTCTCCCACCACGAACTGCAGGAACTCGGTTTATTATATCGTCAAACCGCCACCGATCTGGCCCGCGTCCGGGAGGATCTGGAGAGCCGCTCGCTCGCTGAACACCTCAATCGCCTCCTCGGCCGCGCTCACAACCTCATCTACACCGGCCACCGCTCTTCTTCCGCCGGCATTCTCGCCTTCTACACCGACGTCTTCCCGCGCACCTTTCGCCGCACCTTCCGTTACACGCTTGCCGCGTTCGCCGTCTTTTTGCTCGGCGCCGTTCTCGGCTGGCTCGTCACCCTGCGCGACCCTGCCTTCAGCCGATACTTCCTCACTCCCCAGATGACCGACACGATTGAAGAGCGCCACATGTGGACCGACCCGGTCGTCGCTGTAAAACCCCTCGCCGCCAGTGGCATCATGACCAACAACCTCGTCGTCTGCTTCACCGTTTTCGCCGTCGGCGTCGCTGCCGGCGTCTTCACTCTGTTGATGCTTTTCGAGAACGGCATCCTCATCGGCGTCATCGGCGCCGCCTGCTGGCAGGCGGGCATGAGCGTCAAGCTCTGGAGTTTCGTCGCCGGGCACGGCGCCCTCGAGCTGCCCGCCATCTTCATTTCCGGCGGTGCCGGCCTGCTCCTCGGCCGCGGTTTGTTGTTCCCCGGATTGCTGCCTCGCCGCGACTCCCTCGCCGAGGCCGGCAGGCTCGCCGTTCATCTCATTCTCGGAATCATTCCGGTCCTCGTCGTGGCTGGCACCATCGAAGGCTTCATTTCGCCTTCGCCCTATCCCGTGCCGCTCAAATTTGCGTTGGGCGCGGTGGCCGGCACCGCTCTGGCGGCCTACCTCTTTTTGGCCGGGCGCGGTCCGCAGGACCATTCCCCGCGCGAAAGCTCCTGAACCTCGTTCTGGCCCCTCGGTTAGATCAGGCTGCGCTCTTTGATCGCGAGGTACTGTTCCAGCATGGCCGGCGCCAGGTGCTCCGGATCCACCTGCACCGTCAGCGCTCCCTGCGCACGCAGGCTGCCCAGCTGCACATCCCGCCTCTGCAGCATCTCTTGCGCCGCCATCGCCTGGTACATTTCCGTGCTCGTTTTCGGCCTCGCGGTGCCCACCCGCGCCACGTCCGGCTGCGCCAGCACCACGAATAGCACCAGGTGCCGCCGCACCAGCCGCAGCGTGCTTTCAATCACCTCCGGCGTCGCCGACGTTTCCGCCAGGTCCGTCATCCACACCACCAGGCTCCGCCGCTTCTGCATTGCCAGCAGTGCGTCGCAGGCCATGGCGTGGTCCGCTTCGTACACCTCTGACCGCACCAGCGCCAGCGCGTCGGCCAGCGCCCGTTGCTGCCGCGCCCCCCGCGCCGCATTCACGCGCTGCTGCACCCGCCGTCCGTAGGCCAGCAGGCCCACTCGGTCTCCCGAGTGCAGCACCACAAACGCGAGCGTCAGCGCAGCCGTCGCCGCAAAATCCAGTTTTTCGAGCGGCGCTCGCGTCCCTTCCATCCGGATCCGCGCCCGCAGCAGACGTCCCGCGTCCACGATCAGCCACACGGCCTGGCTCCGCTCGATCTGGTGCACCTTCGTCACCAGGTTTCCCCTTCGCGCGCTCGCCGTCCAGCAGATGTCACGCAGTTCGTCCCCCTCGCGGTATTCCCGCAGGCTCTCGAACTCCCGTCCGTACCCGCGAAGTCGCGCCCTCCGCTTCTCCAGTTCCGCCTGCCGGCTCCGCTGCAAGTAGAACGTATGCCTCCGCACCTCTTCCAGGTCCGGAAACACGCGAACGGTTTGAGTCAGCCCCGCTCGCAGCCAGCGCTCCGCAAATCCGATCCGGCTCTGCACCCGCACATGCACCGCGCCCAGTCGCAGGTCACCCCGCTCCACCGGTTCCACTTCGAAATTCGCTCGCGACGCCTGCCCGGGCAGGCAATGCATCCGCAGCCGGGGAGGCGCCGCGCGCAGTCCCGCCGGCACATCGTCCACCAATTCCACGCGCATCGGCCCCGCGCCGTGCTGGGTCACTTCCAGCACCACCTCGCTCGCCACGCGCAGCGCCGGGGGCGCCGTCCACATCCGCGTCACTTCGAGTTGTCCCGCGCGCGGCAGCCGCCTCAGGTCCCACCCCCAGAAGCCCACCGCGAACGCGTCCCACAACAGCATCGCTCCCAGGAACTTCGCGTTCCACCACGCCGGGCCCAGCCACACCAGTCCGGCCAGCAGGAAGAGAAAAAATCGCGGGCCAAATGCCGCTCCCAGCCGCCCGCCATTTTCCGCCACGGCCGTGGCCGTGCCCGGAATCATCGCCGCCGGCGCAAACGCCGATTCCGTCGTCATCACCAAGGGAGGGGGCACAGCACGGACCGGCGAGGCACCACGGCCACCCGTCGACGGCGCGTTCATACCCGTCGCCGTCTCCGGCCCTTCATTTCGGCACCGGCACGGAAGCCAGCACTTCCGCGATCACATGGTCCGTCGATATCCCTTCCAGTTCCGCTTCCGGTTTCAGTAGCAGCCGGTGGCGCAGCACCGGCGGCGCCGCCGCCTTCACATCATCCGGAATCAGGTAATCCCGCCCGTCCACTGCGGCTATCGCTTTCGCCACCAGCAGCAGGTTCACCGCCGCGCGCGGGCTCGCCCCCAGCGAGATGGACGGCCAGTCTCGCGTTCGTCTCGCGATTCCCGCCACATACTGGATCAGTGCCGGCTCCACGTTCGTCCGCGTCACCTGCTCCCGCGACGCGCCCAGCGCGTCTGCGCCCGCCGGCGTCAGCCCCATGCGCTCCAGTTCGCGCGGGTCGAACCCCTGGTGGAAATGTCGCAGGATTTCCTGCTCCCCCGCCTCGTCGGGGTATTGAAACCGGATTTTCATCAGAAACCGGTCGAGCTGCGCCTCCGGCAGCGGGTAGGTGCCCTCGAATTCAATCGGGTTCTGCGTCGCAAACACCGTAAAGTACCGCCCCAGCGCATGCCGCTCTCCGTCCACCGTCACCTGGCGTTCTTCCATCGCTTCCAGCAGGGCCGACTGCGTCCGCGGCGGCGTCCGGTTGATTTCGTCCACCAGCAGCAGGTCCGTGAAGATCGGCCCGCGATGAAACGTAAACGCCGCGGTCGCCGTGTTCAGGATATTCGTCCCCGTCACGTCCGCCGGCATCAGGTCCGGCGTGCACTGCACCCGCTGGAACTCCAGTCCCAGCAGCCGCGCCAGCACTTTCACCGCCAGAGTTTTCGCAAGCCCCGGCACTCCTTCAATCAACGCGTGCCCGCCGCACAGCAGTACCAGCAGAAACTGGTCCAGCGCTTCCCTCTGTCCCACTATCGCTTTCCCGAATTCGCTTCGCAGCTGCCCCGCCAGCCCGGCCACCGCATCTCCCATCAGGATGCCTCCTCTCCGGATTTTCCGGAGGTTCGCCGGCTCTCTGTCCGCCCCGGAAGCAGCCGCAGGGCCTCCGCATACCCGTGCAGTCCCTGCACCATGTGCAGCGCCGCGTCATCCTCCATCGGTGGCCCTACAGCGGCCGTCTCCGCCGCGGTCAGCAGTTCCGCCAGCCCTTCCGCGTCCGCCCCCAGCCGCACCCGCGCCGCGCTCCCCAGTTCCTCTGCCGGATAGCCCGTCGGCAGTCCCAGCCGCCTCGTCAGCAGAAATCGAAATCGCTTCAGCGCCACTCCCACCGCCGGCCCTCCCGCATGCGCGCTCTCGTACAGCCCGCCCAGCGTTTCCACGAACTCCAGCGGCGAGTGCCGCGATTCCTTCCGCGGCGGCCGTACCGGACCCCAGCGCCTCCCGAATGTGGCCACCAGCGCCGCTCCGAACAGCAGCAATTGCACTCCCGCCCACGGCACCGGCGTCGTCCGCAGGAAGGCCCACAGCGATCCCCTCTCGCCGTGAAAATACTCGTCCCACAGCACCGTCGCGCCGTGCGGCACACCCACCGAGTTCAGGAAAAATACCATGTTCTCCCGCGTTCCGATTCCGAAGTTCGTCATCGGCCACGCGCTCGCCCACCACACCACCCGCCCCTGTCCCACCTCGTAGGTCACCACCACTGGTTCCCGCTCGCTCCCGTACAGTGCCAGTTGCGTCGGATCCGCCGATATCCAGTGCCCCTCCGGCACCAGTTCGATGTCGTCCGCACCGATCGTGATCGGACTTGGTAGCAGCGCCTCGTACGGATGCGTTTCCCCGGGCCAGGCTGCTCCCGGCACGGCGCGCCCATCCGGCAGAAATTCCGTCGCGGCCTCCCAGCCCGTCGCCAGGATTCTTCCTCCCGTCCGCAGGAATCGCACCAGTGCCTGCCGTTCCTCGGCCGCCGGGGTATAGGCAGGATCGGCCAGGATCAGCACCGTTCCCTTCCCCACGTCGGGCAGCTCCGTGGGAGACTTCTCCCAGCGCTGGACCGGGTATCCCATCTCCTTCAGCAGCACGAATCCCGCCCGCGCTCCCCCCGGCCCGTAGGAATAGCTGGACGGCAGGCCGAATCCTTCCGTGGAGACCCCGCCCGAGCCGAATAGAAACAGAGCGGCCATCAGGATCAGGAACAGCGCGGCCACCACGATCAGCGCCTTTCGGTCCGCTGGCGCCAGATTCGCGTTTACTGCTGCCGGCATCCGAACACCTCCGCCTGCGCCAGCGCCGCCAGGTATTCCGGTTCTCGCGCCTGCCGGTAGCCGTACCAGGTGAGTTCATACTCCCGCGTCAGTTCTTCCAGTGTGCGCCGCTGTTCTGAGCTCAACTGCTGCTGCAGGTTTATGGCCCGCGGCGTTTTCGCCGGCGCCGCCAGTAGCCGCAGGTATTCCCGCGGCGTCCGCGCCCGGTCCACTTTCCACACTCGCAATTCCTCCAGGCGGTACACCGCCGCCCAGTACAGCGCGTGCACCGCGTCGCGATAGCGCCCCTGCTGCGCTGCCTCCGTGGCCTCCCGCAGCCAGTCGCTCCACGTCGCCACCGGCGCCCGAATCGGCATCGGCGGAGCCGCTTCCACCTCGTGCCGCCGGAAATACCGGAACAGCCACATGGCCAGCCCCGCGGCCAGCAGCCCGATCACCCCCCACAGCACGATCCGCGCCCCTTCTCGCGACGCGGGAAATCGTTCGAACAACGCGCCCAGTTTGTTCACCAGCCACTGCACCATCCTCGCTTTCAGCAGCTCGAGGCGGCCTCCCTGCATCCCCGTTTGAAAATCCTTCCCGGAAAGAATCTGCGCCAGCCGCCCCTGGGCCACAGTCATGTCCGGCCGCGCACTGCCTCCCTCCGGCGCCCCCAGTTCCTCCCCCAGTTCGCGCATCTCTCCCAGTTCGGCGGCCAGCAGCGTGCCCGATCTTCTCCTCCGCCCCGGCTCGCGGGCATAATCCTCCGCCAGTTCGCGCAATTCCGCCGCGCTCACCTCCACCCCCTGTTTCCCCACCCGCCACCTCTCCGGCAGTGAATCCCTGAATCTTGCTGCGGCGTCTGCATCCGCTCCAAATCCTCGTAGCCGCGTCTCCAGTCGTTCCACTTCCGTCGCGAATTCCTCCGCCGTCACCGTTCGCACCCCTGCGGTGTCCGCAGAGCGCAGCGTCCCCGCGCACACCAGCACCCCAATCAGCACATATCCGGTTGCCACAGCCAGCCGGCAGGCTGCGGATTGGCGGAACACCTTGTGCGCATCGGGCCGGAAATCGTGCGCCCGCCGGTTCATGCGCGTCGAATCCTCGAATCAGGCATGTCGCATCATCGGATCAGGCCCAGCGCGCTCGGTACCACCGTGTTGGACGGACGCCCCGAACCTCCGCCCATCGTCGTCAGCAGCCGCTCCAGGTCGAAGCCGTCTTTCCTCACCCGCAGATCGTAATAGAAAACTGTCGTGGCGATGAACGCGATTGGCGCCACCGCCACCTGCGCCACCACTCCTCCCAGCCCCGCCAGAAACGTCCACACCGGTGCCATCGCCGTGTTTCTCGCGATTACCGCCACGATCTGGAAGGGCCACTGGAAGATGAACGCCGCCACCATCCCCAGGATAAATGTCAGCCCCAGAATCGACGCCGCGCGCCACGCGAATCCCTTCGTCAGCTCCCAGCTCCGCCGGAACGCTTCCCGCGGCGATAAATCTTCCAGGAGCGCTGCGGCAATGGCCACGCTCGCCCGGCACATCACAATCAGCCCGGGAATCAGAAACAGCAGGAATCCTCCCATCGTCGCCAGCCCCACGTATATGGCCACTCCGATCAGCAGCAGCAGTTTGCCTCTCGTCTGTTTGAACGCGCTCCCCAGCGTCGTCCGCCGTCCCATGTACGTCTCGGAGACGGCATAGAATGCCGCTGCCTGCGACGCCGCGTAGGCCGCCAGGTACAGCACGATTCCGACGAGCACCCCAAGCAGCACCATGAGCGGAAACGACGCACCCATGGCCGCGCCTGTCCGTGCCAGACGTTGTCCCAAGGCTTCCACGCTCGTCGACACCAAGAACAACAGGATGTACGGCGCCCCCGCAATCAGCGCAAACGTCGCGAAATTCCTCCGGTAGAGCGAAAACGTCCGGTCCAGCAGTTCGCTCAGCTCCAGCGGCCTAAGCCCTTCCATCCCTGATGCGGCCCCCACTCCAGTCGCGGCCATGGCGCCTCCTAGACGGCAGATTGCCGGTCAGATTCGCCGCATCAGACCACAACATTAGAAGAAACTCAACTATCTCGGCAGTAGCACCACAGGTGCTCCTCCCCGCCGTCGCTCCGCCTCCGCTCCGCCGAACGCCCGTGCCACCCCCCCGGGCCTCCGTTGACCCTCTCGACCTTAGGGGATGCAATCTCTCCGGTCTGTTGTAGAATGTGCCTCTCTAACCCTGGTACAGGTCGCATGTCGATCCGATCGTTATCCTCGTTGGCTTCGGGTTTTCTCATGGCCCCGCTTTTTGGCAGGCTCTTCTTGAAGTTCTGGAAGCAGCGCAACGGCCAGGAGTCGGAAAAGTCCGGTGGCCATGCCTCCGGCGCTCCCGTCGCCGTACCCGGCCATGGCGACGCCGCGGTGCTCTCCCAGACCGGGGTTCAGGCCCGCGGCAAGTCTCGTGATTCCGCCGCGCCCTGTGCTGACAAAGCCCACCCCGAAGAAAGCGAACGGAAATATGCCGACCTGTCCCCCTGCCTCCACTTCCAACGTCTGGACGACCACGAGCCCCGTTTTCGCGCTGTAGGCTGGCTGGCCAAGAACCAGCCCTATAAGCGCGGCAAGCCGGACTCCCTGGCCTTTCAGAAGCTCCTCACTCTGCTCGCCAGTCCCTGGGCCCCGGTCTGCATCCCTCGCCGCCCTGAATGTCCTTTCTGCCCCATCGTCAGCCCGGATCACAACCGCAAGAAGCAGCCCTGGTGGGCCGTCCAGCGGGCCGAAGTGGACGGACTGGACCTCGTGCAGATGCACACGCCTGAAACCCTCGCCCATATGGAAACCTACCGCGTGGTCAAGAGCGGCGCCAATCTCCCTCGGGGTACCACTCATCTGTTCCTTCCCGCCAATGGCTACGTCATCGTTGCCCACGCCATGATCGCCCATTTCATTGACACCCATGGCTACGCCCCGCCTCCCGAGTTCTGGGATGCCGTCCGCAACTGCCCGCTGACCGATACCGACGATTATTTGGAAGCGCTCGTGGCCAGCGGTCCTCAGAACCGCTGCTGGTCCGCCACGGTTTGGACCGCCGGCATTCTCAGAGACGCACGCTGAACCGAAATCGCCCGAACCCTCCCCGCACTCTTCCCCGGACCCACACGAGCTACACCCCTCCCGCCCGGACGCCATAGCGTCCTGTTTCTGCCTTCTCGCTCCGGGAATCCTCGCGTCGAGTTTGTGTGGAACTACTTCTTGGGCCTTGACTCTGGCGGAACGATCCCGTTCAGCCGGTAATACACCACCATCTGCCCATAATGCTCTCCCGCGTGTTCGCAGAAGTCGCTCCAGAACTCGTAGGGATTGATCATCCGCCTCCGGCCTTTGATCGTCTTGGAAAAATCCGCGCTCTCCAGCAGCGCCGTTCCGTCAGACAGCGCCTTCTTCGCAAAGGCCACAATTTCAGCCTTACTTTTGAACTCGGCTCGCTTCGGATCCGCCTGCGGCGGAGGCGCGGTGCCCTCCAGCGCTGCCTTGAAGTAATAGACGGACCCCGTCACGTGCAGCATCTGCTCGGCGAAACTGCGCACTTCCGGCGTGGGCTTGTAGTCGTATTTGTCTTCCGGAAAATCTTCCGCCATCTCGATCAGTTTCCGGGCAACGTCCTTCCACGTGCGCAGAAAGCCTTCGTTTGGATTCGTCGTGGCCACTGCCGCGGACTGCTGCGCTGCCGCCCGCTTCGCCGGCGCGGCCGCAGCAGTCGGCCCCCAGGTCAAACATGCGCCCACCGCCGTAATCGCGGCGAGCCACACTCCGTTCATTCTGTTTTTCATGGATTCTCCCCCCCAAGGAAGCTGCGACTATGACGCGCCGGTCCCGCACCGGGTTTCCTCGCTTCCGTTCAGCGCGCATCCTCCGCTGAGCCCGGCACACAGATCGCCGCATGCATCGCGCAGCTAATTGCGGATTTGCCGCCGCCGCCCCGCTGCCGCCACTCCCAGCAGCACCAATGTCGCCACCAGATACGCCGCGGGTATGTGCGCGCTCAGATCGGGCGAAGCTCCCATATAATCGAGCGCTGCTGTCGGCTGCGCCGGACCCGCGTACCACCATGCCGTGTACAGTCCTTCGAACAATTTGCTCGATCCACTCCACACCCCAAACGCCAGCGCCAGCGCCGGAATAAACATCGCTCCCACCAGCCACCCCGCCAGATGCACCCAGTCCCCGGCCACCAGCGATCGCACTCCCATCCCCGCCCCCGTCACCAGCGCCAACAGCACTCCCGCCAGCCATACCGCCGGCAACTGCCGCTCCAGCGCGCGCGACGACGAAAAAATCAGCGGCGCGGTTCCATTGCGGCCCTCCCGTGTCCCCATCGCGGACCAGATCAGCACCGGCCACAGCCACGCGAACGCCAGCACTTTTCCCCGCGCCTCCCCAGCCGGCGCCGCAAACGAGCCGATGCACAATCCCAGCGCCACCAGCAGCCACCACTTCGATCGCCCTTTCAGCATCAGCCGCAACTCCGCCGCGAGCACCGCGCCGAATCGTCCTCCCACGGCGCTCGTCCCGAGCGGCGTCAGATGTCCCGCCGCTGCCCGTGGAATCTCGCGAATCGTCTCCGCGGGCGTCCCTCCCGCGGACTCCTCCTCCTCCCTCCGTGCGCGCCGCGCGCCTCGTCCCACCGCCGCTGCGGCCCGGTGAATCATCCCGCGCGATGGATCGAATCGGTCGAAGAACGCTGTCGCCAGCAGGATCAGCCCGAATGCCGCCAGAAACCAGAACGCTCGCTGCCCTACCACCGTCCCCGTCCAGTGGAATCCGTTCCACACGAATGTCTCGAACCTCTGCCCCGAGTGCGGTCCCATCTGGAACGAAAATCCGCCGTCGTATCCCGGCAGTTGTTGCGCCGTCTGCCTTACGCTGCGTTCAATAAATCCCGCGCCCAGCAAATCCAGATATCCCGCATGCGTTTGGATTCCCGCCGCCAGGAACGACACCCACAAAAAGAAAAACAGCACGTTGCCGAACCCGCCTTTCAGCCCCGGCACGCATTCGAACAGCACGGCCACCGCGGAAAGAAACGCCAGTGCCGGCAGCGTCAGCAGCAGAAACGGCCCCACCAGTTGCCACACTTCGATTCCCGCCGCCTCCCGCCTCCACAACTGCATCGCAAACGCCGCGCACAGCAGGATTCCCGCGATCACTCCCACTACCGCCAGGTTGCTCAGCGCTTTTCCCGCCAGATAGCTGACCCGCCCGATCGGCGTCGCCGCCAGTATCTGCCCCACTCCCGTCTGCCGGTCCCGCTCCACCGTGTTCTTGATCACATAGAAGCCCACCATGGTGATCAGAGAAGTCGCCGTCAGCGACAGCAGCATTCCCAGCCACGCCGAGTTGTACACGCCGCGGTAGTTTCCCAGGGTCACCACGATATTCCCGCGGTTCACTTCGAACGCCGCGTACAGCGTGAACGCCAGCGTCACCAGGAAGCTGTACCGCCGCACCCGCTCCAGAAAATCCGCCCGCGCGATCTGGTAGAGCACCCGCGCTCTCATGACCCCGCCTGCCTCTGCGACTGCGAAACCGCGTGCAGGTACGCGTCCTCCAGCGTCGGCGCCACCCTCTGCGCGTTCGGCCCCGGCGCCGCCTCCGCCACCACCCGCGCGTGCACCCCGTCGCTCCTCCGCGTCACCGTGCTGATCAGAAACTGCTGCCGCGCCGCTGCCAGTTCCTCGCTCGCCAGCACCCACTCCCACACTTTTCCTTCCAGCCCGGCCAGCAACGCCTCCGGCGCCGCGTGCGCCAGCAGCCGGCCCTTCGACACAATCGCGATTCCCGTCGCCGTCGCTTCCACGTCGCTCACAATGTGCGTCGACAGAATCACGATCCGCTCCCCCGATAATTCCGAAAGCAGATTCCGGAATCGCACCCTCTCTTCCGGATCCAGCCCCGCCGTCGGTTCGTCCACGATCAGCAGTTCCGGATCGTTCAGCAGCGCCTGCGCGATTCCCACCCTCTGCCTCATCCCTCCCGAATATCCCCCCAGCGGACGTTTCCGCGCCTCCGTCAGGTTCACCAGCTCCAGCAGTTCGTCGATCCGCCGCCGCGCCGCCGCCGCTTCGATTCCTTTCACCGCTGCCAGGTATTCCAGGAACTCCACCGCGTTCAGGTTCGGATACACGCCAAAATCCTGCGGCAGATATCCCAGCACGTTCCGCAGCGCGTCCGGCTCCCTCGCGATGTCCGCGCCGTTCCATTTCACCGCGCCCTCGCTCGGATTCGCGATCGTCGCCAGGATGCGCATCAGCGTCGATTTCCCCGCCCCGTTCGGCCCCAGCAGGCCCAGCACTCCCGGCCCCAGCTCCAGCGTGAAGTTCCGCAGCGCCCACACCTTTCTCTCGTATTGTTTGCTCACTCCCTGAATGTCCAGATTCAAGCGCGCCTCCCCGCTCCTGGGAAACGCAAGACTCTAGCAGGAAGTTCTATCGCTGTGGTGTGCTTCTAGGGAAGGAAGGCGGGAACGATTCCCGCCACGACATCCCGCGAGCTTCGCGCCTCTGGCCCCTGCGCCGCTCGCCGGTCTCGCCTCAGACCTAATAATTCCAGTAAAAGCCCAGTGTCGGTGGTCCGTAATAATAATCCGGCCAGCCCCACCACCACGGATCGTAGTAGCCCAGATCCCAGTACGGATATCCCCCGTACGAATATCCCCAGTAGGGGTCGAACCAAAATGGGTCCGTCCAGTACGGCCATCCCCAGCCGTATCCCAGCCCCAATCCCCAGTATCCGAATCCAAACCCGCCAAATCCAAATCCGCCGAATCCCCGTCCCCGGAACCGCCCAAATCCTCCGCGGCCGAATCCTCTCCCGGCGAATGGAACTCCCGCGCCGAACGCGGTGCCTCTCCCGAATCGTCCGCTGGCCGCCAGCGTGCTCCTCGCCGCGATCCGCGAACCCCCCGCGATATTCCCGCGCCCGCCGCTCAAACTCGCCGCCGACGGCGCCCATGTTCCGCTCCGCAGCCCGCTGATTCCCCGCGATGCCTCGAAGTTCCCAGCGCTCCGGTTCATCCGCGCCGCGCCGCCTCCGAACGTATGCCAGCCGCCGTCCCGGTTCGCCGCAAAATGCGGCCCCATCCCCGCGCCCGCAGAACCCGAACGTCCCGCGAAGCCGGAACGCGCTCCTGCCGCTCCTCCTCCAAATCTCGCCCAGCCCATCTGCCGAGTGAAACTCCGGCTGCCCGTATTCGCGTTCACGCCCCCGTTCATGCGCGGCGCAAAACTTCCCGGCCTCCCGAAGTTTCCGCCAAACCGGTTCGCCGCACCGCCGCGCGCGAATCCGTTCGGTGCTCCCCCGCGGTAGGCAGGAGCACCACGATACCCCCCGTACCCGCCGCGATACGCGTTCGCTCCCCCGCGATAGCCTCCAAATCCTCCGCGGTACCCCCCAAACCCTCCCCCGCCGTGGAATCCGCCTCCGCCTCCATGAAATCCGCCGCCCCCGCCGTGGAATCCTCCTCCGCCCCCGTGTCCGCCTCCTCCCCTCTGCGCAAACGCACACTGCGGCGCGCATCCGATCGCCAGCGCCGCTCCCAATGTGAAAATGATCTTCAGGCAGGTGGGTGCTTTCATTTCGGTCCCTCCACCAGTAGACGACTGCGGGGGTGCTTCGCGGGGCTTCCCGTTCTTCTCCTTCAAGCTCTGCCCGTTCCCTGCTGCTCCGGAGAAGACGCCGTCCGCTCCTACCTCTAAGAGTACTCCCGCGCACTCGAAGTTGCATCGCAGATGCGCACCGGTCCCCCGTCGCTCTTTTGGGGTTGATTTCGCAGGGTCCGCTCCCCGGGCCCGGAGTGGATTCGTCGTGTTGGTTGCGGCCTATGCCGCGTGGCGCGTCGGCGCGTTTCCGTTTCCGCGCGCTTCAGGGGTGTACTCGCCCAGCGGCCCGCTGCGCTCCCACGGGCGGTAGGTCACCAATTCCGGATGCTGCCGCACAAATGTTTCCGCGATGTGGCAGTTCCAGCACACCGGTTTGCACACTTCGAAAGCGCTGGGCAGTTTCTCGGTGGGCACCTGGTCCCACTCGTACGTCTTCTGCTCCAGGTTCACCAGCGCCGGCATCCGGTCCAGGTGCTTCATCGGTGCGATCTCTTGCCCGCAGTACGCGCAGTGTTTCCCTTCAAACCATTTCGCCGCAATCGTCCACGCCTGGTGCGCTACGGGATTTGCTTCGATCTCGCATACGCAATCCTGCTCGCATCCGGCCCGCTCCGGCCAGCGCGAGCACCGCGCCAGTTCGATCCGCCGCCTTCCCCGCAGCGACGTCCACACCCCGCGCCAGAAGTTCACTTTCACCGCCGCCGGTTTCCCTGTTTCCGGACACGTCACCAGCATTTTCCCTTCGTATTTTCGGAACTGCAGGATTTGTCCCACCACGTACGAGGCGGCTATCGCCGCGGCAAACAACACCCACATGAGCATCGTCATGGCGCCCTCCTGGAAGCCAAGGTGGCCCGGCACGCCGCCGGGCCGCGAGGCCATGCCTGCAACCATAATCACCCCAAACCGCCCTGCTCTCAGTGACTCGCCTTACCTCCGCCTGTGACCTCGGACACACGCCCCGCCTCCCTCCGCAACTCTTTGCAGCTTCTGACTGCGCGCATGCCTCTCGCCCTCGCCACCTTGGTGTACGATTCCAGTCGGCCATCGCGAAGCACCCTCAGCGCGCCATCGGCTTCCACCTCCACTGACGAAGGGCGGAGCAGGCCAGTGGCTAGTTCACTCGGCCCCTGCCGCGCCGGTGCCGGCGAAAGGATCGAACATGCAGATGAACCCCGAGAATTCCCTGAAGCAAATGACGGACGCCATCTTCGCCCGCCTCGTCGTTCAGTGGGAGGCATGGAAGCATCACGACGCGGCATCGAACGACGCCGTCATCGCCGACCAGTTCGATTCCATCTCCCCCGATGGCGTCCACCGCACGGGAAAGCCCACCGCGGAACAGATGGCCGCACAGCCCATCGCCGGCTACAAACTCTCACAGTTCCGCGCCCTGCCCCTGGCGGCCGATTCGGCGCTGGTCACCTATTTCGCCGAAGTCACCATCCCCGGCGATAGCAAGGTGTATCCCATGGCGGTTGGCGAATTCTGGCTGAAGCGTGCAGGCCAATGGTTCATCCGCGGCTTCTCCGGCACCGCCGTCGATCCGCACTTCCACTCGCCGTACGAATGAAGTGACCTGCTTTTGGAGTGCGGCGGCTCGACGCCGCTTTGCCTTCCCGTGGTGCCCACGCCAATTCGCCGCGCCGTAGCGTCAGCGCACGCGGGCTTTCATTTTGTACCGCCGGCTTCTAGCCGGCATCTCCTTCTCTGGCTCGCTTGGCTCCGCCCTGCACCGCGCCCTGCCGGGCCGGCCGGGTGCCGCATCCTGTGTCGCCGTCGCCAGCAAAGGGTGCGTCCTTTTCTCAAATTCTCCTCTGCGGCCCGTCGCCCCTTAGCCCTAGCCAAGACGGACCACTTTCTTCTCATCACCCATCACCGGCCCCTACCCCTTTTTCCCTTGACTTTTGGTTACCTTGTAGTATACTGTCGCTGGTATATCGGCCCACTTCTCCGCCCGCCTGCCCCCATGAAGGAAGGGGTTAGCGCCGCTCGAAGAGGTACCGCAACGCTGTCCTCGGGGAGTTCGCTGGTGGAAGTTACGACTCAACGGATCGTCTCGCGTCCCCTTTCCAATATCCCTGTCCCTCCTTCCTCTCTTCCCCGCGCCGGGACCCTCCTCTCCCTAACTCCTTTGCAATGCATGTTTACAAACCCCGGCGAGCCTAAGTCCTGTAGAATGAATGTTTGTGTCATGTACCGGGGGGGTGGGTACAAACCTGCCTGGCGCTTCCCTGCGTTCCGCCCCGTTTTTTTTCAACAGGTTGCGCACGCAATCTCATGTATCCACAAGATTCCAAAGGGATTATTTACTCCCGAGGGAGGCAGTATCCTGCATTTCCAATTCTTTTCGTTTCTGTCACTTCCAATCGCCCCTGTGCTGCCTGCTTCTCACCCTGATTCTCCTCTCGTCGCCTGGCGCTCGTCACTCGTCACTTCTCCCCCGTTCCCTGCTATCGTCATGATTGGCACTCACCCATGGCCCCGGTAAACCAACCCGACGTTGCTCTTGAGCTCGAGCAGATTGTCCATGCGGAGCATTCCGATCCATTCCATGTCCTTGGCCCTCACGTCTCCGAGGCGGCCGGTCGCAAGCGCATCGCCATCCGCGCGTTCCTCCCCGGCGCCGCAGCCTCCAACGTCGTCTTCACCGCAGCGCGCCCGCCCGCGCCCATGCTGCGCATCCATCCCGAGGGAATCTTTGAAGCGCAACTGCAGGGCCAGGAACCGCCGGGAGCCTATCGCTTGGCCGTCGAATACGAAGACGGCTCGCAGGCCCTGATCGAAGACCCCTACCGCTTCCCTCCCCTGCTCTCCGAATTCGATCTGCACCTGCTGGGCGAAGGCACGCATTACCAGAAATACGAGAAATTCGGCGCGCACGTCACCACGCTCGATGGCGTGCGCGGCGTCAGCTTTGCCGTCTGGGCGCCCAGCGCGGCGCGCGTGAGCGTCGTCGGCGACTTCAACCAGTGGGACGGGCGGCGCCACCCGATGCGCCTGCGCGGCTCTTCGGGCACCTGGGAACTGTTCCTCCCCGGACTCGATGAAGGCGCGATCTACAAGTACGAAATCCGCTCGAAGCTCGGGCCCATCCCGTTTCTGAAGTCCGACCCCTACGGATTCTTTGCGGAAGTCCGGCCGAAGACCGCCTCCGTCGTCGCCACCCTCGACAAACACACCTGGGCCGACTCCGAATGGATCAAGGCGCGCGACAAAACGAACTGGCTCGCGGAGCCCATGTCGATCTATGAAGTCCACCTCGGCTCCTGGCGGCGAAAGTACGCCGCAGACGAGCCCTTGGGCGAGGTCCTCACCTACCGCGAACTCGCCGCCGAGCTGATTCCCTACGTGAAGCAGATGGGCTACACGCACATCGAACTCCTCCCCGTCATGGAACATCCCTACGACGGTTCCTGGGGCTATCAGACCGTGGGCTATTACGCGGCCACGAGCCGCTATGGCCGGCCGGAAGACCTGATGTATTTCATCGACGAGTGCCACCGGGCGGGCATCGGCGTGCTTCTCGACTGGACTCCCGCGCACTTTCCCCGCGATGCGCACGGCCTCGGGGAGTTCGACGGCTCGCATCTGTACGAGCACGCCGACCCGCGCAAGGGCGCGCATCCCGAGTGGGGCACCCTGGTGTTCAATTACGGCCGGCACGAGGTGCAGAATTTTCTGATCGCCAGCGCCCTCTTCTGGCTCCAGAAATATCACCTGGACGGCCTGCGCGTGGACGCCGTCGCCTCCATGCTCTATCTCGATTACGCGCGCCAGCCCGGCCAGTGGGTGCCCAACCAGTACGGCGGCCGCGAAAATATCGAAGCCATCGATTTTCTGCGCCACCTGAACGAAGCCGTGCACCTGCACCACCCCGGCGCCCTCCTGTTCGCGGAGGAATCCACCGAATGGCCTCTGGTCACCAAGCCTCCCTACCTCGGCGGCCTGGGCTTCAACCTGAAATGGAACATGGGCTGGATGAACGACACGCTGAAATATTTCAAGCAGGACCCCATCTACCGCAAATTCCATCACAACCAGATCACCTTCTCGATGATGTACGCCTTCAGCGAAAATTTTCTCCTGCCCTTCAGCCACGACGAGGTCGTGCACATGAAGGGCTCCATGATCGGCAAAATGGTGGGCGACGACTGGCAGAAATTCGCCAACCTGCGCGCGCTCTATGCCTATCACTACGCGCATCCGGGAAAAAAGCTGCTCTTCATGGGCGGCGAGTTCGCCCAGTGGCGCGAGTGGGACGAGAAGCGCAGCCTGGACTGGGACCTGGTGCCGCACCAGCGCCACGCCTCCATCCAGCGGCTCGTGCGCGACCTCAACGCACTCTACCGGCGCGAGCCTTCGCTCCATGAAGTGGACTACGACTGGACCGGCTTCGAATGGATGGATTGCAACGACGGAGACAACAGCACGCTCAGCTTCGTCCGCCGCGCAAAGGATCCTGCGGACTGGCTGCTGGTGGTCTGCAACTTCACCCCGATCGTGCGGCAGGGCTACCGCGTCCCCGTTCCCGCGCCCGGGTATTACCAGGAGATTTTGAACACCGACGCGGAAATCTACGGCGGCTCGAACGTGGGCAATAAGGGCGGCGTCGAGGCGGTTCCGGAGCCCTACCTGGCGAAGCCCTACTCGCTGCATCTGACGCTGCCTCCGCTGGGCGTCCTGTATTTCAGGCTGCGGGCAAAACCGCCGGACCGGGAGACGGCCGCGCAGTCAGAGGGACACTGACCGTGGCTGTTGGGACAGATTCCAGGGAACTTTCTTTCAGGGGGGTGCGTACGTCCAAGTGAAGGAACACCCGAGGAGGTGGCCTATGCCCGCATCCCAGACGAAAAGGACCGTATGGTTGGCCGCTCTGGCCATTGCCGCCACGGCGCTGCTGCTCGCCGTGCTGCTGCGCGCCGCACCGGTGGCCCAGGCCGCGCAAGCCGCCCCCGGCGCCACGGCCCCTGCGCAAACATCTTCGAATTCCAGCGCGGAACGCTGGCTGCACGTGGCCGTCGACTGCAAAAACGAAAACGGCGAGCGCGTGCGCGTGAATCTGCCCATTTCGCTCGCGCGCACCGTGCTGGCTTCGATCCAGAAGGGCAAGCTGGACCACGGCATCGTGCACGTGGAAAATGCGCGCATGAACGACGTGGACGTGCGCGCCCTGCTGAAGGCCGTGAAGGCGGCGCAGGACGGCGAGTACGTGACCGTAGAGGGCAAAGACACCAACGTGCGCGTGCGCAAGCAGGGCAACATGTTCCTCATCCACGTGGAGGATAAGACCGGGAAGCACATCAAGCTCGATCGCCACCATGAATCGTCCGGCCCGGAGAACGTGGACATCCGGGTGCCCATCGAAGTAGCCGACGCGCTCTTCTCCGGCGCTCCGGACGAGCTGAACGTGGGCGCGGCGCTCGACCTGCTCTCCCGCCACGACCATCTGGAACTGGTGTCCGTGCAGGATTCGGAAAAC
>Ga0335081_10003397_pt1 | contig 25043 bp, 20 predicted proteins | sample Lox_Sample_35_FD_206713 | JGI IMG/M metagenome (GOLD analysis project Ga0335081, IMG submission 206713) | Soil microbial communities from Loxahatchee National Wildlife Refuge, Florida, United States - Lox_Sample_3.5 | ecosystem: Environmental > Terrestrial > Soil > Wetlands | place: USA...
TCCCTGATCGCAGCCACCAGACCCGGGGATTGCTGGCAGAGGCCGGGGGTTCGGCATCGAGCCGGTCAGATGGGTTCTGGTGGGCGCAGGATCAGCCGGAGCCCGAGGTGGCTGGTGGAGGTGTCGATGGGCTGGGCCATGCGCGCGGCGGGCCGGTAACGGCGGCAGTAGTTCGGCGCGCACAGGTGCGAGCCGCCCTTCATGACCTTGCGCGGGATGCGGGCCCGGTCTCGCCGGTCGGCACTGCGGGCTGCGCCGCCGTCCAGGTCCGGGGCCGTGCAGCATCCGCGCGCCGCGATGGTGTGGCCGGCGTACCAGTCCGACGTCCACTCCCAGACGTTGCCGATCATGTCGTAAAGGCCGTAGCTGTTGGCGGGGTAGGCGCCGACCGGTGAGGTTCCCTGGTAGCCGTCCTCTTCGGTGTTGTGGACGGGGAATTCCCCTTGCCAGGTGTTGGCCATCCAGCGCCCGCCGGGGGTCAGCTCGTCGCCCCAGGCGAACTCGGCCCCGTCCAGCCCGCCGCGCGCGGCCAGTTCCCACTCGGCCTCGGTCGGGATCTCCCTGCCCGCCCATTGGGCGTAGGCGATGGCGTCTGCCCAGGCGAGATGCACCACCGGATGGTCTGGCTTGCTGCGGATCGAGCTGCCCGGGCCCTGGGGCTGCCGCCAGCTGGCGCCCGGGACGGCGGTCCACCAGTTGTGCGGGTCGGCCAGGCTGACCCGGTGCCGGGGCGCGACGAACACAGCCGAGAACGGCACGAGCATCTCCGGCCGGGCGCCGGGATAGTCGGCGGGGTCGGGCGGCCGCTCGGCCACGGTGACATGTCCGGTCTTGCGCACGAACCGGCCGAATTCGCGGTTGGTGACCGGGCAGGGATCGATCCAGAATCCGCTGACGGTAACCCGGTGGGCCGGGGCCTCCTCGGGATAGTGACGGTCCGAGCCCATGGTGAAGGCCGCGCCGGGGATCCACACCATGCCGTCGGCTGACGGCATCGCGGGCGCCGCTGGGCCCGCCGCCCGGTCGCTCGCTGACACTGCCTGCTCCTGCCTGCCGCTCCTCCGCCTGGTATAGGGCGCATTCCCGGCCGGGTCATTCCATCCGTGTGCGCTCAGCGGTGGGAAGTGATCGCCGCCTCAAGTTTCTCGACCACCTGGTCGATGGTGAAGCTGGCGGCCTTCTGGCGCGGCGGGAACTCCTTGAACGTCTCCAGGAACTGGGTCACCAGCGCCGTCGCGGCCAAGACGATGAAGTCATTGTCGAACAGCCAGTCGTAGTAGGTGTTCGAGGTGACATCCGCCCGCTCGAACGGGTCGGTGCGCAGGTTGAACAGCTTGGGAACGCGCAGCGGCACGAACGGCTCCGCCCAGATCCGCAGCGTGCCCGGCGCCCGCTGCTCCATGAAGACGACCTTCCAGTTGTCAAACCGGATCGCCAGCACGTCGCCGTCGTCGGAGAAGTAGATCAGGCCCTGCCGGGGGCAGGTGTCCGTCTGGCCGGTCAGGTAGGGCAGCAGGTTGTATCCGTCGATGTGGACCTTGAAGGTCTTGTCGCCGGCGGCGTGCCCGGCCTTGAGCTTGCCGACGATGTCCGGGTCACCGGCGGCGGCCAGGAAGGTCGGCAGCCAGTCATGGTGCTGGATGATGTCGTTGGAGACGGCCCCGGCCGGGATCTTGCCCGGCCAGCGGATCAGCTCCGGGATCCGGAAGGCGCCTTCCCAGTTGGTGTCCTTCTCGCTGCGGAACGGGGTCATCCCGGCGTCGGGCCAGCTGTTCATGTGCGGGCCGTTGTCGGTGGAGTAGACCACGATCGTGTTCTCCGCGATTCCCAGCTCATCGAGCGTGTCCAGCAGCAGGCCGACGTGCTTGTCGTGGTCGATCATCGTGTCGTGGTAGGGCGACTGCCACCGCCCGGCCTGGCCCAGGCTTTCCGGCTTGGTGTGAGTCCTGAAGTGCATGTGCGTGGTGTGGTGTTCATCCAGACGAAGAACGGCTTCCCGGCCTCATGCTGGCGCCCGATGAAGTCGATGCACGCGGCAACTGTCTCGTCGTCGATCGTCTCCATCCGCTTCATCGTCAGCGGGCCGGTGTCCTCGATCCGCTGCTTCCCGACCCGCCCGTACCGTTCCTCCTCGGTGGGGTCGTCTTCCTCAGCCGCCCACGAATGGATCACGCCACGCGGGGCGAACCGCCTGGCGAACTGCGGGAAGTCAGCGGCCGGCGGCCAGTTCGGGTGCTCCGGCTCCTCCTCCGCGTTCAGGTGGTACAGGTTGCCGAAGAACTCATCGAAGCCGTGGACGGTCGGCAGGTACTTGTTCATGTCGCCCAGATGGTTCTTGCCGAACTGCCCCGTCGCATAACCCAGCGGCTTGAGCAGCTCGGCGATAGTCGCGTCCCCGGCCTGCAGGCCCACATCGGCGCCGGGCATCCCCACCTTGCTCAGCCCGGTGCGGTAGACGCTCTGCCCGGTGATGAAGGACGAGCGGCCCGCCGTGCAGCTCTGCTCCCCGTAAGAGTCGGTGAACCGCATCCCCTCCGCCGCGATCCGGTCGATGTTCGGCGTGCGGTACCCCATCAAGCCAGCGGCCGACGCCCGGCGGGCGTATTCCTCGCGCAGCGCGGGAGATGCCGCCGGAGAAAGGACGCCGATGTGGCGGGCGAGCCAGGGTTCGGGGCTGACGGCGAGCTGGTCGCCGAGCGCGCGGGCCCGGGCGTCGAGTGCGGTCGCCAGCTCATGGGCGACGGCGGGAGCGCTGGCTGGGGTGCGCTGGGCCCAGGTCAGGTCGTGTCCAACGAGGTGAGGCAAGGGGATGCGCTGCAGGCGGCCGTGCAGGACGCTGGCGATGGACCGGGCGCCGTCCATCGGCGCGGCGGTGATCTGGCCGATGAGCGCGGTGATCTCATGTCCGGCGAGCTGCGCGGCGCGGAGTCGCCGCTGGAGGGCCGGGCGGGAGGGTTCGCGCTGGTAGCGCCGGGCTTCGGATTCGGTGAGCCTGGCGGTGATCTGCTGGTCGATGCCGTGGTGCAGGGTCTGGCGGATGGCGGCAGTCCACAAGTTGAGCAGGTGGCCGGTTCCGGCCGCCCAGTCCTGGGCCTGGCGGATCTGCTCGGTGGCGGACAGGTCGCCGTCGTCGCGGCCCATGATGGCGGCGAGGACCGATTCGGGGGCGGCCTGCCGGTAGGACTCGTGGCCGGGCGGTGCGGTGGTGCCGGTGAGGACGTGGGCGGTGTTGGCCTGGCGGCCGCGGGTCATGCCGACATACAGGGCCTGCCGGGACAGCGAGTCGGTGACCAGGAGGTGGGCGGTATCGACGGTGCGGCCCTGGGCGACGTGGACGTTTCCCGCGTAGGCGAGCTCGGCGCTGGCCGCGAGGTAGGCCCGGGGGACGCGGAAGGTCCCGGTCCAGGTGCCGTCCAGGCGCTGCCGCCGGACTTCGGCGTCGGGACCTCGGAATGCGGTGATCTTGAGGGTATCGCGGTTGGTCAGCGGGCGGCCGGCGGCGTCGATGTGAGTGTTGAGGCGGGCGCGGATCAGGTCGCCGACGCCGGCGTGGTTGCCGTCGCCCAGCGCGGCCTGCGGCGGGCCGATGGTGCCGAGTTGGGTGAGCTTGGCCTGGACGCGGCGGGCGAGGCCGGCGGCTTCGGCGTTGGATCCGGCCAGCAGCAGCACGTCCTTGCCGCGCAGGTGGTCGGCCAGCCACATCGAGGCGGCCCGGTCATAGGCGGCCTCGTAGTCGGCGCCGCGGATGCGTCCGTGCCGGTCATAGGCGGCAACCGCGGCCAGGTCCCCGTCGCGGAGGCGGATGCTGGCCTGGCGTTCCCATTCGGCGTCGAACCGGCGGACCTCGTGCAGCTGGGCAGCGGGGACCTCGCGGGCCAGGAGTCGGAACATGCCGCCAGCTTCGACGGCGCCGAGCTGGGCGACATCGCCGGTGGCGATGATCCGGGCTCCGGCCTGCCGGGCCGCCTCCCCGATCAGGGCCAGGTCGGCCGTGGCGAGCTGGCTGGCCTCGTCCAGGACGAGGACATCGTCCCGGTGCAGGGGCACGGGCCTGCGGAGTTCGTCGGACCCTTCGGCCTTGCCGAGGAACTGGGCGATGTTGTAGCTCTCGGCCAGGCCCTCGTGGGCCAGGACCCGGGCGGCATTAGTGGAGGTGGTCAGGCCGATGACCCGCCGGCCGGTGAACGTGGTCCACAGCCGGGCGAACCCGGCCATGGTGTGGCTCTTGCCCGCCCCGGCTGGGGCGACTAGCACGGTTGTCGCCGTGGTCGCGGTGAGCATCATGACCACGGCGTCGCGCTGCTCGGCGTTCAGCCCCATGCCCGCGACGGCGGCCCGGGCCTGCTCGCGGCTCATGAGCTGCGGGACGGCGCTTTTCGCGGTGGCAAGGATCTGCTCCTCGACATCGAGGTGGGCCAGCGTGCAGTAGCGTTCCTCATTCGGCGGCCGGTAGATGCTGCCGCCGTCGGAAGCCCGCATGCCGAGGCTGGTCACATCGGCGGGGTCGGGCGCGGTGACCTGGACGACGTCGGTACCGGACCGCCCACCTACGGCAAGCCTGGCGACCTCGTCGACCACCGCCGGGCCGTCGATGCTCCCCTCCAGCACCGGCAGCGCCCGGTGCACCTCGAACCGGAGCTGAGCCATCGACCACACCGCATGATGCTTTTGCACCTCGGCCACCGCGATCCGCGCGGCCCTGCGCTTGGCCGCGTCATCCAGCGCGGCGGGTGCGCGCGCGGCGCGCTGACTAGAAGCGAAGCTCGCGACTTGCGTGTGCACGGCGGACAGCGCCTGGACCTCGCGCCGCGCGGTCTGCGCTTCCCACGCGGCCAGCCGCTGCGCCTCGGTCGGCTCGGCCGCGCCGGTGCGCCCGGCGATGGTCCGGCGCGCGTCGGCTTTGGTACGGCGGGTGTTCTGCCCGGCCTGCTGGTGCAGCAGCCACAGCGTCCGCCTCGACGGCGCCCTGCCGAGCGCCGCCTCGTACTCGCGGACCAGCCGGTCCAGCTCGCCGGTGACCGCGATGGCACGGGAGCTGAACAGGTCCTTCACCTCCTGGCCGACGCCGCCGACCTCGGCGCCGTTGCCGTCGGCCCGGGGCACCATCACGTAGCCGAGGGCGGTCAGCCTGGTTTCCAGGATCCGGTCGGCGACCGGGGCGACGGCCAGCCGCTGGCTGTGCAGGCTGCGCGAGTCCAGCGTCCGCCACTTGCCGTCGGCGCCGTCGGCGCGCTGGACCCGGTTCCAGATCGCCACGTGCACGTGGAGCTGCGGGTCGCCGTCGCGGGACAGGTGGTGCAGGAACAGGCTGGCGGTCAGCCCGGCGCCGTCCCGCCACTCCCCGCTGCGCGCCGAATGGTGCCCAGTGCGCGTGTAGGTCGCGTGCTGTTCCAGCCACGCGGCGGCTTCGCGCGCCGATTCCATCAGCGCGGCCTCGATCTCATCCGCGCGGGCGTCGAGCGCGGCGGCGCGGTCCTGGTCGCCGCGCAGGCGGGCCTGCCGGGCCGCGACCCGGTAGGAGGCGTGCAGCACCGAGACGCTCTTGACGGCGCTGACGGTCAGGTCGAAGTACGGCACCTGGTGCGGGTCCTTGCCGCGTTCGGCCGTACGGGCCTCGGCCAGCTCGGTCGCGCTGGCGTACGGGTGCCCGGCCAGGTACGCCGCGACCGCCTGCTCTTCCCGGTCGCTAGCGGCCCTGGACTGACGCCGCTTGACGAGCAGCTCACCGCCAGGGCCGGTGTTCTCCTGGTATAGGCGCTCGATGACGTCCGGGTCCACGACTCCGCTCAGGCCGAGCGCGGCGGCGCCCTTCCCGGCCCACTCCCCCGGCGGTTCCCCGGCTGCGGTGTAGTAGGACATGGCTCCGGCGCAGCCGCCGCGGTGCTGGCCGCGGGTGAAGTAGGCGACGTCGTGGCCGGCGTGCAGGGTGACGTTAGTCGCCACGGCTCGCGGCCCGTTCCGCGTTCATCGTTCGTGATGCCTGTGTCCGATTGGTTCTGATCACGCACGGACGGTACGTCCGGACAATGCACAATTTGCGGATTAGCCGACGGCCGACGGCTGGGCAAGAAGTGCATGACAGAGCGGGAAGGCAATCCCGGGTCGCGACCGGGCACAGGCGACCGACCGGAACGATTTGTGCGAACTTCGCGCGTCCGTATTCGCCGGTCGCCGCCCCTCTACCCGGCCAGGATGCGCACCTGCCGAGCAGCCGCGATACGTCCGCGCCTGCCTCGCTGCCCGATGCTCCGAGGCGTTCCGGCGTACGATTGCGCGAGCGTCACCAATTACCGTTTCCCGGGTGAAACCGGGCACGAAAAGGCCCCCTGGACCATCCGCCAAGATCACCCAGGGGGCAAGGCCCCTGCACTAGGAACCCATCACGAAACCTAACACGCAAACCACCCACCACCACACCGACCATCCGGTCCCAACCGAGCTACTGGAGACACTGGCCCGGGCCCTGGCCGCGGCGCTCATCCCGCCACCGCGGCTCCCTGAACCGACTGAAGTTGAGGACGCAGCAGATTTCCTGACCGCGGCGCAGCTCGCGCAGCGGCTGGGCGTCTCCCGCGAGACGATCCGGCGGCTGGCCATCGCCGGGACGCTGCCGCACACCGTCGTGTGCCGTGGCGCCCGCAAGACCACCCGCCGCTACCCCCGGCGGTTCGCCGAGGAGTTCGCGGCCAGCGGCCGGGAGGTCGCCGACCTGGCCGCCTTTGCCGCCGCCTGGCGGGCGCGGGTCGCCGCGCCCGCACCGTGACGGGAGGCCTGCCGCGGTACCGCAACCTGGCTGTCCCGGCGCGTTTCGTCGCGCGCTGGCGGGAGCAGGCTGCGTGCTGCGGCACGGACCTGGACGTGTTCTTCCCGGAACGCGGCGAGTCGGCCGGTCCGGCGCGGCAGGTGTGCGCAGCGTGCCAGGTTCGCAAGCCGTGCCTGGAGTACGCCTTGAGCAACCGGATCACGTCCGGGATCTGGGGCGGGCTGACCGTACGGGAACGCCGCCCGCTCCAATCCGCCTGGGTGCAGGACGCACGGCGGGAACGCGACCAGGCGGTCCTGGCCGCCGACGCAGCCGGGCATACGACTACAGCAATCGGCCGCTCGTTCGGCCTGTCCCAAACCTCAGTGACCCGGATCGTGAATCAGGGTGGCTGCCTAGGACCGGGCCGATCCGAGTCACAGCCATCTTCCTCCGATGACGGCACATATGACTTCGGCCGAGGAGGGTCGTGACCAGCTCGCGGGCCGACCCTCCCGTGCAGGCTCTGGGCGAGAGCCTGGCTGCTCTGGCCGCGCAGGTGGCCGACCTACGCCGCCAGATTGCGCTGATCAGCCAACGGCTCGATCGCGCCGGAGTCCGTGATGATGTGGACCTCACCGCCCGCTTCGAGGAACTCGCCGGAACAGTAGCTACCGCCTTGGACGCCGTCGCGCCTCGTGGACCGGCCGCTCCCTCCTGGATCGGCCTGGACCGCGACATCTACCACGCGCGGCTGGCTGAGCTGCGGCGGTGGGCTGACACCGTGCTGCGCCAGCACTATGGCGGCTACGAACTGCGGGACTGCTGGCCCCGCCACATCCACGCCGTCTGGGAGCTGTCCACTCTGGCCGCCGAATGGCACCGCACCTACAGCGGCGGGCGTCCCGACCTGGCGCGAGCCCTCGAGTTCTACGATCGCTGGCTGCCCGGCACCATGCGCCGCATCAGCGCCATCACCGGCCAGTGCATGCCGCACTGCATGATGCTCCGGGCCTCCGGCGACTGGGCTGTTCGTCCCAGATACGGCTGATACCAGCCGCACGTGCTCTGGAGGTCAGGCTTGGCGTCGTGCCACGCCGGCCAGCACGTGGCCTTCCCGTTGCCGCAGTACCGGCTCGGGCATCCACGCTCGCCAGACCTGTGCCTCGGTGACGCCTGGGCCGACCAGCTCTAGCCCGGCGAAGAACGACGTGATGCCGGCGAGGGTGTGGTTATGCCAGGCTGCCGCGGTGTATTCCTCGGCGAGCTGCTTGCCCAGGGCCTCGTCATCGAAGCTGGCCACGGAGATGACCAGGCAGCTGCCGTATGCCATCAGCCGGGCGTATCCTGCGGTCACCGTCCGGGCGGCGTCGGCGTCCAAGAAGTGCAGGACCGCGCCGAGGATGACGCATACGGGCCGGGTCGGGTCGATGACAGCCCGCAGCTCGGGGTTCGCCAGCACGGCCTCAGGATCGCGCAGGTCTGCGGCGACGGCGGTTACGCCATCGCTAGTGGCTAGTAGGGCTCTGGCGTGGGACAGGACGACGGCGTCGATGTCGACGTAGGCAACCCGGGCCGTCGGCCTGGCTTCCCGTGCGGCTTGGTGGACCGACGGGGTGGCGGGGAGCCCGGCGCCCAGGTCGATGAACTGAGCGATTCCCTGCTGGGCGGCCCAGTTGACAGCGCGGGTCACGAACGCCCGGTTCTCTCGTACCAGGTCCCGCAGCGGCGGGTAGATCGTCAGCAGCCGCTGAGCTTCGGCCCGGTCGGCGGGGTAGTTGTCTTTGCCGTCGAGCCAGTAGTCGTAGACCCGGGCTATGTTCGGCGTCGCAGGGTCGAACTCAGCGGTCACTGCGTCGTCCTCGTGCGAGCGGTACGCGCACTCAGGCGAAAGATTTCCTCAAGGCCGTCAAGCAGGTCTCGCAACGTGGAGTGCTCCACCTTCTGGTCACCTACCCCGGCCCTGGGGCGGTCGCCTAGCAGCAAGACGGGCACATCGGGGTGCGCAGCGCGGAACTGATCGAGCCGCGCGACCTGGTCCTCGTCGCCCGGTACCAGGGACATCTGGGCAGGGCTGCGCGGCGTCACTGCATCGCCTGCCAGTGAGCCCGGATGTTCCGGTCCAGCTCATTCGGCGTGGATCCGGTGAGCACCTCCCCGGCGCTGCTGACCGCCGACCAGAACTCGTCTTCAACGCCGAAGGCATGGTAGCCGCCATCGGCCCATGCCTCCTCCAGGGCGGCTAGCGCGGCTTCCTCGTCGACCGCGAACACAGAGCGCCGCTGTTCCGCAGCGGCGGCCCTCGCAGTGCCGGTCATGGTGATGCCTCCCATCGCGTATCAACGTGGCTAGGGACAAGCCAACGCGGTGAGTCGCAGACGGGTAAATGGGCTTGCGCGAGTTTGCGAGGAATTTAGCTCAGAACGTCAATCGCGGACGCGATCAGGGCGCGCGCCTGCGGTCCGTAGACGGCCATGCCGGTGAGCCGGTCGAAGGCCCGCGCGTAGAGGGTGATCTCGCCCGGGGCAGTGACCGTCACCTGGGCTGACAGCAATTCGACGTGCACCCGGGAATCGTCGAAGACGGTGAAGGTCTCCAGGGTCCACATCGGCCGTCCTTCCGCGGAGAACGGGATCACCCCGAGAGTCACCGAAGGAAGTGTGATGGCGCTCAGCAGGTGGCCCAGCTGACCGGCCATGGTCTCAGTGCCGCCGACGCGGTACCGCAGGACCGCCTCTTCGATCACCATGGCGAACTGGTGGCCCGGCGACTGGACGATGCGGTTACGGCTCATCCTGGCCCGCACGGCATCTTCGACATCGTCGGGCGCGGAGTGGAAACCCGAGTTGGCCAGCAGCAGCGCGCTCGCGTAGGCCGGCGTCTGGAGGAAACCCGGGACGACCGTCGAGCAGTAGACCTTGAACTGGCGCGTGCGCTCATACAGCGGCCGCCGGGCATCTTGAGTGTGACGCAGGCCCGTGCGCGTCAGCCGCCGCCACTCGACATACATCGAGTCGGCCGCCCGGGAAGCCGCGATGAGGTCCGGAACCTCACGCTCGGCGCTGCATACCCGGCACCAGGTCTGGATGTCGGCGTCGGTGAGGGCCTGCTTGGCCGACTCGATACGGCTGGTCTTGGCCTCGTGCCAGCCGGCCGCCACGGACAGCGCGCGGGCGGTCAGACTCGCGTCCAGCCGGATCTCGCGGAGGCGCTCCGCGACCTGCTGCCGGGCTCGCTGAACGCTCGATGACGGTGAGACTGCCATTGGCTCAGGTCAGCAGGCGGTCAGATCGGCTGGTACTGGTCGTGCGGAATGGCGCGTTCCCATACCGCCTCGAACGCCTGCGCGCACAACTTCACGACGGAAGGGGCCTCCGCCAACTCGTCCTCGACGATCTCGCCGATCCCGGAGAAGAAGTGGAAGCGCACCAGGCGGCCGTCGAACACCCAGTAATCATTCAGCGGCAGGCACAGATCCAGCCCTCGCCGCCGGGGCAGCCACCGGACCTCCTCCCCGGCCGCGGTGCTCACTGCGGCCGTCACCTCGTACTCGAACCGGATGAAGGGCGCGAGCGGTTCTGAGACGACGCGGGCGCGGCGGAACCGGACTCCCCGCGCGGTGTGAGCGCGCACGATGGCCGACCATTCCGGATTGGCCTGCTCCGGGAGGAGCTTGCCCGCCTGCCAGTCGAGGAACCGCTGGTCGTCAGGCGTGTACGCGTCGCGCGTCTCTAGGTGCACGGCCGAGCTCGTCGTGGCGGCTATCAGCTCGCCGAAGGGCGGCACCTTGGCCATTAAGCGCCTCCAGGATCGTCGCCCTCATCCGCGCCGGGAGCCGGACCACCGACTCGTTGTCCGCGACCGGGCTGTGCTGTGCGACCTCGGCCAGGACCTGAGGGTCGGTGACCGTCCAACCCTGGAAGAGGAGATCACCAGTCTCCTCCTCGAGGAAAACCGCTGGACAGTGGTCTCCCGTAGTATCCGGGTCGATCGCGATGAAGACTAGCGCCATGGTCGCCTCCAGAATCCGCTAGTTGCGCGAGCTTGCGTCATAACCGTCTCTCCATCAGACGGATCTCGTCAAGAGTTAGTGGAAAGCTGGCAGCTGCTTCAAGTCCTGGCCTGACGCGGCCGGCCGCCCATCCGCAGGCGTAAAGGCGATTTATCCATAGCTTTCGCGGCCGGTTCCCCTGGCTCCCTGTACCTGGATCGTGGTGGTGACCTGGTCGAGTTCGCGTAGGTCGTCGTCGGTGAGCTCGATGTCGGCTGCGGCCAGGTTTTCTTCCAGGCGTTCTGGCTTACGAGTGCCGGGGATGGGCACGATCCACGGCTTCTGGGCAAGCAACCAGGCGAGCGCGACCTGCGCCGGGGTCGCGTCGTGCCGTCCGGCGATCTGGCCGAGGAGTTCGACGATGGGCTGGTTGGCTTCGCGTGCCTCGGGGCTGAAGCGGGGAAACCAGCTGCGGACGTCGGAGCTCTCGAAGGTTGCCGTGGCGCTGACGGTGCCGGTGAGGAAGCCCTGGCCGAGAGGGCTCCAGGGGACGAAGCCGATGCCGAGTTCTCCGCAGGCGGGCAGGACTTCGGCTTCGGGGTCTCGTGCCCATAGGGAGTATTCGCTCTGCAGGGCGGTGACGGGCTGGACGGCGTGGGCGCGCCGCACGGTATCCGCACCCGCTTCGGACAGGCCGAAGTGCCCGACCTTGCCCTCGGCGATCAGTTGCTTCACTGTCCCGGCGACGTCCTCGATGGGCACCTCCGGGTCGACGCGGTGCTGGTAGAACAGGTCGATCCGGTCGGTCTTCAGGCGCGTCAGCGACGCGTCGGCTACCTGCCTGATGTGCTCGGGGCGGCTGTTGAGCCCGTGGCGCTGGCCGGTGACCGGGTCGAAGTCGAACGCGAACTTAGTCGCAATAACGACCCGGTCGCGGACCGGGGCAAGGGCCTCGCCGACGAGTTCCTCGTTGGTGAACGGCCCGTAGGCCTCGGCGGTGTCGAAGAAGGTGACACCCTGATCGACGGCGGCGCGGATCAGGTCGATGCCGGCCTGCTTGTCCGCCGGCTGGCCGTAGTTGGCGCTCAGGCCCATGCAGCCCAGGCCGAGGGCCGAGACCTCCAGGCCAGGCCCGAGGGTGCGGGTCTTCATCGTGCTCATCGTGAACTGCTTTCCCTTCGCCAGGTAGTCGTTACTCGCCGGGCGGGAAGTCGGTTGAGGCGGCCAGGCCGGCCTGTCCTTCGAAGGCGGCGATGCGGTCCTTGAGGACGCCGACGGTGATCTGCAGGGCCTGGGATCCGAGGATGATGCGCAGCGGGGCGGGCTCGGTGTCGGTGCTGGCGATGATGGCGGCGGCCATGCGGGCGGGATCGCCGGGGGCGAGGCCGTTGGCGGGGTCGAGCATCTTCTGGAAGGCGTGCGCCGGGGTGCCGTCGTAGGCGGGCAGGGGGTCGGCGACCTGGGCGCCGCGGTAGCGGAACTCGGTCCGCGCGCCACCCGGCTCGACGATGGTGACACCGATGCCGAACGGGGCGACCTCCTGGGCGACAGCCTCGGTGAAGCCCTCGATGCCCCATTTGGTGGCGTGGTACATGGAGTTGCCGGGGAAGGCGACCTGCCCGCCATAGGTGGAGATCTGGATGATCCGCCCGCCGCCCTGGGCGCGCAGGTGCGGCAGCGAGGCCCGGATGAGCTGGATCGACCCGGTGAGGTTGGTGGCGATGATATGGCTGACCTGCTCGTCGGATAGTTCCTCGGCCGCGCCGAACAGGCCGTAGCCGGCGTTGCTGACTACTACGTCGATGCGCCCGAGCGAGGTGAAGCTGCGGTCGGTGACGTCGCGGATGGCGGCGGCGTCGGTCACGTCGAGCAGCTCGCAGCGGAACGTGTCCGGATACTTCTGCACCAGGTCGGCGACGCTGTCGGGACGGCGAACGGTGCCGACGACAGTGTCACCGCGATCGAGCAGCTGGGTGGCCAGCTCGCGGCCGAAGCCGCTGCTGACACCGGTGATGAGCCAGGTTCGTGCGGTCACGTTGTTTCCTTCCCGGGTGCGGGGGCGATCTCGTTGACGGCGGCCAGGGCGTTGAGGGTGCGGGGGTAGCCGATGAAGGGCAGCAGGACGGTGATGACGCCGATCAGGTCCTGCCGACTGTTGCCGACGTTGAGGTTGGCGGCCACGTGTCCCTTGACCTGGGGATCGCATCCTCCGAGGGACACGAGCATGGCGAAGGTGAGCAGCTCGCGCACCGGCAGGTCGATCCCGCTTCGGGCGACGTGGTCGCCGAAGCAGTTGGCGGACAGGAACTCCTGGAAGTGCGCCTCGTCGGCGGCCGCGGAGACGTACATGCGCTGCACGCGGTCGGCTCCGACGATCTGCTCCTGCACCGCGCGGCCCCGTTCGGCGCGGGTGGCTTGTGTGGTGGCGGACTGCCCGGCCAGCGGCAGCTCGACGCCGCGCTCGGTCAGGACGTCGTTGGTGGCACTGATGAAGTCGAAGGCCTTGCCCATACCGACGTAGGGGACGGACTGGTAGACGATCTCCCTGGCTTCGATGGGGGTGACTCCGCTGGTGAGGGCGGCACCGAGCATGACCCGGTACTCACTCAGCGCCTGGCTGGCGATGAGCGCCGCGAGCTGAACCATGAGCCGGGTCCGGGTGTCCAGGCCGGTGTGCCGGAGCGTCTCGTCGAAAGCGAAGTTGTCGAAGATCTCGATCAGCTCGGGGTCGGTGACCTTGAGGGTGGAGACGTGGCCGGGGAACAGCTCGTCGTGGTTCTTCCGGGCGGTCTCGCTGATGGCCACCGCGCCTACCTTTCCTCAGCTTGCGGGACGAGCCGCACGGTCACGCGGTGAGCATCGGGGCCGGTGACGGATCCGACGATCCGGGGCCCGTAGCGGTCGTACTTAGCGTGGTAGGCGGCATCGATGCCGGCCTGGGCCTCCGGGGCGGCCTGGGCGAAGGACACGTCCCGCTCGATGCCGCCCGCCCGTATCCGCCCGGCGCCGCTGGCGGTGGCCCGGCGGTACCAGGGGTTACTAGGGCCGTAGGCGGAGCGAATGTACAGCTCGTCTCCGGCGCGGACGACCCACATCGTCACGAACGGGCGGAGGCTTCCGTCCGGGCGGCGGGACGCGAGCTGGAGCTCTTCGGACGCGCCGACGCTCCGCAGGTCCTGCGGCGTCCAGGTGGCCGCCTCGTTTTCCGCTGCCATCAGATGGCTCCCATCCGGACCAGTGACTTGATGGCTCGTCGTTCGTCCATGGCCTTGTAGGCGTCGGCGATGTCGTCCAGTCCGGTCTCGTAGTCAAAGACCCGGCCGGGGTTGATGGTTCCGTCGAGGACGTCGCCGAGCAGTTCGGGGATGTAAATGCGGGCCGGGGCGGGGCCGCCGCGCCAGCCCGTGTTGCGGAAGAACGCCCGGGCGAACGGCGGCTGGCCGTGCGGGACCCCGACGATACCCACGACCGAACCGGGCCGGGCGACGGCGAACGCGGTCGCGACGGACTGCCCGGTGCCGACACATTCCAGCGCGGCGTCGGCGCCGATGCCGCCGGTGAATTCCAGTACGGCCTGGCTGGCTTCATCGCCGCGGGTCTCGACGATATCGGTGGCGCCGAACTCCCGGGCGATCTTCTGCCGGTTAGCGTGGCGGCTCAGCGCGATGATGCGCTCGGCGCCGAGCCGCCTGGCGGCCAGGACGGCGCACAAGCCGACGGCGCCGTCCCCGACCACCGCCACCGTGTCGCCCTTCTTCACCCCGGCCACAGCGGCCGCGTGATGGCCGGTCGACATCACGTCGGACAGGGCCAGCAGTGACCGCAGCGTCTGGTCGGAGTGTCCTGATCCGGGCACGGGGACCAGGGTGGCGCCGGCCAGCGGGACGCGGACCGCCTCGCCCTGACCGCCGTCGATCACGCCGTTGCCGAAGTTGCCGCCGGCCGGGCAGGAGATGGTCGACCCATTCAGGCAGTGCGGGCAGGACATGTCGCTGTAGATGAACGGGGCGACCACCAGGTCCCCCACCTGGACGTCCCGCACATCGGCGCCGGCCTGCTCGACGACGCCGATGAACTCATGCCCGATCGACCCAGCCGCGTGCGGCGACTCGCCCCGGTAGTACCACAGGTCCGACCCGCACACGCAGCCCAGCACCACCCGCACCACCGCATCGGTCGGCTCCTGGATGACCGGATCGGGCCGCTCGCCCGCCTCGACCACGCCGGGCCCCTTGAATATCGCAGCTCTCATAGCTAAAACGGCTTCCTTGACTTCGGATGTCTTTACTGTCCCGGCTTCCAGGCAACCACCGGCTGGCTGACGCCGGGAGGGCCGGTCGTTCGGGGTACTGGCAGGACCCCCTTCACCGCACGGAGACGTGTTCAGTCGCCATCCGGGGCCGCGGCGGCCTGGTCGGGCGTGGCGGCCCAGGAGGCCAGGACCTTGAGGGCGTCGTCGGAGGGGGTACCGGGCTCGGCCGTGTAGGCCGAGATCCGCAGGCCGCTGTCGGCGGCGAGGTCGAGAGCCTCGAAGGTGAGGGTGAGGTCGCCGACGACGGGGTGGCGGAACTGCTTGACGCCGGTGCGGTGGAAGCGGACGTTGTGCGCCGCCCACCAGGTCCGGAAGTTCTCGCTGCGGGTGGACAGCTCGCCGATCAGGTTCGACAGGGCCTTGTCGTGCGGGCTGCGCCCGGCCTCGGTGCGCAGCATGGCGACCACGTCCTGGGCCTGGCGTTCCCAGCCGGGATAGAACTCGCGGGCGGCAGGATCCAGGAACAAGAACCGAGCGGCGTTGGCCGGCTGAGCCGGGCTGCCCAGCATAGGAGCGAACAGCGCCGCGCCGAGCTGGTTGGCGGCCAGGATGTCCAGCCGGGCGTTGCGGACGTAGGCCGGGGTGGTGGTCATCGAGTCCAGGATGCGGCGCACGCTCGGCCGGACCTGCTGCGGGGACGGGCGGCGGGGTGCCCGCGGCGCAGCCGGGCCGCAGGCGCGGGCGAGGTCGAACAGGTGGGCCCGCTCGGCCTCATCGAGGTGCAGGGCCCGGGCGATACCCTCCAGCACGCCATCGGACGCGCCGTGCGCCCGCCCGCGTTCCAGCCGGGTGTAGTAGTCGATGCTGACCCCGGCCAGGAGCGCGACCTCTTTCCGGCGCAGCCCGGCCACCCGGCGGTTGCCGCCGTAGGCGGGCAGCCCGGCCTGCTCCGGGGTGATCCGGGCGCGGCGGGAGACCAGGAAGTCGCGCATCTCGTTCCCGTTGTCCACAACCCCAGGCTACGGGTGCGCCATACCGCCTGGGGGGTCCTGTCAGTACCCCGAACGCCAGGCTCTCCCTTTCGGCGTTTGCCGCTGGTTCGCTGGGTAAGGCCGCCGAAATCAGCCGAGTTGAGGAGAAGCCGCTATGGAGTACCGCCGTCTGGGACGTACCGGCGTCACCGTCAGCAGCCTGTGCCTGGGGGCCATGATGTTCGGCGAGTGGGGCACCAGGGACCACGACGAGAGCATCAAGATCATCCACCGGGCCCTGGACGCCGGGATCAACTTCATCGATACCGCCGACGTGTACTCGGCCGGCGAGTCCGAGGTGATCGTGGGCAAGGCGCTGGCCGGCGGCCGGCGCGACGACATCGTGCTGGCCAGCAAGGTGCACATGCCGATGGGCGAGGACCCGAACCAGCGCGGCAATTCACGGCGCTGGATCATCCGCGAAGTCGAGAACTCGCTGCGCAGGCTGGGAACCGACTACCTGGACCTTTACCAGATCCACCGGTACGACCTCGACGAGACGCTCGGCGCGCTGTCGGACCTGAACCGGGCGGGGAAGGTCCGCTATTTCGGCCATTCCACCTGGCCGGTCTCGGCGATCGTGGATGCCCAGTGGACCGCGCAGGAGCGCGGCCGGGAACGGTTCCGCACCGAGCAGCCGACCTACTCCATCCTCACCCGGGCGATCGAATCCGACGTGCTGCCCACCTGTGTTCGCTACGGGATGGGCGTGCTGTCCTACAGCCCGCTGGCCGGCGGCTGGCTGTCGGGCCGCTACCGCACCGGAGACGAGGGACCCTACTCGGCGGCGCGGCAGCGGCTGGCGAACCGGTTCGACATGTCGCTGCCCGAGAACCAGCGCAAGCTGGACGCCGCCGGGCAGCTCGGCGAGCTAGCCGGCAAAGCGGGGATCACCCTGATCGAGCTGGCCATCGCGTTCGTCCTGCGCCACCCCGCCATCAGCTCGGCCGTCATCGGCCCGCGGACCATGGAGTACCTGGAATCCCAGCTCACCGCGGCCGGCACTGTGCTCAGCGACGACGTGCTCGACCGGATCGACGAGATCGTACCGCCCGGCATCACCCTCAACCCGGCCGGCAATGGCTGGGGCAGCCCCGCCCTCGAGGCACCGGCACGGCGCCGCTGAGCTGACCTTAAGCGGAAGGAGCAGACCTCGCGGTCAGCTGGGCCAGATAGGCGGCGGCTCGCCGGTCGACTTCGGGGACTGGGTCGGCGTAGTGCCGCAGCGTGGTCGCGCCGCCGCCGCTGTGGCCGAGGCGGGCGGCGGTGTTGCGCAGGTCGAAGCCGCCAGCCAGGAGCTGGCTGGCGGTGTAGTGCCGGCCGCCCTTGATGTCGAGGTCGACCCCGGCGGCATCCGCGGCCTCGGCGACCTTGTGCGTGGCCCAGTCGGGGTTCCACGGCCGGGCGTGGGACGGGTCGTTGGAGAACAGGTACGCGTCGTCTCGCAGCTCGACGCCGACAGCGGCGAGCGTGGCGCTGATCTCGTCCAGGTAAGTGACGATCAGTGCGCACGTGTCCGGGTCGATGGCGAGCCAGCGGTCCTGGTGGGTCTTGGTGTCCTTGCGGACGCGCTGACCGCCGCGGACTACATAGTTGAAGGCGATGTGCGCCAGGCCCCGGTCAAGGTCGATGTCGCGGATCTGGAGGCCACAAAGCTCGCCGCGGCGCACGCCGGTGACCACTACCAGCCACAGGTACAGGCCCAGGGCGGCGTTGCGCGAACGGGCCTCGGTGATCACCTTGGCGACGTCTTCCGGCGAGGTCGCGGGGATGGGGCGGCGGATCGTGGTGGGTGGCTTGGCTGACTCGGCGGGGTTCCGGTCGGTCCATTCCCAGCGCTGCGCGGCAGCGAATGCGCCGGACAGGATGCCGTGGATACCGCGGATCGTGCTGGGCTTCATCGGGTGGCAGACGTGGGGACGGCACCCGGCGCGGCGGCAGTCGTGTTCGGGGCCAGGGCGCCGCCGACTCAAACGCGGATCGTTGCTGGGCTCTCCGGCGACGATCGCGGGCCGACCGTGCCGCACGATGATCACGCCGTTCTCCGCGAGGGTCTCGAGGGCATGCCGCATGACGCCGGTGCCGATTCCCTGCAAGGCGCTCACCTCGGTGATCGATGGCAGCTCGTCACCTGGGGCGAGGATTCCGGATCGGATGGCCTCAGTCAGCGTCGCCACGACCTGCTGCCAGGCTGGGCGGCGGTCGCGCGGGTTAACTGTCAGGACCGGGACGTTGCGGTGCTCGACGAACGGCTTGCCAGTACACGCCAGGTCGCCGCAGCGCTTGAGTTCGGCGTAAAGCTTGTCGAGGATGGGGCCTCGCACCTTCCGGACCTTCATGGGTCCGAGGGCGGGCTTGATCGTGCGGCGGATGAACCCCTCGTTGGTCTGCCGCGTGGACACGTCCCACTCCGCGACCGCAGCGTACTCGTCCATCAGTGTCGCCACGGTGGCCCCGGTCTCAGGGGTGCGGCCTTCGGACGCATCCTTGAGCAGCTCGCCGAGTTTGATCTGGGCTTGCTGCTCGGTCTTGACGGTGGACTTGAGGCGGATAGGCCGCCGAGTGAGCGGGTCGGTTCCGGCGTACACGGACACCCGGAATGATCCGCTCGGTAGTTGCTCTATGTGACCCTTGGCAACTCTAGGCATAGAAGCAGGGTAACTCGGACAAGTGACATTCGTTCCACAAAACGTTCCACGGCGACAGCGAGAACGGAGCCTAAAAGGCCTCTGACCTGGGAGCCGGTGAGCGGGATCGAACCGCTGACCTGCCGTTTACAAGACGGCTGCTCTGCCTGCTGAGCTACACCGGCGGGAGACTCTGAGCATCGTAGCCGGCCGCGTGAAGGCCGAAGTTCTCACGTGCCCCCGGGGTCCGGGCGACGACCCGGGCGCAGGGTGTCCCGCAGCGCCTCGAGCGCCGTGATGCGGGGCGCCCAGGCCAGCTCCTTCTTCGCCCGGGTGGTGTCCATGATGGCCGGGTGGCTGACCGCCTCCACCCACTGTGCGGCGGGCGGCAGGAACGGCAGCGCCGCGATGGCCCGGGCCGCCAACATCGCCGGACCGGCAGGCAGCGGCACCGGGATCAGGCCGAACTCGCGGACGACGTCGGCGCCGGTGAGGATCCCGTCGGCGGCGACGTTGTAGGCGCCGGGCGGCCCGGCGCCTACAACGCACTGGAGGAATGCGCGGCCCAGATCCTCCTCGTGCACGACCTGCAAGGGCAGCACCGGCACCAGCGCGGGCAGCGGCACCGGGACGCGGCCCATCCGGCCGGCTAGTGCGCGGCCGAGCGGCGCCAGCGCTCCTGGCAGCAGGTCCTTGGCGCCGACCGCATGCGGGCCCAGGACGAGCGGCGGGCGCAGCAGGTACAGGGCCAGCCCGGCGGACCGGTCCGCCTCGGCCCGCAGCGCCAGCTCGAGCTCGGCCTTCTCCCGCGCGTAGAACAGCCGACCGGGCCGGACCGGCCACTCCTCGGTCATCCCGACCGGGTTGTCGGAGTGGAAGCCGTAGGCCGCCACCGAGGAAGCGTAGACGAACCGGCGCGTGCCAGCCCCGGCGGCGGCCCGGAAGGCGTTCAGCGTGCCGTCCACATTGACCGCCCGGTTCACCTCGGCCGACGCGGTCCCGGTGACCAGGAACGCCAGGTGCACCACCACGTCGGCGCCGGCGAACGCGTCCCGCAGCGCCCCGGGGTCGCGGACGTCCCCGCGGCGGTACTCCATCTTGGTCCAGCCGTGCGCGGCCGGGTCGAACGGGCGGCGGGCAATGCCCGCGATCCGCGCCACCCGGTCATCGGCCTGGAGCAACGGGATCAGGCCGAACCCGAACGTTCCGGTCGGGCCGGTGACCGCGACCGTCAGATCCCGCTCGCCGCCCGGTGCGCCTTCAGTCATGTACTCAGCCTCGCACAAGCAGAGCCGAAGGTCCCGGCTACGAGGAACGGCCGACCCGGGCGCAGCAGGACCATGCGGCTTAGCATCGCATCTGAGACCTAAGGGGGCCGCCATGGACAGGCTGAACCCGCTGGATGCCGTGTTCGTCGACGCGGAGGACGCGGACCCGCACACCTCGATGGCGATCGCGTCGATCGCCGTGTTCGAGGGCCCGCCGCCGACCCGGGAGGAGGTGCTGACTCACCTGGCCGGGCGGTTGCCGCTCGTGCCCCGCTACCGCCAGAAGCTCCGCACGGTGCCGTTCCGCCTCGGACGGCCGGTGTGGGTGGACGACCCGGACTTCGACCTGCGCTACCACGTCCGGCGCACCGCCCTGCCGGCACCCGGGAGCGACCAGGAACTGGCCGAGCTGATGGCACGGGTGATGTCCCAGCGGCTCGACCGCGATCATCCGCTGTGGGAGTACTGGATGGTCGAAGGGCTCTCCGAGGGCCGCTGGGCGTTCATCTCCAAGGTGCATCACTGCATGGTCGACGGGGTCTCGGGCACCGACCTGTACCGCGTGATCTTCGACTTCACGCCCGAACCCGCACCGCCCGCCGCCGACGACGACCGGGCGATGGGCGCCGAGCCCTCCGGCCTCCAACTGGCCGTGCAGGCCGCGCTGGACGCGGTGGTGCTCCCGGCCAGGGAGGCCCTCGCGCTGTGGAATACCGCCGCCGATCCCGCCGCGGCTGTCCGCCAAGCCGCCGAGGCCGCGCGCGCCGTGGCGAAGCTGGCTCCGGCGGCCCGCCCGGCCACCGGGTCCTCGCTGAGCGGCCACATCGGGCGGCAGCGGCGCTACACCTGGGCCCGGGCGTCGCTCGATGACGTCAAGACGATCAAGAACCGGTTCGGCGGCACGGTGAACGACGTCGTGCTGGCCGCGATCAGCGGCGGCTTCCGTGCCCTCCTGCTCGCCCGCGGCGAGCAGCCCGGACCGCACATGGTCCGCTCGCTGGTCCCGGTGTCCGTCCGGGCCCCCGGCGAGGAGAACGTCTACAACAACCAGGTCTCGGCCCTGCTGGCCAACCTGCCCGTCCACATCGCCGACCCGGTGGCGCGGCTCGACGCCGTCCGGGCCGAGCTGCAGGAGCTGAAGACGGCCCACGAAGCCCTGCTGGGCGAGGCCCTGATCACCCTGGGCCGCTACACCCCGTTCCCGTTCACGTCCTGGTGGGTCCGGCTCGCGTTCGGGCTGCCGCAGCGGGACATCGTCACGGTCACGACGAACGTGCCAGGCCCTCAGCAGCCGCTCTACGGGATGGGCCGCCGGGCGCTGGAGATCATCCCCTACGTCCCCATCGCGACCACGCTGCGCACCGGGGTCTCGATCTTCACCTACGACGGCAACGTCACCTTCGGGATCACCGGCGACTTCGCGGCCAACCCCGACCTCGAAGTACTGGCCCGCGGCATCGAAGACGCCCTGGGCGACCTGCTCAAGGCGGCTCACTTACCGTTCCATGATCCTGGCCAGAAATGGCCCAAGGCCCCTACACGGCCAAAACTGGCCACGATCATGAAACCGGGCGGGAGGCGAGGCGGCGGCTCGGGGCCGGGGCTAGGCCAGGAGGCCAGGCTGGGCCAGGAGGCGAGGAGGCCAGGCTGGGCCAGGAGGCCGGGCGGGGAAGGGGGCTAGGCGGGGCCGGAGCGGACCATGGCTACCTCGTACAGCGCGATACCCGCGGCCACCCCCGCGTTCAGTGACTCGGTGCGGGCCGCGATGGGGATCCGGACCAGCATGTCGCAGGCCTGCGCGACGATCCGCGACAGGCCGCGGCCCTCGGAGCCGACGACCAGGACCAGCGGGGCGGTGGCCAGCTCCAGGCCGCGGATCTCGGTGTCCCCGGCCGCATCCAGGCCCGCTACGAAGACCCCGGCGTCCCGGTAGGACTGCAGCGCGCGGGCCAGGTTGACGGCGCGGGCCACCGGCACGCGGGCCAGCGCACCCGCGGACGCCTTCCAGGCGCCGGCCGTGACGCCGGCGCCGCGGCGGGCCGGGACGACCACCCCGTGCGCGCCGAACGCGGCCGCCGAACGTGCCACCGCCCCCAGGTTGCGCGGGTCGGTGACGCCGTCCAGGGCGACGATCAGCGGCAGCTGCCCGGCATCGGCGGCCCGGGCGAGCAGGTCGTCGGGATGGGCGTAGCCGTAGGGGCGCACCCGGAGCGCCAGGCCCTGGTGCAGCGCGCCGCCGGTGAGGCGGTCGAGCTCGGCCGCGCCGGCCTCGAGCACGGCCACGCCGCGGTCCGCGGCCAGCTTGATGGCCTCGTTGACCCGCTCGTCATGCTGCACGCGGGCCCCCACATACAGGGCGGCCGCGGGCACGCCGGCCCGCAGCGACTCGACCACCGGGTTGCGCCCGGCTACGAACTCGGCCGCGTCCCCGGCCCCGCGCTGTCCCCGCCCGGACGGGCCGGGCGACGCAAAAGACGACCCAGAAGACGACGCGGACGCCCCGGAAGACGACGCGGAGGACGAGCCGTGCCCGTCGTCCCGGCGCCGGCCGCGGGATCCGCCCCCGGCCGCACCGGCTCCGGCCGGACCGGCCCCGCCGGACGCCCCGGCCGTCGCGGCGCGCCGCTGCGCCGGATGACCCGGCCGCATGGCGGCGGGCGGGGTCGGCCCCTTGCCTTCGAGCTTGCGGCGGCCCTGGCCGCCCGTGCCCGGTCGCGGCTTGCCTGACTTGGTCCGGCCGCCACCCGAGCTGGCCGCCCCAGGCCGGCCAGACCCGGAATAGCCAGACCCGGAATAGCCAGATCCGGACCGGCCAGATCCGGAATGACCAGACCCGGACCGGCCAGACCCGGACCGGCCAGACCCGGTATGACCAGACCCGGACCGGCCGGCGCCAGAACGATTGGACCGTGAGCTCCCGGCTCCGCTCAACGCTTCAGCTCCCATCGCGGGCCTTCAGGGGTGTCCTCGACGAGGACACCGATTTCGTCCAGGCTGTCCCTGATCGCGTCCGCGGTCGCGTAGTCGCGGCGGGCCCGGGCCGCGTCCCGCTGCTGCAGGGTCAGCTTCACCAGCGACCCGACCACGTCCCGGAGCCGCTCAGCGGACCCGGAAGCCCCTGCCGAGCCCGCCCAGTGCGGCGCGAGCGGGTCGAGGCCGAGCACATCCAGCATGGCCCGCAGCCGCACCAGGCTGGCACGGGTGCCTGCCTTGTCCGACGCGGCCAGCGCCTGGTTGCCGTCCCTGACGCAGGCGTGCACCGCCGCCAGCGCCGCGGGGACGCTCAGATCCTCGTCCATGGCCGAACAGAACGACACCGGCAGCCCGGGCGGCTCGTCGTTACCCGGGCCCGCCGCGGCGTCCAGGCCCAGACGGCTGAGCGCCTCGCCGGCCCGCACCACGAAGCGCTCGATCCGCTGGTAGGCGGCGACCGCCTCGTCCAGCGCCTCCTCGGAATACTCCAGCAGCGACCGGTAGTGCGCCTGGACCAGGTAGTAGCGGAGCTCGGCCGGCCGCACCCGGGTCAGCACGTCGGTGACGAGCAGCGAGTTGCCCAGGGATTTGCTCATCTTCTCCCCGGACAGCCCCAGCAGCCCGTTGTGCAGCCAGTACCGGGCGAAGCCGTCGCCGGCCGCGCGGGACTGGGCGATCTCGTTCTCGTGGTGCGGGAAGATCAGGTCCATCCCGCCGCCGTGGATGTCGAAGGAGGGCCCGAGGTACTTGGCCGACATGGCCGAGCACTCCAGGTGCCAGCCGGGGCGGCCGGGGCCCCAGGGCGTATCCCAGAACGGCTCCCCCGGCTTGGCGCCCTTCCACAGCGTGAAGTCGCGCGGGTCGCGCTTGGCGTCGTCATCAAGAGAGTCCCCGGCGGGCCGCATCTGGTCGAGGCGCTGCCCGGACAGGGCTCCGTACCCGGGATAGGAGCGCACGTCGAAGTACACGTCCCCGCCGCCTGGGTAGGCGTGGCCGCGCTCGATCAGGCGGCGGATCAGCACGATCATCTCCGGGATGTGCCCGGTGGCGCGTGGTTCGACGTCCGGCGGCCGGCAGCCGACCGCGTCGTAGGCCCAGGTGAACGCGCGCTGGTTCCGTTCGGCCACGATCCAGGGCGGGACGCCCTCGGCCTGGGCGGTGCGCAGGATCTTGTCCTCGATGTCGGTGACGTTGCGGCAGAAGGTGACCCGGTAGCCGCTCGCCTCGAGCCAGCGGATCAGGACGTCGAAGCACACCGCCGACCTCAGGTGGCCGATGTGCGGCGGCGCCTGCACGGTGGCGCCGCACAGGTACACCGACGCTTCCCCCGGCCTGATCGGGGTGAACTCGCGTACCGCGCGGGCGGCGGTGTCATGAAGCTGCAATGCCACGCTGACAAGGCTAAGGGATACGGGCCGTGCCAGGCCGGGTCAATGAGCCGGGCTGAAAACCGGGCTCAGGGCGAGGCCGGGCTGAGAGGCCGGGCTGAGGAGCCGGGTTACGAGCCCGCGGGCATCAGCAGGACGGTGGCGATCGCGGCGATGCCCTCGCCCCGGCCGGTCAGGCCGAGCCCGTCGGTGGTGGTGGCGGACACGCTGACCGAGGCACCGGACAGCGCCTCGCTCAGCACCTTCTCCGCCTCGGCGCGGCGCGGCGCGACCCTGGGCCGGTTCCCGATCACCTGCACCGCGACGTTGCCGATGACGAACCCCGCCTCGCCGACCAGCCGGAGCGTCTCGCGCAGCAGCGAGACGCCGGACGCGCCCGCCCACTCGGGCCGCGAGGTGCCGAAGTTCCCGCCGAGATCGCCGAGCCCGGCCGCCGACAGCAGCGCGGTGCAGACCGCGTGCGAGGCCACGTCTCCGTCCGAATGGCCATCGAGGCCCGCCTCACCCGGCCACAGCAAGCCAGCCAGGTACAGCTCACGCGAGCTGGTCAGCGGGTGTACGTCGACTCCGACCCCCACCCGGGGGAAGGCGTTAGTTGGCAAGGACCTCGTCGAGCAGGGCCTCGGCCTTGTCCTCGTTGGTCTTCTCGGCCAGCGCCAGCTCGCTCACCAGGATCTGCCGCGCCTTCGCGAGCATCCGCTTCTCGCCCGCGGACAGGCCGCGCTCCCTGTCGCGCCGCCACAGGTCCCGAACGACCTCGGCCACCTTGTT
>Ga0335081_10003398_pt1 | contig 25042 bp, 23 predicted proteins | sample Lox_Sample_35_FD_206713 | JGI IMG/M metagenome (GOLD analysis project Ga0335081, IMG submission 206713) | Soil microbial communities from Loxahatchee National Wildlife Refuge, Florida, United States - Lox_Sample_3.5 | ecosystem: Environmental > Terrestrial > Soil > Wetlands | place: USA...
CGGGCTGCCGATGTTGCCGCAAAGCACGCTGCGTCGGCCCGCGGCCACCAGCATCGCCTGCAGCATCGATGTCGTCGTGGTCTTGCCGTTTGTGCCGGTGACGGCGAGCCAGCGCCGCGGAGGCCCATACCGGCCAGAGGCATCCAGGCGCCAGGCCAGCTCGACGTCTCCCCACACGGGGACCACGGCCGCTGCCGCGGCGATCAGCACCGGCGCGGTCGGGAAGAAGCCGGGGCTGGTGACGACCAGGTCGAAGTCGGTGATTCGGGCCGCGACATCGGCGGGCGTCAGCGCCGCCGCGGCGGGGTCGTCGTCGCAGACCGTCACCGCCGCGCCGAGCGGGGCCAGCGCCCGGATCACCGCTTGGCCCGTGACGCGGGCACCGGCCACCAGCACCCGCGGGCCCGGGAGCGGGTCGGCGGTCATCTCAGGCGCCGATCGCGGCAAGCCACTCACCGTAGAACAGCGCGACGCCGAGCCCGCATGCGATCGCGGTCAGCAGCCAGAACCGGATTATGACCGTCGTCTCCGCCCACCCCACCAGCTCGAAGTGGTGATGAAACGGCGCCATTCGGAACACCCGGCGCCCGGTGGTGCGGAAGGCGAGGATCTGCACGACCACCGACGTGATCTCGGCGACGAACAGGGCGCCGAGGACGACGGCGAGGATTTCGGTGCGGCTGGTCACGGACAGGCCCGCGATGATGCCGCCGAGCGCCAGCGAGCCTGTGTCGCCCATGAAGATTTTGGCCGGCGCGGCGTTCCACCACAGAAAACCGATGCAGGCGCCCGCGGTGGCCGCCGCGATCAGCGCGAGGTCCAGCGGGTCGCGCACGTTGTAGCAGCCCAGACCCGGCGCCGTCGCGCAGGCGTTGCGGTATTGCCAGAACGTGATGATGACGTACGCGGCGGTCACCATCGCCATGGAACCAGCGGCCAACCCGTCGAGCCCGTCGGTGAAGTTGACCGCGTTGGACCAGGCGCTGACGAGCACCACGCAGAACATCACAAACAGCGCCGGAGGCAATGCGACAGTGGCGACTTCCCGCACGTATGACAGCTGGGCACTGGCCGCGGTCAGCCCGTTGGGGTTGCGGAACTGCAGGACCAGCACGCCGAACACCACCGCGGCCAGGATCTGGCCCACCGCCTTGGCGGTCTTGTTCAGCCCGAGGTTGCGTGCCTTGCGGATCTTGATCATGTCGTCGACGAACCCAACGAGGCCGAGCGCGGTCGCGAGCCCGAGTACCAGCAGCCCCGAGACCGACGGCCCATCGGCGCGATACGCGATGCCCACGAGGTGCGTGCCCAGGTAGCCGGCCCAGATGCCGGCGAGGATCGCGACGCCGCCCATCGACGGGGTGCCGCGCTTGGTCTTGTGGCTGGGCGGCCCGTCGGCGCGGATCTCATGGCCAAAGCCCTGCCGGGCGAACAGGCTGATCAGTGCCGGGGTCAGCAGGATTGAAACCGTCAGCGCGATGCCGACGGCGATGAGTATCTGCCTCATGCGGTGGGGGCCCGGATCAGCGCCTCGGCAAGCGAGCCCAGGCCGGCGGAGTTCGACGCCTTGACCAGCACCACGTCATCGGTTCCCAGTTCGGCCTGCAGCACGGCCAGCGCGGCATCGGCGTCGGTGACCATTGTCGCCTCACCACCCCATGACCCCTCCATGACCGCTCCATGGTGCATGGCGCGCATCGACCTCCCCGTTCCGACGACGACTAGTCGTGAGACATCTAATCGCACGGCGAGCCGTCCTATGCGGTCGTGCTCGGAAATCGCGTCGTCGCCGAGTTCGGCCATCTCGCCGAGGACGGCCCAGCTGCGCCGGTCACGGCCGGCCTCCCGTGCCATCCACGCCAATGCCTGCAACCCGGCACGCATGGAGTCGGGGTTTGCGTTGTACGCGTCGTTGATCACGGTCACGCCGTCCGCCCGGGTGGTCACCTGCATCCGGTGACGCGACACCGGTGCCGCTGCGGCCAGCGCATCGGCGACCTGTTCATCGGTGGCCCCGCACTCCAGCGCCACCGCCGCCGCGCACAGCGCGTTGGCGACCTGGTGATCGCCGTGCACCGCGAGGCGGACGGGCACCTCGATGGCACCGGCGTGCAGCGTGAAGCTGGGCCGGGCCAGCTCGTCAAGCCGCACTCCGGTCGCCCACACATCGGCGCGCCGTGAGCGGCTGACCCGCACCACCCGGGCGGCGGCCTGCTCCGCCATCGCGGCCACCACCGCGTCGTCGGCGTTCAGGATAACCACCCCGGACGCCGGAACAGCCTGTGGCAGTTCGGATTTCGTCGCCGCGATTGCCTCGCGAGAGCCGAACTCCCCGAGATGGGCGGTGCCGACGTTCAGCACCACCGCGATCGACGGCGGCGCGATCGCGGCGAGCGCCGCGATGTTGCCCGGCCGGCGCGCCGACATCTCGAGCACCAAGAAGTCGGTGTCGGCGGTCGCGCGCAGCACTGTCCATGGGTGACCGAGTTCGTTGTTGAACGAGCCCGGCGGCGCTACCACCTCACCCAGCGGCTTCAGCACCGCGGCGATCAGGTCCTTCGTCGAGGTCTTGCCCGACGAGCCGGTGATCCCGATGATCGTCAGCCCGTCTGTGACTAATTCGGCGGCGACGGCCGACGCCAGTTTGGCCAGCGCGGCGAGCACTGCGGCGCCGGAGCCGTCGGTGTCGTGCTCGAGCACGCTGGCACCGGTGTTTACCTCGCCCAGCGGCTTGACGACGATGGCCGGTACCCCGACCGGCCGGGCGGCCAGCACCGCGACGGCGCCAGCCCCGATTGCGGCCGCTGCATGGTCGTGGCCGTCGGCGCGGGCCCCGGGCAGCGCGAGGAACAGCCCACCCGGGGTGACTTTGCGGGAGTCGAACTCGACCGTGCCGGTGATGTGCAGGCGCGCCGCGTCCTCGGCGGAGACGTCGGCCAGTTCCCCGCCGACGATCTCGGCAACCCGGGCAACGGCCAGATCGATCATGCGCCGGACCGTATCGCGGTCAGTGCGGCGGCCAGCTCGTCGCGGTCGTCGAAGGGTCGGGTCACACCCGCTGCGGTCTGGCCGGTTTCGTGGCCCTTGCCGGCGATCAGAACGACGTCGCCGGCGCGGGCCCAGCCCACGGCCAATCCGATCGCCTCCCGCCGGTCCGCTACCTCGACCACCTCCGCAGCGCTCCCGGTGTCTCGGGCACCCGACAGGATCGTCCGCCGGATCGCAGCGGGGTCCTCGTCGCGGGGGTTGTCGTCGGTGATGACCACCAGGTCGGCCAGTTCGGCGGCGATGCGGCCCATCGTCGCACGCTTGCCGGGATCGCGGTTGCCGCCGGCGCCGAACACCACCGCGAGCCGGCCATCGCTCTGTGCGCGGAGGGTTTCCAGCACCGCCCGCAGCGCGCCGGGCTTGTGCGCGTAGTCGACCAGCGCGAGAAAGCCCTGCCCACGGTCGACCGCCTCGAGCCGGCCGGGCACATGGGCGTGCTGCAGCCCGGGCGCCGCCTGCTCCGGCCTGATGCCGACCGTGTCCAGAATCGCCACCGCCACAAGGGCGTTCGCGATGTTGTAGCCCCCGGGCAGGCCGATCGTCAGGGCATGGCGCCCACCGTGCGGGTCGACCGCGACGAATTGTTGGGTTCCTCCCGCAGCGGTGCGCACCTCCAGCGCCCGCCACGTGGCATCGCGACCCGCCGCGCTGACCGTGATGGGGTCGCCTGCCATTGAAGCCATTTCGCGCCCAGCGTCGTCGTCCACGCATACCACTGCAGTGTGCGCCCGCAGCGGCGAGCCGGCACCGAACAGCCGCGCCTTGGCGTCGAAGTAATCCCGCATTGTCGGGTGGAAGTCGAGGTGATCGCGCGAGAGGTTGGTGAAGGCGCCCACCGCGAATCGGGTCCCGTCGACGCGGCCCAGGGCCAAGGCGTGGCTGGACACCTCCATCACCACGGTGTCGACGCCGTGGTCGGCCATCACCGCCAGCAGCGCCTGCAGTTCGGGAGCCTCCGGAGTGGTCAACGCGCTGGGCTGGTCTACGCCGTCGATGCGGATGCCGACGGTGCCGATCAGGCCTGCGTGCCGCCCCGCGGCCCGCAGGCCTGCCTCCACAAGGTAGGTGGTCGTTGTCTTGCCTGACGTACCGGTCACACCCACGATGCGCAGCTTCGCCGACGGGTCTCCGTACACCTGGGCAGCTGCGGCGCCAAGCACATCCCGCGGCGCCGGATGCAGCAGCACCGGAGTCCCGCCGATCGGCGGTAGCGCCCTTGCGCCAGCCGGATCGGTGAGGATCGCGACGGCGCCGCCGTCAATCGCCTCGGCCGCGAACCGCGCGCCGTGGCTCTTGGCGCCGGGCAGCGCCGCGAACAGGTCTCCGGGCAGCGCGTCCTGTCCCCGCAGCGTCACGCCGGTCACCGTGATCGCCGGAAATTCGGCGCCGCAGCTGGGTGTGGCGCCGATGTCGGCGGCCAGCACGGCCAGTGGCACGCCCGCGGGGGACGTGGGCCGCAGCGTCACGGACACTCCCAGATCACCTCCGTCCCGGCTCCCTGGCGATGACACACTACCGGCCCGACGAGGGCGAATGTCTGCCGATCAGGTGGCCTGCAGCGTCAGCGGCGGGCCGGGATCCGGCGACAATGGAATGTTCTCCCGCTGCAGCAGCCAGGCCGCGATGTTGTGGAAAAGCGGCGCGGCGGACGAACCGGGCTTGCCGTCGGCCGCGCGCTGGGGGTTGTCCATCATGATGCCGACGACGTAGCGAGGATCGTCGGTGGTCGCCATGCCGGCGAACGTGATCCAGTAAACGTTGTCGAAGTAGCAGCTGCAGGCCGGGTTGATCTGCTGTGCGGTGCCGGTCTTGCCTGAAATCTGATAGCCGTCGATGGCCGCCTGTGGGCCGGTGCCCTGCTGGTAGCCCATCGGGTCGCGCTGCACCACGGCCCGCAGCATGTTGCGCACGGTCTGCGCGGTCTGCGGCGACACTACCCGGATCCCTTGCGGGCGAGGCTCTTCGGTGCGTTTGCCGTCGGCCGTGGTGACTGATTTGATGATGCGCGGCGGGATCCGCAGCCCGTCGTTGGCGATCGTCTCGTACATGCCGGTCATCTGCAGCAATGTCATCGAAAGCCCTTGTCCGATTGGCAGATTGGAGAACGTGCTGCCCGACCACTGATCGATCGGCGGTACCAGCCCGGCGCTCTCACCCGGCAGCCCTACACCGGTGCGCTGACCCAGACCGAACTTGGCCAGCATGTCCGCGTAGCGTTGCGGGCCGACACGCTGCGCCAGTATCAACGTGCCGACGTTCGATGACTTTCCGAAGACCCCGGTGGTGGTGTAGGGCATCACGCCGTGGTTCCAGGCATCGTGGACGGTGACCCCGCCCATGTCGATCGAGCCGGGCACCGACAACACCTCGTCGGGGTTGGAGAGCCCGAACTCGATCACCGACGACGCGGTGACGACCTTGTTCACGGACCCCGGCTCGAACGGCGACGACACCGCAAGGTTGCCCAGTTGCTTGTCGCCCTGGCGTCCGATGTCCTGGGATGGGTCGAACGTGTTGTCGTTGGCCATCGCGAGCACTTCAGCGGTCTTGGCGTCGAGCACCACCGCCGAGACGTTGCCCGCCCCGGACAGGTCCTTGGCCTGCTGGACCTGCTGCTGAACGTAGAACTGGATGTCGTCGTCGATGGTCAGCTGCACGGTGGCGCCGTTGACGGCGTCATGGCGGTTGCGGTAGCTACCGGGGATCACCACGCCGTCGGAGCCCCGGTCGTAGGTGATCGAGCCGTCGGTCCCGGCCAGTACGCCGTCCATCGCATCCTCGAGCCCGAGCAGCCCATGGCCGTCCCAGTCGATGCCGCCGACCACGTTGGCCGCCAGTGATCCGCCCGGGTACTGGCGCAGGTCTTGGCGTTCAGCGCCGACCTCGGGGAACTTCGTGGTGATTGCGGTCGCGATCGCCGGATCCACCGCCCGGGCCAGGTAGACGAACGTCTCGTTGCTCTGCAACTTCTTCAGCACGGTCGCGTAGTCCGGGTGGTTGTTCAGCTTCGAGCTGACCTCGGCGGCGATGTCGCGCAGTCGCTGCTGCGGGTCGGACGCGCCGTGCTTTTTGTGCCGCGCCTCGTCCAGCTCCTTGTGGATCTTGACCGGCTGAAACGTCAACGCGCGGGCCTGGATGGTGAATGCGAGCTTGTTCAGGTTGCGGTCGACGATGCTGCCCCGCACCGCCTTCTCGATGTCGGTCACCTTCAGCTGTCCCGCAGCCTCGGCGCGCAGCCCGGCGGCGCGGGACACCTGCAGGTTGAACAACTGCGCGGCCGCGACGATCAGCAGCAGGAAGATCACGGCGTTGCCGGTCCGATGCCGCGCGATGAACGACGCACCCTGCGTGCTGGCCTCGACGATCGGGCGGGTGCGCCGGGCATGCGCCGAGCGCACTGCGGGCTGCTTGTGCGTTGCCGGGCGCTTGGCCCGACCGCCCGAACCACCGCGTGGCGCCGGTCGCCCCCGGCTACCCCGGGAACGATCGCCGCGGCTCACGTCGGCGGGCCGGCTGTCAGGGGTGCCACGCCGCTGAATTGTTCTCCGCCGGCGGGCGGAGTCGGGGCATTTGCCGGCTGCGGCGCGTCGGCCGGCGCCACGGCCACAGCAGGCGGCGCCGGTGGCGCCGCGGGTGGCGGCATGTCCACCGGCGGCACGGCCACGGCAGCCGGCGGCACGGCCACAGCAGGTGGCACAACAGCACCGGCCGGCGGCACGGCGCCGGCAGCAGGCGGCACGGCGCCGGCAGCAGGCGGCACGGCGTCCGCAGCAGGCGGCGAGACCGCGGCAGCCGGCGGCTGATCCGCCGGCGCCGAGGGCTGATCCGCCGGCGCCGGGGGCGCGGCGCCGGGAGCCGCCGGTGTCGCCAGCGCGGTGGCCGGCGCCGGGACCAAGACGGGGACCTCCGTGCGGATCGCCCGCGGCGGGGGCGGCGTCGGGTCGGGCAGCTTGGTGTTCAGCGGGGGCGGTGGCGCACCTTCGGCCGGCTTCGGCTTGCCGACCACGATCCAGTTGCCGGACGGGTCCTGCACCAGGTGTGCGGCGTCCCGCGACGGGATCATGCCGAGATTGCGTGCCGCTTCGGCCAGCGCCGGCGCCGACTGCGCCTCCAGCACGTCGCGCTCGAGCGCCTCCTTCTGCTGGGTGAGCAGGCGGTCGGTTTCCCGCGCGTTGCCCAGCTGGTAGGAGCGTTCGGCGGAGTCGGTGGACAACCACAGCGTCGCGCCGAGCCCGAGACCGAGCGAGCCGATGACCAGAACCACGAACGGCACCTTCGCGGCGAGTGTCCGCGGCCGCAGGTCGATCGATGCCAGCCTGGCGGCCAACCGCTCCCGCAGCGGCCGCCGAATAGCCTTCGGCGCCTTGGCTTTCCGTGCCTTCGCGCGTGCTTTTGCCTGGGTGGTGCTGGTGGGCCTGGCCTGCCGCCGGATGGGGGTGGTTGGGGGGCCGGAGCGGACCGGTCGCTTCTCGCGCGCTTCGGCACCCTTGGCGCGCGGCGCGCGTCGGGCGCGCGGCTGCGGTTCGGTCGACCGGCGCGCGCCGCCGCGGGCCGTGCGGTCGGGGCGATCCGGCCGTCGTCGTGCCGGCTGGCGTCCCCGCTGCTGCGGTCCCCGCTCGTCGCGTGCCCGCTCAACCCGTCCTCGCTCATCGTGTCCCTGCTCGTCGCGGCGCCCGCCGTGGCGGCGATCGGCCTTCATCGATCGCCCTCCCTGGCAACCTTTTCGATCGCTCGCAGCCGCACAGCGGCGCTGCGCGGGTTGTTCCGCACCTCCTCGGGCCCGGCTCGCTCGGCGCCGCGGGTCAGCGCGACGAACTCCGGTTCGTGCCCGGGCAGCTCCACCGGCAGGCCCGGCGGCGTGCGCGACGCCACCGCCGACGCGAAATGGTTCTTCACGATGCGGTCTTCTAGGGATTGGTAAGCCATCACGACGATGCGGCCGCCGGGGACCAGCGCCGCCATGGCCGCAGGCAGCGCGTCGCGCAGCGAGTCGAGTTCACCGTTGACGGCGATCCGCAGCGCCTGGAAGGTGCGCTTGGCCGGATGGCCCCCGGTGCGCCGCGCAGGCGCGGGAATCGTCTCGTACAGCAGCTCCACGAGTTCGCCGGTGCGGGTGAACGGCCGCTTCGCGCGGCGACGCACCACCTGCGCGGCTATGCGGTGGGCGAAGCGCTCTTCGCCGAATCGCCGCAGGATGTCGGTCAGTGCTGCTTCGTCGTAGGTGTTGACGATGTCCGCCGCGGTCACCGCGGCGTCGGGATCCATTCGCATGTCCAGCGGTGCGTCGCTGGCATAGGAGAACCCGCGCTCGGGTCGATCCAGCTGCATCGACGACACACCGAGGTCGAACAGCACGCCGTTGACCGATCTCGTTGTGTCATAGCCACATTGGTCCAGTGCGGCGGGGAGGGCGTCGAAGCGCGTCTTGACCACCACCGCGCGGTCACCGAACGGCGCCAACCGCTCCCCCGCCGCCCGCAGCGCATCCGGATCCCGGTCCAGGCCGAGAACGCGCAGCCCGGGCAGTTCGGCCAGAAACCTTTCGGCGTGCCCGCCCGCACCGAGCGTGGCATCCACCAGCAGCGCGCCCGAACCATCGGGGCTGCGGCGCGTCAGCGCCGGGGTCAGCAGCTGCACGCAACGGTCGAGCAGAACCGGGACATGGCCGAAATCGTCAGCCACCGCCACACCTCCGCACTGTTGCCGGCGGGCCGCCCATACACCGGGGTCCCTGTCCGATTTCCCGCACCTGACGTTGGGGAAGTACGCCAGGGTCGGATCGGGCAGAGGCCGCGATGTACGGGCATGCCGGTCAGATGATGTCGCGCAGTGTTTCATCGCTGGCTGCGGAGAAGTCCTCTTCGTGGGCCTGCTGATACTCCTTCCAGGCCGCAGCGTCCCAGATCTCCAGGTAGTCAACCGATCCGATCACCACGCAGTCCTTGGACAGGTTCGCGTAGCGGCGGTGGTCGGCCGACAGGGTGATCCGGCCTTGGGCGTCGGGGTGTTGCTCATCGGTGGCAGCCGCCAGGTTGCGCAGGAAGGCCCGCGCCTCCGGGTTGCTGCGTGACGCACTGGCCGCGCGCCGCGCGAGTTGTTCGAACTCGGCCCGCGGATACACGGCCAGGCTGTGGTCCTGGCTCTTGGTGACCATCAACCCTCCTGCCAGCGCGTCGCGGAACTTAGCGGGCAACGTGAGCCGCCCTTTCTCGTCGAGCTTGGGCGTGTAGGTGCCGAGGAACATCCCGCGTCCTCCTGCCACGCCCTCGGAGCCCCCCGCGCCCCGTTGTCCGCCACTTTACCCCACTTCCCCCCACCTTGCCTCTGAAGGATAGCAGGAGACAGATCGTGTCCACCACTCCCCGCCCCAAGGGACGCCCGAACGCCCCGACGCCACCCAGCGACCCAAAGCCACCCCAACGACCCAAAGCCACCCCAAGCACACCCCCACCGACCCGCCGCGCCTCAAAAACCCTCAAAACAGCACCAAAAAAAGGGGCAGCCCGAACGGGCTGCCCCATCAGCGCAACGCTGCGGCTATTCGTCGAACCGGCGCCGGAAGCGGTCCTCCATCCGGCTGGTGAACGATCCGCCGGACCCCTTGCCGCGGCGCTGCCGCGAACCCGGCGCCGACCGGTCACCGCCCTTGGACAGGCGAGGGCCGGTGATCGCGAAGACCACGCCGCCGAACATCACCAAAAATCCGAAGACCGAAAGGATCGGGAAGCTGCCGATCATTGTGGCCTTGAAGGCGACACCGGACACCAACATCGCCAGGCCGATCACGAACAGCGCGGCACCCTGGATCCGGCGCCGGGTTGTGGGCGCGCGCAGGCTGCCGCCGCGGACACTCGAGGCGAACTTGGGATCCTCGGCATAGAGCGCGCTCTCGATCTGGTCGAGCATGCGCTGCTCGTGGTCGGAGAGTGGCATTGCGTCCCTCCTTGCCGCGGCCGGTCCGGATTCTGCCGAATCCTATTCGATATGGTCACCGCAAGTTCGGGCGACTAACAGTCATGATACGAGCACTGTCGGCGCCGTACCACCTAGTTCGCGGCAGATTCTATGTGCGAGACACAGACGGCGATTGGCCAACCGGCCGCGCCGATAATGGCCTTGAAACAAATCCTCCAACAAAACCCGACGAGACCGCTTTGACGAGAGGCACCCGGATTTGGCGACATATCTCATCGATTTGTCGCCACGCGACATGCAGCGCCGGCTCGCTGATGCGTTGGCCATCTACGTCGATGCGATGCGCTATCCGCACGGCACCGAGGATCAGCGAGCGTCGATGTGGATGGAGCACAGCCGCCGCAAGGGATGGCGAGCGGTCGCGGCGGTCGAGACGCCCCCTGCGGCAGGCGCCGAGCCGCCGGCCGACCGGCTGATCGGTGCCCCGATGCTCGGGGTGGCCTACGGCTACTGCGGCGCCCCGGATCAGTGGTGGCAGCAGCAGGTGGTCCAGGGGCTGCACCGGGCGGGGTTGGCGCAGACCGAGATCGGCTTGCTGATGGCGAGCTACTTCGAGCTGACCGAGGTGCACATCCATCCCCGGGCCCAGGGCCACGGCCTCGGCGAGGCGCTGGTGCGACGGTTGCTGGCGGGCCGCGGCGAGCGCAACGTGCTGCTGTCGACGCCGGAGATCCGCGGCGAAGACAACCGGGCGTGGCGGCTGTACCGGCGCCTGGGGTTCACCGACGTCATCCGGGGCCACCACTTCGCCGGCGATCCCCGCCCATTCGCGATCCTGGGGCGCCCGCTGCCGCTGTAGTACCGCCGGCCCGGGGCGTCTGGCACGATGACCCCGTGCCCTCTGCTCTTCGCGCAAGCGGGTCATCGCTGCGTACGGCCCGGTCACGCAAAGCGCTCGTGCTGATCATGCTGATCCTGCTGGCGCCGCTGGCGGTGGGCTGCGTGCGGATCCGCGCGTCGATCACGATCTCGCCCGACGACAAGGTGTCCGGCCAGATCACGGCGGCGGTCAAGCCGCGCAACCCCGACGACAAGGGCCCGCAGTTCAACAGCGGCAACTTGCCGTTCAGCCAGAAGGTGGCGATCTCCGACTACAACAGGGACGGGTACGTCGGGTCGTCGGCGGTGTTCTCCGACTTGACGTTCGCGGAGTTGCCCCAGCTGGCCAACATGAACCATGACGCGGCCGGCGCGGACCTGTCGCTGCGGCGGGCCGGCAACCAGGTGATTCTCGAGGGCCGTGCCGACCTGACGTCGCTGACCGATCCCAACGCCGATGTGTCGCTGTCCGTGTCGTTTCCCGGCGAGGTCACCTCGACCAACGGCAGCCAGATCGACACCTCGGTCGTCGAGTGGAAGCTCAAACCCGGTGTGGTGAGCACGATGACCGCCCAGGCCCGCTACACCGACCCCAGCAAGCGCTCGTTCACCGGCGCGGCGACGTGGCTGGCCTTCGCGTCGTTCCTGGTGGCCGGGGTGATCGCTGTGGTGGCCTGGCTCGCCCGCGACCGGTCCCCGCGGTTCGTCGAACCGCACGACCTCCACGGTGTCACGCAGGAACGGTGACGCCCAGGTTGGACAACACCTCGGTGGTGACCCTGGCCAAGTTCAGGGTGCAAAAGTGCAGGCAGGGCACGCCCTCGGCGAGTAGCCGCTCATCCCGGTCGCGACCTCGATGCCGACCTTGCGGACCTCGTCGCGGTTCTCTTCGGGCCCGGTCCCCGGCGGCTTCGGTGAGCCGCTCCAGCAGCGCCGCGGCCATCTGCGAGCCGGAGAGCTCCACCTGCCGCCGCACCGTCCGCAACGAGGTGATCGGCATGATGCCGGCGTCGGCGAGACGGCCCACGACCGAAGGGGCGTGGCCGACAGGTGGGGCCACCACGCCAGGATAACGAGAAACTGAGGCTGTCAAACTAAACCTGAGCTGGGCAGACTACGCGGATTTGCGCTCTCGCCTTACCCTGAATGGACTCGCGAGCACCACAAGAAGCACGCGAGAAGCATGCCGGATTAGGAAAGAAAGGGAGTGCCGCGCTGAGCCTGAAAGCAGCCGCAACGGCCGCAACGGCCGCACCTTCGGCTCTCGAGCTGGCCGGCGCCGTCACCGACCAGCTTCGCGACTATCTGGGTGAGCGGCGCAGGGATGCCGCCTACATCGGCGCGGAATACTCCGCGCTGACCGCGGCCCTCGAAGAATTCGTGTTGCGCGGCGGCAAGCGGCTGCGGCCGGCGTTCGCCTACTGGGGCTGGCGCGCCGTCACCGACCAGGCCGACACCCGGAACCCGCGGGTGCTGCGGCTGTTCGCGGCGTTGGAAATGCTGCACGCCTGCGCGTTGGTGCACGACGACGTCATCGACGACTCGGCCACCCGCCGCGGGCGGCCCACGGTGCACGTGCAGTTCACCGGGGTGCACCGCCGCAGCGGGTGGCGCGGCTCGGGCAGCCGGTTCGGCATGTCGGCCGCGATCCTGCTCGGTGATCTGGCGCTGGTGTGGGCCGACGACATCGTGGCTACCGCCGAGCTGCCACTCGACGCGCGCAGGCGGGTGCACCGGGTGTGGGCCGCTATCCGCACCGAGGTGCTCGGCGGCCAGTACCTCGACATCGTCGCCGAGGCCAGCGGTGCCGAGTCGATCGGCTCGGCGATGGCCGTCAACACCTACAAGACCGCGTCGTACACGGTGTCTCGGCCGCTGCAGTTGGGGGTCGCCGCCGCGGCCGACCGGCCCGACGTGCTGGCGGCGTTTCACGAGCTGGGCACCGATCTCGGTGTGGCGTTCCAGCTGCGCGACGACGTCCTCGGTGTGTACGGCGACCCGGCGGTGACCGGCAAGCCGTCCGGCGACGACCTGCGCTCCGGGAAGCGCACGGTGCTGCTGGCCGAGGCGATCGAGCGCGCCGAGCACGCCGACCCGGCCGCGGCGAAGCTGCTGCGCACCTCGATCGGCACCGAGCTGTCCGACGGGCAGGTGCGTGAGCTGTGCGACGTGATCGCCACGGTCGGCGCGCTGGCGGCGGTGGAGACCCGGATCGACACCCTCACCCACCGGGCGGTCGACATCCTCAACGCCACACCGATTGCCGAGCCGGCCAAGGTCGGCCTGGCCGAGCTCGCCAGATTGGCCGCCAACCGGTCGGCCTGAGGAGCGCAGCGTGTCCCACCCCACCGTGATCTCCAGCATCCGGGCGTTCGTCCGGTCGCGCGACGGTCGCCCCGCGCTGCTGGGTTGCGTTGGCGCGGTGCTGATCACCGCGGGCGGGCTCGGTGCGGGCAGCACCCGGCTGCACGACCCGCTGCTGGAGTCGCTGCACCTGTCGTGGCTGCGCTTCGGCCACGGGCTGGTGCTGTCGTCGGTGACGCTGTGGGTCGGCGTTGCCCTGATGTTGCTGTCGTGGATCTGGCTGGGGCGCTGGGTGGTTGACGGCCGCGCCACCGAGTTCCAGATGATCGCGACCACCGGCTTCTGGCTGGCGCCGTTATTGTTGTCGGTGCCGGTGTTCAGCCGCGACACGTATTCGTATCTGGCGCAGGGCGCGTTGCTCAGGGACGGTTTCGACCCGTATTTGGTCGCCCCTGTCGAGAACCCGAATCCGTTGCTGGACAACGTGAGCCAGATTTGGACGATTACCACGGCGCCGTACGGTCCGGGATTCATCCTGGTGGCCAAAGTTGTAACGATGCTGGTCGGCAACCACGTGATCGCGGGCACCATGCTGCTGCGGCTGTGTATGCTGCCCGGCCTGGCGTTGCTGATCTGGTCCGCGCCCAGGGTGGCCCGGCACATGAACGCCAGCGGTGCCGCGGCGCTGTGGATCTGCGTGCTCAACCCGCTCGTGATCATCCATCTGATGGGTGGGGTGCACAACGAGATGCTGATGGTCGGCCTGATGATGGCCGGCATCGCGCTGACCCTGGAGCGTCGCCCGGTCGCCGGGATCACGCTCGTCGCCGTCGGCGTCGCGGTCAAGGCCACCGCCGGGCTGGCGCTGCCGTTTTTGGTGTGGGTGTGGATGCGCCAACTGCGACAGCGCCACCAGCTTCGGGCGCCCCAGGCGTTCGTGACGGCGGCCGCGGCATCGGTGGTGATCCTCGTCGCGGTGTTCGCGGTGCTGTCGGCGGTGGCCGGCGTCGGGCTGGGCTGGCTCACCGCGCTGGAGGGCTCGGTGAAGATCATCAACTGGCTGACGGTGCCGACGGCGGCGGCCAACCTGATCCACACCTTCGGCGGGCTGCTCTTTCCGGTGAACTTCTACGCCGTGCTCGCGGTGACGCGGATCATCGGCATCGTGATCATCGCGGTGTCCCTGCCGCTGCTGTGGTGGCGCTTCCGCCACGACGACCGCGAGGCGCTGCTCGGCCTGACCTGGCTGATGATCGTCGTGGTGCTGTTCGTCCCGGCCGCGCTGCCCTGGTATTACAGCTGGCCGCTGGCAGTGATGTCGGCGCTGGCGCAGTCACGGCGGGCGATCGCGGCGATCGCCGGCTTCTCGACATGGATCACGGTGATCTTCAAACCCGATGGCTCGCACGGGATGTATTCGTGGTTGCATGTCACGCTGGCGACGGCGTGCGCGGTCGCGGCCGTGTACGTGCTCTACCGGGGCGTCAGTACGCCATCGCCTGCGCCCGACGCACCACCTCGCGAGCCTGATGAGAGTGCAGCGCGTCGACCGGCCGAGCGTTAGTCACCGACTCCCGACTTCCGTCCCGGGTCAACGTCAGCGATTCGTCGGCGGTGAACAACCAGCGCAGGATCTCGGTGTCGCGGTAGCCGCCGTCGTGCAGCACCGCCAGCAGCCCGGACAGGCTCTTGACCACCTGGCCGCTCTCGGTGAAGAAGACCTGCGGCACCATGATCGCGCCGCTGCGGCGGACGCCCACCAGGTGCCCGTCGCGCAACTGCTGGTGCACCTTGGTCACCGGCACACCGAGCAACTCGGCGACACGGGACAGGTCGTACACCGGTTCGTCGGGATCCAGAACGTCGTCACCGCCCGGAACGTTGCTCACTGCGGTTAGTCTAGGACGAAACCCGCCGTGGCTACCATGAAGTCGATGGATGTCCAGCAGGTGAACGCCGACCCGTTGATCGGCGCGGTCCTCGACGGCCGCTACCGGGTCGAGGCGATGATCGCTACCGGCGGCATGTCCGCCGTGTACCGCGGGCTCGACGTCCGGCTGGACCGGCCCGTGGCGATCAAGGTGATGGACTCCCGCTACGCAGGCGATCAGCAATTCCTGGCCCGCTTCCATCGCGAGGCCCGCGCCGTCGCGCGGTTGAAAGACCCTGGCCTGGTGGCGGTTTACGACCAAGGCCTCGAGGGAAGGCGCCCGTTTCTGGTGATGGAACTCGTCGAGGGCGGCACGTTGCGGGAGTTGCTGCGCGAGCGCGGCCCGATGCCGCCGCATGCGGTCGCCGCGGTGATGCGTCCGGTGCTGGGCGGGCTGGCCGTCGCGCACCACAACGGGCTCGTGCACCGCGACGTCAAACCCGAGAACGTGCTGATCTCCGACGACGGCGACGTCAAGATCGCCGACTTCGGGCTGGTCCGGGCCGTCGCCGAAGCCAAGATAACCTCGGACAGCGTGATTTTGGGGACCGCTGCCTACCTGTCCCCCGAGCAGGTCAGCAACGGGAATGCCAGCCCGCGCAGCGACGTCTACGCCGCGGGCATCCTGATCTACGAGCTGCTGACCGGTGTCACGCCGTTCCGCGGCGACACCGCGCTGACCGTGGCCTATCAGCGGCTGGACCACGACGTCGCCGCGCCGAGCACCGTGATCGCCGGTGTGCCACCCCAATTCGACGAGCTGGTGCTGCGCGCCACCGAGCGCGACCCCGCCGGCCGCTACGCCGACGCCCAGGACATGGGCGACGAAATCGACGCGATCGCAGACGAACTCGGACTGCCGGACTTCCGGGTGCCGGCTCCGCTCAGCTCGGCCCAGCACGCCTCGGCCCAGCACGCCTCGGCCACGCTCTACCGCAGCCGGCAGGCCCAACCGGCGCCACCCGGGCCAACGCGCCCGCCGGCCCAGCCCCACCCCACCCGGCAGCTGACGCGTGGCTCCGAGGACTGGCAGCGGCCCCCCGAAAGGCAGCCCACCAAAAGACAGCTCCCCGAAAGAACAAGCATTCCAGGGCAATTCGCTGGCATCGAGTTGGGCGAGTTCGCCGCCGAACGTCAGCGCGCCAGACGCGTGGTGCTGTTCTGGGTGGCGGCGGTGATGATGGTCACCGGGATGGTCGCCGCGGCCGCGTACACCCTCGGCAGCAACATCGCCGGGCTGGTCTAGTCGCGCAGCATCTCGGCGACGAGGAACGCCAGCTCCAGCGACTGCTGGGTGTTCAGGCGCGGATCGCAGGCCGTTTCGTACCGGCCGGCCAGGTCCGAATCGGAGATGTCCTGCGCGCCGCCGAGGCATTCGGTGACGTTCTCGCCGGTGATCTCGACGTGGATGCCGCCCGGATGGGTGCCCAGCGCCCGGTGTACCTCGAAGAAACCCTGCACCTCGTCGACGATCCGGTCGAAGTGGCGGGTCTTGTAGCCGGTGGACGACTCGTGGGTGTTGCCGTGCATCGGGTCGCACTGCCAGATCACCTGGTGGCCGGTGGCCTCCACCTTCTCGATGATCTGCGGCAGCACGTCGCGGACCTTGTTGTTGCCCAGCCGGCTCACCAGCGTCAACCGGCCGGGCTTGTTGTGCGGGTTGAGCCGCTCGACGTACTCGACGGCCATCTCGGGGGTCATCGTCGGACCCATCTTCACGCCGATCGGGTTGGCGATGACCTCCGCCAGCGCGATGTGGGCACCGTCGAGTTGGCGGGTGCGCTCGCCCACCCACAAGTAATGCGCGGACAGGTCGTACAGCGCCGGCTCGCCGTTTTCGTTGTCGGCCAGCCGCAGCATCGCGCGCTCGTAGTCGAGCACCAGCGCCTCGTGGCTGGCGTAGATCTCGGCGGTCTGCAGGTTGCGGTCGTTGACGCCGCACGCGCTCATGAACAGCAGGCCGCGGTCGATCTCGCTGGCCAGCGCCTCATAGCGGGCACCGGCGGGCGACGTCCGGACGAACTCACGGTTCCAGTCGTGCACCAGGTGCAGCGACGCCAGGCCTGACGACGTCAGCGCGCGGACCAGGTTCATCGCCGCGCTGGCGTTGGCGTAGGCCCGCACCAGCCGCGACGGGTCGTGCTCGCGCACCGCCGGGTCGGGGGCGAAGCCGTTGATCATGTCGCCGCGATAGGAGTTCAGGCCCAACGCGTCGATGTCCGACGACCGCGGCTTGGCGTACTGGCCGGCGATGCGCGCGAGCTTGATCACTGGCGTGCTGGCGCCGTAGGTCAGCACCACCGCCATCTGCAGCAGGGTGCGGATGTTCCCGCGGATGTGCGGTTCGGTGTTGTCCATGAACGTCTCCGCGCAGTCGCCGCCCTGCAGCAGGAACGCCTCGCCGCGCGCGACGTCGGCGAGCAGTCCGGCCAGCCGCTGTATCTCGGACGGCACCGTGACCGGCGGCACGCTCTCCAGGACCGTGCGCATCGGCTTGGCCTGCTCTTCGGACCAGCTGGGCTGCTGGGCCGCCCGCTTGGCAAGCGCGGCGTCCAGCCGGTTACGCAGGTCCGCTGGCAGTGGGGGCAGCGGCGGCAACTGGTCGATCGGTATGTCAACGGTCCAGTTCACCCATTCATGGTAACCAGGACGAATCGCGGCAACGCCCCGCCATGATCGGCCGTGCTCAAGCTTGAGCACCCGCCTCGCGCCCGGTGATCAGCCGAAATCGGTGCAGGTTGTGGCGGGCGTCCACAAGCGCGTCGTGCGCGTCGCGGGGCCGCGGCGGCATCCGCGGGCAGCCGCGGTCCTCCCAGAACTGGCGAAGCTCGCGGGTGAACCGCGGGATCGGCGGCGGCAGCGCGGTCATCGGACCCCACAGCTGGCACAGCGCGACGTGGTCGTACGCGCCGACCCAGGCCCACAGCTCGATCGGCTCGTCACCGTCGACGCCGAGGAAGTTCTCCAGGTCGCCGCGGATCCTCGCCCGCGGGCGCCACAGCGGCGACGCCGGCGGCGGCAATTTGGGCAGCACGTGCGCGCGTACCCACCGCCCGGCCAGCTCGGGATTGAATTCGGTTGATACGGCGTAATATTCGCGGCCATCCTCGGCGGCCACTCCGATCGAGATCAAGTCGATGACGCGGCCGTTGTCGATGAACTCGGTGTCGTAGAAGTAGCGCACGCGATCTCCCTACGCGGCGGTGCCCGGCGCCACTGGCTGCCGCTGCGCGACGCTGCGGGGCTGCCACCATTTGCGCGGCGCGCCGCGGTCCGATAAGTGCCGGATACAACGCACGATGGTGCCAGTCGCGAAAAACGTCACGATCGATGCAACGAGGCAGCACAGCAACGGGAGTCGTCCGCGGTTGATCAGGTCGTGCCAGAACGAAGCGAACACGGGCAAAACTTACGCCGCGCGGCCCGGCCCGGGGTGGACGTACCGGCCCGGCGCGCCTGAGCGCCCCGATAGGCTTGCCGGTTGATGAGGAGTTGGCGATCGCTCGACCAGGGCAATTGGCAGGGGCGCGCTGCGTGGAGGTTGTTTCAGGTCGTCGCCGTCGGCACGTTCGCCTTCGCCGCGTGGCGAGTCCTGGGCCACCTTCCCTACCGCATCGATGTCGAGGTGTACCGGATGGGCGCCCGGGCGTGGCTGGACGACCGTCCGCTCTACAGCAGCGGGGCGCTGTTCCACACCTCGATCGGGCTGAACCTGCCGTTCACCTATCCCCCGCTGGCGGCCATCGCATTCTCCCCGATCGCGTGGTTGGCGTTTCCGCTGGCCAGCGTGATGATGACGCTGGTCACGCTCGCGCTGCTGGTCTCCTCGACGGTGATCGTGCTATCCCGGCTGGCCGTGTGGTCCGCACCGGCGCGGTGGTGGCTGGCCACCCTGGTCGCCGGGCTCGCGGTGATTTACCTGGAGCCGATCCAGTCCGACTTGTCGTTCGGCCAGATCAACGTGATGCTGATGACGCTGGTCATCGCGGACTGCCTGCCCCGGCGCACCCCGTGGCCGCGTGGCGTGCTGCTGGGCGTGGCGATCGCGCTGAAGCTCACCCCCGCGGTGTTTTTGCTCTACTTCGCACTGCGCCGCGAGGCCAGGCCGGCGCTGACCGCGATCGCGTCGTTCGCGATCGCGTCGCTGGCCGGGTTCGTGCTGGCATGGCGGGACTCGGTGGAGTACTGGACCGCGACCGTGCGGCACACCGAGCGGATCGGCAACGCGTCGCTCAACACCAACCAGAACTTCGCCGGTGCGCTGGCCCGCCTACCGCTGACCCCGTCGGCGCAGTTCGTGGTGTGGGCTTCTGCGTGTCTGGCGGTGCTCGCGCTGACGGTGTGGGCGGCGGGCCGCGTGCTGCGCGCCGGTGAGCCGGTGTTGGCGGTGATGTGCATCGCGTTGTTCGGGCTGGTGGTGTCGCCGGTGTCGTGGTCGCATCACTGGGTGTGGGTGCTGCCCACTGTGCTGACGGCCGGCGTGCTCGGGTACCGCCGCCGCAACCCGGCGTTGGCGGCGGTGACGGCGGTCGGGGTGGCGCTGATGGTGTGGACTCCGATCGATCTCCTGCCGGAGCACCGGGAAACGACCGCGTCGTGGTGGCGCCAACTGATGGGTGCGTCGTATGTGTGGTGGGCGGTCGCGCTGGTCGCGGTCGCGGGCGCGACCGTCGTGGCCCGCGCCACCGGGCCGCCGGCGCCCCGGCTGGGTGAGCCCGCCGTCCCCGCGGTCGGTTAGGCGGCCGACGTCTGTTCGGGCGCCGGCACGCCCTGCTTGACGTCGGCGGCGTACAGGTCGACGTATTCCTGGCCGGACAGTTGCATCAACTCGTACATGACCTCGTCGATGACCGCACGCTCGATGAACCAGTTGCCGGCCAGCCCGTCGAACCGGGTGAAGTCCAGCGGCTTGCCGATGCGCACCGTGACCTGCCCGAACCGCCACATATTGCTGCCCGCCGGGTTCACCAGGTCGGTGCCGATCATCGCGACCGGGATCACCGGCACGCCGGTTTCCAGCGCCAACCGGGCCAGGCCCGTCTTGCCCTTGTACAGCCGCCCGTCGGGCGAGCGGGTGCCCTCGGGGTACATGCCCATCAGCTTCCCGGCGTCCAGCAGCCGCTTGGCGGTGTCGAGCGCTCCCTGCGCGGCGTCGGCGCTGCTGCGGTCGATCGGGACCTGACCCGACACGGTGTAAAACCAGCGGGTGAACCAGCCCTTCAGCCCGGTGCCGGTGAAGTACTCGGCCTTGGCGAGGAACGTGATGCGCCGATGCACCACCAGCGGCAGATAGAAACTGTCGGCCACGGCCAGGTGGTTGCTGGCCAGGATCGCCGGACCGGAGTCCGGAATGTGTTCAAGCCCTTCGACTTTCGGGCGGCCCAGCAATAACAGCAGTGGTCCCATCAAGATGTACTTGAAAAGCCAATACCACATGGACCCTCCAGGTCGGGGCGCTGTCGAGGAAGCTTTGGGCCAACCTTACCCGCTTGCTCACTCCTCGACCGTGATCGGGATCTGCTGATACCTGCCGGGCGGCGGCCGGTCGCCGCCGTCGCCACCCGGACCGCCATCGCCGTCCGGCGGCGGCCGCCGATCACTGGGACGGAAGCCGCCCTCGACGAGGGCGCGGATCACGCTCAGCAGCGCGATGCTGTGCTCGGCGATCACGGTCAGCAGCGGATGCTGTTCGCCGGTCACCACGGCCGCCAGCGCACACACCGGGCACCACGTTTGCTGGCATTTACCGGGTCCTTCGCCCCGGTCGGCGGCAAGCGCGGCGGCCGCGCGCACCGCGGGATCGAGCCGGTCCAGGATGAGCTGCGCGATCTGGCGCAGTTCGGGACCGATGTCGGAGTGCGCGCCACTCACGTTGGCCACACCTCTCGATCCGGTCTGAAACGAACTGTCAGTTCACTTTCCCGAAGCTGCGCGTCGGTCACGATGCACCGCCGGAGCACCGACGCGAGCCGCACGCGGCGCCGCATTCCCGCGGCGCCGATGATCAGGTCGTCATCGACCCGGCCCAGGGTCAGCGTGCCGGGGTCGACCTGTGGCAACTGTAGCCGCAACCGGTACACCGCATCGAGGCCCGACCCCGACTCGCGGTCCACGATCGGTCGCAGCGGTCCCGGCGGCGGCGACCCGTCCCGTCGGCGGACGGCCTGCAGGAGCTCGGCCAGCCCCTTGGGGCCGATCGGCTCGGCGGCCAGATGCGGCACCAGCACCAACTCGACGTCGCCGATGGTCGCCGCCAGCTCCTCTAGTACGGCCTCCTGCTCGCAGATCCGCTCGGCGTACCAGTCGAACGCCGGATGCGCGGGCAGGTTCCGGTATTCGTAGGACTCATCCCGGACCAGAACCTGGTTCACGATCAGCTCGTCGACGCGCACGCCCATCAGCGACAACGAGCCCAGCGTGCGGGTGGCCTCGGCGGCGACCACCCGTTCGGCGGTCAGAACCAGGTGCGCGCGGACCCGGTCGCCGTCGGTCAGCAGCGCGCTCAGCTGCTCCATCCCGGCGCTGATCCGCTCCAGCAGGCCGACCACCGCAGCGGTGCCGAAATCGTCGGCCGCGTTGACCAGCCGCCGGTGGCGCGGCCAGGCGCGCTCCACGTACAACCCGAACGTCGCAGGCAGGGTCAGCATGCGCAGCGCATCGGCGGTCGATGCGCAGTCCACGATGATGTGGTCCCACCGCCCCGACGCCGCCAGCTGCCCGACCTCGTGCAGGCCCAGTACCTCCTGAACGCCTGGAAGCGCCGACAGTTCTTCGGGCGCAACGTCGCCCAGGTCGGAGTCGGGGAACCGCCCGGCCAGGGTCGCCGCGACCTCACGCCAGCGGTCCTCGAGCAGCGCCAGGGTTTCCAGTGCGAGCGCGTCGAGGAACCCTCCGCCGGCGTCCGCGTCGTCCTCGAGCACCCGGGTGAACTCACGGCGGCCGGTCGGCGGGACCGGTGTGGCGAACACGTCACCGAGCGAGTGCGCCTGGTCGGTGGACACCGCCAGCACGCGCTGGCCGGCACCGGCGTCCGCGACCGCCGTCGCGGCGGCCAGTGTCGACTTGCCCACCCCGCCCTTGCCGACGAACAGGCTGATCCGGCCCGAGGCGGGTGTGAACTCACCTCGGGTGGGTGGGCGGGAGCTCACTCGAGTGGAGCTCACTCAGCCTCGACTCGTTTCTTGAGGTCCTTCAGCGCGCTGTCGGTCAGCCTGCGTTCGGCCTTGCGTTTGAGCAGCCCGATCATCGGGATGACCAGGTCGACCGACAGCTCGTAGGTGACGTCGGTGCCGGATCCCTTGGGCGACAGGTGGTATGCCCCGTCCAGCGACCGCAGCAGCGAACTCGAGACGAGGCTCCAGCGGACGGATTTGTGGTCGGGCGGCCAGTCGTAGGACAGCACCATCGTGTCCTTGAGCACGGCGGCGTCGAGCACCAGCCGGGCGGTCTTGGGATATCCCTCGTTGTCGGCCTCCAGCACCTCGGTCTCTTTGTACTCCGACACCCACTGGGGGTAGGAGGCGATGTCGGCGATGACGTCCATCACCGTGCCCGGGTCGGCGTCGATGTAGATCGTCTGCGACGTGTTGTCCGCCACGTGTTCTGTTCCTTGTTCGCTTGACTGTCGCTCGGCTGCGCGGCCTAGGGCGAAATTACCCTGCCGCGCTCGATGCCTGCCGACTTATCAGCCTCAACGGCGAGACACCCACCGGTCGCGACTGCTCCAGCCTGGTCTTCACCTCGAACGCCATCTCCTTGCCCGCGACCCGGCGCCGGTGGTTCATCCTGGCCAGGTTCATCCGCGCCAGCTGCCAGGCCGCGGCGCCGGCCGGCTCGGCATGCAGGAAGTAGTTCAGCACCACCCCGTCCAGCACCGGGTCGAGCCACACCTCCATGGTCCCCGTCAGCGCGCCGGTGACCGTCCACCGGATGCCCTTGGCGCCCCTGTCCTCGACGACGTTCAGCTGCAGGTCTGGCCACCAGCGCCGCCAGCTCGCCGGGTCGGCGACGGCCCTGCCCACCTCCACGGCATCGGCGGCGACGAAGGACTGGTCGGCGACCTGGATGCTGTTCACGGCTCATCAGCTTTCCACGTGCCAGACGGCCGCGACTAGGGTGGATGGCACAAAAGGCCGCGATCAGCGTGGAGAGGCTCTTCGACAGTGCGTGAGTTGACTGCTCCGGCGTCCTTCACCGTGGAGGACCACGACAACATCGTCAACGCCGCGTTCGCTCACGAGCGCAGCGACCCCGACCATCCAATTTTCCAGCGTCTCGTCGACGGGGTGTGGAAGGACGTGACCTGTGCGCAGGCCGCGGCCCAGATCCGTTCGGCAGCACAGGGTTTGATCGCTGCCGGGGTGAATCCCGGCGACCGGGTGGCGATCCTGTCGGCCACCCGCTTCGAATGGACGATTCTCGACTACGCGATCCTGTCGATCGGCGCGCTGACCGTCCCGATCTACGAGACGTCGTCGGCCGAGCAGGTGCGGTTCGTGCTGGCCGATTCCGGGGCGGTGCTGGCGTTCGGCGAGACCGACGCGCACGCCGACAAGATCGAGCAACTGGCCGGCCAGTTGCCGGCGCTGCGCAAGGTCTACCGGATCGCCGGCAGCGGCCCGAAGGCGCTCGACGCGCTCACCGACGCGGGATCGTCGGTCGATCCCAGCGAGGTCGAAAAGCGGCTCTCGCAGGTGCGGGCCGACGATTTCGCCACGCTGATCTACACCTCCGGCACCACCGGCCGGCCCAAGGGCTGCCAGCTGACGCACTCCAACCTCGTCTACGAGACCAGGGCGGCGAAGGCCTCGTTCCCGAACCTGCTCGACAAGGGCCAACGGTTGTTGGTGTTTCTGCCGCTGGCGCACGTGCTGGCCCGGGCGATCGCCATGGCGGCGTTCCAGAACAAGGTCACCGTCGGGTTCACCAGCGACATCAAGAGCCTCGTGCCGATGCTCGCGGTGTTCAAGCCGACGCTGGTGGTGTCGGTCCCCCGGGTGTTCGAGAAGGTTTACAACACCGCAGAGCAGAAGGCCCGCAACGACGGCAAGGGCAAGATCTTCGAGATCGCCGCGAACACCGCGATCGAGTGGAGCAAGTCGCTGGACACCGGCGGCCCCGGGCTGGTGCTGCGGGCCAAGCACGCGCTGTTCGACCGGCTGGTCTACGGCAAGCTCGGTGCCGCGCTGGGCGGCAACTGCCGGGCCTCGATTTCCGGCGGCGCCCCGTTGGGCGCACGGCTGGGTCACTTCTATCGCGGCGTCGGGCTGACCATCTACGAGGGTTACGGGCTGACCGAGACCAGCGCGGCGATCACCGTGAACCGGGTCGGCGACATGAAGGTCGGTACGGTCGGAAAGCTGCTGCCCGGCAACAGCATGCGCATCGAAGACGACAACGAGCTGTCGGTTCGCGGCGGCGTCGTGTTCAAGGGCTACCGCAACAACGAGGAAGAGACCAAAGCCGCGATCGTCGACGGGTGGTTCCACACCGGAGACCTCGGCGCGATCGACGACGACGGGTTCTTGACGATCATCGGCCGCAAGAAGGAGATCATCGTCACCGCCGGGGGCAAGAACGTCGCGCCGGCGATCCTGGAGGATCAGTTGCGCGCCCACCCGCTGATTAGCCAGGCGATGGTGGTGGGCGACGCCAAACCCTTTATCGCGGCGCTGATCACGATCGACTCCGAGGAGTTCGTCGGCTGGAAGCAACGCAACGGCAAGGACCCCAACGCGACGGTCGGCGACCTGGCCACCGACCCCGACCTCGTGGCCGAGGTCGACCTCGCCGTCAAGGAGGCCAACCAGGCGGTGTCGCACGCCGAGTCGATCCGCAAGCTCCGGGTGCTGCCCGTCGACTTCACCGAGGACACCGGTGAGCTGACCCCGACGCTGAAACTCAAGCGCAAGGTCGTTGTCGAGAAGTTCGCCAGCGACATCGAGGCGCTCTACCGCAAGAACTGAT
>Ga0335081_10003399_pt1 | contig 25041 bp, 21 predicted proteins | sample Lox_Sample_35_FD_206713 | JGI IMG/M metagenome (GOLD analysis project Ga0335081, IMG submission 206713) | Soil microbial communities from Loxahatchee National Wildlife Refuge, Florida, United States - Lox_Sample_3.5 | ecosystem: Environmental > Terrestrial > Soil > Wetlands | place: USA...
ATGAACCGGATCGACAAAGCCGTGGTCTTCAAAACCCTGCGGCCGGAGCATTTGCAGCAGATTCTGGAAATCGAGCTGGGCATGGTGCAGCAGCGCATTCTGGCCGCACCCGCAGCGAACCAGTTTGTCTTTAGCTGCACCCCGAAAGTGAAGAGCTTCCTGCTGCACGAAGGCACCGACCCGAAATATGGCGCTCGCCATCTCAAGCGCGCCATCGAACGCCACATCGTTTTCCAGTTGGCCAATCTGGTCGCAACCGGACAGGTCAAGCTGGGAGACTTCATCCGCATCGACCTCAGCCCCGAGGGCCGTCTGACCTTCGTGAAAGAGGCTGAGAACGCCATGGTACCCATGCTGCTTGAGCGCTACGGAGCGGCTGCCGGCATTCCGCCCGCGGCCCGCGCCGCCAAAGCTGTTGCCATTCGCCGGGAACTTGGCGCCACCGGTACTTTGGACAGCAAATAGTTTCCCTCGTCAGTTGTAACCAAGCGCCGGTCAACCAGCCGGCGCTTTTTCTTGCTTCGCAGTCGACTGATCTATCAATGATTTTGCGAAGGGCACGGCTTCAGCCGTGCCGAAAAAGCCGCAACCCCTGCCACCCGAGCAGGCCCGCAGGCTCGCGAGGAATTTCAACAACCCGCTCTCCGCTATAATTCGCCTTCCCCCGAGGCCGCTTGCAGCGCAGCCGCTTGATCATCGTCGCGGTCGTCCTTCTGGCTCTAATCGCTGCCCTCCGCATTGTCCTCACCTATCCCGGCACCGCCCAGGCCTTCGACGAACCCTGCCACGTCGCTGCCGCCGTCGAATATCTCGACCGCCACACCTACACGCTCGATCCCGTTCATCCGCCGCTGAGCCGCATCGCCATCGGCCTTCCGCTAATGCTCGCGGGAGTGCGCTTTCCTCAATGGCCCGCCGGCGATCCGCGCCTCGCCAATTACAACGAAGTCGGCAACGCCATTCTCTATGGCAACGGACATCACGACCGCAATCTCTGGCTGGCACGGTTGGCAATTGTTCCATTTTTCCTGCTCACGGCCGCGATTGTCTTCATTTGGGCGCGCCGCGAATTCGGCAACCTTGCCGCACTGGCCGCCGTATTTCTGTTTACAACTCTTCCAAACGTTCTGGCATTTTCCGGCCTCGCCTACACCGACATTCCTACGGCCTGCATGCAGCTCGCCGCTTTTTTCGCCTTCGCCATCTGGCTGGATAAGCTCACCACCCGATCCACACTCTTGCTCGGCACGGCCCTTGGCCTGGCATTTCTCACCAAGCTCACCACGTTGCTATTTTTCCCCGCGGCGGCCGTGGCGATGTTTCTCTGCAAAGCAGTCGTGGAGCGCCGGGTTTCTTTCGGCGAAAAATCGAAGAAGGCAATTCCCCAACTCGCATTAGCTTCAGTTCTTGCCGTCTTTATCCTCTGGGCCGGCTACGGATTTTCCCGCGGACCACTGTTTGAACATCCTTCGCAAATGCCAGCGCCCAGCTTTCAACACTTTCCGGATCCGATTCGCGGAGTCGTGCGGCACCTGTTTTTAGCCAACCCGCGCGTCCCGGCGCCTGAGCTGGCGCGCGGCCTCGCGATCGTCTGGGTGTTGAACAAAACCGCTCCGCCTTCTTACCTGCTTGGCAAAGTCAAGAACGGCGGCTGGTGGTATTTCTTCCTCGTCGGCATCGCGGTCAAAACGCCTCTGCCGTTTCTGCTTCTCTGCGCAATCGGCGTGTGCGCTCTTCCGGTTGCGCTCGCCAAGCATCACTGGACCGTCCTCTCTCCCGCCGTGTGCGCCGTTGCCATTCTGCTCGCCACTATGCCTGTGACCTACGATGCCGGAACCCGCCACGTGATGGTGGTTTTTCCGTTGCTTGCGATTACCGCCGGCTGGGGCGCTGCATTCCTCTGGCAGCGCGCAGGCAAATTCCGCCTCCCGGCGCGCGCTCTTGTGATTGGCTTACTCGTCTGTCAGGCCGTTTCCAGCCTGCGCGCCGGCAACGACTACATTTCTTATTTCAATCCGCTAGCGAGAAGCGATCCCAGCAAAGTGCTCGTGGCCGGATGCGACCTCGATTGCGGCCAAGATCTAGTTCGTCTTTCCCGCGAGCTTCAGGCGCGAAGAATTGAGAGCTTGCACCTCGCCATCTGGAGCAGCGCCGATCTCGAGCAATCCGGCCTGCCGCCGTTTCAAGTTCTTGAGCCTTACCATCCCGTCCCCGGATGGGTCGCGGTGAGCTTGCGAGCCCTCCGTTTCGGCGATGTCCTGCACACCTCCAACCCTCCCGATTCCTACGCCTGGCTGCTCCAATACAAGCCCACGGCAAAGGTGGGAAGAACGATCTGGCTATACGATTTGCCGGCGCAGGAGGAAAAGAAATAACTCGCCGGTCGCATGGCGAGAGTTTGCGGCGAGCTTCTACGTTCTCCGTGGCTAAGAATTTCTCAACGACGTTCCGACTAAGCTGCTTTTGTATTCCGCTGCTCTCTGTCTACAATGGATTTCACATGAGGGCGCGTTGACCAATCCGCTCAAACCTCGCCGCTGGACGGTAATCTCTTCGGGCCTGCTGGTCGGCGCGCTGGCGCTGGTTGTCCTCTTCACCAGCAATCGGGTGTTTTTCAGTCCGCTGACCGTGGTTGTGGTGGGCGCAATCGGATTGGCGGCCGTGCTGATTCAGCTGCGCCTGCAGAAACGGAACGACTCTTCGTCCCTACATCCGCCGCTGTGGCTGAATGTTCTCGGCGTTTTGCTCGCCCTCGCAGCTTTTGTCAGCGATTTTACTCACGTGGGATCGCAGCTCACCGAAGCTCTCGCCCTCGGCGCGGTGATGAGTTTCGCCGTCAGCGGAGCGATCATCCTGCACGCCTTCCGCAAGCAGCGCGCCGCTTCAAAATAGGGGACGGTTCCGGCCTCGCAACTCACTCCTTTACCCGTTTTATCGCAATCCCCAACTCCCTCAGTTGGCTCTCGCTCACTGGCGTGGGCGCGTCCACCATCAAATCGACTGCCCGCGCCGTTTTGGGGAAAGGAATCACTTCGCGCAGACTTTCCGCTCCCGCCAGGATCATCACGATCCGGTCGAGTCCAAGCGCGATCCCTCCATGCGGGGGCGTGCCGTATTCCAGCGCCTCCAGAAAAAATCCAAATCGCGCCTTCGCCTCTTCATCCGTCATCCCGAGCGCTTGAAAAATCTTTTTCTGAATATCCTGTCGGTGAATACGGATCGAACCCGAGCCCAGCTCCGTTCCATTCAGGACCACGTCGTAAGCCAGCGCGCGAATTTCGCCCAGCGGAGATTTGGGGTCGTGCACGGAATCAATATTCGCCTCCAGCTTTGCCATGTCTTCTTCATGCAGCGACGTAAATGGATGGTGCGCCGGGTTCCACCGCTTCTCTTCTTTGTCCCACTCGAACATGGGAAAGTCCGTCACCCACAAAAAGCGGAAATCCAGCGCCGGATCGCTGGTCTTTTTATAGGCGCCATGCTTGTCTGCATATTTCTGCGCCAGATCGAGCCGCAGAAATCCGCACTTTTGGAAGAAACTCTGCAGGCTCTGCTCCATAACCGCAGAGGCCTCGGGCCTGCTGAGAGCACCAGCCAACAACCACAAGTCGTCCGCCTCAATCTTCGCAAAGGGAATCACTCTGTCCGATAACTGGGGGTAGTCCTTGGCGAACCTCCTCGGATCCGTCATCAGCTGTACGAACGACGGTCCCTGCACGTGCTGAAACGCACCATATGTTCCGATCGTTCGCCGCTCCGTGCCCGAAATATCGCCCGCCTTTGGAATGCGAATCAATTGAATCGGCAAATCTTTGCGAATCCGGAATTTCGTGGCAAATTCTTCCAGTTCTGGCTCGGAAAAAACTTCCCGCACATCCACCATCGCGGGCAAACGCAAATCCGGCTTGTCGATTCCATATTTCCGAATCGCCTCGTCGTAACTCATCCGCAAAAATGGCGTTTTAATTTCAACTCCGCCTGCCTTGAACGCCGCCGTCAAAAATCCTTCCACTACCTCCCACACGCTCTCCGGCCGCGGATAGGTCATCTCCAAATCGAGCTGCGTAAACTCTGGCTGGCGGTCGGCGCGCAAGTCTTCATCGCGAAAACAGCGCACAATCTGAAAATATTTGTCGAACCCGGAGATCATCAAAATCTGTTTGAACATCTGCGGCGACTGCGGCAGCGCATAAAAGGATCCCGGTTGCACCCGGCTCGGCACCAGGTAATCGCGCGCGCCCTCCGGCGTCGAGCGCGTCATGAACGGCGTTTCGATCTCAAAAAATCCCTTTGCAGAAAGATAGTCGCGAATCGCCTTGGCCACGTCGTGCCGCGTCTCGATGTTGAACTGCATGGCATCGCGCCGCAGGTCGATATAGCGATACTTCAGCCGCATCTCTTCGTTGGGCAAAATCGTGTCGCTCGGCAAAAATGGGGGCTGCTTCGATTCGTTCAAAATCCGCAGTTCTTCCCCGATCAATTCGACCTCGCCGGTTGCGATGGTCTTATTTACCGTGTCCGGCACGCGCTGCGTCACTTTGCCCACCACCGCGATCACGTACTCGTTGCGCAGCGTTCCAGCCTTCTCGTGAACCGCCGGATTGCGTTCCTTGTTGAAGACAACCTGCGTAACGCCCGTGCGGTCGCGGACATCGATGAAGATCAAGTTGCCCAGATCGCGCCGCCGGTTGACCCATCCCATGAGAACCGCTTTTTTGCCAGCATCCGATGTGCGGAGCACTCCACACATGTGCGTGCGTTGAAGATCGCCTAGAAAGTCGAGCAAGTTGTACCTTTCAGTGGGAAATGCGGCAGAGTGCCGAATCCGAGATTATAAACTGCCGCGAGAGATCACATTTTACGCGTGAGAGGCACACCAAGAGTTAGAGAGCGGACTGAGCGTGTGTCCGCGCTCCTGAGGCACCGAACAGCGAAATTTACGCCCCCGCAGGAGCAAGCGCTCGCAGGGGATTTAGGCTTGTTTCCTGCGCTTGCGCGTCGCCACCGCCTTGGCGGCAGCCTTTTTCCGGTTGCGCTGCGGATGAGCGCCGAGATCGTGCCATGACGTCTCCGAAAGGTCGACGTTATAGTGCTTCGCCGCTTTCTCGATGTTCGCGAACGCCAAAGCACGGTCAGCATCGGAGACGTCGATGACCTGATCGAACCGCGCGACCGCGTTTCGTACGTGTTGGGCATCGGTCAGCGGTTCTTTCCGCTGCTTCGGAAATGCGTAGACGGTGTCAGGCAAGTCGCTTTGTTTCGTAAGTTGCCCATGTTTTTCGTGAGGTTGCCAAGTCGCTTCCGGCATACTCTTGTCATCCTTTCTTGTGGAAACCTCGTAGCATGCGAATCCGATGCGCGGCTCTACTTCTTCGTTGCTTTTCCTTCCATGCCCGTCGTCCAGTTCGTTCCATCCTGTGACATTTCAAACTTCATCGTGTACGAAGTCGGCGACAGCACCTTCATCGTGAACCGGCCTTTCATCATCTTGCCGCCCATGCTGTCGTCGCTCAGCCAGGTCCAGGTATCGCCGTTCACCGTTCCGGTCGAAGCCACAGCCTCGCCCATGCTGTTAAATGCATGGTAGGTGTAAACCTTGCGGTCGGAGTCATAACCTAGAATGGCCAACTCCTTCACCTTCCCCATTTGCCCCATGTCGTATACCCCGTGCTCCACCAAGAAGAAGTTGCCTTCCATCCATTCGGCGTGGCTAGACGACGTGAACTTCCCGCCCGGCATGCCTGGTGCGGGGTTGGCGGTGCCTTCGGATGTCCAATCACCAGCCATGAAATCGAGCTTCTTCAGCTCGGGGGCAGGCGTCGGAGGCCCCACTTGTGCGTTCAGCGACGCCAGGATAAAGACCGTTAGACCAAGAAAAACCGTCGCCCCTGTTGTGCGTCTCATAATTCTTCTTCTCCTGAAGTGACGTGTCCCGGCGTGCGGATGGTAGGCCCAGAGCACAAAGGGAGTCAACTTATTGACAATAACGTCTTTCCTACGCTATCTTTAAATCTTTGGTAGTCCTGCAGTTGCCCGCCTGGTAGCCCTGCGCCTTCGGCGCTAACGTGGATACGAAGCGGTCTTCTTTGTTTTTTATTTTCTGGGAGATTCAGAATGTCAACCTATTTCCCCAAAGCGGGGGAAATTGCGCGTAAATGGTACGTCGTGGATGGCGAGGACAAAACGCTGGGCCGGCTGGCGTCACAGGTCGCTCGCATTTTGATGGGCAAAGAGAATCCGAAGTACACGCCGTTTCTCGACACTGGCGATCACGTAATCGTGATCAATGCTTCAAAAGTGAAGGTCACGGGCAATCAGAAGGCGGAGCAGAAGTTGTATCAGCACTACACGGGGTATCCGGGTGGCTTGCGCTCGGAAGATTTCCGCAAGCGCTTTGCCCGCAAGCCGGAGCTGGTAGTGGAGCAGGCGGTTCTTCGCATGTTGCCCAAGAACAAACTGGGCCGGCACATGTTGTCGAAGTTGAAAGTGTACAAAGGCGACACCCATCCGCATGAGGCGCAGAAGCCGGAAGCGCGGGTGTTGGCGTAGGAGCAGCTGCTGGTGACTAGTAGCTAGTTGCCAGAAAATCTTGGAAAGGTTGCGCTCGGGTTGGCTGAATGCAGACAGCTGAGTGCTGATGGCTGAGAATGGCAGAGCAAGTTCAATATTACGGAACGGGACGGCGTAAATCGGCGGTGGCCCGGGTGTATTTGCGCCCGGGTAGCGGAGACTTTCAGGTAAACGGCCGCCCATTTCTCGAGTATTTTGTGACCGAGTCGCAGCGCTCCAGCGCGAAGCAGCCGCTGGTTTCAACCGAGACGGCTGCCACATTCAACGTGATGGCGCGAGTCTCCGGCGGCGGCGTCGCAGGACAGGCTGACGCCGTGAAGCTGGGCATCGCCCGTGCGCTGATGTTGTTCAACGCCGAGCTGCGCAAGAAGCTGAAGGCCGAAGGCATGGTCAGCCGCGATTCGCGTTCGAAAGAGCGCAAGAAGTACGGACAGAAGGGCGCGCGCAAGCGCTTCCAGTACAGCAAGCGGTAGTTTATTCCTTCCGCTCCCGCGTCTCCGGGACGGAAAAGCAATCCAATGCGGCTCGCAGGCGCAGCGGATATAGATCATATGAGGAGGTTGATTGGCCAATATCACCATGAAGGAACTGCTCGAAGCAGGCGTACACTTCGGGCACCAGACCAAGCGCTGGAATCCCAAGATGAAGGAGTACATCTTCGGGGAGCGCAACGGGATTTACATCATCGATCTGCAAAAGACGCTGAAGATGTTCAAAGAGGCATCGAAGTTTGTTGCCGATCTTGCTTCCGCGGGAAAGATCGTATTGTTCGTGGGCACCAAGCGCCAGGCGCAAGACGCGATTGCCGAGGAGGCTACGCGCTGCAACGGCTATTACGTGAACCAACGATGGCTGGGCGGCCTGCTGACGAACTGGGTCACGGTGCAGAAGTCGGTGAAGCGGCTTAAAGAACTCGACGACATGGCCACGGATGGCCGTTACGAGCTACTGCCGAAGAAGGAAGTCATCAAACTGGAGCGCGAACGCAAGCACCTGCAGGCCAACCTGGCGGGCATCAAGAACATGACGCGCCTGCCGGACGCGATTTTTGTGATTGATTCGAACAAAGAGCAGATTGCGGTGCGCGAAGCGCGCAAGCTGGGCATTCCGGTGGTGGCGGTTGTCGATACGAATTGTGACCCGAGCGAAGTAGATTACGTGATTCCGGGCAACGATGATGCGCTGCGGGCGATCCGCTTGTTCACGTCCAAGATTTCCGATTCGGTCGTTGAAGGCGCGCAGCTGATGAGCGACAAGCAGGCAGCAGACCTGGCCGCGGGAATTGCCAGCCTGCCGGCCGATGGCGCGAGCGAAACCACGGAAGTGGCGGCGGAAACGGCGCCCGAAGATATCAGCATGGAAGACGTGCTGGACGGCGGCGCGCGTAAGGCGCATGCGGAACACGAGAACGGTGACGAGCTTTCGGTTGAGACGCCCACGTACTAGACAACGGCCAATCGTGGACGTACCGGCCGCAAACAGGATTCCGGACAATACGCTAAGGGAAGTTGGACCCGCGCGGGTCGTCCGGCGCGGGTCAAAGTTTGTGGGACGCAAATAGCCGTTTGCCATCGACGGGATTTTTTCGCCGATGCCAACGGCAAACAGGCAAGGACTTTCATTTACAATGAGCACAACTACCGTGAATATTTCGGCCGCACAAGTGAAAGAGCTTCGGGAAAAGACCGGCGCTCCCATGATGGATTGCAAGCAGGCCCTGACCGAGGCCAAGGGAGATCTCGATCAGGCCGAAGTTCTGCTGCGTAAAAAAGGCATTTCTGTTGCCGCGAAGAAAGCGACCCGCGTGACCAGCGAAGGCGCGGTGGAAAGCTACATCCACGCCGGGGGAAAGATCGGCGTGCTGGTGGAAGTGAACTGCGAGAGCGATTTTGTGGCTCGCACGGCCGACTTCAAGGAGCTGGTGCACGATATCGCCATGCACATCGCCGCCAGCGACCCGAAGTACGTTCGCAAAGAGGACGTGACGCAGGAAGACTACGCCCGCGAGAAGGAAATTTACCTGGCGCAGGCGATTGCCAGCGGCAAGCCCGCCAACATCGCCGAGAAGATGGTTGCGGGCAAGATGGAAAAGTTCTACGAGGAGGTCTGTCTGCTGGAGCAGCCTTTCATCAAAGACCAGGCGATTTCCATCTCTCAGCTGATCGCGGCCAAAATCGGTAAGCTGGGCGAGAACATTGCCGTGCGCCGCTTTGCTCGCTTCAAGGTTGGTGAAGCGGGCCAGACGGTCGCTCTGACAAAACTTACAGAGGTGAGGGAATAGACCAGGGCTGCTGCGGCAGCCCTTTTTGTTATGGCTGCGTCACAAACAACTGCGCGAAACCAAATGACTGCGCCCGCCTTCAAACGCATCCTGCTCAAACTTTCGGGTGAAGCCCTTGCCGCCGACCAGGGGTTTGGGGTCGACACAACTCACATTCACTCCATCGCTGGGGAGATCGCGGAAGTGCACAGGCTGGGGGTGCAGATTGCGATCGTGGTTGGCGGAGGCAATTTCTTCCGCGGCGTTGCTGAGCAGGCGCGTGACATGGACCGAGTCTCCGCCGATCACATGGGCATGCTGGCCACAGTCATTAACGCGCTCGCGTTGCAGGACGCGCTGGAAAAACAAGGCGTGTTCACGCGCGTACAATCCGCCATCGAGATGAATCAGGTCGCGGAGCCGTTCATTCGCCGCCGCGCGATTCGCCACCTCGAGAAGGGCCGCGTGGTGATCTTTGCCGGCGGGACGGGCAATCCATACTTTTCCACCGACACGGCCGCTTCCCTGCGCGCAATGGAGATCAAGGCCGACGCCATCCTGAAAGCCACGAAGGTCGATGGGATTTACGATGCCGATCCCATGGTGGTGAAAGACGCCAAGAAGTTCGATGAGATCAGTTACATGGAAGTGCTCAAACAGGGCCTTAAGGTGATGGATTCCACCGCCATCTCTCTTTGCAAGGACAATAATCTGCCGATCGTCGTGTTCAGCTTGAACCAGCGCGGAAATATCCGCAAGGTTGTCACTGGGGAGAAGATCGGATCGCTGGTAAGCGCGTAGCCACCGATTTGCCCCGATCGACCGCGACGAATCCTGTCCGTGTTGATTCGTGGAAATCCGTGGCTGTTTTGATTTGGGTTTATAATTCGACGTTTTGATTCTGTAATAATTGGGGGCTGACCCTATGGCGCAAGCGACAATGGCGGCGATAGCGGGCCTGAAGGACACCTACGTTCAGCTGAAAACGCGCATGGAAAAAGCGGTGGAAGACTTTCGCAAAGCCATGGCGGCAACGCGCACCGGGCGGGCCTCGGTCCACATGCTGGATTCAGTCAGCGTCGACTACTATGGCTCGCAAATGCCGCTGAATCAGATCGCACAGGTGCACGCGCCCGAATCTCAGCTCATCACAGTGCAACCGTTCGACCCGGGATCGCTGGCGGCCATCGAAAAAGCGATCCGCGCCGCCGATCTGGGACTTAACCCGATGAATGACGGCAAGATCATCCGCGTTCCGGTGCCGCCGCTGACGGAAGAGCGGCGCAAGGATATGGTCAAGCATTTGCACAAAATATTAGAAGATCACCGCACCGCCATTCGCAACATTCGCCGCGACGGCAACGACGCCATCAAAAAAGCTGCCAAAGACAAGAAAGTTACTGAAGACGAAGAGAAGCGGGCGATGGAAGAGATCCAGAAGCTCACCGATGACGAGATCAAGAAGATGGAAGACATGAGCAAGGCAAAAGAAAAGGAAGTGCTGGAAATAAAGTAGCCATCAGCCATCAGTAAACCCAAGTCGGACAACGCAAGAAAATTAATCTGTAAATTCCTCCAAACGCCGCGCCCAGCACGGGGATTACCTGAGTAACCTGTCCTAAGGTCACGAAACTTTCCCATATCGAGCGGGTTCCATTCTGCGACCGAGAAATTTTGCTCCCCCAACTTTTTGAGACCCCGGAGCCTGCTATGAAACGTTTTGCCTTGATTCTTTCGCTGGCGCTGATGGCCGCGGCCTGGACCGGCTGTAGTAGCACCAGCAGCCTGAACTCTGATCCGAATTCGAACGCGCAACCCGCAGTTTTTGTTACCGGTGAAGATGCACCGGTTTCGTCCGTGGTGGCATTTAACATCACCATCGACAAGATCACTCTCAACAACAGCTCGAGCAGCGCAACCGTGCTCTCGACGCCGACGGCAGTCGACTTCGGCCGCTTGGTCGGGCTGCGTTCGCTGCTGGGCTTCAACACGGTCGCGCCCGGCACTTACACGAGCGCAACCATCACGTTTGAACCGAGCGCGCCTGCGCCTGCGGTCGATTACGTCAATGTTCAAACCACTCCGCCTTCGCTCGGCACCGCAACCGGAGTGTTGAGTAGCTCCACGGTCACGGTTTCCTTCCCTCAGGGCGAGCCGATGGTTGTGGGTAGCAACGGCCTGGCCGGCTTGCACATGGACTTCGACCTGCGCGACTCGCTGGCTATTGATGGCAGCGGCAACCTGATCATCAGCAACGGCCAGATCGAGGTGACGCCGGTTGTGACTATCATGGCGGTTTCCGCTTCCGATGAACTCGGCCAGATTACAGAATTCGGTGGCAATGTCGTTTCCATGGGCGCAACGTCCTTCGTAATCCAGGGACCTTATGGCTTTCAGGAAACCATCGACGTCAACGCGAACACGCAATTCAATGGCAGCAACAGTTTGAGCAGCCTGACCGTAGACAGCATCGTTGCCGTTGAAGGGACAGTCCAGGCTGATGGGAGCATTTTAGCCAGCAGCGTTGAGCTGATTACGACTGACAAGGCCTTCATCTCCGGACGGATTCTTGCTGTAAACCCGGGACCAGTCGTCACCATGTTTGTCGGCGAGGAAGTGGGCGCTTCGGCGGTTTATCCAGTGGATAGCGTACAGACCATCGACCTGAGCCAGGTGTCAAATTATGACATCTGCTTCATCGACAATTGGTTCACGGACGAATTGTTCAGCGCCAACTCCCTTGTCGTGGGTCAGCGGATTCTGGTTGCTGGCGTTGTGGCGAGTGGATCGTTCACTCCCGACATGGTTTCCTTGCGGCGGCAGGGCGTGATCGGATCGCTGGTAGCGAACAGCGTGAACATCGTTGCCGGCAATCAAGGCAGCTTCCAGATGCAGAATGATGCCTTGATGAGCTACGCCGCGGGCGGCCCGTTCACTGTGGACACGGTCAACAAGACCCAGTTCCTGAACATCAACGGGCTGAGCGGACTGCAATCGGCCGGTTCGGCCAATCTGGTGGCGCGTGGGTTGGTCTTCTATGACCTGAATACGCAGAAGCCGGTGGTTTGGGCGCACCTAGTGGGCGTGGTGCAATAGTCCACGCCTCGGATCCAAAACATGGGCGGCCACAAAGGCCGCCCAATTTTTTGTTTGCAAGGCTCGCAGCAGGAAGTTGCCCTTGAGAAAAACTTAATGCTTAGGCAACTCTGCCACGTTTTATTCCGTCTTGTCTTGAAGTGGGGCGCGTTCAATCGCCATAAAAGAAAACAAAAAGAACCGCTGAGTTTGGACGCTCTCTGCCGCTCTACCGTATAATTGCCGTTTTCCATATCCGGAAGCCGAGGTAGGTTCGATTCTTCGTTTTCATCAGGATAGCCCTGTCAGGACGGAGAGGTGCGGCCATCAGCGGCGTGCACCGGCGCCATTCCCCACATTTCCCAGTCTCAGTGGATGGTGGCTTGTGCTGCTTGTGCTGGTGGTCCCGATTTGTTCTGTCTCCAGCTGGGGGCAACAGAACGTCATTACGGGTATCGATATCCGGGGAAACCGGCGCATTCCCGCCGATACGATCCGGGCGCGCATCTTCACCCGTCCGGGCGATGTTTATGACCAGGCCGCCATCGAGCGGGACTTCAATTCTCTGTGGAATACCGGCTATTTCGAAGACATCCGCGTGGAGCGAGAGGAAACGCCCAAAGGCTGGCGACTCATCTTTTATGTGAAAGAACGGCCGACGATCCGTGAGATCGATTACACCGGATTGAATTCCGTCACCAAGAGCGACGTGCTGGACCGTTTCAAAGACCGCAAGGTTGGGCTCTCGCCCGAAAGCCAGTACGACCCGACGAAAGTAAAGAAAGCCGAAGTGACCATCAAGGAATTGCTGGCCGAGCACGGACGCCAGTTTGCAACGGTAACCACGGAAGTTCGCCCCATTCCGCCGGCGGCGGTGAGCATCACGTTCGTGGTGAAGGAAGGCCCCAAGGTCAAGGTCGGCAAGATCACGTTTGTGGGCAACGAGCACGTCAAGAGCCGGATTCTGCGTGCCGCAATGAAAAATCTGCGTCCCATCGGCATTCCTCACTCGATTTTTCTTGAGAACCTGTTTGCTCGCACTTACGACGCCAGCAAGTTAGATGAAGACACGGAGCGGGTGCGCGCGGAATACCAGAACCGGGGCTACTTCAAAGTGCTGGTGCAGGAGCCCAAGACTGAGATCCACGATACCGGACACACAGGGATGCATGTTCCCTTGCTGCAAAGCGGCCCGGGCAAAGCCGTCGACATCACCATGCCGATTGAAGAGGGCGACCGCTACCGGCTGGGCACCATTACTTTCAAGAACAACAAGGCCATCACCAACACCGCAGCCCTGCGCGCGCAGTTCCCCATGAAGGATGGCGAGATATTCTCGCGCGACAAAGTAGCCAAGGGCCTGGAGAACTTGCGCAAAGCCTACGGCACGCTCGGATTTATCAACTTCACCGCCATCCCGGACACAACTTTCGACGAAGACAAGAAGCTCGTCAATCTGGTGATTGATGTCGACGAAGGCAAGAAGTTCTATGTGCGGCGCATCGAATTCCAGGGCAACACGACGACGAGGGACAAGGTAATCCGGCGCGAGATTGTGCTTGAGGAAGGTCAACCTTACAACCAGCGATTGTGGGAGCTGAGCCTTCTCCGACTCAACCAACTGGGATATTTCGAGCAATTAAAACCAGACGATCCAAACGTGACCGACCGGCAACTCGATGAAAAAAATGGTGCCGTCGACCTGACCCTGAAAGTGCACGAAAAGGGTAAGAACAGCATTGGACTGAACGGGGGCGTGAGCGGCCTTTCCGGCGCTTTTGTCGGCATCAGTTACAGCACGAATAACTTCTTGGGGTTGGGAGAAACGCTGACCGTTCAGGCCAATGTTGGCAACCTGCAGCGCAATGTAACCTTTGGATTCACGCAGCCGTATCTATTTGACCGGCCATTGCAAGCCGGCTTTACGGTTTTTGCTCAAAAATTCAATTACAATCAGGCACGGCAATCGGCGATTCTCAGCGGACAGCAGGTGAACCTGCCGCAAGCCGTGCTGCAGAACCTGCAGAACTACACGCAATCCAGTACGGGATTTACCTTGTCGCTGAGTTATCCCCTGCGCCGTTCTTTGAAGCGCGTAGGCATCACGTACTCTCTGGATCGCTCGTCTCTGGTGGCTCTCAGCAGCGCTTCGAAGAACTTGTTCACGTTCCTGGCGTTTCAGGGGCTGAGCGGTCCCAACTCCTTGAACGGAATCGTGACCAGCAAGATCTTCCCAACCTTCAGCTACAGTACTATCGACAGCCCCATCTCACCCAAGAGTGGCAGCAGCATGACCCTGGGCGCAGAAATTGCCGGTTTGGGCGGAACCGTGAAATCGGTGCGGCCGATTATTCAATACAAACATTTCATCCCCGTGCAGAACAGGCGCAATACGGTCGGCTTCAATGTTCAGGGATCCTTCCTTTCGGGCTTTGGCGGAGATGTTGCGCCTCCGTTTGAACGTGCTTATATGGGCGGAGAGAATGATTTGCGCGGGTTTGATATTCGGTCGGTTTCTCCCGTGGCCTATCTGCCGACCAAAACCGCGATCGTGCTGCGGAATGGAGACGGCTCGGTGGTTCCCAAGGATCCCAGCAATCCGCTGCTCGGAGCCTGGACCGTTCCCATTCCCTCCGAGCAGATTGTTTTTCCCGGCGGCGACACCAGCTTCGTCGCCAACCTGGAGTATCGCATCACCATCGCTGGCCCAGTTGCCCTAGCCCCATTTGTGGATACAGGATTTGATGGTATCTTGCGCAACTCCCAGTTGAAAATCACGCCGGAAGAAGTTCAGTTTCTCAATACCGCTCAGTTTGGATGCTCGAAGCTCGACGTTGCGTTTCAGTGCGATCCAAGATTTCAATTGACTCCGGGCACGACTCCGGAACTGCCGTTGTTCTCCGGCGAACTGCACGCGGTGAGCAATACGAACTGGGTCCCCAGGATGTCGACCGGGCTGGAATTGCAGGTGTTTCTGCCGATCGTCAATGCCCCATTCCGGATCTACTGGGCGTACAACGCAATGCGGCTTGACACGATCAGCGCGCCACCCGTGCGCGTGACCCGCGACATGTTTCCCGGGCCGAGTTGCCTGCCGGCTTTCGCATGTTCTGCTGGAGACTTCACCTTCCGCACCGCCGTCAACACCTTTTCGCCAACCTTTCAGTTAAGAGAACCGCGCAAGACTTTCCGTTTCAGCGTCGCGACAACGTTTTGAAAACCGGTTTGACGCCAATTGGCGCTGTACCTATAATCTCAATTGTCACGCCCCTGAAAAAAGAGACAGCCGAATCGGGGTGGTTTACACGCCGTCCGGATCGGCGTGAGAACGGGAGATGCAGCCCGGGTTTTCGATTGCTGTAAGCCCTGGGCCCCGGCAGCGACCGGTATTGCCCGTGAGAAGATCTGACACATTTCCCGGAACACAAATTCAAGGAGTTCAAAGCAACCTCATGACCAGCAAGCTTGCGCGGTTTTTCCTCTCAGCAGCCTTAGTTCTGCCCGCCGCGGCCCAGGAGGCCGCGCTACCCGCGGCCCCCAGCGCGGCAGCACCTTCCGCCGCCACAGCCGCGGCTTCCGGGAGCAGATTAGGAACCATTAATCTCGAACAGGCGATTTTCGCCACCAACGAAGGCCAACGCGATTTCGACCAGTTGAGCAAGAAGCTGGAGCCCAAACAAACTGAGCTCAAAGGCATGAATGACGAAGTGGAGAGCCTAAAGAAGCAGCTTAGCACCCAGGGCGACAAGCTCAACGATGAAGCCCGCGGCACGTTAGTGAAACAAATTGAAGAAAAGCAAAAGAAGCTGGAACGCGCGGTGCAGGATGCGCGCGATGATGCCCAGAACCAGCAGAATGAGATTGGACAGCGCATTCTGCAGAAGATGGGTCCGATGATCGTAAAATTCGCCGCCGATAACGGCTTTGGCGTGATCCTCGACACTTCCAGCCCCTGGCCGCAAGGGCCAGTGCTCTGGGCAGGGCCTTCGGTAGATATCACCAAGCCCATTGTGGAAGCGTACAACCTGGCCTCGGGAGTACCAGCACCGACGCCAAGGCCAGCAGCCGCAAGGCCCGCGACCACACCTCCGGCGGCCAAGCCGACGACCGCCGCTCCAGCGGCCAAGCCAGCAACCCCGCCCGCCGCTCCTCCGAAGTCCCAGAATTAGGCCAGGGACGCCGCTTAGAACAAAAAGTTTCCGTGAGGCCGCGCCAAGCGCGGCCTTTTTTTTCGCGGCAGATTTTCCACGCTTTGTTCCCCGAACCATCAACCCGGTGTCCTTAGAGATATCTGCGATGTCTCCGGAGGGCACATGTTTGCCGGCTTGCAGGATTCCGATTGGACAAACCGACCTCACCGAGGCTTGACCATGTTGGCCTCATGCGGCATACAAGCACTTGCTGTGAGCGCGCTGCTTGCCTTGCCGCTGATTTATACCGAGAGACTTCCGTTGCATTTGACTTCAAGATTGGTAACCCAGGCGCCGCCGCCGGCGCCATCCGGGCCGTTGCCTCAAGCCCATTCGAGCGGGCGGGCCACCAGCAATCTGACGATTGACAATCGCATGGTCGCGCCCGCAGAAGTTCCACGAAATATCGCTCAGATCGACGAGCAAACCGCTCCGCCCCCAGTTGACCTCAACCCTGGAGTTCGTGGCGGAATCGGAGATCGGAGAGGCTGGAATTCAGTCGTCAGCCCGTGGGGCAATGCTCTCAACCCCGTCGTTCTGTCGCCGTCAAAGCCGGCGCCAACTCCACGGGTATCTCACATCATGGAAGGCAATCTGATCTATCGTGTGCAGCCGCAATATCCGCCGCTAGCGAGGCAGGCCCGCATACAAGGCAGCGTGGTGTTACAGGCCGTGATCAGCCGTGAAGGGGCTATTGAGAAACTGCAAGTTCTAAGCGGACATCCCATGTTGGTGCAGGCGGCTGTGGAAGCGGTACGCCACTGGCGCTACCGGCCGTATGTGCTGAATGGTGAACCGGTGGAAGTAGAGACAGAAGTAACGGTGAACTTTGTGTTGTCGGAACAATAGAAAGTGCTTGTGCGAATAAGCTATGTGTCGGCCGCGAGAACGTTGTAGCACAGCGGTAATCTGGGCCGGGCGGAGGCGACCGCTATAATCAGAATACGTGGCTACCGTGGAAATAGCGAAGCGCGCGGCGACTCGTCCCACCTGGGCCGAAGTTTCCCTTGTCAACTTGCGCTACAACTTTGGCATGTTGCAACGGCGTGTGGGAGCGGGCGTCATAATCTGCGCGGTGGTAAAAGCAGATGCCTACGGACACGGCGCCCTGGGATGTGCACGCGCGCTCGAAGAAGAGGGCGCCAAGTGGCTCGGCGTGACCTCGCTGGACGAGGCCATCCCGCTGCGGGAGGCGGGGATTCGGGCGCGTCTTCTTTTAATGACCGGATTCTGGCGAGGCGAAGAACCGGAGATAGTTCACCTCGGCCTGACGCCGACAGTGTGGGAGCCGGGGCAAATCGAGTCCCTGGAGAAAGCTGCGGCCTACGCGACATCGAAATTTCCTATCCACCTCAAAATTGACACTGGAATGGGCCGGCTCGGTGTTACGGTTGAGGATTTGCCACAGATCTGCGTTGCGTTAAAGAGGTCATCCCATCTGGCGCTGGAGGGACTCTCGACACATCTTGCCACGTCGGAAGTGTTGGACTCTCCTTCCATTGAGGAGCAATTGAAGCGCTTCGAGGAAGCGCGACGATTGCTTCAAAAAGAGGGATTTGAGCCGCCGATTATTCATGCGGCCAATAGCAGCGCGGTCATCTCGCGGCGCGAATCGTGGTACAGCATGGTGCGTCCGGGAATCGCGCTGTATGGTTATCATCTTCCGTTCGAACGCGCCGGGAGAGAAGTCAGCGGGAGCAAGCTGCGGCTGCAAGTGAAACCGGTGTTAACGTGGAAGACGCGCATACTTTCTTTGCGCGACATGCGGGCCAATCAGGCTTTGGGTTACGGCGGAACCTATGTCACGAAGGCGCCAGCCCGCATCGCCGTGCTTCCGGTCGGCTATGCGGATGGACTGAACCGTTCGCTTTCGTCGCGCGGGCGCGTGATTGTGGGCGAGCATTACGCGCCGATTGTGGGGCGCATTTCGATGGATTTGACTCTGGTGGATGTGACTGGACTGCCAGGGGTCGAGGTTGGAGATGAAGTGATTCTTCTGGGGGCGGACGACGGCCTCAGCGTCGATGCCCGCGAACACGCCGCGCACGCCGACACCAATGTTTACGAGATTTTGTGCGGAATTTCGAAAAGAGTGCCGAGAAAGTACGGTACCTAGCACTCAGCATTCAGCAGTCAGCCTCTGCGAAAACTGGATTAGTGCATTCCCGTTCGGGACCGAATGCTGAGTGCTGAATGCTGAGTGCCGCAGTTTAGCTGTTTCAGCGACTCTTCCAGACCTCCAATTGGTAGTCTGTAAGGCGTGAGGCCCTCGCGCTACGCCCAATGGATGTACGACTGGGAGCACCGGCTGACGTCGGTGGATAACAATCGCGTGGTGCGTCCGCTGGAGTGGGGAGTGGAATGGGCGCGTGACTGGCCTTGCCGCAACGGGTATGCGCCCGGTCATGTCCCTGAAGATCCTGAGAAATTCTTTCGCGAATATAACGACCGAATCATCGCCGGCAGCGATGAATTCTTTGCTTACGACTCGCCCGCGGATTTCCGTCTCGAGCGCAGAGAGATACGAGTCTTTAGCACGCGCGAAGTTCCTGAGCCGAAGATGGAAGCAAAAGTCCGCGGCAAATATGGAGAGTTTCTGCGTTTCACATCGCCGGTTCCCACTCCGTATTCAGAAAACAACTTGGCGAATGCGCGCTGGTTCCCGGCGCACGGCCGCGGAGCAATCGTGCTCTTACCGCATTGGAATTGCGACGGCGTTGCATACACTGGGCTTTGCCGCGCTTTGAATTGGCTCGGGATTGCCGTGCTGCGTTTGAGCCTGCCGTATCACGATATCCGCATGCCGGCGGAGATTCGGCGCGCAGATTATGCAGTTTCGGCGAATATCGGGCGCACGCTTGCGGCCTGCCGTCAGGGCGTGGTCGACACGCGTTGCTGCTTTGATTGGCTGCAACAACAGGGATATGACCGGCTGGGCATTCTAGGCACGAGCCTGGGATCGTGCTACGCATTTCTGGCAGCGGCACACGACCCGCGCCTTCGGGTGGCCGTATTCAACCACGCTTCCACATATTTTGCGGATGTAGTCTGGCATGGGCAATCCACGCGGCACATTCGCAAAGGACTTGAAGAGCAACTAGATGTCGATCGGCTGCGCTCGCTCTGGAGCGCGATCAGCCCCATGTCCTACTTCGAGCAGTTCTCACGCTGGCCGCGCAAGTCACTGGTCGTCTATGCGAAATACGATCTGACTTTTCTTCCCGAATTTTCGCAGCATGTGGCGGAGCAGTTTGCCCGGCATGGTCTCGACCACAAAGTTGTAGTCTTGCCCTGCGGTCACTACACGTGTGGCGAGGCTCCGTTCAAATATCTCGATGGATGGCAGATGGCCAATTTTCTTCGCCGGGCCTTCGAAGGCGCGAACTAGCGGTGCGAATCTGCCAGATGGTTGTTTAGAATGAGAGTCGTCCTCTATCTCGAGGTTTGCAACCCATGAAAACTGACGCTATGGAACGCCCGCTCTACGAAGTCGATCCGCAGGTCGCCGCCGCCATCGAGAACGAAGTCCGCCGCCAGCACGAAGGACTCGAACTGATTGCTTCTGAAAATTTCGTCAGCGAGGCTGTGCTCGAAGCGATGGGTTCGGTATTCACCAACAAATATGCCGAGGGTTATCCCGGCAAACGCTATTACGGTGGCTGCGAGTTCGCTGACGTCGTCGAGAACCTGGCGCGAGATCGGGCAAAAGAGCTTTTCGGCGCGGAGCATGCCAATGTGCAACCGCATGCGGGATCGCAGGCCAACATGGCAGCTTATGCTGCGGTGCTGCAGCCGGGCGAAACGATTCTCGGACTGAATCTCGCGCATGGCGGACATCTCACGCATGGACATCACCTGAATTTTTCCGGCAAAACCTACCGCATTGTTCCCTACGGTGTGACGAGAGAAAGCGAAACCATCGATTATGACGACCTCGAGAAACTGGCAGAAAAAGAGCGGCCCAGGCTGATTATCGGAGGGGGCAGCGCTTATCCGCGAATTATCGAGTTTGCCCGCATGCGCCAGATTGCCGACAAAGTTGGCGCGCTCTATCTGGTGGATATGGCGCATTTCGCAGGACTGGTAGCTGGCGGAGTTCATCCGTCGCCAGTGCCGCACGCGCAAATTGTGACATCCACTACCCATAAGACCCTGCGCGGGCCTCGCGCCGGCATGATTCTCAGCAAACAGGAATTCGCCGCCGCCATCGACAAAGTGGTTTTCCCCGGCATGCAGGGCGGACCGCTTGTCCATATCATTGCGGCCAAGGCAGTGTGTTTCCACGAGGCCATGCAACCAAATTTCCACGACTACGCAAAACAAGTTGTGGCCAACGCGAAAGTCCTGGCCGAGACGCTCGCGACGGAAGGCTTCCGCATCATTTCCGGTGGAACTGACACCCATCTCATGCTGGTGGATGTGTTCTCGAAAGGCATGCTCGGGAGCGAAGCCGAAAAAGCGCTGGGCGAGGCTGGCATTACGGTCAATAAGAATGCAATTCCTTTCGATACCAACCCGCCGCTTAAACCGAGCGGCATCCGCATTGGAACACCCGCATTGACCACTCGAGGAATGAAAGAGGGCGAAATGCGGCAGGTGGGACGCTGGATTGCCGAAGCATTGCACCATCGCAACGATGGCACGGTCCTCGCCAGCATCCGCAAGCGGGTGCTGGAGCTGGCCGAAGCCTTTCCGCTGTACACGCACTTGAGGACCAGGGCGCAAGCGGAAATCAGGGCCTGAGCGGCCACTGGCTTCCGAACGCCTGTAATTCCCTGTAGCCTCTGTGGTTAAATCTTCCCGGTGAAGATCGCCATCGACGTCCGGCGCATCAGCGAATTCGGCGTAGGCACGTACACGCGAAACATCGTACGCGCGCTGGGACGGCTGGACCAGAAGAACGAGTATTGCCTGATCGGCTCACCTGAGACGGTCGCCGAAATCGGTCCGCTTCCGGCAAATTTTCAGGCGGTGCCGTTGCGCGAGCGCGATACCACGATCAAAGGCCATCTCGATTTCCGTGGCCTGGTGAAGCAGCTGCATTGTGACTTGACGCATATCCCGCACCTGTTCTGGACACCAAGAAATCTGCCTTGCCCCTACGTGATGACTGTCCACGACCTGCTGGAGCACATGTACGGAGCGCGCGATCAATCCAGCTTGAAACGCTCTTTGCACTTTACTTTGACGCGACGCGCCCTGCGCGGAGCGGCGCGGATTTTCGCCGTCTCGAAATTTACCAAGAGTGAAATTGAAAAAGTTTTTGGCATTCCTTCCCAGCGCATCGAAGTGGCATATAACGCAATCGACGAGCGTTTTTTGCACGGCCACGCCTCGGAAGCCGACCGCCAACTGCTGGCCGAGCGCTACCTCGTAACGCATCCCTTCCTGCTCTACGCCGGGCGGATCAGCCCTCACAAGAACGTGATGCGCATCATCGAGGCCTTTTCCGCTTTGAAAGCTGAGCTGGAAAAAGAAGACAAATTTCCGGATTTGAAGCTGATCATCATCGGCGATGAACTCTCCAAGCAGCCGGGGCTGCGCCGCACCGTTGTGCGCAGCGGCGTGCAAAACGATGTGCGCTTCATGGGCTTTGTTCCCATCGAGGTCCTGCGCATCTTTTATGACGCTGCGAAGATTTTTGTATTCCCCTCGCTCTACGAAGGCTTCGGCCTGCCTCCGCTGGAAGCCATGGCGCACGGCACGCCAGTGGTGGCCTCGAATAGTTCATCGTTGCCCGAGGTAGTCGGCAATGCGGCCGTGCTGGTAAATCCCGAAAATGTCTTCGAGATCAGGCGAGCGCTGCATCGCGTTCTGCTCGACCAGCCGTTGCGTGAGAAGCTCAAGCAGCGTGGCTATGAGCAGGCAAAGAAATTCTCATGGGATGCTGCCGCCGCCAAGATTCTTGCTGCCTATGAAGACGTGGTGGCGGGAAGCGGCGCGGAAAAGCGGCCTCCTGAGGGAACTCCGACAGGGCGCGCGGCGGACTGAGTAGCTCAATCAGATTTTCAATGAAGATTCTGGCCGGTTCGTTCGCGTGTCATGCTTGCTTAAGCAGTGACTGCCCGGGAGAATTCAGGCCCAACCGTTGGAGCTTAGTTGTGGTCCGGGAACGGTCGGCATCCGATGACGCGCCAGCCAGTCTCTTCCTGAGGTGTGAAATCTTTTCTTTGCGTGTGCGACGGCGGCGGATTTCCGGCCGCCGACTGGGAGCTGACATGCTTGGTTTCTCCTAGGTGCCTCAATTTGCGCCGAAAAAGCTTACGCGCTAAGCAGAATGATTCTAGCGGTTGGCTGGACTGGTGTAAATCGTACCGCCTCGCCGGATGAGTCGGCACGCAGCCCAGTCAATCTGCAGGAACGAGCTTCGCAACCTGAGACAGGCTGGCGCATGCTTCCGTTTCCTGAGCGTCGACCACCGCAATCGCAGCCAGATTGACAATCTCCTCGACCTCAGCACCCAGAGCCAACACATGCACCGGCCGGCTCATGCCCATGAGGATCGGCCCGAAGGTCTCTCCACCCCCGATCTTTGCCAGCAACTTGCATGCGATGTTGGCTGAGTTGAGATCGGGAAAGATCAACACATTGGCCCCCCCCTGGAGCGAACTGAACGGGTATGTCTTCTCCAGAATTTCGGGTGTGACAGCAGCGTCCGCCATAATCTCGCCATCAGCGACTAACGTGGGATCGGCCTGGTGCAGCAGTTCCACCGCCTTCCGCACCTTATCGGAGACAGCATCCCGAGTGCTGCCGAAGCTGGAGAAAGAAAGCATGGCCACACGCGGAACCACATCGAAGCGCCGCGCTGTTTCGGCTGTGCAGAGGGCGATTTCGGCGAGATCCTCTGCCGTCGGTTCGATGTTGACGCTGGTATCTGCCAGGAAATACAAGTCTCCCTTGCGCGTGATCATGGCGTAGCAGCCGGAGACTTTGTGCAGGCCTTCGCGCATGCGCACGATCTGCAGCGCCGGGCGAATCGTGTCCGGGAAGTGCTGCGTCACGCCCGAGACCAGAGCGTCCGCATCTCCCATGTGCACCATCATTGGACCGAAAATGTTCCGGTTGTCGATGAGGGCATGGGCCTCAGCCAGGGTGACGCCCCGCCGCTGACGCAGGCGGAAGAGTTCCTGAACGTAAAGTCCACGCAACAGCGAGGTTGAGGGATCCACGATGCGCGCGCCTCTGAGATCCAGGTCAAGCTCGTTCGCCTTGTCATGAATTTCTCCGGCATCGCCCAGCAAGATAGGCACGGCAATTTTCTCCTCGAGCAGACAGTGGCAAGCGCGCAGAATCTTTTCGTTGTCACCTTCAGGAAAAACCACCTGCTTGGGATCGGCTTGCGCCTTATGAATCATCATGCGAGCGATTTCGTGCGCTTTGCCAAGCCGGCGTTCGAGCTGTTCGCGATAGGCGGCGAGATCGACGGGCTCCTGGGCCACGCCGGTTTCCATAGCGGCTTTGGCCACGGCGGAAGCCTCCCACATCAAGACCCGCGGATCAAACGGTTTGGGGATCAAATAGTCCGGGCCAAAATGCAGCCGCTCCACGCCATAAGCGCGGCAAACCGAATCGGGCACGTCTTCTTTCGCAAGGTCGGCCAGCGCATGAGTTGCGGCCAGCTTCATTTCTTCATTGATCGCAGTGGCGCGAACGTCCAATGCGCCGCGGAAAATGAAGGGGAAACCAAGGACATTGTTGACTTGATTGGGATAGTCGGACCGTCCCGTGGCGATAATGACGTCATCACGGCTGGCCTTGGCATCTTCATAGGTGATTTCCGGATCGGGATTGGCCATGGCAAAGACAATCGGCCGCGCCCCCATCGAACGAACCATGTCCTGACTGACGACGCCCTTCCCCGAGAGGCCGACGAAAACGTCAGCGCCTTTCATCGCTTCTGCCAGCGTGCGGAGCGGGGTGTCATGCGCGAAGCGCTCTTTGTAAGGATTCATTCCCTGGCCACGCCCTTTGTAAACCACTCCCTTGGTGTCACAGAGAATGATGTTTTCACGTTTCACTCCCAGGCGAACGTAATGTTCGGCGCAGGCAATCGCCGACGCTCCGGCGCCATTGAACACTACCCGGACCTTGGAGATGTCCTTGCCTACAACTTCCAGCGCATTGATCAGGGCTGCGCCGGAAATAATTGCCGTGCCATGTTGATCGTCGTGAAAAACGGGAATCTTCATCGTTTTGCGCAGAGTCTCCTCGATGTAGAAGCATTCCGGAGCTTTGATGTCTTCCAGATTGATGCCGCCAAAAGTCGGTTCGAGCAGTTGGCAAACCTTGATGACTTCGTCAGGATTATGAGTATTGACTTCGAGGTCAAAAACGTCTACATCGGCAAAGCGTTTGAATAAGACAGCCTTGCCTTCCATGACGGGTTTGCCAGCCAGCGCACCAATATCGCCCAGGCCAAGGACCGCGGTCCCGTTGCTTATAACTGCGACCAGGTTGCCTCGCGACGTGTACTTGAAGGCGTCGTGCGGAGCCTTTTGAATTTCCAGGCAAGGGTCGGCAACTCCCGGCGTATATGCCAGGCTGAGGTCACGCTGCGTGCGGCAGGGTTTGGTGGGAGTTACTTCAATCTTTCCTGGCCGTCCGCCAAAGTGGTAATCAAGAGCTTGCTGTTTGCTGATGGGCATAAATCCCTCCACGATCTCTACTCTGCCGCCTAGGTCTTCGTGGGTCGACTCTAATCGTCGATCTCCCTAAGGCGAATTGATAGTGCCCGTTCCCGTTTCGGGATCCGGGACTGCCCGCGTCACTTTAGTGTCTGCGGGCAGGAAAGGCTGCAACCCTGTGCCGATGGAAATCGCTCACATCGGCGCCATCCGCTCGTAGCGACGTTTCTTCTTCCCGCCATTGCCGCGATTCGATGTGCTCCAGACTGGTAAGGAGAATTACGCTGCACACCCCGCAGCAGAAACCCTGCTGATTTCG
>Ga0335081_10003400_pt1 | contig 25041 bp, 17 predicted proteins | sample Lox_Sample_35_FD_206713 | JGI IMG/M metagenome (GOLD analysis project Ga0335081, IMG submission 206713) | Soil microbial communities from Loxahatchee National Wildlife Refuge, Florida, United States - Lox_Sample_3.5 | ecosystem: Environmental > Terrestrial > Soil > Wetlands | place: USA...
GCGGAGGAGCGCGCCCAGCGATTCGGTTCAACCGCCGATCTGGATCGCTATCGCTGTACGATCGAGGAGCGGGAGGAGTTCGAGCCTCACATCGTCGCGGGCACGCCGGTTTACGCAGGAGTGGATTATCACGACATTCTGCGCCAGGCAGAGCAGGAGGGAGACATCATCCTGTGGGACGGGGGAAACAACGATACGCCATTCTACCGTCCTGACCTGGCGGTCGTGGTGCTCGACCCGCACCGCGCCGGTCATGAACTGGGCTACTACCCCGGCGAAGTGAACTTCCGCAGCGCGGATGTGCTCATCATCAACAAAATCGATACCGCCGATCCCGATGGAATCAAGACGGTCCGCCGCAACATCGCGCTGCATAACCCGCAGGCCCGGGTCATTGAAACCGCGTGCAGGGTCACGGTTGAGGATCCGGACGCGATCAACGGCAAGACCGCCCTGGTGGTGGAGGACGGCCCGACACTGACCCATGGCGAGATGTCCTATGGCGCGGGTATCGTCGCTGCCAACCGTTATCACGCGTCGGCGCTGGTGGATCCGCGGCCGTATGCCATCGGCTCCATCCAGAAGACCTTCGAGCAGTTTCCCCATCTCTGGCGGGTGCTGCCGGCCATGGGCTACAGCGATACACAACGCCACGAGCTGGAGGAAACGATCCGGCGGGTGCCCTGCGATGTGGTGGTGGTGGCGACGCCCATCGATCTTTCCCATGCCATCAGACTGGACAAGCCCAGCGTGCGGGTATCGTACGAAGTTGAGGAGATCGGGAAAACCGTGATCGCGGACATCATCGCGAAGTTTACGCAGGCGCACAAGCCCGCACTGGCCGGTGCCGGGAGGTAGCGGTGGCTGCCAAGGATTTCGTTTGCACTCGCGATTTCACGCCCCAGCAGATACGCCAATTCCTGCATGTGGCCACGCAGGTCAAGGCATACCCGAACGTGTACCAGACCGCCCTGAAGGGCAAAACCCTGGCCATGATCTTCGAAAAGCCATCGTTGCGCACGCGCGTCACCTTCGACGTAGGGATGGAGGAGCTGGGCGGACATCCGCTGTACCTCTCGCCCGCCGAAATCAGCCTCGGCAAGCGCGAGTCGGTGCGTGACGTGGCCAGAAACCTGGAGCGCATGGTGCACGGAATCATGATTCGCACCTTCGCGCATGAAGTTGTGACCGAAATGGCACGATTTGCCAGCATTCCGGTCATCAATGGACTGACGGACTATTGCCATCCATGCCAGGCCATGGCCGATTACCTGACCATGCTGGAGGTAAAAGGCCATATCTCGGATCTGAAGGTCGCCTACATCGGAGACGGCAACAATGTAGCCCGGTCGCTGATGTTCGCGGGCGCGCAGCTGGGGGCGGACGTGTGGGTGTGCACTCCGCCGGGATACCAGCCCGACGCCGATGCGGTGGCGTGGGCGCAGAACCGGTGCAACGACACCAACGCGCACGTCACCCTCACCCACGACCCTGCGATCGCCGCCTTCGATGCCGACGTGGTTTATACCGACGTGTGGGCCAGCATGGGCCAGGAAGCCGAGGCGGAAGAACGGAAGAAGATTTTTGCCCCGTATCAGGTGAATGGCCGGCTGTTCGGGCGCGCCAAATCCGATGCCATCTTTCTGCATTGCCTGCCGGCCCATCGCGGCGACGAGGTGACGGACGAAGTCATCGATTCGCCGCGCTCGTTCGTCTTCCACCAGGCGGAGAACCGGCTGCATGCGCAGAAGGCGATCCTGCTGGAGCTGATGAAGTGGAGCCGGATGCCCGAACACGAGGCGGTGCGCGAGCCGGTGATGGAGCTGGCCAGATAGCAACCCATCCGCTGTTCGCCAGAGCTTCTCACGGGCTGCACCGGCCTTCCGGTCTCCAGTCACGACGATCCTGGCTGGAGAGCATGACAGGGCGGCGAGCACCCTGGCGAAAAGCGAAGGGCAGAGAGCGTCTGTAAGGACATTATGTCGAAGACGGCGCTGGTCGCGATCGGAGGCAATTCGCTGATCCGCGCGGGCGAAAAGGGGGTCATCGCCGAGCAGCTGGCGAATGCCCGACGCACCGCCCAGGCGATTGTCGGCCTGCTGCGCCTGGGTTACCGTCTGGTGATTACGCACGGCAACGGGCCGCAGGTGGGGGCGCAGCTGCTGCGCTCCGAGCGCGCCTCCGATGTGGTCTACCGGCAGACGCTCGATGTCTGCGGCGCCGCCAGCCAGGGCGAAATCGGCTATCTGCTGGAGCAGTCGTTGCAAAACGAAATCGTCGCCGCCGGCCTCGACATTCCGGTGGCAAGCCTGGTCACCCGGACCGTGGTCTCGCCGGACGATCCGGCGATGGAGCATCCTTCCAAACCGATTGGCCCCTTCTACTCGCGCTTCGACGCGGAAGAGAAAAAGCGGCTGCTGGGCTGGCACATCGTCGAGGATGCGTCGCGCGGCTACCGGCGGGTGGTGCCTTCGCCGGAGCCGCTGGAGATCGTCGAACTGGATGTCATCCGCGAGCTGGTGGCACGCGGCATTCTGGTGGTTTCGGCCGGCGGGGGAGGAATTCCGGTGATGCGGGTTGAGGGCCAGTTGCAGGGCGTGGAGGCGGTCATCGACAAGGACCGCGCCTCGGCGCTGCTGGCTTCGCAGCTGGGAGTCGATCTGTTCGCCATCTCCACCGATGCCGATTACGTTTATCTGAACTACAGACGGCCCGGCCACACGCCCCTCACCTCGGTGACGGTGTCCCAGTTGCAGGAGTACCAGCGAGCCGGACACTTCCCGCCCGGCAATATGGGACCCAAGATTGAATCTGTCATCTACTTCCTGCAGAAGGGCGGCAAGGAAGCCGTCGTTACGTCGTTCGAATATCTTTGCGAAGCAGTCGCCGGCCGCGCCGGCACCCGCATCGTGCCCGATGCCGGGCAGTTGGGGGAGACTGCCGCAACGGAACTGGAGGTGCCGGTTCTCCGGTAGGCCATGCCCGTCCTGCATCCGCCCTCGAAACTGCGGGAAGAGAAGATGGGACGCTCCCGTATGACGCTCAAGCACGTGGTCGAATCGCAGCAGTTTACCGTTCCGCTGCTGATGGAGCTGTTCGACCGCTCGCGAGGAATGGAGCGCGTGGTCGCGCGCGGCGGCACGCTGGATTACCAGAACCGCATCCTCGCCAGCCTGTTCTATCAGCCCTCCACGCGCACCCGTTTTTCCTTTGAGGCGGCCATGCACCGCCTGGGCGGACGCGTACTCTCGACCGAGCACGCGCGGGCGTTCTCCTCGGAGATCGAGGCGGAGCAGGTCGAGGATTCCATCCGCATCATCGGCAGCTATTGCGACGTGATCGTCATTCGCCATCATGAAGCCGGCGGAGCGGCGCGGGCGGCCCGAGTTTCGCCCGTTCCCGTCATCAACGCAGGCGACGGCGCCGGAGGCCAGCACCCCACGCAGGCGCTGCTCGACCTGTACACGATTTATCGCGAACGCCCGCTGGATGGCCTGAGCGTGGCCTTCATCGGCGAGCTCGACCGTGGCCGCACCGCGCGTTCCCTGGCGTACCTGCTGGCGAAGTTCGAGCGGGTGAAGATCTTTTTCGTCAGCCCGCCCGAGCTGCAGATGAAGAACGACATCCTGCAGTATCTGGAGCGGCATGGGGTGCGCTACGAGCTGGAATCGGACATCGACCGTGTGGTGGGTGAGGTGGACGTGGTGTACCAGACCCGCATCCGCCCCGAGCGCCTGCCGCACGTTGCCGGATCGCAGCGCTACGCCATCAATTCGTCGGTGCTGCAGCGCATGCGGCCCGATGCCCTGATCCTTCATCCCCTGCCGCGCACCGTGGAGTTGGACAAGACGGTGGACGACGATCCCCGCGCGCTGTATTTCCGCCAGGCTGCCAACGGGCTGTATGTGCGCATGGCGTTGCTAACGATGCTGTTGGACAAGGATTAGCATGCCTGTTCTTGAGCATTTGCGTACCCCGGATTTCATCGAACTTGAAGATCTCTACGGCGCTCACAATTACCATCCCCTCGATGTAGTCGTCCATCGCGCAGAGGGCGTATGGGTATACGACGTGGATGGCAATCGCTATCTGGATTGCCTGGCGTCGTATTCCGCCGTCAACCAGGGACACTGCCATCCCAAAATTCTGGAAGCCATGATCGAGCAGGCGCAGAGGGTGACATTGACCTCGCGCGCCTTCCGCAACGATCAGCTGCCGCTGCTCTACGAACAGCTGCACGAGCTGACCGGCTATGAGATGGCACTGCCCATGAACTCCGGCGCCGAGGCAGTCGAAACCGCCGTGAAAGCTGCGCGCCGGTGGGGCTACTCGGTGAAAGGCATTCCCGACGGGAAGGCGGAAATCATTGTCTGCGCCAACAACTTTCATGGGCGCACGGTCGCGGTCATCAGCTTTTCTACAGACGAACAGTATCGCGAGGGCTTCGGCCCCTTTACGCCGGGCTTCCGGATCATCCCTTTCGGCGATGCCGCGGCGCTGCGCGACGCCATCACGCCCAACACCTGCGCCTTCCTGGTGGAGCCGATTCAGGGTGAAGCTGGAATCGTCATCCCGCCCGCAGGCTTTCTCAGCGAGGCCGCCGCGATCTGCCGGCGCAACAACGTGCTATTGATGGCGGATGAGATCCAATGCGGCTTGGGGCGTACCGGCAAGCTCTTCGCCTGCATGCATGAAGGCGTGCGGCCGGACATGCTGATCATCGGCAAGGCGCTCTCGGGAGGCTTTTATCCCGTGTCGGCGGTGCTGTCGTCGAAGGAAGTTCTGGGCGTGTTTCATCCCGGCGATCATGGCAGCACCTTCGGAGGCAATCCGCTGGCCTGCGCCGTCGCCCGCGCTGCCCTGCGGGTGCTTGTCGAAGAGAGGCTGGTGGAGCGCTCCGCCGAGCTGGGCAAGTATTTCCTCGACAGGCTGCGAACGCTGCGGGGCCCGCACCTGCGCGAAGTCCGCGGCAAGGGGCTATGGATCGGCATAGAGCTGGACGTTCCCGCGCGGGCTTACTGCGAGGCCCTGAAAGAGCTGGGCATCCTGTGCAAGGAAACACACGATTACGTGATCCGCATCGCCCCGCCGCTGGTCATCACGCGCGAGGAGATTGAATGGGCGTTCGAGCGTATCCGCCAGGTCGTCAGCGAAGAACGCTGAATGGACGGCAGCTGCCGACACCAGGCCTGGAGCTGCCGGGTAGCCGGCCAGCAGAGTTGCAGCAGCGCAACGGCCCGCCGCTTTGTCAAATGCTCCCGCTGATTTATGCTCTTCCTGACTCATATCGCTGAATCACGCGCCGGCGTGTTCTGCCGGGCATTCATAATTCTGTTCCGCGAAAGGTCATCATGAGGATTCTTGTCATAGGGGCGGGCATGATGGGCTGGGCCGCCGCCGTCGATATGGTCCGCAGCGAGCGCGTGCAGGCGGTAACCCTGGCCGACAGGAATGAAGAGCGGCTGGGCCAGGCGATCGAGCACATCAGGGAACTCACCGGCAGCAGCAAGGTGAGCGGCGCGCATCTGGATGCCGCCGATACCGGCGCGGCACGGGACGCGATGCGCGGTCATGACGGAGTGCTTTCGGCCGTGCCCTACTTCCTGAACCTGGGGCTGGTACGGGCCGCCATCCGCGCGGGATGCCATTTTGCCGATCTGGGCGGCAACAACAGCATGGTCCAGCAGGAGTTCAAGCGGGAGTTTCAGGCGGAGGCGGCGGGCGTAGCCATCGCGCCAGACTGCGGTCTTTCGCCCGGCATGGCGTCCATTCTCGGCGGTGAGCTGCTGCGGCGTATCGGCGGCCGGGCGGAGTCGCTCAAGATCTACGTCGGGGGACTTCCGCGGAAGCCGCAGCCGCCGTTCAATTACCAGCTTGTCTTCTCGGTGGAAGGGCTGATCAACGAGTACTGCGAGCCCTCCAGGATCCTGCGCGGGGGAGAAATCATCACCGTCGAGCCGCTGACCGAGGTGGAACGCTTCCAGATGGAAGGCTTTCCCGAGCTGGAGGCATTCCATACCTCCGGCGGCACATCAACCCTGCCGGAAACCTTCCAGGGGCAGGTGGGGGAGTGCTTCGAGAAGACCCTGCGTTATCCCGGTCATGTAGCCATGCTGCGCACGCTGTATGAGCTGGGCATGTTCTCCAGCGAAAAACGCCGGATTAACGGAGCGATGGTGGCCCCGCGTCAGGCGACGGCCTGCCTCTTCGAAGAGAAGTTCCGGGGCGAGGGACCTGATGTGACGCTGCTTCGGATCGAGGCCCGGCAGGAGGAGGTGCTGGCCTCGTTCAGCATGGTCGATTACAGCGATGAAGCGACCGGGCTGACATCGATGATGCGCACCACCGCCTGGCCGGCTTCTATCGTGCTGCAGATGCTGATTAGCGGCGAGATCACCAGGCGCGGCGGCATTCGTCAGGAGATTGACGTCCCCGCCCAGCTTTTCCTCACCGAAATGGCGAAGCGCGGCATCGCGATCAACTACCGAATCGAAACTGTCGGGGAGCTCCGCGAGGAAGCCCTGGCGGCGCAGGAGAGCTGAGTTGAGATTTCTCGACCGGCTGCAGCCGCTGGGGCTGCTGGTGCTGCGCCTGGTCCTGGGCGCGATCATGATCGCGCACGGGTGGCAGAAGATCGCCGGCCACCTGCACGGTACGATGGGAATGCTGGCCCACCTGGGAATACCGCCATGGATGGCCTATCTGGTGGTGGCGGCGGAATTCGGCGGCGGCATCCTCGTCGTGCTGGGGCTGCTCACGCGGCTCGCTGCCTTCGCCATCGTCATCGACATGCTGGTGGCGATCTTCAAGGTACACCTGTCGCACGGCCTGACCGGCCAGGGCGGCTTCGAGTTTCCGCTGGCCTGCGCCGCCATCGCCTTTTCGCTCATCTTCTTCGGCGCGGGGCCGATTTCCCTGGACTGGCTGCGCGGCAGCAGGGGAGGCAGGTAATTGCGGGCCCGGCGAATGGAGTCGCGCTTGTCAGCGTTCTGTATCGGGGCCTGATCACTCCAACTAGGGGACACTAGTAGCTCGCCAGCCGCTCCATGGCCCGATACAGGTCTTCTGCCTGGGGCAGGATTTCGTCCTCCAGAACCGGCTGATAGGCGACGAAGGTATCTTTCGCGCCGACGCGCGTGACGGGCGCGTCCAGTTCATCGAATAGTTCATCAGCGATGCGGGCGGCGATCTCGGCGCCATAGCCCCAGCTCAGCATGTCCTCATGGGCGACGATGACGCGGTTGGTCTTCGCCACCGAGGTGGCGATGGCCTCCCAGTCATAGGGGCTGAGGGTGCGCAGGTCGAGCAATTCCACGCTCACTCCGCGTTCGCGCTCGATGCGCTGCGCCGCCTGCAGGGCACGCGGAACCACCGCTCCGTAGGTCACTACCGTAAGGTCATGACCGGGACGCACGATCCTGGCGCTGCCGAAGGGAATCATGTAGTCGGGGCCGGGATAGGGGGCGCGGCCGAAGGTCTCGCGATAGAGGCGCTTGTGCTCCAGGAACATCACCGGATCGTCGCAACGGATTGCGGTACGCAGCAGTCCGTTTGCGTCGAGCGCATTCGACGGGAACACGACTCTCATGCCCGGGGTATGGGTGAAGATGCTCTCGCCGCACTGCGAGTGGTAGATGGATCCTCCGGTGAGATATCCGCCGATCGCCACGCGCACCACTGCGGGCGCTGAGAAGGAGTTGTTCGAACGCCAGCGCAGCAGCGGCAGTTCATTGCGAAGCTGGTGCATGGCGGGCCAGATGTAATCGAAGAACTGGATTTCGACCACCGGCTTCAGTCCGCGCGTGGCCATGCCGACGGCGCGGCCCACGATGTTGGCTTCAGCCAGCGGCGAGTTGAAGACGCGCTCCGAGCCGTAATCGCACTGCAGGCCGGCGGTCAGCTTGAAGACGCCGCCCTTGCCTTTCACCTGCCTGTCCTTCAGGTATTCCTCGCGGCTGCAATCGGCGACGTCCTCGCCGAAGATCACGATGCGGGGATCGCGCTTCATCTCGTCTTTCAGGCAGGCGTTGATGAGGTCGGCCATCGTCCGTTCGGGATTGGCGGCGCCCCTGTCCGATGGAGTGGGATGCAGGGCTTCGGTCTGGAACTCTGACGATGTGGGATCAAGGTCGGGCGAGTAGACGAAGCGGGCATAGGAGTCCGGTTCCGGCAAAGCCGCCGCAACTGCCCGATCGCTGGCCTCCTGGATTTCGCCCTCGACGTCCTTCTCCAGATCGTCGATCCCTTTCTCATCGAGGATGCCTTCGCGCACCAGAAACAGCTGGAAGCGCGTGATCGGGTCGCGCTCGACCTCCTGCTTCCGCTCCGAGTCCGGACGATAAAGCTTCTCGTCATCGGAAAGCGAATGCGAATAAGGGCGGATGACGTGACCATGAACAAACGCCGGACCCTTGCCCGCGCGGATGTGCCCGACCGCGGTCCTGAACGCGGCGTAGCTGGCCAGGGGATCGGTGCCGTCAACCTCGGCGAAGTGAAAGTTCGGAAATCCGCGCACCAGCTTGCTGATGTTGCCGCCGGCGGTGCCGACCTCCACGGGGACGGAGATGGCGTACTCGTTGTCCTCGATCACGAACAGCACCGGCAGCTTCAGGTTGGAAGCGGAATTCAGCGCCTCCCAGAACTCGCCCTCGCTGGTGGTGCCGTCGCCGGCGGAGACATACACGACTTCATCGCCCTGGAAGATGACGTCTTTGAACTGGCGGTAGTCTCCATCGGCTTTGGCGGCGGCCTCGGGATGACGATTGAAGTAGCGACCGGCCTCGGCGCAGCCCACCGCCTGCAGAAACTGGGTTCCGGTGGGCGAGGACTGGCTGACGATGTTGAGCTTCCTGTGCCCCCAGTGCGAGGGCATCTGACGGCCGCCGGAGTTGGGATCCTCGGCGGCACCGACCGCCTCCAGTAACTGTTCATAGGGCGTCATGCCCAGCGTGAGGCAGAGCGCGCGGTCGCGATAATAGGGATAGAACCAGTCATAGGCCGGGCGGAGGGCAAGTCCGGCCGCCACCAGCAGCGCCTCATGGCCGGCGCCCGAGATCTGGAAGAAGATTTTCTGCTGGCGCTTCAGCAGGATCTCGCGGTCGTCCAGCTTGCGGGAGAGATACATCAGGCGATAGATGTCGATCAGTTGCCGGGGGGAGAGGCCTTCGTATTTTTCCGGGGTTTCCGCCTGCGCGAGGGAAGTTTTAGGCGGTGCCTTGGTGGTTGCCATCCGATACCTCAAGGTGAAAGTGCCGAGCCGGCGAGCGACTCAGGCGCGCTCTTCATATTGTAATTGCCCGGCGAAGTTCGTTGCCGGAACGGGCGAACCGGCATCCTGCCGGGCAAACCTGCCGGAACACACAGGGATTCGCGGCTTACGCCGAAAGCGACAGTGTACCCAATCCCGCAGCAGCTCTCATTCTGCATGGTAGACTTTTCAGGTACGTCTCTATGGCCCAGATCCAGCGCAGGAAGACCTATACGGCGGTAGTGGGCGGTGTCCGCGTCGGCGGCGATGCACCAGTCGTGGTGCAATCGATGACCAACACCGACACCGCCGACATCGATGGCACCATCCGCCAGTGCATGGCCCTGGCCCGCGCCGGCTCGGAGCTGGTGCGCATCACGGTCAACAATAACGAGGCCGCCGAAGCGGTGCCGCACATCGTTGACGGGCTCGATCGCCTCGGCGTGCCCGTGCCGATCATCGGCGACTTCCACTACAACGGCCACATTCTGCTGAAGAAGTATCCCGCGTGCGCGCGGGCGCTGGCCAAGTACCGCATCAATCCCGGCAACTGCTCGATCGGCAAAAAGGATGATGACAACTTCCGCACCATGATCGATGTCGCCATCGGGAACGACAAGCCGGTGCGCATCGGCGTCAATTGGGGCTCCCTCGACCAGGCGCTGCTGACGCGACTGATGGACGAGAACTCCCGGCTGGACGAGCCCAGGGACGCCCGCGACGTGACCATGGAGGCGATGGTACAAAGCGCGCTGCGCTCCGCCGAGCTTGCCGTCAGCTACGGCATGCGCCGCGAGCAGATCATCCTGAGCGCGAAAGTCAGCGGCGTGCAGGACCTCATCGACGTCTATCGCGAGCTGTCGCGCCGCTGCGAATACCCGCTGCATCTCGGGCTGACTGAAGCCGGCATGGGCGCGAAAGGAATCGTCAGCAGCACCGCCGCGCTGGGCGTGCTGATGCAGGAAGGCATCGGCGACACGATCCGCGTTTCCCTGACTCCAGCTCCCAACGGCGACCGCACCGAAGAGGTGACGGTGGCACAGCAGATCCTGCAGTCGATGGGCATTCGCAGCTTCACCCCGCAGGTCACCGCCTGTCCGGGCTGCGGCCGCACCACCAGCACCTTCTTCCAGGAGATGGCCGAGCAGATCCAGAGCTACCTGCGCGAGCAGATGCCGGTGTGGAAGACGCGCTACTCCGGAGTGGAGGAGATGAAGGTGGCGGTGATGGGCTGCGTGGTCAACGGGCCGGGCGAGTCGAAGCACTCCAACATCGGCATCTCGCTGCCGGGAACCTTCGAGGAGCCGAAGGCGCCGGTGTATGTCGATGGGCGGCTGATGACGACGCTGAAGGGCGAGCACATCGTCGCCGAGTTCATCAGCATCCTCAACGGCTACGTGGAATCGCACTACGCGGCGAAGGAAAACCAGCCACTGGCAATCGGGAGTTAAGAAAACTCCGGTCAGGTGACGTTGAGGTCCCTCGGCGGCTAAAGCCGCGATGATTTTGCGTCACTACGGACGGCCTGAAGGCCATCCCCTTCAAACCCCAGGCTTAATCTGAGGGTCCTCGGCAAGCAGCAGCGCGTGCTGGTCCTTCGTCGCGCCGCCGAAAGCGCCGGACCTTCCGCCCTGTTCTCCGTATCCTGGTGGTGAGTTCTTCCGCTAGCGCCGGCCATCGCGCTTCTGGGCGATGACCAGACCGCGCGCGGTGGGCATGAGAACGACGGAAATCAGTCCTTCGGCTTCCATGCGCAGCGCGGCCTTGCGAACGAAGTCATAACAGGAAGCCGCATCGTGGATGAGGATGAGCCCGTGAGGACTCATCTGCGGCAGGAAGCGGCGCACCTCCTGCTCGCGAATGCTCTGTTCGCTGTCGGAAAAGAGCATGTCGATGGTGCCCTCCACTGTCATATCCAGGCTGGACCGGTTGCGATACTCCACCCACTTGCCCAGGCCCGAGCTGTCGATCCTCTCCCGGGCTTTACTGAAGACGCGCTCGTCGAGTTCGCAAGTGACGATCTTTCCGAAGCCGTTCTGCGCCATGCCTTCGGCCATGGCGAGGGTGCTCATGCCGGCGAAGCTGCCGGTTTCCACCACCAGACGGGGTTTCATGGTTGTCACCAGGGACTTCAGAAAGTCCAGCGTCTCCACTTCCGCCGTCATGGAGTCGTACATGCTCCAGCGCTGCGGATGAGGACATTCGGGAGTGGGGGGTGTGTACTCCGGCTGGACGGTTTCGCCCCATGCGTCAACATGATCGAGGATGCGGTGCTCCTCTTTATGGCGGAAGTAGCCGGCGAGGGTGACGGCGATGACGACCAGGCCGGCGGCAATGCCCGCCAGACTCGCAAGACCGACGGTGCCGAGCCGGAAGCCGGTGGGGTAGCGCAACCAGTGCGCGCCCAGCAGGACCGTGCCGCTCAGCACAAGGAATTCTCCGGTCACCAGTCCGTTGGGACGTTGCCACTGCATGGCAGCCCTGCCCTCGCGCCACAGAAACCAGAAGATAAGGAAGCCGGCAACGGACTCGATGAGTCGGATCTCAGAGGACCAAAGGGAGAGGAAGGAGGCTTCGGGACGGAGATTGCTTCGCGCGCTGATGGCGCCCGCGATCAGCAGGTGGACGAGCATTCCCGCAGCGAACGCCAGCACCGTGGCGGTGGCGACGATGTCGAAAAGAACGGCGGGCGGAACTCCGCGGTGCCGGGCAGCCAGCGCAACGGCGAGGCAGCCGACTACCACCGCCGCTGCCAGCTGCAGCATGAGCCGGCTGCCAAAGGGGACGAGCAACCGGCAGAGCACCGCCGTCACCAGGGCGGCGACCCCGATCCACAGCACCGACTTGACGGTGCTGCCGGGAAGGCGCCGGCGGCGCACGTCGCTCTGCACGCACAGGTACGCGCTGATTGCAGCGACGGCGCTGATCAACAGATTGAACGTCAGTTCGACCGGCATCAGGGAATTTCGACGCGGGCATTGTACATGAGTCGCTGGGATTTCCCATCAGCTCGCCGGGAACAGGAACTTCAGCATGGGCGCGACGCGCTCGGCCCAGGCGGACTCGGTGTGCTCGGCGCCGGGGACTTCCAGATAGGAGAGATCGCGGCCCGGCACCCATCCCTTCTTCACCAGAGCGGCATTCAGTTCGCGGGCGTCGGGCAGCGCGCGCTGGCCTTCTTTGGTGCCGATGTCGAGCCAGATCTTCAGATCGGGCCGGCGCCGGAGTTGCGCCACGGTTTTCAGAATTGCGCGATTCCGCCACCACACCGAGGGCGACATCACCGCCAGTTTGCTGAAGAGGCGGGAATAGCGCAGGCCGAGATACAGCGTCACCAGCCCGCCCAGGGAGGAACCGCCCAGGCCGCAGTTCGCCGCGCCGGGCAGCGTGCGATAGGTGCGGTCGATAAACGGCTTCAGCTCTTCGACCAGCATCTGGCCATAAACGTCGGCCTGCCCGCCCCCCAGGCGCCGGTCCTCGACGTGCGTGTATTCGTGGATGCGGTTCTCCCCAGCGTTGTAGATGCCGACGATGATGAGCCGCTCGATGTCTCCGGCCGCGATCAGCGCGTCGGCGGTTTCGCCCATGCGCCAGTAGTTGCCCCTGGCGAACGACGTTTCGGGGTCAAACAGGTTCTGGCCGTCCTGCATGTAGAGCACGGGAAAGCGCCGCCCGGGCTGCCCCTCGTACGCAGGCGGCAGATAGACGATGAAGTCGTGCGTCGCCTCCTCGACCTTCGAGGAGAATTGCTGGTGCAGTCGCAGACGAGCCTTCAGGTCGTCGGCTAAGGCGATTGGCGCATTGTTCGTTCCAGCAGGAATGGGCATTGGAGCGGATTGGTGGTCACCTTGAACGAGTAATAAATTCCCTGAAATGGTCGATTGAGGCCTGGCTGTACTGCCCCACTTCGATGAGGTAGCCGTCGGGATCGCGCATGTAGCATCTGAGTTCGCGACCGTGGTTGTCGAGTGGTTCGGTCAGGAACTGCGCGCCTTTCGACTTCCACTGCGAATAACAGGCCCATATGTCAGCCACCCGCAGATTCAGGAAGCTGCTCACCCGGTTGGGATCGCGCGGAGTCTGGAGAATCACCTCCGGCTTGTCCGGCGTCGGACCGCCGCCCGAGTTCAGAATGATCCACGAGTTCGCCAGCTTGATGTAGCAGGGGTTTTCCTCTCTTACCACTTTTCCGCCGACAACCCCGACGTAAAATTCCCGTGATATCGTCTGGTCGTGAACCGTCAGGAAGTGCGTAACGAAAAATCCATCCTCGGCAATTGGAGCTTCCGGCAGGTTCATAAGCGGACTTGCCCCCATTCTGTAGAATGTGGTTCCTCAGATTACCAGATGTGATTGAAGGCAACACATCCCAGGCGAAGAGGCTTCAAGAACGTGAATCGTGAATATCACCGCTGGTGGTCGCATGACCTGCAACGTGACATGGACCTGCTGGTTTTTGGTCATGACGGACCGAAGGTACTGGTGTTTCCCACCTCGCAGGGCCGCTTCTATGAATACGAGGACAACGGCATGGTGGCGGCTGTCGGCGATCGCCTCGAGAGCGGCCAGTTGCAGATCTACTGCGTCGATAGTGTGGACAGCGAAAGCTGGTACAACCGCTGGGCACATCCCTACTGGCGCGTGCAGCGGCACCTGCAGTACGAGCGCTACCTCCTGAACGACGTCATTCCGCTGATGTGGAAGAAAAACTGGAACCCGCGGGTAATCGTCACCGGCTGCAGCTTCGGGGCGTATCATGCGCTGAACTTCGCCATGCGGCATCCCGACAAGGTCACCGGCTGCGTGAGCATGGGCGGCTCTTTCGACATCAAGCGTTTTCTTGAGGGCTGGTACAGCGACGACGTGTACTTCAACAATCCTCCCGACTACCTTGCCAACTGCACCGACGGCTGGCGCTACAACCACATCCGCACCGTGCTGGCGACGGGCGAGTGGGACATGTGCTGGAACGACAACGAGCGGATGGCGGAGATCATGCGCTTGCGTGGCATCCGTCACGAGCTGTATGTCTGGGGCGACCGCAGCTATCACGACTGGCCGTGGTGGCGGCCGATGGCACGGGCATATCTGGAATAGGTCTCATTCATAGCGCCGGACCAGCATGGGGCAGAGCCGGGCGGCCGGAGCGGCTAGCGCACTGCAGCCTCGGTATCCTGGGCGGTTCCAGGCGGCGCGTTGGGTGTCATGGGCCGCAGCATCAGCAGCTTCGATTTGCCTTCGCGTCCTCCAGGCAACAGCACCAGACGCCTGCCAGGATCGAAGGCGACGCTGTGGGCTTTGATCTGGGGAGTAATCTCCTCGCCGGCGGAGAGCCTGCCGTTGGCATGCATCGCCAGCAGCGAACCCTCGCTGGCCGCGTAGAGAGTGTGGGAGCCGGAATCGAGCCAAAGCGCGTCGACCCCGGCGGGCGCGGCAACACGATCGATCTCGGCGCCGGTGTCGGGGCTGATGGCCAGCACCGCATATCGCACCGCTACATACAGCTCCCGATACTGCGGATCATAGAGGAGGCCGGTAGGTTGCGAAGCCTGCAGGGTGAAACGGCTGACAATCTTCAGTTGCGGATCGATGGCGATGATCTGGTGCACGTCCTGAAGGGTGGCAAACACCAGATGACGGGTGCTGTCCAGAACCATGTGGCGCAGGGTACCGCCGACTTCCACTCTGGCGGTGGTCTGCTTCGTCCGCAGATCTAGCAGCGAGACCGTGCCTGCGCCGGCATCGGCCCAGTAGAGCATATCCGCGCCATCCCACAGAAGCCCATCCGGGGAGCCGGGGAGCGGAATGGAGTCGATGACTTTCCATCCGTCGGTGCTCACCACCGCGATGGAGTTGCTGCCCCGATCGCCGACATAAACTCTGCCGCCACGGTCATCCACGGCAACCGCGCACGGCGAGCGCAGCCCGGTAATCTGCGCCACCAGGCGCCGCCGCACGGGATCGAAGACATCCACGGTAGAGGCTCCGGTATGGGTCAGTAGCAGCATGCCGTTGGCGAAAGCAAGCTGTGCGAAGCCAGGAGAGCCGGGCAGGTTCACCATGCCTACCTGCCGCAGGTCGGAGGAACTCGCCAGCGAGGCGCAACACAGGAGTGCCGAAAGCAGGAAACGGGGAACAGGCATGACAGTGGCCCTACGTCCCCTAAGATGCGCAGCAGAGCTGATGAGGTGCCCGCGCGGGAGCCCGATCCGGCTAGGGCTGGAAATTCAGGCTGCACCAGAAGGCGCTGCCCCAGAGGACAATTCCGACCATGCCGACGAGCACATAGCAGCGCCGCTCGAAAGCATTGTGCAGAGTCGGCAGGGGTAACGGAGAGCCCAGGCTGCGGTGGAACGAGGCCATCAGCAGTCCGCCGAAGCCGACCAGGGTAACGGCGCCGCCAAACGCCAGGCCGGCCATGATGAGTACGTATGCGAGGGAGAACACGGAAACACCCCACTGCTTGCTGACAGGCTAGACCTCCGGAGAAGGTTGCGCAAGGGGTGAGCGCCTGCCGCGCCCGGAATGGCGGCTCCGTTCAGGATGCGATTTCGGCTGCTGAACCCGCGCTATTACCGTTCGCTGCACACCTGCTTCACCGACAAAGGTGAGAGGCGACACTGCGCCTTTCCACCCAGCGCGGGACAATTTTCGCAGTGAGGAGCGCGGCGGTGCGCCCTTTCATAAACGTTTCCTGCAGTACCATTCATCCGCCGTCGCGCTCGCTCCAATCCCCGTGAGGTGAAAGTTGAGCACGCAGACATTCTCGCCTGAAGTGGAGCTGCCACCGTTTCCGGCAGATACCGGCATCCTGGGTTCGCCGCGCAAGCGGCCTGGGCTGCGCATCCTGCAACCGGCGGTCACCTATACCGGCGCGCCCATCGAGCCGCTGAAGAAAGGCCTTCCGAAGCAGACCGAATCGCTGTGTCCGGAGTGCACCCAGGTGATCGCGGCGAGCATTTTCGCGGAGAACGGCCAGGTGATCATGGAAAAATCCTGTCCCACCCACGGGCAGTTTCGCGACATCGTTTTCAGCGATGTGGAGCTGTACCTAAAGATGGAGGAGTGGAACTTCGGCGACAACCTGGGGCTTTCGAATCCGCAGGTCGAGGGTGGCAGGTCGTGTCCCGCCGACTGCGGACTGTGCAGCATGCATACCTCGCACACCGCGCTGGCGAATGTGGATCTGACCAACCGCTGCAATCTTACCTGTCCGGTCTGCTTCGCCAATGCGAACGTCGCCGGCTATGTTTACGAACCCGGCGTGGAGCAAGTGCGCGGGATGCTGGCGACCCTGCGGGGCGAGCGGCCGGTGGATGGCCGCGTGGTGCAGTTTTCCGGCGGCGAGCCGACCATCCATCCGCAGTTCTTCGAGATTCTTGCGATGGCGCGGCAGATGGGATTCACCCACATCCAGGCGGCGACGAACGGCATCGAGCTGGCGAATCCGGAGTTCGCGCGCAAGGCCAAAGAGGCGGGGCTGGCGACGCTGTACCTGCAGTTTGACGGGGTCACGGACGACATCTACCGCCGGGTGCGTGGCAAGGCGCTGCTCGACACGAAGATGAAGGTCATCGACAACTGCCGCGCTACGGGAATGAAAATTGTTTTTGTGCCGACCATCGTGAAGGGGCTGAACGATCACCAGATCGGCGACATTGTGCGCGTGGCCATCGAGAACGTCGACTGCGTTTCGGGCATCAGCTTCCAGCCGGTGGCTTTTACCGGGCGGATCGCCAGGCATGAGCTGCTGGCGAAGCGATTCACGCTGGCGGACCTGGCGCGCTGCGTCAGCGAGCAGACCGGCATCACCGATCCGCGATCGGACTGGTTCCCGCTGGCCTGTGTTACGCCCTTTTCCCGGCTGACGGCGGCGCTGCGCGGCACCGGCGTGCCCACGATCTCGTCGCATCCGCACTGCTCGTTGGGGACCTATTTCTTCGTCGATGAGAAGTCAAAGAAGGCGGTGCCGATTACGCAGTTCGTGGACGTGCCCAACATGCTGCAGGATATGGAAGAGCTGTCGCGCGCGGCCGGCAAGGCACGCTTCAAACTCTACAGCAGGATGAAGGCGTGGAAGTCGCTGCAGAAGCACTTCAAGCCGCAACTGGCGCCGCCGGGACTGACGTTCACGAAGTTCCTGCAGACACTGCAGGGCCTGACCAACAAGAAGCTGGGCCGCGACGGCAAGGACGGCACCTTTACCTATCGCACCCTGCTGGTGGCGGGCATGCACTTCCAGGATGGTTACAACTACGATATCGCGCGGGTGAAGCGCTGCGTGATCCACTACGCGGCGCCCGACGGCAGGCTGTACCCCTTCTGTACCTACAACTCGGGCCCGTGCTACCGGGAGAAGATCGAGCGGCAGTTTTCGACGCCGTTGTCGAGAAGTTAGCAATCAGGCGTAGCCGATAACGAACTCGCCATTAGACTGCGAGGCAATATTCGTGTAGCGGAAGTATGCGATTTTGAACCTGGGAAGCGGATGTGCTTGTAAAAAATAAGGCTTTTCACGCAGCCTATTTTGGGAAGAAAGTACTTTTTATGCGGGTTCTGGCACTTTAGTGCGGAGTATGATCCAGCTACCCAGATTACAATTAGCAACGATAAACAACTTCACTCTTAGCGGCCTGCGCTTTTTCCGGCAGGAGCACTTCGCTCCCGTCCTGCTGGTGGGATGCACCGCGCGGTAGGGTCCGCCGGCGGGGGCAAGGACAGGGTGGTCATCCATGGCGCTCATGTCCTGTCATCCCGCGGAGGAGCATGCCGATAGAAAGAGGGGAGCGATCTTTAAACCAGAAGGGAGTCACACAAAGTGGTTCGGAAACTTGCAGTTCTCATCGCCATTCTCGTCGTAGGTAGCCTGGTTGCTGCCGCGCAGGAAAGTACGTCGAAGTTCGATGTATTCGGCGGCTATTCGTATTTCAACGGCGACACCAACAGTTCGCTTGGCAGATTCAGTCTGAACGGCTGGAATGCCCAGGGTACCTTAAATTTCAACAAGTGGCTGGGACTGACGGCTGACTTCGGAGGCTATTACGGCTCGCCATTTCATGTATCGACCAGCGACTATAGCTTCCTGTTTGGGCCGACGGTGACCGTGCGTTCGCCGCACTTCAGCCCCTACGTTCACGCGCTATTTGGGGTTGACAGGCTCAATGCCTCCGGCTTTGGAGCCTCGGGAAATGACAGCTCATTCGCGATGGCATTTGGCGGCGGTATCGATCTTCCCCTGAGCAGCCGGTTTTCGATTCGCGCTGGCCAGTTCGATTGGCTGCGCACGTCCCACTTCAGCACGGGGCAAAATAACCTGCGAGTATCCACTGGCGTGGTCTTCCGCTTTGGCGAATAAGGAGCAGAAGCTCATAAGGGCGCGCGCTTAAACCACGCGCCCTTTTTTCTCCATTCCGCTCAGAAGTCCTTGTGATAGCGGCCGTCCAGGCCGAAGCCGCCATTCTGGTCGCGCACCCCGCTGACCGACCACTTGCGATTCATCTGATATTGCAGCTGTATCGCCGAGTACTGGGTGGTGGTCACATCCGTGGAAAAGGTGACAAACAGCTTGCCGCTGACGCGCTGGCGCACGGTAAGCCGCGCACCCTGCTGCTGGTTGCCGGTGGTGGCCCCCAGTTGGGGATCGAGCGAGATTTGGGAAACGCCGAGGGCCTTCTGCAGGCGGCTGGTGACCTGGCTGCTGACCTGCGAGGCAACCAGCGACTCGGCGCCCATGGTGGTGGACTGCGCCGGGGCGGCATTGGCCGCTTCTTCGGTGTTGCCAAAGGCGATCAGGTGGATGATGTCGGCCTGGGGCAGGGCGGGATCGGAGGTGTAGTTGGTCTGCAGGCGCTCCACCGGCCCGCGAAAATGCATGGCGATGTTGTACTGCTGGATGGTGGTGTTGACCTGCAGGTTGACGACGGGCTCGGTCTGAACGGTGTTGACGAAGGCGATGGTGCCGCCTTGGACGACGTAGCGGTTGCCGAGAACGATCACGTCGCCGCCGGTGAGATTGGCGCGTCCCACGATGACGGGGTCGGCGGCGGTGCCGATGACGCGCAAGTTAGCATCGCCGCGAATACTGACTGTGGGGCTGACGACGTTCAGCTCCGAGCTCGAGCGGACCACCACGTTGAGCTTCACGTTGTCGGCGAAACTTTGCGTGGCGGGCGGCGAGGCCACGCCGCTGAACTGCGTCATGAAGGTGGACAGGTCGAAATCGGGGGTGAAGGAGATGCGGTTGATGTTCACCTGACCTGTCAGCAGCGCCGAATCGGTATTGCCGGTCATGGCGAGGCTAAGGCCGAGATCGGTGCGCACGCTTTCCGGATAAAGCAGGCGCAGACCGCTGCCCTTCAGGCCAAGGTTGAACTGTATGGACGGGCGATAAGCCACGCCGCCGGAAGCGGTGACGGTACCACCTCCTACCTTGCCGGTGAACTGCGAAATATCCAGGCGGTCGCGGCGCAGAATGAGCACGCCATTGGCCGCGGAGAGGCCGAGGGGAGCGTCAGGAGTGGAAAAGGCGGCGTTGACGATGCGAACCTGACCCTCGACATTGTCGCTGGCCAGGTGTCCGGCGGCGTTGATGTCGAACTGGATCTGGCCGCTGCTGGCGAGGGTGGGATCGAAGACCTGCGCGATGGCGAGGTCGATTGCGCCCTGCACGCTGAGGGTGGAGGTAGCATTGCCGCTCAGCGGCAGGCGGCCCTGAAAGCGTACGTCCGTGTCGGTACCTTTGATTTCGCCCGGCTGCAGCGAGAGCACGCCATCGATGTAGTCGGCACGGATGGGAGTTACGGCGGCGATCTGGAGGTTGGCCTGCTGAGCGCCGGCAGTGGTGGCAGCGCGGTAATTCACCGCCAGAGTCGGAATATTCAGATGTGCCTCGAGCAGGGTTTTGTTCTTTAGCGGACCGCGCACGGCTGCGTGAATCTCGGTCTGTCCGCTCAGGAGCGCCGCCTGCGCCGGCGACCAGGCGGCGACCAGCGGCTGCAGCGGAATGACCGGAGTATCAAGGCTCACGTCGGCGTAATAGTTGCCGATGAGGGCGACCTTGCCCTGCGCCTTCAGCGGCGTATTGACGACCTGCGAACCCAGGCTGAACGTCGCCTCGTGGTGGGCGACATTTCCCTGGAAGTTGAGGTCGCGAATCTGCTGCTTCTGGATTCCCAGTTGCGGAATAGTGAGCGAGGCCGTGCCCTGCGGATCTTTCAGGGTGCCGCGGCCGCTGGCCGTCAGGTTCAGGGTGCCGCTGACCTGCAGATTGCGCTGCCGCAGGCTCTGCAACTGTTCCAGGTGAATATTCGTCGCCTGCAAGACGGCATCGTAGCCTTCCTGCTTCGGATAATACGTGAGCCGGCCCTGGGCAGTGCCAGCGCTGATACGCACCAGCAGATTGCTGTGGACGGCATCGCCATTTCCATTGAAGCGCACCTCGGCCAACTGCACCGGTTCACCGGAGATATTGGCGTTGCGCAGGGTGACAGCGCCTTGTCCCATGGGGCTGAGCTGGGTGCCGTGCGCGGCGATGTTCGCGTTCAGGGTACCGCTGAGCGGCGCGCTCAGGTTAGCGGCGCGGGCCAGTTCCGCAAGCGAGACCTGGGTGGCGCTCACATTGGCGGTAAAGGGGCTGGTGGGCAGATGCGACCAGTGGTGGAGCCCCGACTGCAGGTTGAAGGTCACGCGCCCCTGCTGCTGTGCCAGTTCCAGATCGCCATTCTGCAGGCTGACGAGCGATGGGCTGGCCTGCACGGCGGTACGTACGACGCGGAAGGCGCTGCCGCGGAGCTGCACGTTTCTGGCCTGGAGTTGCCCGGCGAGCTGCGGCGCGCTGGTCGAGCCGCTCACCGTGCCGCTGAATGAAGCGCTGCCGTGCAGGTCGAGCGGCTGCGCCGGCGGGCTGAAGAGGGCGGCAACCGTCTCCAGTTCGTGCAGGTCATTGGCCTGGGCGCGCACCTGCAGGGCGGAGCGGTTGCTGACGGTGCCATCCAGCGTGATGGAAGTTTGCGGGGTGCGAATGTAGCTGCGGTCAAGCGCGAGTTGCCGGGCGCGGCCGTTATAGCGCGCGTGAATCTCCGCATTCAGCGGCACGGAGCCGTTGCTGCTTTTAGCGTGGGCGGGAGCGATGTTGGCGTTGGCCGTGGCCTCCGCGCTGGCCATCATGTTGCTGACGCTGCCGCTCCACGCGGCCTCAGTGTTCGCGTTCAGCTGGCCCGAAATCGCGACCTGTTTCAGGCCGGCAGAGTTCGCCACCGCCTTCAGATCGGCAAGAGAGATACCGCGAAGAGCGGCCACTACATGCCCCTGCTGGCTGCCTGCGATGTCGCGAATAGTGGCGTTAGCCCGGAAGCTTCCGCCGAGCAATTGGGCGCTCACATCACGCAGCTCCGCATTGCCGTTGGCAAGGCTGTAGGTGGCATTCAGTTCGTGGATGTCGGTACGCAGGGCGGGCGTGCGCACGCGGAGTACGCGGCTGCGAACGGTTCCCTGCAGGGAAGCACTGTCGATAGCGGGCCGGCCGGGAACGGCGACGTAGTCGGCGGCGCCGTCTACCAACACCACACCTGCGGGCAGCGACGGATTTCGCAGCACGTTGCGCAGCTCTCCCAGAGCGAGAATGACGACGTAGTTCGCATGCACCTTCGGGCTGGCGTAGTTGTTCACGGAGGCGTTCAGCAGTACCTGCGACTGTCCACTGGTCAGCCTGACGTTGCTCAGGGTCAAGCCACTGCGTCGCGCGTCGAACTGCGCATCCAGATCGTGCGACATGGCGCCGTAATTTCCGTACTGGAGATGGCCGTCGCGGTACGACAGGGTGCCGAAGTAGCGGCCATTATCGGTGGCATCGTAGCTGGACTGGAAGCGCAGATCGTGAAGGTCAGCGTAAAGCGGAGTCTTGCGGTCGTTGTAATAGACCGCGCCGCGGTCGAGCAGGATGCGGCGGACAGCAAGATCGAAGACATTGGTGTTCGACTTGCCGCTGGACTGCATCGTGGGCAGATTGCTATGCCCGGCGGCGTCGACAAGGAGGTTGACGACGGGATGATCGACGGCGACGTCGTCCAGGTTCCACTGGCGATGCAGCACGGAAACGATCCGCACGCCGAGGGCGATGTGGTCCACCTGCAGCAGAGGCCGGTTGGCCCCGGGGCCGACGCCATACACGGTCAGTCCGTAAAGATCGAGCCCGAGCCGCGAAAGGTGGAGGGCGAAATTCTGAAGCTGCACGCGCGTGTTCAGCGACTGGCTGGCCTGGCTTTCGGCCGTGCGCAGTACGTAATTGTGAAAACGCGCGCTGTGCAGCAGAACGTCGATGCCAATAACGATGAGGAGGATGAGGGCAACAAGAATGCCCACAATCCATGCCAGCACGCGCTTCCAGCGGGCAGGTTGGCGAGGTGGTACCAGGTACGGCTTTTGAGGTTCGTGCGGCGGAAGTCCAAGATCCCGAATAGCCATGGCTAAAACGCCTGTCCCAGGGTGATGAAGTACTGTGTTGCTGAGATTCCGGGGATCGGATTCAAGTTGCGGCCGATGTCAATGCGGATGGGACCGACCGGCGTGGCGTAGCGGAATCCGATGCCGACGTTGTTGCTGTAGAGCGCAGTGAAATCGTGAAAACCGATCTGGGGGAAGACGTTGCCGCCGTCGTAAAAGGTGACGATGCCCAGCCCCTGCTTGATCATGTTCAGGGGCCAGCGCAGTTCGGTGTTCACGATGAAGAGCTCGTTGCCGCCTTCCGGGACGGTGATTTTGGAGCACGTCGCCGGGTCGCTGGGATTGCCGCATGCCGCAAGCGTGCGCTGCGGGCCGGCGCCGTTCAGGGGAAATCCGCGTAGGGTGCTGCCGCCGCCGGCGAAGAAGCGGGAGCTGAGCGGGACTTCGCTGCCGGCAAACGGCTGTTCCAGTCCGAGGCGCACGCTGTTGGCCCAGATGATGCCGGTCGAGTGCAGGTTTTTGTAGTAAGCCGTCTGGGCGAGGAATTGAGCGAAGGTGAAGTTGGAGCCCAGCCAATACGGACTCACATCGACCTCATAGTTCCAGTACATGCCGCGATGCGCATCCAGCACATTGTCCCGGGTGTCGTGCACCCAGCTCGCCGATACCGTGGACAGATGCACGTTGAGCTGGTTGGCAGGCACCAGATCGGGGATCAGCAGGTTGCTGACGCGGGTGAGCTGGAAGTTGTAGCGCAGGAAAAATTGGTTCGCCTTTCTCTGCGCGGGCGTCTTGCCGGCGGGGCGTTTGAGCTGGAAGCCCACGCTGGCCAGCCGGTCGGTGAAGATAGGGTTCTCCTCGTCGTGTTCCCCGGAGAGAATGGCGCTGCTGCTCCAGTTGGAGCCGCGAAAGAATGGATCGGTGTAGGTGAGGGCGCCGCGCTGGTCAAGCCGCCCGGCAAAGGCGCTGAAGTCCAGGGTCTCGGCGTTTCCCCGCATGTTGCGGCGGGTGTACTGGAAGGTGCCGTCCGGCCCCCAGAAGGTTTTTTCGCTGGTCTTGAAGTTATTGGGCAGGCCGACGGGCGGGAGCCCGGGCACGGCCACGGTGCCGCTGGGAATGGCGCCGCCCCGCTTGAAGACCTGAAAGCCGAAGCCGTAGACGATAGAATTGCGCTTTTTCTCGTGCACCTTGACCACCACATCCTCGTCGTGCTGATCGGTAATGGCCCGGCGGGGATCGATCTCCGCCCAGTCAAAGATGTCGAGGTTGTAGAGGCGGCTCTCGGAGCTGAGCAGCGCGTTCTCACTGAGCGGCTCACCGGAAGCGATTCTCACCTGGCGATTAATCAGTGACTGTCTCGTGTGCTGCCGGCCGTCGGTGATGATGGTCGCTGTCCTCACCTGCGGCCCCTCGCTGATCTGGTAGATGACGTCCATGCGATGGGGCTCGCCGGCGGCGGGTCTGGCGCTGGCGCGGAAGGCGGCATTCAGATAACCGGCGGTAAGGTAATAGGCCATGATGAGGCTGCGGTCTTTGGCAACCAGCTCCTGCGAGTAGGGCTTGCCCTGCCCGAGATTCAGGCCGTGGGGTGCGAACTGCGTCTCGGGGACCGTATCGTTGCCCGCGATTTTCAGCTCCCGCACCACATCCAGCGGTCCTTCGGTCACCTGAAAAGTGATGTCGATGTTGCCGTCTTTGCGGGTGACGGTGGGAACAACTTCGGCCTGGCTGTAGCCGGCGGCGCGATAGGTATCGCGCAGGTTGTTCACGCTGGCGCGCACCAGCTTGTCGCTGTACTTGCCGTGGCTGAGGAAGTGGCCCTCCTCCACGCTGACGTGCGATTGCAGCTCCCGGCTGCGGATGTGCTGATTGCCCTTGAAGGCGACTTCCTTTACCTTGAAGCGCCCGTCCTTGTGGATGTCATAGAGGATGGACACTCCGTCGGCGGTTTTGTCCACCTTCACATCCACTTTGGTATCGAAGTACCCCTTGGACTGAAAGTACGACAGAATGTTCTGCTGGCCTTCGCGGATCAGCTCATCGTCAACCGAGTTCTCGGCATAGATGGGCACCAGATTGCGGACGGTGCGTCGCCACATGTGGGCACCGGCCGTTTTCACCCTTACCACCGGGCCGGTCCTGATCCGGAGAGCGATATCGGCGCGATTGGTGTCGGCATCGTACTCGGCGGAAACCAGCTTGACGTCGCCGGTGATGTAATTCTGGCCGGACAATGCCGATTGCAGGTAGCGGGTGGCGCGTTGCAGCCTTCCCCAGGAATAGGTCATTCCTGTTCTGAGCGAGCTGCCTCGCAGCCGGGCCATCACCGAGCGCAGCTTTCGCTGCAGATAAGC
>Ga0335081_10003401_pt1 | contig 25039 bp, 18 predicted proteins | sample Lox_Sample_35_FD_206713 | JGI IMG/M metagenome (GOLD analysis project Ga0335081, IMG submission 206713) | Soil microbial communities from Loxahatchee National Wildlife Refuge, Florida, United States - Lox_Sample_3.5 | ecosystem: Environmental > Terrestrial > Soil > Wetlands | place: USA...
ATGCGACATGCTCGGCGGTTTCGCGTTCTCGAATGCGGCTCAAGCTCGGCGCTGACCCGGCCCGACCCTGGCCGCCCCGGCTAGCGGCCCTGGCGCGGGAAGCCTGGTGGTTGGTCCTGGTCCTAGCTGCCGTTTACCTGGCGCTGGTCCTGGTCACTTACGACAAAGCCGACCCGGGCTGGTCTCACAGCACGGGCAACCCCGAGATCCACAATGCCGGGGGGCGCTTCGGGGCCTGGGTTGCCGACTGCGCCCTGTATCTGTTCGGGCTGTCCGCATACTGGTGGGTGATATTCCTGCTCTTCGCGGTCCATTGGGGTTACCGCCGCCTGGAGGCGGTCGGTCCGCCTGACCGCCGCTCGTTCCTCGTCGCCTGCTGCGGCTTCCTCGGCTTGGTGCTCTCGAGCGCCAGTGTGGAGGCGCTGCGCCTGTCGTCGTTGCACGCGTCGCTGCCGCTTGCTCCCGGCGGGATGCTCGGGCAGATCGTCGGCAGGCTGTTCTCGCGCTGGTTCGGCGGTACCGGCGGCACCCTCATGCTCCTGTTCGTCGCCGCCATCGGACTGTCGCTGTTCAGCGGCCTGTCGTGGCTGGAGGTCGCCGAGCGGCTCGGGGAATGGATCGAACGCGGATGGAACTTCGTCGTCACGCGCTGGCACGCGGCGCGCGACCGCAGGATCGGAGCGGAGGCCGCCACGGAGCGTGAAGCGGCGGTCGAGGAGGACAAGCGCAAGCTGGAGGAGCACGAGCCGATCCGCATCGTCCCGCCGCAGCTCGACATCCCCAAATCCCCGCGCGTGGCGCGCGAAAAGCAGAGGCCGTTGTTCGAGGATCTGCCGGACTCGCCGCTGCCGCCTCTGCACCTGCTCGACGAAGCTCACGGCAACGTCCAAGTGTTGTCGGCCGACACGCTCGAGTACACGTCCCGACTGATCGAGAAGAAGCTGCTCGACTTCGGCATCGAGGTCAAGGTGGTGGCGGCACAACCCGGGCCCGTGATCACGCGCTTCGAGATCGATCCCGCCGTGGGCGTGAAGGGGAGCCAGATCGTGAACCTGGTGAAGGATCTGGCGCGCGCGCTCTCGGTCGTCAGCGTGCGTGTGGTGGAGACCATTCCCAACAAGTCTTACATGGGACTGGAGATTCCCAATCCCAAGCGCCAGGTGGTGCGCTTGTCCGAGATCCTCAGCTCGCAGGCCTACTCCGATCTGAACTCGCCTCTGACGCTGGCGCTGGGCAAGGATATCGCCGGCAAGGCTGTGGTCGCCGATCTGGCCAAGATGCCGCACCTGCTGGTGGCGGGGACCACCGGCTCCGGCAAGTCGGTGGCGCTGAACGCGATGATCCTGAGCCTGCTGTACAAGGCTACGCCGAACGAGGTGCGCCTGATCCTGGTCGATCCCAAGATGCTGGAGCTGTCCGCGTACGAAGGCATTCCCCATCTGCTGGTGCCGGTGGTGACGGACATGAAACAGGCATCCCACGCGCTGAACTGGTGCGTCGCCGAGATGGACCGCCGCTACAAGCTGATGTCGTTGGTGGGCGTGCGCAACCTATCCGGCTTCAATCAGAAGGTGAAGGACGCGGAGAAGGCGGGCCAGCCGATCCTAGACCCCCTGTTCGTCGGCGCCCAGACCGACGACGCACCTTCGGCTGCACCGCCGCTCCGGGAGCTGCCGATGCTGGTGGTGGTGATCGACGAGCTGGCCGACTTGATGATGGTCGTGGGCAAGAAGGTGGAGGAGCTGATCGCACGGCTGGCGCAAAAAGCGCGCGCCGCAGGGATCCATCTGATCCTGGCTACGCAGCGGCCGTCGGTGGACGTGATCACCGGGCTGATCAAGGCCAACATCCCCACGCGCGTTGCGTTCCAGGTGTCGAGCAAGGTCGACTCCCGCACCATCCTCGACCAGATGGGCGCCGAATCGCTGCTTGGTCAGGGCGATATGCTGTACCTGCCACCGGGCACCGGCTACCCGCAACGCGTGCACGGGGCGTACGTCGCCGACGACGAGGTGCGCAGGGTCGTGGAGTACTTGAGGTCCCGCGGCGCACCGCAGTACATCGACGGCATCCTGGAGGGCGCCGAGGAGTCGGACGAAGGCCCCGGGGAGATCAACACCGCGGACGCAGAATCGGACCCGCTCTACGACGAGGCGGTGGAGATCGTCCTCAAATCGCGCCGGGCGTCGATCTCCTTGGTCCAGCGCCATTTGCGCATCGGCTACAACCGCGCAGCACGCCTCATCGAACAGATGGAACGCGCCGGCCTCGTCTCCAGTATGGCGGCCAGCGGCAATCGCGAGGTGCTCGTGCCCTCGCGCGGCGAGGGGCGGGTGAAGAGCGAGGGATGAGCGGATGATCTCGATTGGAACCGGCGTCGCGTCTGCGCGCTCCGGGCTGCGCGAGTGCGGAGGACTGACGAGATCTCGCGTGCGACCGTTCTTTGTGCAGTCGAGCGTATACGCCATCCTGCTCACCGCGAGCATCCTGTATGCGGCCGGCGCGGGCGCAGCCAGCAGCATCGAAAAGCTGAGAGCCTTCGCGGAGCAGACCCGTTCGGCGCGCGCAGACTTCAGCCAGATCGTGCGCGACAAAGACGGCGCGACGGTGCAAACGGCCAGCGGGAAGCTGGTCTTTGCGCGGCCGGGAAAGTTCCGCTGGGAGTACGAGAAGCCCTACCAGCAGACCATCGTGGGCGACGGTCATAAGCTCTGGATCTATGACAAGGACTTGAACCAGGTCACCGTCAAGAAACTGAGCGGCGCGCTGGAGAGCAGTCCGGCGGCACTGCTGGCCGGGAGCAACGACATCGAGCAGTACTACACCCTCAACGCATCCGGCACCAAAGGCGGTCTGGACTGGCTGGAGGCCTACCCGCGCGACACCGAAAGCATATTTAGCAAGGTGCGCATGGGCTTCAAGGGCAATTCACTGGAGACCATGGAGTTGTACGACCATCTGGGGCAGGTGACCGTGATCCGATTCAGCAAGCTGGAGCGCAACCCGCACCTCGCCGAGAACCTGTTCCTGTTCTCGCCGCCGAAGGGCGCGGACGTGATCGAGGACAAGTAAACCGCGCGGGAACGAGTCAAGGTGCGAATGAGGCCCCCGCGGGCGGACGGTTGAGAAGATCACAGCGCGCGCTCGGTCCCATCGAGCGCTGGTGGGATCTGTGCCCTGCTCACCGACTCGTCGCTTCACCTTTTCATCTCTTCACTCCTCCACCTTCTCACCGAGCTTCGGCCCCCGATGGCGACCCAAACGCCCGCAGCGCTCTCCGGGCTGTTCCCCGAACCGATGCCACGCGCCCCGCTCGCTGACCGGATGCGCCCGCAGCGGCTCGAGGATGTGGTCGGACAGACCGATCTGCTCGGGGAGGGCAAGCCGCTGCGCGTGGCGGCGCAGTCCGGGAAGCTGCACTCGATGATCTTGTGGGGCCCGCCGGGGGTCGGGAAGACGACGCTCGCTCGCCTTCTGGCGAAGGCCTGTGACGCCGAGTTCATCGCGCTATCGGCCGTGCTCTCTGGGGTCAAGGACATCCGCGAGGCGGTCGAGCGCGCGCGCACGGCGCTCCGCGATCGCGGCCGGGCCACGATCCTGTTCGTCGACGAGGTGCATCGGTTCAACAAGGCGCAACAGGACGCTTTTCTGCCCTTCGTCGAGCAGGGCCTGTTCACCTTCATCGGTGCTACCACGGAAAATCCTTCCTTCGAGGTGAACAGCGCGCTGTTGTCGCGCGCGGCTGTGTACGTGCTTAAGCCGTTGACCGAGGAAGAGCTGGGCGTGCTGTTCGAACGCGCATGCGGGGGCCCACTACGGAACCTGCGCTTCGCCGACGATGCGCGCCGGCTCATCATCGGCTTCGCCGACGGCGATGCGCGGCGCTTGCTCAACATGCTGGAACAGACGGCGGACGCCGCCGCGAGCGCAGGACGCAAGGAAGTCGACGCCGAGTATGTGCGCCAGACGCTGGCCCAGAGGCTGCGGCTGTTCGACAAGGGCGGCGATGCTTTCTATGATCAGATCTCGGCGCTGCATAAGTCGGTGCGCGGTTCAGCGCCGGATGCCGCGTTATACTGGATGTGCCGGATGCTGGATGGCGGGGCCGACCCGTTGTATATCGCGCGGCGGCTGGTACGCATGGCTGTGGAGGACATCGGGCTCGCAGATCCGCGCGCTTGGCGCGTTGCGTTGGACGCCTGCGAGACCTTTGAACGGCTGGGATCGCCGGAAGGGGAGCTGGCGCTCGCCGAAGCTGCCCTCTACCTCGCTTGTGCGCCGAAGAGCAACGCCGCCTACACCGCCTACAATCAGGCGCGTGAATTCGTCTCCGCGGATGGCTCGCGTCCGGTCCCGATTCATCTGCGTAACGCTCCCACCAGGCTGATGCGAGAGCTCGGCTATGGCCGGGCATACCGTTATGCGCATGACGAGCCGGAGGCGTATGCCGCCGGGGAGGACTATTTTCCCGAGGGCATGCCTCAGCAGCGGTTCTACGAACCCACGCCACGGGGCCTCGAGGCGCGCATCGCAGAGCGCCTGCAGCACCTGCGGGAGCTCGACCGGCAGGCGAAGAAAAAGCCATAGGCGCATTCGACCGTTCTCATCCATCACCTGTGTTTCCGACATGCTAGACATACAGTTGCTGCGCAAGGACCTGGCCGCGGTTCAAGCTCGGATGGCCGACCGCGGGATCGAGATCGACTGGGCGAAGTTCATCGAGCTGGAAGACAGGCGCAAGCACTTGCAATCGAGCACGGAGCAGCTGCAGGCCCAGCGCAACGCGAAGTCCAAAGAGATCGCCCAGGCCAAGGCCAAGGGCGAGCAGGAGCGCGCTGCTCAGATCATGGCCGAGGTGGCCGAGTTCGGTGATCGACTCAAGAGCCAGCAAGCCGACTTGGAGGTCTTGCAGCAGGAGCTGACGGACTTCCTGTTGACGGTTCCCAACCTGCCTCACCCGTCGGTGCCCACGGGCCGCTCGCCGGACGATAACCGCGAGCTCAGGCGCGTGGGTGAGCCGCGCAGCTTCGGGTTTGCGGTCAAGGACCACGTCGACCTCGGAGCGGGGCTGGCGATGCTCGACTTCGAAACTGCGGTGAAGATCGCCGGCGCGCGATTCTCGCTCATGACGGGCCTGCTAGCGCGGTTGCACCGAGCGATCGCGCAGTTCATGCTCGACGTGCACACGCGCGAGCACGGCTACGCCGAAGTCTACGCACCCTACCTGGTCAATGCCGCGAGCATGCGCGGTACAGGCCAATTGCCGAAGTTCGAGGACGACTCGTTCTCGGTGCCGCGGAGCGACGGGGACAAGCTGTACCTGATCCCGACCGCCGAGGTTCCGGTCACCAACATCGTGCGCGACAGCATCGTTGCCCTCGAGCGGCTGCCGCTCAAGTTCGTTTGCCACTCCCCGTGCTTTCGCAGCGAGGCCGGCTCCTACGGCAAGGACACGCGAGGGATGATCCGCCAGCACCAGTTCGACAAGGTGGAGCTGGTTCAGATCGTGCACCCGGACCGGTCGTATGACGGGTTGGAGGAACTCACCGGACATGCCGAGACCATCCTCAAGCGGCTCGAGCTGCCGTACCGGGTGGTGGTGCTATGCACGGGGGACATGGGCTTTTCGTCCGCGAAGACCTACGACATCGAAGTGTGGCTGCCGGGGCAGAACGCCTACCGGGAGATTTCCTCGTGCAGCAACTTCGAGGCGTTTCAAGCGCGGCGGATGCAGGCGCGTTTTCGCAATGAGAAGGGCAGGCCCGAGCTCGCGCATACGCTGAACGGCTCGGCCTTGGCGGTGGGGCGAACGCTCGTTGCGGTGATGGAGAACTACCAGCGGCCCGATGGCGCGATCGAGGTGCCGCGAGCGTTGCACCCGTACATGGGTGGGGTGACGCTGATCACGCCTTAGGATTCGGGGACAGCGCTCACCTGGCCCCGCGAGCGGGTGCAGGTGCACTCGTCGGGTCGAGGCTCGCCGGCGGCGAAGCTGGCTCGCTCGATACAGCCAAGAGGGCCGCCGCGCCGCCGCGCATCGCGCTTCCGATCAACGTGCCGAATCCAGGCGTATGCGGTTTCTCGAAGCGCGCCAGGATGTCGTAGTAATTGCGCGTACTCTCCGTGAGTACCAGCGCCTCGCCGCCGCGGCAAAACCCGTGCTTGACGGTGCTGTAGTACTCGTAGCGGGCGAGCAGCCGCAGCGCCTTCTTCACGTCCACCCACAAGTCCGGGTTTCCGCCGCGCCGTTGCGTGAGCACGCGCGCGTCTTCGATGTGGCCCAGGCCGATGTTATACGCCGCGAGTGCGAGCCACGTGCGATCGGGCGCCGCGATGCGTGAGGGCAGCGCTTCCTGCAGCTGCTGCAGGTATCGCGCGCCCGCCAGGATGCTCTCGTGCGGATCGAGCCGGTTGCCAAGCCGCATCTGATCCGCCGTGTCCGATGTCAACATCATAAGCCCGCGCACGCCCGTGGGCGAAGTCGCCATGGGATCCCAATGCGACTCCTGGAACCCAAGAGCCGCCAGCAGGCGCCAGTCGATCCCGGTTACCTCCTGCGCTTCCTTGAACATCGTCACGTACCTCGGCAGCTCGGATTGGCGCCGCTCCAGGAAGTTGGCGATGTCCATCTGGTCGAGCCGCTGCACGTGCCCATAGTAGCGCTCCAGAAGCTGCTTCAGCGTGCCGTCATAACTGATGCGCATGAAGAACTCCTGCGCGCGCTGGCGCAGCTGGGGATCACCGTCTGCGGGAAACGCCCATGCGAGCGGCTCCGGATCCGCGACGGCGAACGCGCGGCCGAGGTTCGGATAGAAGTTGCGCACGACGTCGAGCGAATGGGAGTCGGTGATGACGTAGTCCACTTTTCCGTCCGACAGGCGGCCGAGCAGCCCCTCGCTGTCGCTTTCGGCCACCTCGGTCCATTGCAGCGTCGGGATCCGCTTCTTGATTTGACGCAGGTCTTCTGCCGCGCCAGAGCCCTTCACCACCTCCAACCGCTTGCCGACGACATCGCGCAGATCGCGTGGCGCGGGGTTGTCCGTGTTGTATGCGAGCACCGGTTGCACCATCTGGTAAGAGGGTCCGAAGCGAAACTCCCGGATGCGTTCCGAGGTGATCGCGACCCCGGCGGCCGCCAGGTGCGCCCGATGCTGCTTGAGCGCAGGCAGGATTTGATAGAAGGGTTGACGGTCGAGATAGCGAACGCGCAGCCCCAGATCGCGCGCGAACAATTCCACCAGATCGTACTCGAGGCCCGAGTAGCGCCCGTGCGAGTCGAGGTAGCGGGTGGTGGCGGAGTTGCGCGTGAGCACCACGAGCTCTCCCGTCTGGGTCACGGGCAGCACGGGGCGCTGCGCCACTACCCCCGGATCGCAGACGACCGGCAGCATCACGAGGATGGAATAAGCCCTGCGCATGCGGAGGCGGGACCGGAATGATCCAGTCTGACTGGCAAGCAAGAAGAAGGCCCTTACCAATGTGCGCGTTACGACGTTTCCGAGGCCGTCAAACCGGAGTCGGATTGGGTTCCATGTAAAATAGCACCACTTGGGAGAGGTGCCGGAGTGGTCGAACGGGGCAGACTCGAAATCTGTTGTCCCTCTTTCCGGGGGACCGTGGGTTCGAATCCCACCCTCTCCGCCAGACCCGCGCGCCCGCCGACGGGCTTCGCGTGATCTTAGGTGCTCAGTACGGTCATCGGCACTCCGCGCCCTATGGCGCGGGCCGCGTCCGTATGGCAAATTGCGCCGCTCGCCCTGCGTGTGAAGTGTCGACGCGACCAGAACAGGCACGGGCAGTTCCCCTGAAGCCTTCCCTGAGCGCGTTGTCGCTTCGCGCGGCTGCAGCGTCGGCTCGCCGTGCGCGCTATGCGCTGTAGCTCGTGTGCGCCTTCACACGGCCGCATTCCCGCGAGTGAGTGTGTCCTTGCGATTGCGCGGAACTGGGGATCTGCGTCCGGTGTCTAGCACCCTAGCGCAATGGTACCCGTTTGGGGATAGCCCAAAGGTTAATGACCACAGAATCGGCTGGGAGTTCGCCAGCGCGGCGATGCCGTTGGGGCCCAAGCGGAGGCGCGCGCGAGCCTTCGCCGAAGCCCGGGACTGGTTCCGAGCGAGATCGGCCCGGCGCTCCGCGGCGGCGTGCATGGTGAGAGGTGCGAAGTTCCCCGTGCGTAGGCGCAGCTGCGGCGCGTTTGTTCTTGACCGATTTGAAGATTCAGTGCCCGCGAAGGGATCAGAGTTGCACGATGGGCGAGCGCAGCGCGGGGCGAACATTGCTTCGCAGCGATGTTTCCCGGGATCCCTGCGCTCAGTGCCGGGGGTGCGTGCTCGAGCTCGCCACTGCGGGCGATTCGACGCGCCGGGATGAGCGGCGCGATCCAACCAAAGGAGGCAGCGCATGGCTTCTCTGCATGATCTCGCACGCCATGGACAATCGGTATGGCTGGATTTCATCGACCGCAATCTGGTCTCCAACGGCGGGCTTCAGCGCCTGGTAGACAGCGGTGTAGCGGGCGTCACCACGAATCCGACCATCTTCCACAAGGCGATCACCGGCAGCCGCGACTACGACGAGGCAATCCGGGAGCTGCTCGATCAAGATCACGACAGCGGCGAGGCGCAGCTTTGTGAAGCCCTGGTGGTCGGCGATGTGCAGCTCGCGGCGGATGTCCTGCGTCCGGTGTACGAACGCACTCACGGGCGGGATGGATATGTCAGCATCGAGGTGCCGCCGGATCTTGCCTACAGTGTCGAGCGCACGGTCGCAAGCGCGCAGCACCTGTGGCACACGGTTCGGCGCGAGAACGTGATGATCAAGGTTCCGGGCACCGCGGAAGGCGTGCGTGCCTTCGAGCGCCTCATCGCCGAGGGAATCAACGTCAACGTCACGCTGCTGTTCTCGGTGTCGCGCTACGAGGAAGTGGCGCGCGCGTGGGCGCGCGGGCTGGCGCGCAACGCGCAGCCCCAGCGAGTTGCGTCCGTAGCCTCGTTCTTCGTCAGCCGAGTGGATACGAAAGTGGACCAGAAGCTCGACGCCATCGGCACCTCCGAGGCCGCACGCCTGCGCGGACGCATCGCGGTGGCCAACGCGAAATGCGCGTATCAACGCTTCCGCGCTCTGGCGAAGGAGCCGCAGATCGCAGAGCAGTTGCAGCGCGGAGCACACCTGCAACGGCCGCTATGGGCGAGCACCAGCACCAAGGAGCCGCGCTACAGCGACGTGCTGTATGTCGACTCGCTGGTCGGCCCGGACACCGTCAACACGATGCCGCCCGAGACGTTGGACGCGTTCCTCTACCACGGGACGGCAAGTTATTCGCTGGATGCCGATATCGATCTGTCGCAGCGGGATCTGGAATCCCTGAAGACGCTCGGTGTGGATCTGGATGCTCTTACCCGCGAGCTCGAAAGCGAGGGCGTCACCGCGTTTCGCGACTCGTGGAACAAGCTGTTGGCCGCGCTCAAGCAGAAGTGCTTCGCGGTCGCGAAGGATTTCGCCGGACAGTAACTCCACGACCGGTTCGGAGCGACTGACGACGCAACCCCCATCCCGCCGGCCACCGGACGCCCCCGCGTCCGGCGGTCGCCGGTCTGAAGTCGCCAAGCGGATCGTCGCGCGAGGCCGCGGGGGCGCCCCTGCGTACCGGTATAATCTCCGATTTTTGCCGGTTGGATGTGCCCAATGCTGGAGGCGGTAGACCTGGAGTGTGTACGCGGTTCGCGCCGCCTGTTCTCTGGCCTGAGCTTCCGGGTCGCCCGCGGCTCCATGCTCTGGGTTCTCGGACCCAATGGCAGTGGCAAGACGAGCCTGTTGAGGGTCCTGTGCGGCTTGGTGCTGCCGGCTGCAGGCAGCGTGCGCTGGTGCGACGAGGACGTCCGCGTGGCGCGCGACAACTTTCACGTGGATCTTCTGTACCTGGGACATGCGGCCGCGATCAAAGATGATCTGTCCGGCCGGGAGAACCTGCACTTCGGTTTGGCTCAGTCCGGAGTCGTGGCGAGTGCGAGCGAGGTGGAAGCCGCGCTGCGGGAATTCGGGCTGAGCGGACGTGACGACCTGCTGGCGAGAGCGTTGTCCCAGGGCCAGAGGCGCCGCGTCGCGCTCGCCCGGCTGGCGCTCGCCGCCGGCAAGCGTCTCTGGATACTCGATGAGCCGTTCACCGGACTGGACGCCGATGCGGTGCAACTGGTGCAGTCCCATCTCGTGCGCCAGCTCGAGCGCGGGGGCGCCGCCGTGCTCACCAGCCATCAGGAGGTGGACTTCGGAGCGCTGCCGGTACAGCGCCTGCCGCTGGCGGCATGAGCGAGGCGTCGCTCGCGGCCGTATTCGCCGCGGTGATCCGGCGCGATCTCACGTTGGCGGTCCGGCGCCGGTCCGATGTGTTCACGACGTTTTTTTTCTTTGTTCTCGTGGTGAGCTTGTTTCCCTTGGGCGTGGGTCCGGCGCCCGACACGCTGCGCACCATCGCCCCGGGAGTGCTATGGGTGGCGGCTTTGCTCGCCTCGATGCTCGCGCTCACCCGCTTGTTTGCGGGGGACTACGCCGACGGGACACTGGAGCAACTCGCGCTGAGCCCGCAGCCGCTGGTGCTGCTGGTAGCGGCGAAGGTAGTGGCGCATTGGCTCGTGACCGGAGTGCCGCTGGTGCTGGTGGCGCCGCTGCTCAGCCTGCAGTTCGGACTACCCTCGGATGCGTTGAGCGTGGTGCTGCTGTCGCTGCTGCTCGGCACCCCCTGTCTAAGCTTGATCGGCGCGATCGGTGCCGCGCTGACGCTCGGCGTACGCGGTGCGGGCGGGTTGCTCGCGCTGCTGGTGTTGCCGCTGTACGTTCCGGTGCTCATCTTTGGGGCTGCGTCGATCACCGCCTGCGCCTCGGGGATGGCAGCCGGCGCTCACTTGTCGCTGTTGGGTGCGTCGCTCCTTCTGGCGCTGGCGCTCGGGCCGTGGGGAGCCGCGGCGGCGATCCGGATCGCGCTGGAGTAGGGCACTGCGATGGTCGGTAAGCTGTGGAAATATGCATCGCCCCAGGCCTTTTATCCGCTGGCGGGCGCGCTTGCGCCTTGGTTCTTCGCTGCAGCGGCGGTGCTCGGCGCGATCGGGCTGTACATCGGGTTGTGGCTCGCGCCCACGGACTTCCAGCAAGGCGATGCCTACCGGATCATCTTTCTGCATGTGCCGGCGGCGTGGATGTCGATGTTCCTGTACGTGGTGATGGCCTTCTGGTGCGGGGTGGGCTTGAGCATGAACACGCGGCTGTCCTTCATGATGGCGCAGGCCCTGGCCCCTACCGGTGCCATGTTCACTTTCCTCGCCCTGTGGACCGGCTCGCTGTGGGGCAAGCCGACCTGGGGGACCTGGTGGGTGTGGGATGCGCGCTTGACCTCCGAGCTCATTCTGCTGTTCCTGTACGTCGGGTTCCTGTCGCTGCACGCGGCGATCGACGACGTCCGCCGTGCGGACCGTGCGGCGGCATTGCTGGCGCTTATCGGCGTGATCAACGTGCCCATCATCTACTTCTCGGTCAAGTGGTGGAATACGTTGCACCAAGGCGCCTCGGTGAGCCTGGCGCGCGCGCCGTCGATGGCCGCTACGATGCTCCTGGGGATGCTGATCATGGCGCTTGCCGCCTGGATGTACGCGATCGCCGTGAGCTTCGTGCGCGTGCGCGCAATCATCCTCGAGCGCGAAGCCGAGGCGGACTGGATGCGGGACACGGAGGCCGCATGAACTGGGGCAGCGCGCGCGATTTCTTCGCGATGGGCGGTTACGCGCTCTACGTTTGGGGCTCCTACACGGTGGCCGCGCTGTGCATCGCTGCCGAGTTGTGGCTGCTTCGCAGCCGCGGGCGAACTCTCAAACGGCGGTTGGGTCGTAACTCAACGTCGGCGCAATCATGAAGGCGAGGCACAGGCGGCTGGCCCTGATCGCAGCCGGGCTGGCGGCGGTTGGCGGCGCGGCGGCCCTCATCCTCAACGCGTTCCAGAGCAACCTCGTGTTCTTCTTCACTCCTACGCAGATCGCGGCACATGAAGCGCCGGAAGGCCGCAGCTTCCGCGTCGGTGGGCTGGTGCAGCCGGGCAGTCTGCAGCGGCAGCCCGATGGCGTCACTGCCCGCTTCGTGGTGACGGACACGGCCCGGTCCATTCCGGTCGAATACCGCGGTATCCTGCCGGACCTGTTCAAGGAGGGCCGTGGCGTGGTCGCGCAGGGCTCGCTCGGCGCCGACGGCGTGTTTCACGCGACGCAAGTGCTGGCCAAGCACGACGAAAACTACATGCCGCCGGAAGCCGCGGATGCCGTAGCGCGCGCGCACAAAGCGATGGAACAATCCAAGCGCACTCTGCTGGAGCCGAAGTGAGATACGGATCACGAATCACGAGTCACGAGTCACGCTCTTCGACATGATCCCCGAGCTCGGACATTTCGCCCTGATCGTCGCGCTGTGCATCGCCTGTGTGCAGGCAGTGGTACCGCTGATGGGGGCGCAGCGCGGTGACCCGGCGTGGATGGCCTTGGCGCGCCCGGCTGCCCAGGGGCAGTTCGTATTCATCGCCATCGCCTTCGGCTGCCTGGCATGGTCGTTCGTCAGCAACGACTTCTCGGTGCTCAACGTCGCGAACAACTCGAACTCCACGTTACCGCTGCGCTATCGCTTCGCGGCCACTTGGGGCAGCCATGAAGGCTCGCTGCTGTTGTGGGTGTTCATGCTCTCGCTGTGGATGACGGCAGTGAGCGTGTTCAGCCGACACCTGCCGGCGCCGATGGTGGCCCGGATCCTCTCGGTCATGGCGATGGTGAGCGTGGGCTTCCTCTTGTTCCTGCTCTTCACCTCCAATCCGTTCGAGCGGTTGCTGCCGCCGGCCGCGGACGGGCGCGACCTGAACCCGCTGCTGCAGGACCCGGGCATGGTTGTCCACCCCCCGATGCTCTACATGGGCTATGTCGGCTTTTCGGTGGCCTTCGCCTTCGCCGTGGCCGCACTCATCGGCGGGCGCCTCGATGCCACCTGGGCGCGCTGGTCCAGGCCCTGGACCACGATGGCCTGGGCATTCCTGACCGTGGGGATCGCCCTGGGAAGCGGATGGGCGTACTACGTGCTCGGATGGGGCGGCTGGTGGTTCTGGGACCCAGTCGAGAACGCCTCGTTCATGCCCTGGCTCGCGGGCACTGCGCTGATCCACTCGCTGGCCGTCACCGAGAAGCGGGGCGGCTTCAAGATCTGGACCGTGCTGCTGGCCATCATCGCGTTTTCGTTGAGCCTGCTGGGAACGTTCCTGGTGCGCTCGGGCGTGCTCACATCCGTCCATGCCTTCGCCACCGACCCCCGGCGCGGGGTCTTCATCCTCGCGTTCCTCGCCATCGTGATCGGCAGCTCGTTAGCGCTGTTCGCATGGCGCGCGCCGAGGGTAGGCCTGGGCGGCGCCTTCGCCCTCGTCTCGCGCGAGTCGGCGCTGCTGGTGAACAATGTGCTGCTGTTGGTGGCCGCCGCGGCGGTGCTGCTCGGTACGCTTTATCCGCTGTTCCTGGACGCGCTCGGGTTGGGCAAGATCTCGGTGGGTCCGCCGTATTTCGAGTCGGTGTTCGTGCCACTCATGACGCCCGCGGTCTTCCTCATGGGGATCGGTCCGCTGGCACGCTGGAAGCAGGATGCGCCGCTCGATCTGCTGGTTCGCTTGAAGTGGGCATTCGGCGTGGCCGTAGTGACGGCGATTCTGCTCCCGCTCAGCCTGGGACGGTGGACTCCGTTACTGGGGTTGGGCGTTCTGCTGGCGATTTGGGTGATCGGCTCCGGCTTCGTCAACCTCAGGGAGCGACTGGTCCAGGTTCGTGCCGCGGGCGGAGTCACGGTACTGCGAGCGCTGCCGCAGCTGCCTCGGGGATATTGGGGCATGCTGCTTGCCCACTTCGGCGTGGGCGTGTTCATCCTCGGCGTCACCCTGGTGCGCGGCTACGAGGTCGAGAAGGATGTGCGCATGAACGTTGGCGACACCGTCGCGGCCGGCGGGTATCAATTCCGGCTCGATGGGCTGAGCGAAGTCAAGGGGCCCAATTACGAAGCGACACGCGGGCTCTTCAGCGTGACCCGAGGCACGCGCGCGGTTGCCACGCTCAACCCGGAGAAGCGCCTCTACACCGTGCAGCAGATGCCGATGACCATCGCCGCGATCGACACGGGCCTGACACGCGACCTGTACCTGTCGCTAGGTGAGCCGCTCCGCGGGGGTGCGTGGGTCGTCCGCGTGTACCACAAGCCCTTCGTCGACTGGATCTGGGGCGGTGCGTTCCTCATGGCTCTGGGCGGCCTGATCGCGCTGACCGATCGCCGTTACCGCCTCGCGCGCCGAGAACGCGCGCCGGATGCAGGACCGATGCCCGCGGCGGCAACACAAGGCACGCAATGAAGAGCCTGCGCTTCATCCTGCCGCTGCTCGTCTTCGCCGTCCTGCTCGTGTTTCTGTGGACGGGCCTGTCGCTCAAGCCACACGAGATCCCCTCGCCTCTGATCGACAAGCCCGCGCCCGCATTCGAGCTGGCGCGGCTGGACGACCCGACCAGGATCGTGTCCGAGCGGCAACTCCGCGGGCAAGTCTGGCTGCTCAACGTGTGGGCTTCCTGGTGCGTGTCTTGCATGCAGGAGCACCCCGTGCTCGTGGAGCTCGCAAAGACGGGCGTGGTACCGATCTACGGTCTCGACTATAAGGACAAGCGCGCAGACGCGCTGGCGTGGCTCGGCAAGCATGGCAATCCCTACACGGTGAGCATCTCCGACCCCGAGGGGCGGGTCGGGATCGACTATGGCGTATACGGTGTGCCCGAGACGTACGTGATCGACAAGGCCGGCGTGATCCGCTACAAGCAGATCGGCCCGGTCACGCCGGAGCTGCTGAGCGAAGCGATCCTGCCTCTGGTCCGCAAGCTGCAGGCATCGTGATGCGTCGGCTGCTGCTCGGCCTGCTGTACCTCGCCACGGGATTGACGCTGGCCAAGGAGGCGCCTCCGGCCGCGGACGATCCCGTGCTCGAGCAACGGCTCATGCACCTCGCTGCCGAGCTGCGTTGCCTGGTGTGCCAGAACGAGACTCTGGCCGATTCGCGCGCGGACCTCGCGGCGGACCTACGCAGCCAGATCCGCGACCAGATGAAAGCCGGGCGTAGCGACCAGGAGATCACCGCGTGGCTCACGCAGCGCTACGGGGACTTCGTCCTGTATCGCCCGCCGGTCAGGTCCACCACGGTGCTGCTTTGGTTCGGGCCGTTCGTCCTGCTGGTCGCGGGAATGGCCTGGCTGTTGGTGTATCTACAGCGTCGGCGCGCAGTGGTGCCTCAACTCAGTGCGGACGAACATGCGCGCGCGCAAGCATTGTTGCGGGACGCCGATTCCGGTGCCCCCGAGCCTGACCGTCCCGGAGCCTGAATGCGCCAGCGGTCTGGTCTGAGCTGCGAATCCTGCGCCTGCGATGCAATCCGAGAAGTCGCGCGGAGCACTGCGCCGCGGCGCATGCCGGCATGATCGCGTTCGTCGTCCTGGCAACAGCGCTGACGCTGGGCGCAGTCTTCTGGCTGGTGCGCCCGCTGCTCGGACGTAACGCCGGGACCGCAGCCGCGCCGACAGATGCGAACGTGTCACTCTATCGCGACCAGTTGCGCGAGCTGGAGCGCGACGTGAAGACCGGCATGTTGGCGCAGGAGCAGTCTGCCCTGGCGCGCGCCGAGCTGGAACGGCGCCTGCTGGAAGATGCGGATCCGGTGCAGCCGAGTTCCGGAGTCCCGTCTCCCCGGTCGGGGCGTGGGGCTGCGATATTCGTCGGAATCGCGATCCCGGTGTGTGCGGCGCTGCTATACCTGCATCTCGGCACCCCGAAGGGCTTGGACGCCCCCAAACGGGCCGCGATCGATCCGTCGTCCGTCACCGTCGAGCAGTTCCAGCAGATGACCGAGAAGCTCGCAGCTCGCCTGCAGAGCAGTCCCAACGACCCGACGGGGTGGCTGATGCTGGGCCGCGCGTACAAGGCGTTGCAACGCTTCCCCGAGGCGGTCGACGCGCTCGCCCATGCGGAACGCCTCGAGCCCAACAATCCGGAGATCTTGGTCGAACGAGCCGAGGCGCTCGGGTTGGCCCATGGCGGCCAGCTCGAGGGCGAGCCGACTCGACTGCTCGAAAAGGCCCTGTTGCTCGCGCCGGAAAACCAGAAAGCGCTGACGCTGGCCGGGGCGGCGGCGTTTGGCCGAGCCGACTATGACAAGGCGATCGGATACTGGCAACGGCTCGCCGCCAAAACGCCTCCGGGGTCGGAGCTCGGAAAGGCACTGGCCTCGGGGATTGCCGAGGCTCAGGCGCGCCTCGCAAGCCAAGGGGCTCGCGTGGCCGCGGCCAGCCCGGCTGCGAAGGAGGGTGTCAGTGGCGTGGTGCGGCTGTCACCGCAACTGGCTGCGAACGCGGGCCCCGAGGATACTGTCTTCGTGTTCGCGCGCGCAGCGGACGGCGGGAACATGCCATTGGCGGTCTTGCGCAAGCGGGTGAAGGACCTGCCTCTTGCGTTCAAGCTGGATGACAGCATGGCCATGCGGCCGGGGTTCGAAGTGTCTTCCGCAGAGCGTGTGGTGATCGCGGCGCGTGTGTCCAAGTCCGGCAATGCGATGCCGGAGGTCGGAGATCTGGAGGGGGTCAGTACACCCGTGGCACCGGGGACCAAAGGGGTGGCCGTGGTGATCGACCATCAGGTGCGATGATGCGGCGCGCGATCGGACTCGTTCTCTACTGGCTGGGCTGCGGACTGGTTGCGCTCTGCTGTGTCGTGCGTTCCGATGCGCAGACTCCGCCGAGCGAGTTTCGGCCGCTACGTCCCGAGATCGAGCAGTTCATCTCGTACATGGTGCGTACGCACGGCTTCGCCGCGCCGCAGCTGCGGGCATTGTTCACGCAGACGCAGCCCAATCCCGGTGTGGTGCGCGCCATCTCCGCACCCGCCACGAGCAAGCCTTGGTACGAATTCAAACCCCTGTTCGTGGACGGGAGCCGGATCTCGGGTGGTGTCGCGTTCTGGAACGACAACGCTGCGGTGCTCTCGCGCGCAGCAAACGAGTTCGGGGTTCCGGAGGACATTATCGTGGCGCTGATCGGGATCGAGACGCGCTACGGCAAACGTACCGGGAGCTATCGTGTCATGGACGCGCTCACCACGTTGGCCTTCGATTGGCCGGCGCGAGGCGAGTACTTTCGCAGCGAGCTGGAGGAGTTTCTGTTGCTCGCGCGCGAGCAGCGGTGGAACCCGATGTCCGTGCGCGGGTCGTTCGCGGGTGCCATGGGGCTGCCGCAATTCATGCCCGGCAGCTATCGCCGCTATGCCGTCGACTACGACGGGGACGGCCAGATCGACCTGTGGGCCAGCTCGGCAGACGTGATCGGCAGCGTAGCCGGATACCTGCGCTACTCTGGGTGGAAGGCGGGACAGCCGGTGGCCGCGCCGGCGCGAATCGACGGCGTCGATCCGCGTCCGTTGCTCGAACTCGGGCTCAGGCCGTCGCTCAACGTCGGAGAGTGGCGAGGCCGCGGTGCCACCAGCCTTAGGCCCGTAAATCCGGACCTGGCCGCCTGCCTGTTTTCCCTGGACTTGCTCGACGGGCCGGAGTTCTGGTTCGGGTTCGACAACTTCTACGCGCTGCTGCAATACAACCGCAGCCGTAACTATGCGATGGCGATCCTCGAGCTGGCGCGCGAGATCACGACCGAGCGCGAGCGCCTCGCGGCGGGCGTGGCTCCCGAGCAGTGACCGAACTTCGCTGCGTTGGGCGATCCGCGCCGGGCATGCGCCACTGCCAATAGACTTCCGCTAAGCGCTTCTCGGCTTGGGGAGCAACGGCGCTGCGTGTGAGCGCTCGTCGGATACGCTTGAGCTTGGCACGATGCGCCGTCCACATGTTGCAAGCATGTTCGGGCGCCTTCTGCCTCCTCCCCACGCTGCTCCGCCCCTCTCGGACCCAGACGTAACAACTTGCCTCGGTACGGGCCGCTCGGCCCGAACACTGCGCGCGGCTGCCGAGCTTGCGCAGGCGAATCTCCGCGCAGCGACTATACTTGGTTGGGCGGCCGCTTCCCGAGCAACCTCGACGCCATTCAGGACTTCGGTTTCGCCGGGTCCGTTGGTTACATCATTGGCGCTGCGAGCCCCGGACCGCTGCTGTCACAAGCGGGCGTTGGCCGATGTACGCTCGGGAGCGCCTCGCCTACGACTCGGGCGTTCCGATCGCTCGCTCGTGCGCATCGAGCGCGCACTCGACGCGGTCGCCCCGCGCATGCACCTCGACATCCGATCACAAGCGAAGGAGGAGCACGATGACCGACCAGAAAAGGCACCCGATTTTCGGCGTTCAACTGAGCGATCGCGAGATGGCGCAGACGCTCCCGGCGCAGCGCAATGCCTTCCGCGGCCCCGTCCCCACCCAAGTCGTATCCAACGGCGAGTACAACCCGCCGCCGCAGACTGGGCAACAGCGCCAGGTAGAGGGCTTGATCAAGGAGCTCGCTGACCAACACGCCGGGAGGCTCGGGCTGGACCGCAGACGGTTTATGGCGAGCAGCGCCGGCATGGCTTTGGCATTTTTCGCGATGAACAAGGTGTTCGGTCCGATCTTCGAGGTAGGCGAGGCCGAAGCGCGGGACATCGATGCCGCCTCCGAGCGCGCGCAGAAGCTCTCCGGCCAGTTCATCTTCGACGTCCAGACGCACTTCGTACACGACGCGTTCGACAAGGAGGGGATGCTGACGGGCGCGAAGTGGGCGGTAGACGTCGGCGCGAATCCCGATCTGCTCAAGGGCATGCCCCTTACGCTTGCTATCTACAAGTTCGAGAACTATGTCAAGGAGATGTTTTTGGACAGCGACACGAAGGTGGCGCTGCTGTCCGGTGCCCCAGGCGATGATCCGAGTTGGTGGTTCCTGACCAACGACAACATCAAGCAGGCGGTGGACACGATCAACAATGTGGCCGGTAGCCGCCGCATGCTGGGCCACTTCGTGATCACGCCCAAGTACCCGAACTGGATGGAGGAGGTAGATCGAGCCATCGCGACGCTGCGGCCGGCGAGCTGGAAGGCTTACACGCTGGGCGCGCCGTTTTATCCGCCCTCCAACTTCTCGTGGCGCTTGGACGACGAGAAGCTGATGTATCCGTTCTACGAAAAGTCGCTCAAGGCCGGCATCCATACCATCTGCATCCACAAGGGCATCATGCCGAAGGACTATGAGCAATCCTTCCCGGACACCTGGCGCCACGCTACGCCGGATGACGTCGGCAAAGCGGCCAAGGATTGGCCGAAGATGAACTTTGTCATCTACCACGCCGCGATCCGCCCGTTCGCCTGGAACACGCCCGAGCAAGAGATGGCGGAGTTCGAGCGCGACGGCTACATCCGCTGGGTTACCGACCTCGCGCGCATCCCGCAGCAGTACGGCGTTTCCAATGTCTACGCCGAGATCGGAACCACGTTTGCCAGCACCTGCGTGACCAACCCGCGGTTCTGTGCAGCGGTGGTGGGCCAGCTCGTCCACATGATGGGCGCCGACCACGTCGTCTGGGGCACCGATTCGGTGTTCTGGGGCTCGCCGCAGTGGCAGATCGAAGCCATGCGCCGCATCGAGATCCCGGAAGAGATGCGCAAGAAACACGGGTGGCAGCCGCTGGGCGGTCCAGACAGCCCCACCAAGCGCGCGATCTTCGGCCTCAACTCTGCACGCCTGTATCAGTACGACGTCGCGCACGCGCAGGGACCTGCGCTCGCGGGCGATAAGCTCGCGGCGATTAAAGAGGAATATCGGCGTCAGGGCAGCGAACGCAGCAACGCTTACTACGGGTATATCGCGAACACGCAGGCGCTGGAGGCGTGACGCCGATGCGGGCGAGGCGGCGCTCGCTGGTTAGCCGGATTCGGGCTCGAGCTTTTTGAGCCTATAGATCAGCTCCAGCGCCTCACGTGGGGTGAGACCATCGACGTCGACCTCGCGCAACGCGCGCATCACAGGATGCTCGGCCTGAGCCGGAGGTTCTTCCGGGATCGGCTGCGAGAACAGATCTGCCTGGGGAGATTGCCGCGCAGCTTGCAGCTCCAGTTCCGTGAGCCGCCTCTTTGCGGCTCGGATGACGTTGGCCGGGATGCCGGCCAGCTGCGCCACCTGGATCCCGTAGCTCTGCGAGGCCGGGCCTTCCTCCACCGCATGCAGGAAAACGATGCGGTCCTTGTGCTCGACGGCATCCACGTGCACGTTGGCGACGTCGCGATACTGCTGCGCCAGCTGCGTCAGCTCGAAATAGTGGGTGGCGAACAGCGTGTAGCACTGCGTTTTGTCGGTCAACTGCCGCGCGATCGCCCACGCCAAGGCCAGACCGTCGAATGTTGAGGTGCCACGGCCGACCTCATCCATCAGCACGAGGCTCTGACGCGTCGCGTTGTGCAGGATGTTGGCCGTCTCGGTCATCTCAACCATGAACGTGGAGCGCCCGCCGGCCAGGTCGTCGGCCGCCCCGATGCGGGTGAAGATCGCGTCGACAGGCCCGATGCGGGCTGACTTTGCGGGTACGAAGCAGCCACAGTGGGCGAGCAGCACGATCAGGGCGGCCTGGCGCATGTAGGTGCTCTTTCCGCCCATGTTGGGTCCGGTGATGAGCAACAGCCTGCGGCCCGCAGACAGCCGCAGGTCGTTCGGCACAAAGGTCTCGACCTGTGGCTCCACGACGAGGTGACGACCGGCGTCGATCTCGAGCACCTCGTCGTCCGTGAACTGCGGGCGCGTAAGCCCCAGAGTCAGAGCGCGCTCGGCGAACGTGGCCAGCAGGTCGAGCTCGGCCAGTGCGGACGCGAGCGAGAGCAGCGACGGAATGTGGGCCGACAGCTGCTCCAAGAGGCGATCGTAGAGCAGCTTCTCGCGCGCGAGTGCGCGCTCCTGCGCGGACAGGGCCTTGTCCTCGAAGGCCTTCAGTTCTGGGGTGATGTAGCGCTCGGCATTCTTCAGCGTCTGGCGCCGGCGGTAATCCTCGGGGACCTTGGCCGCGTTGGCCTGGGTGACCTCGATGTAGAAGCCGTGCACTCGGTTGTATTCGACCTTCAGGCTGGCGATCCCCGTGCGTGTTCGTTCCCGGGATTCCAGGTCGAGCAGAAAGGCGCCGCAGTCGTTCTGGATCGCCCGCAGCTCGTCGAGCTCCGCGTCGTAACCCTCGGCGATCACGCCGCCCTCACGGAGCACCGCACTGGGTTCACGTCGGATCGCGCGCGCGAGCAACTCGGCGAGCGCTGGACGCGGCGCTGCGTCCCGGGCGAGGCGTTCGAGCAGGCGCTGGCTTTGCAGGCGGCTTAGCACTTCCTCGATCGCGGGGAGCATCTCCAGGGTAGCGCGCAACCCGGCGAGGTCGCGTGGACGGGCACTGCGCAGCGAAATGCGCGCTGTGATGCGATCGACCTCAGCCGCGCTCCGCAGCAACCGATGCAGCCGCGTATGCGCCGCGTCCCCGCCTGCTTCCGCGAGGAGAGCGACCGCATCCAGGCGCCCGAGCAGCGCCTCGCGGTCGCGCTGCGGGTGGTGCAATGCCTGCCACAAGCATCGACTGCCCATGTTCGTGGCGCAAGTGTCCAGAATCGACAGCAAAGTCGGCTGCGCTTCTCCGCGCAACGTTTCGCTGATCTCCAGATTTCGCCGGCTGATTCCGTCCAGTCTGAGGTAGGCTGCGTCGTGCTCCACGCTCAGCGCGCGCACGTGAGGGAGCTCACCACCTTGCGTAGTGCGGCAGTATTGGAGAAGTGCCCCCGCAGCTCCCAGCGCGGGACCCAGCGATTCGGCTCCGAAACCCGTCAGGTCGCTCGTGCCGAATTGCCGCGCGAGCGCTCGGCGGGCCGCGTCGGTGTCGAAGTCCCAGGGCGCCAAGCGCTTGATCGGCGCGCCGGTTCCAGCGGGGAGGCAAAGATCCCCGCCGTCGGGTACCAGCAGCTCGGCCGGCCGCAGCCGCTCCAGTTCCGACCCGAGGTGATCGGGTGCCGTCTCCTTGATCCGGAAATCCCCGGAGGCCAAGCTCAGCCAGGCGAGGCCGATCGTGTTGTTGGCGAGAGCCAGTGCCACCAGCAGGTTATCGCGCTTGTCATCCAGCAGCGCGGCGTCGGTGAGCGTGCCCGGCGTGACCACGCGCGTGACTCGACGCTCGACGGGTCCCTTCGCCGTGTTCGGGTCGCCGATCTGCTCGCAGATCGCTACCGACTCCCCTAGCCGGACCAGCTTGGCGAGGTACTGGTCCACGGCGTGAAACGGCACGCCGGCCATCTTGATCGGTTCCCCCGCCGACACCCCGCGCTGCGTCAGGGTCAGGTCAAGCAGGCGCGCGCCCTTCTCGGCGTCCTGATAGAACAGCTCGTAGAAGTCGCCCATGCGGTAGAACACCAGCAGGTCGGGATACTGGGCCTTGATGCGCAGGTACTGCTGCATCATCGGCGTATGCTCGGCGTTCACTCGCGAATTCCTTGCAATGGATGGGAACGGCGCGAATCGCCACGGGGCTACGGGAGTCGGCAGGGGCATTCATGGAGCCCCTCCCGCACTCGTGGGCCCTGCCCAACGGCTGGCATAGCTCCTGCCTGCCTCTTGGCGATCAACCTTCGTAAGCGGGAAGCTTACCGCTCGGCCGGGCGGCCGGCCACCACGTAACGACCCGACCCGAACCGACCATGCTTGGCCGAGTGCTGCGGATCTTCCTGGCGCTGGTCCTGGTAGCGATCCTCGCCTTCCTCTACGTCATGAGCGAAGGTGGAGACCTCCGGCGCCAGACCCAGATCGCCGCGGGCTTCCGCACTCTGCGAGAGATCGACGCGAGTTGGAATCGCAGCGTCGCCGCCGCCAGCGCCGACCCGCTCGCACTCGAGCCGCGCCCGCGCCTCCGGATCGAACGGCTGGTGCCCGTGCTGGACAATCTGGCCGCCGAGGCCGTTCCGGTGGCGAACCCGACTCTTAAGGCTGGCCTGGAGGTTCTCCGGAAGGCCCTCCTGACCAAGCAGAAGCTGGTGGTGCAGTTCGATGACGCCAACACACAGTTGCGTACTGCGCTCAAGGATTTGCTCGCGCAACTGGCCACGCTGCGCCAGTCGGCCGCGCAGCTTGCCGAAACGGATGTCAAGCTGCGCCCCAAACTGTCCGCCGTGGATGGTCAGCTGGCCGCCTTGAACGCGGAGCTGGTGCGCCTGTATGTGCAGCCTGACCATGGCGGAGCCCAGACGGTAGCGAAGACGGCCGATGCACTCGCCGAGTCGGCGGGCGCGCTTCCCGAAGCGCTGCGCACGCCCCTCTCGGCGCTGCCGGGCCCGGTCCGACGCCTGCTGGAGCAAGAGACGAGCGTAGCGGACCTCGCGCAGCAGATCCTGCTGCAGCCGACCTCGCCCCGCGTCAACTCGCTCAGTGACGCCTTCGATCGAGAGTTCCAGACGATCGCGGACGAAAAGGAGCAGTTTCGCATCTACCTTGTGTTCTATTCGGCGGCCCTCCTGGTGTTCCTGGGCTATGTGATGTGGCAGCTCGGCAAGAGCTACGTGAAGCTCAACCATGTCAACGAGGCGCTCAAGTCTGCCAACGAGACCCTGGAGCAGCGCGTGCAGGAACGGACCAAGGAGCTGTCCCAGGCCCTCACCCACGTGAAGGAATCGGAGCTGATGCTGATCCAGACGGAGAAGATGTCCTCGCTCGGTCGAATGGTCGCCGGCATCGCTCACGAGATCAACACGCCGCTCGCGTACGTGAAGGCGAGCCTCGCCTCCGTGAGGGAACGGCTGCCGCGGCTGGAGGGCATGGCGGCTCAGTGCCGGAAGTTGCTCGGGATGCTCGAGCGCGGCGATGTGCCCGACGAGGAGCTGTCGGCGCAGTTCGCGCAGCTGTCCAAGCTGGCCGCCGAGGTCCAGGCGGAGGCGGCGAACGGCGACCTCGTGCGTGTCACCGACGACGGGCTGCACGGGATCGAGCAGATCGCGGAGATCGTGCTCAACCTGAAGAACTTCAGCCGGGTCGATCGCAGCAGGCTGCAGCGCTTCAATCTGAACGAGGGGATCGAAAGCACGCTGGTGATCGCGCGTAACGTCGTCAAGCACAAGACTCTGCGCAAGCAGCTGCGCGAGATCCCGCTCGTCGAGTGCTCGCCGTCGCAGATCAACCAGGTGCTCTTGAACCTGATCACCAACGCCGCACAGGCCACCGATGACGTGACTGGAGAGATCTGCGTCTCCACCAGCATGGCACCGGACGGCCAGGTCCGCGTCGACGTATCCGACAACGGGCGCGGCATTCCCGACGACATCCTACCCAAGATCTTCGACCCCTTCTTCACCACCAAGGACATCGGCCAGGGCACGGGCCTGGGGCTGTCCATCGCGTACAAGATCGTGCTGGAGCACAGCGGGCGCATCGAGGTGAAGTCCAAGGTGTGGCAGGGGACGACCTTCTCCGTGTTTCTGCCGGTGAAGGCCGTCCAGCCGCAGGCGCTCGCAGCTTGAGCAGCATCTTCCAGCAGGCCATGAAGCCGCCCCAGAGCATCGGTGGATATGAGCTGCGCGCCGTGCTCGGGGAAGGGGGCATGGCAACGGTGTTCGAGGCCTGGGACCCCCTGCTGCATCGCCCGCTGGCGGTCAAGGTGGTGGACAAATCCCGGCTTGACGCCGAGAGCAGGGAGGAGATCCTGCGCCGCTTCAAGCGGGAAGCGCAGGCCGCCGCACGGCTCACGCACGCGAACGTGGTCCAAGTCTATTCGTATGGGGAGGAGGGCGACTACTGTTACATCGCCATGGAGTATGTACCGGGGAAGCCGCTCAGCGCCTATCATGGTGAAGGGGTCAAGCGGGGACTGCGCTGGGTCCGCAACATCATCGGACAGCTGCTCGATGCGCTCGCGTATTCGCACTCGCAAGGTGTCGTCCACCGCGATATCAAGCCCGGCAATCTCCTGGTGACCGCAGAAAGCGTCATCAAGGTCACCGACTTCGGGATCGCCCGGATCGAAGCCTCCAGCGTCACCCAACACG
>Ga0335081_10003402_pt1 | contig 25039 bp, 19 predicted proteins | sample Lox_Sample_35_FD_206713 | JGI IMG/M metagenome (GOLD analysis project Ga0335081, IMG submission 206713) | Soil microbial communities from Loxahatchee National Wildlife Refuge, Florida, United States - Lox_Sample_3.5 | ecosystem: Environmental > Terrestrial > Soil > Wetlands | place: USA...
ATTCGAGCACGGCGGTGGTGTCGCCGCCTAGATCCTCTTCGCCGATCAGCTTGATGCCGTACTGCTGTTTCAGTTTGGCGACCTCAGAGCCGAAGCCCAGAAGGAGAAACTGTTCCAGCAGTTCGCCGCTCTGCCCCAGCTCGTGGGTCTGGATCTGGTTGGTCTTGGGCAGGTACATTTGTACCTCGTTCTTCTTCACCAGAATGGTCCGGGCGTCGGGGCTCTTGAACTCGATCTTGACTTCGGGCGGCTTGCCCTTGTGAAAAAAGAACTGGCCTCGGTCTGTCGACTTGTCGTTGACCACAGCCGTGAAATCGGTGTACTCGAGGTCAGCGGAAAGGGTATTGAGGTGACTGCCGGCGTTGTCCATCTGCTTGACGATTTCCGCGAGGTCCGGCGGCAGATGGTGCTTCCGGGGTCGCGGCTCGGCTGCGACCGGAGACAAGATGCTTGTCAGCACTGCCGCAATCAGCCCGAGCCGTGCGACGCGGTACGAAGATCGACTTCTCAAGCGGTCACATCCCTTCGTGCGGTTGATTGGTGGCGGGCCAGACCAAGCTTACCATGCACATGGGTCCGGCCACTCGCGACCACCACCCCACCACTTCTGAAAGAGGGGCGCCACGCCCGCGCTCCCAGCCAACTCTCCTGATAACCTATCGATGCCCATGAGGCCGCGGCCAATGGGCGACGAGGTGGAGTCCGCCCGATGTTAGGTTACGGCGATCCTCCAGCATCCTTGGTCTCGGGGTTCGCCACCACGACCGTGTAACCGAGGACGACGTTGTTGTGGTCGAGGATTGGTGCCCACGACTTCATGGTGACCGGGCCCTTCAGTCGCCGGCGTAAGATCTCGCGGATGGCATCCTCGAGAGGAAGCCCAAAGGATTCCACCAGTCGTGCATCGATCTGATAGGTGCGCCCCTCTTTGGTACGGCCCATCTCCACAAAACCTTGCCGGTGGCGCAGGTCAGTCAGCTCGAGCCGCGGGCCGTCCTGGAAGAACGAGTGGGACGGCAGGAAAATGAAAAGGAGAATGAGCAGGCAAAGAATATCGTACTGCCAGCTACCCCTTGGGTAAGTCCAGAGCACAGAACGGACGCAAAAGCGCTTGAACTTCTTCCCGGCGCTTTCCGCCGCGGCTTCCTTGCTTGGCCCGGCGGTCTGCGGAACGGACTCGGCTTCGAAATCGGTACTCTGAGCCATGTCATTGCGGGATCGGGTGATCGTATGATTGTGTGATTGAAAACAGCGACTCAAACTCGCCCTCTTCTTCAATCACCCAATCACCCAATCGCTCAATCCCAACTTCAATCACCCAATCACCCAATCACCCAATCACTCAATCACAGAATGATCTCACTCAAGAATAATCCGTCCGTCCCGCATACGCACGATACGATCGGCCACCGCGGCCGCCTCCGGGTTGTGTGTAATCATGAGGATCGTCTGCCGGAAAGAGCGGTTCAGCGCCCGCAGCATGTTGAGGACGAGCTGGGAATTCTCGGTGTCGAGGTTTCCCGTAGGCTCGTCTGCGAGCAGTATCTTGGGCTCGCAGATCACAGCGCGCGCAATGGCCACGCGTTGCTGCTCGCCGCCGGACAAGGCATAAGGCTTCGCGGTCAGTTTCTCCCGGATGCCCAGTGCCTCCACCACCGCCTCAAAGCGGTGAGGGTTGAAACCATTGCCCTGAATGTGCTGGGCGAGGGCGATGTTATTCCGCGCCGAGAGCGTCGGGAGCAGGTTGAAGCGCTGGAACACGAAGCCGATCTTGTGCCGGCGGAACCGCGTACGGTCGGCGTCGGACATGCTGAGAAAATCGTTGCCGTCCACCAGGACCCTGCCGCTGGTCGGCCCCGTTAATCCTCCGAGGATATGAAGCAGGGTCGACTTGCCGCAACCGGAGGGGCCGACGATAGCGATGAACTCCCCTGCCTGTACCGTGAGATCGACCCCTCGCAAGGCATGGACGTCAACCTTGCCAACCCGGTAGATCTTTCTCAAGTTCTCGGTCTGGATGATAGGTTCCATAGCCGCGGCTGCCGCCTGTGGGTAGCCGGTCCTCAACCCCGAATGCGGGAACTCCACCACTCGTGCCTGCTTGTTATTCATACGCTAAAGCATCCACCGGGTCAAGTTGCGCCGCTCGCAGAGCCGGGTAGAACGCCCCGATTAAAGTCCCCAGCAGCGCCAGCACAGCCGCTCGAACAGCCCACTCCGCGGTCAGATCCACACTGAGCGTCGGAAAGGAAGCCAATAGCACTTTTCGCCCAATCAGCGTACCGAGGCAACCTGCGGCGATGCCGACCGCGCACAGCAGGCCGGCCTCCCGAAGGATCGCGCTAATAATATACCCTTTTGAGGCTCCCAGCGACTTCAAAATACCGATCTCCCGCGTTCTTTCGGTGATCGTCGTGTACATCGTCAGCAGAATTACCAGGAAGCCGATGGCCACCGCCACGCCAACCAGCGCCGCGATGAACGCGTTCAGCGCGGGAAGATTGTTGGAGGTCATCATCGTGTAGTATTCCCGCACCGAGAGAACCTGGTACGTGGGAAGCCAGTCTTTGATCGACTTCAAAACGTCATCGGTGTAGCCCGGGTCGGTGCACTTCACCCAGAAGACAGTCGCGCGATTCTCGGACGCCGCCAGATCCTGGGCGGTATGCAGAGGTACGAACATGCGCGCGCCTTTGCCGTGCTCCACAATGCCGACCAAACGGAAGTCGTGGTTCAGCAGGTTCACGGTCTGGCCCACTTTCAGATTGTTGGCCTTCGCGTTCCAGTCGTCCACGATCAGGTCGTAGGGACCGGTAAAGGGTCCGCCGCTGTGGTAGACAAAGCCCCCGGTGACCCGGTTCCAACTGGGCAGGTCGATACCCCAAACCAAGTTGATGCCACCGGTGGAGCTGGGCTGGATCAGGACCGGAGCCACGGCGAGAACGTGGTCGAATCCGGCAATGTTGTCGCCGATCTTGATGGGCATGGGGGCTGACCCAAGGCCAAGGAACATCGACGCTCCCGGCGGCTGGACCACCACATCGGCACCGATGCCTTGCACTCGCTTGGCGGTCTCATGTCGCATCCCGCTGGTCAAGCCGACCACGATCAATACCATCGTCACCTCAATGGCGATTGCCAGGATGGCGATGGCGGTCCGCACCGGCCGGTGGAGCACGTTGGCAAGGATCATTTTACTAATCACCGGATTTCGCTCCCGTCCGTTTCGCCGGCGCTGTTCCGAGAGATGACTTCGAAGGTTCCGTATCCAGGTCCACCAGCTCAGCGCCGGCGGGCTTCTGAAGCGTGAACTTGGCCGGGTCAATGGGCTGGTTCAGCGTCGGGATGTTTACGATCGTGATTGCCAATTGATAGTCCTCGATCGGACGCTTCACCAAAATGCGCGTCGGATAGCGGGTGCCTCCGAGGTTTTGATAGTCGGAGTATTGAACGTCCTCGACGTGGCGACCGCCGGGCTCGTAGAGTTGCAATCGGGCCATCTCCAGGTCCGAGCGGTCGAACCATACCTTGCGTTTCAATTCTACGGTTCCGTTAGGCTCGATGCCCAGCACTGTCACGATGTAATAGCGGCGCTCACTCTTGTTCGCCCCTTCCAATTCGGCCTCTTCCAGGTAGCAGTGATCATGAGCCGAAACCCCAGGCACCAGCATTGCGTCAAGGATGTGCCGGGGACGCATGTTCTCCAGCTTGTTCTCCGAGTCCCGGCGCAACGACGTCTTGCCGACAATGAACTTCTCCTTCGACGGAATGTACAACCGAAACTCATCGGCATCCGAGACCATGTCAAAGATGTTGGTCCCCACCACCGGAGCCTGGCCGATGATGCGGATCAGGTCCGGCTTCTGGATAAGGACATAGCCTTGCACGTCGTGGTACTCGTTGATGACCCCTGAATAGACAGAGCCGGTCGTGGTTTCGAGATCGACCTTCGCCTGCAGTGTGCGGACGTCATCAGCCTGCGAGTTGAGGTTGGCGATCAGCTCGTCCAGAGTTGCTTCGCGCGGTGGGGCGGGCACCGCAAAAGGCTGGATAACCGTGGTCTGTTTTATGGCGGTGCAACCCGCCGCGGTGAGCGCCAACAGCGCCAAGATAAACCAGCCCCGCAACCCGAGCGATGGAAGAATTCTTCTCAAAACGACATCCTCACTTTACCAGCATTACTAAGCACTGTCAATCCAATCATTTCCAAATCTAGTTAAAGCCTCCGCCCAGCCCCTGCCGTCTGATTGGATGCCTCCTTTCTCCCGTGAGTTCCGTTGGCCCAATCCTGGCGCTTGCCGAAGCAGCGGCACGGTGCCGGTCCAGCGTCACTGTCGGCCTAACCATCCAGCAGCGCAGCCTTTTCGCAGCGGGACGTCGCTACGACTTATGCCAGCCTTTCCCCCGTTTGTCTCCGCTAACCGCTCTCGCTTCACCAGCGTCGGACCTCACTGGGCTCAAGCGCCGCCTATCCTGAGTTTCGGGCGCTCTCGACCGCCTCCCTCAATGGAGCACGTTGCCCTCCATTATTTCGGGCTTCGGAAAGGCTGGGCTTCAGCCCCGCCGCAGCGATGCCCAAAGTGATTCATTGAACTGATAGAGCGCGGCAGGGTGGCAGGGCCCAAGCCCCGCCCTTCCGAAGCCGGACAATCGGGTTTCTCACCGTCCTGCTCCGGTCACTCGATGCTCTGAGCGGCAGAAAAAGGGGCAACCGTCAGGCTGCCGATGACTTCCGAAAGTTGAAGCCGCGTGCGCCGGCAATACTCACGAATTCCCTCGATGACCCGCAGCGCCGTGTCGGGGGCGTAGAAGTTCGCCGTGCCAATCTGGACAGCCCGGGCGCCGGCGATCAGGTATTCGAGCGCATCCTCGGCGTTCTCGATCCCGCCCATGCCGATGACGGGAATCTTCACCGCGCGGGCACACTGGTAGACCATGCGCAGTGCGACAGGCTTGATAGCCGGTCCGGAGAGCCCGGCGGTGACGTTCGAAACGCGAGGAATCCGGCTCTCGATGTCGATCGCCATGCCTACGAAGGTGTTCACCAGCGAGAGCGCGTCCGCCCCGGCCGCTTCCGCCACGCGGGCGAAGGCAGTGATGTCGGTTACGTTCGGCGAGAGTTTCACATACAGGGGAAAGCGTGCCGCCTGCTTCGACGCTGCCACGACTTCCTCGGTCAGCCTAAGATCGCTGCCGTAGACCATGCCGCCGCAGCGCGTGTTGGGGCAAGAGATGTTGAGCTCGTAGGCGTCGATGCCGTCGCCGTGGTTCAGGATCTCGATGGCCCGGACATAGTCGTCCGTGGCATAGCCAAAAACGTTGACGATGCAGCGCGTGCGCAACGTGCGCAGGAAGGGCAGTTTCTCCTCCAGGAACCTCCGTGCCCCCACATTCTGGAGGCCGATGGCGTTCAACATGCCGGAGTCGGTCTCGTAGATGCGAGGGGAGGGATTACCCGCCATCGGTTCTGCCGAGATCCCCTTCACTACGATCCCGCCCAGTTGATTGAGGTCAATTAAGTCGGCGAACTCACGCCCGTAGCCAAAGGTTCCGCTGGCGGTCAGCACCGGGTTGGCAAAATGTACTCCCGCTATCGTGGTTTCAAGGCAAGGGCTGAATTCGGCTAGTTGTTCTTTGTCCCTTGTCATTTGTCCTTTGTTTGCCATTTGCCCTTTGCCATTTGCCTTTTGATTCTCTTCAGGTCTTTAGTCAGGACTTATCTCCCCAAACCACCTTCTCTGCCCAAAACACCGGTCCTTCCGTGCACACGCGCTCATACGTCCCGTGACCTGTCCCATTCACGTGAATGCAGCAGCCCAGGCACACCCCCAGTCCGCACCCCATGCGGTTCTCCATGGAGACGAGGCAGGCGTGGCCGTATCTACGGGCCAGCTTGACCGAAGCCTCGAGCATGGCCCATGGGCCGCAGACCATCATCAAGAAGTTCTTGCCGCTGTTCCGGCTCAGGTACTCTTCGAGAGGCCGGGTTACGTAACCGCCATGCCCGTGGGAACCGTCTTCGGTCGCCAGTACGACCTCACTCACCGAGGCAGCAAATTCATCCACGCCTACTAAATCGTCTTGGGTTCGCCCTCCGAAAAACAGTCGCTGATGGAAGCCGCCAGCCGCCAGTTGTCGTGCCGGCAGGAGCAGAGCGGCGATGCCGATGCCGCCGGCGACGTGAAGGATCTCATCTGCCGCCTTGGCGCGGTCGAGGTACTCATCCTGGAAGAACCCGTGCCCCAGCGGCGCCAGCAGACCTACGTAGTCCCCCGGTTTCAGTTCCGCCATCAATCGCGTGCCGCGTCCCACCACCTTGTAAAGCAGTTGGACGATGGCAGGCTTCGTAGCGGCGGCCTTTAGGGCGGCATCTTGCTTCGTTGTCCTGGGGTTCATCGCGGCATCTTGCACCAACGTCGCAGCGTCAGTTGCCGCCCTGAGGGGCGGCGCTACCGCGGACGCGACATTGTAGATGCTCATAGGCCGGCGCAGCAGCACGTCCGAGCGGCCCAGCAGCCGCACCATCGCGAATTGCCCCGGGCGCGTCGCCTGGGCTTGGCGCGCGGAATCGAGACTCAAAACAAAGTGGCCGCCGGTGAGGGGCCGGTTTTCGACCACGGCCACGGTTTCGTCATACATCGCTTTCAATGGTACCAAAAACTGCGAGATTTCGAGAACCCGAAGACACCAAAAAGCCAGGTTTTCTTTCGTACTTCGACGTTCGACCTTTGACCTTCAACTGTCTTATGATGGTGAATCGTTTTCAACCTGGAGGTTTCATGGTCTGCCACGTGGTTTTTTATCGGTTGAAGCCAGGATCAACAGGGGCAGATGAAGCTCGGTTGGTCGACGAGGCCCAGCGGCGGTTGCCCTTGTTGCCGGGCGTAAGAAACCTGCGCGCCGGTAAGAACATGGCGCCGGCCGAAAACGGCTACTCGGTGGCCCTGGTGATGGACTTCGAGGATGGCGCGGCGCTTGAAGCCTACCGAGTCCACCCCGATCATCAGTTTTTCGTCCAGCAAATTGCCGGGCCACTGGTAAGCGAGATCTGGCGGTATGACTTCCGCTGGGAATAATCGAAGGGCCCGCCTGGGTTGTTCACGAGACTGTTCCACTTATCCTGTCTGCCGCTGGAGCAACACGAGTGTTTCGTCGTCCCGTTGGCGACCGCTTCCCCGAAACCCTTTGAGCGTCTCGGCCAGGGCGTGACCGAATGCGACGGGCGCCTCCCGCGAATCCACCGGCAGGCCGCGCACCAAAGCCAACAAGCCTTCCAGCCCTAACTCCTCACCGCTCCCGTTGCGCGATTCGGTGATCCCGTCCGTGTAGAGCAGGAGCAGATCCCCTGGACTGAACTCTACCGCGGTCTGGGCATAAGCCGTTCCGCTGATGAGGCCCAGGGGCAAACCGGCCACCGTCTTGGCATGAGAAGTGTGTTCCTCAAGCCACTCCCAAGCCCCACTCTCAGCGTGATGCCACAGGAGGGGCAGATGGCCGGCATTGGTGAAGAGTAGTTCGCCGGTCCCTAAGTAGAAGCCCAGCACCACGGCAGTGGCGAATTGCACGCCCTTCGCGTCCCGCTGAAACGCCTCATTCAGCTCCCGCATCAACGCCGATTGGTCCCAGTTATCCGTATGCTGCTGTAGAACCCGGCGTAGACGCGCGGCCACCGGGCTCGCGGAATCGCCATGCCCTGCCACGTCGGCGAGTGCAATTCGCGAAACCTGTCCCTTGCTGCACACCGAGACATAGTGGACATCGCCGCCGCCGAGGGCTTGCTCGAACGGAGTGCAAGAAATCCAACCCGCCAAACCCGGAAGCTCAATCGGATGAGCGGCCTTGCCATTCCCACCCCACAACTCGAAGCACGCAAGCCTCGCAACACCCTTCCAGGATTCACCCATTGCGCCAGTACTCCCATCCGTGACTCAAGTTAGAATGCCGCTCTGGCCCGCGAAACTTGGGCCTTGTGGTTGCGGTCTTGCCATTCTACCACGCTGATCGTCAGCTTTGATAAACCGGCGCGCCCATCGTCCCACCATCCACGAACGCCGATCGATCAAGCGGTTTGGACCTGTCGCCGTAGTTTGAGGCGTCCCTCCACGGGATCGCTACGCGTTGATCGCCGTGGAGGGAGCATTTCCGCGAGAGCTTGCTAAGCCGTTGCCGTGGCGGCCGAGCCTTTGAAGAATGCGAGCAAGTCGGCGTTGTTCTGGTCCGCGTTGGTCGTGGGCATACCATGCGGAAAGCCAGGATAGACCTTCAGCGTTGCCTTCTTCAGTATCTTCGCAGACATCAGACCCGCGGCGCCGATCGGCACGATCTGATCGTCGTCGCCGTGCATCACCAGCGCGAGGATGTCGATTTTCTCCAGGTTCTCGGTGAAGTCGGTCTCCGAGAACGCCTTAATGCACTCGTAATGGGCCTTGACGCCTCCCATCATGCCCTGCAACCACAGTGCTCACGGATGCCCTCCGAAATCTTCGCGCCCGGCCGGTTGTATCCGTAAAACGGCAGCGTCATCTCCTTGTAGAACTGCGGGCGGTTGGCCGCGAGCGCTGCCCGGAAGCCGTCGAAGACCGAGATGGGCAGGCCGCCCGGGTTCTTTTCCGTCTTCAACATGAGCGGCGGCACGGAGCTGATTAGAACTGCCTTGGCGACACGCTTGGCGCCGTAGCGGCCCAGATAGCGTGCGACCTCGCCGCCGCCGGTGGAATGTCTATCCAAGGCCTGGCGAACCAAGTATGGCATCCGGCAGCACAATTGCCGCGCGCCCCGTGCCTGGCTTCAGAAACTTGACGCACCGCTCGAATAAAAGGAGCCAAACGGTGGATTGGTGAAAAGGATGTCTACACGCCCCATTATGTTTCGCGCGGCAAGTTCGGGTCCCAAGTCGAGGCTGCTTCCAGCGAGTTTGCTTGAAACAGGCTGCCCGCCCCGTCGTTGTTCATCACCATATTCATCTTGGAAGCCTTCACCAGTTCCGGGTTGAAGTCCATCCCGATGATAGACTGTTCAGCAAACTTCCTGATTCTCGCCTTACCGCTTCTTCGGCCCGGTTGAGGTTATTCCCCTACTTTGCGAGCTCTGCCGCGCGGATCTTCTCGATTACATGATTCATGGCTGTAATGAGAAATCCGCCCGTGCCGCACGCGGGATCAAGAATCTGTTCGCGCCCCAAAAGTTGCTCAACCCTATGCCCACGACCCGGTAGCGTTGCTGTGGATCCAGAGTCACACGTTCTCTCAGCCTCAGCGCAGTGTCCGTCAACTCCTCACAGGAGGAAGGAGGAGAGCCGGGGGTATGGCTGCGGGTCAGGATTTTGAAATCGCTTGTCTTCAGTTTAAGGACCACCGTGCGTGCCGTGCGTGATTCCCTGCGCGAAGCAGACCAAAGCTTTTCGGCAAGGTGCCGGATCATGGGCTCGGTCTCTGCCAATAGAACGTCCTGCTCAAAAGTATCCTCGACGGAGATCGATTGCGTGGGGCGGTCCGGGACGAGGAATACAAAGAGGTGATGAAGCGATGGAAGGTTCGCCCGAGCGTGCGGGGCGGCTGGTGAACCTGCTCAGGGAAGAGGCTGAACAAGGGACCGTCAACAAAGTCGTAGAAATCTCTCCCCGTTCCGAGCGTGTTTATCAGTGACTTGGGGTTGCCAACCGTGCCGCAGAATCAATGAGATACCGTTGCTGAGCTAGCCTTGGCGCAAGGGGTCCCCGTTTCAAATCCGGGCGCCCCGACCAAGCCTCCGTCAACTTGCAGTTGTGTAGTTTCTCCACCGCGAAAAACATGGGTTCAGGTGGGGTCAACTCCTTGGCCCACGCCTCCAACGCGTCGGTCGTTCTTAAGCCGACAATGAAGAGCGGGCGGCCACGCCCTGAGCCTTTCGCTGCGCTGACAGGTGAACTTCGCGAATGAACCCGCGCTCCCAAGCAGGGCTACGGCCTCTATTCCGCCGCCGATTTGCGTTGTTCAACCTGCAACTGGTGGGCCTTCGCCCACGCATCATGACGAATGCCCGTTACCTGCCAGGACACCTCCCCACCAGGCACCCCACCGGCGATCCGAAAGCGGTTGTTTTGAACCTTCTCCTTGACATAGAGATTCGGTCCGGGAGCGCCGACCGCCGTAAGCTGGTAGCGGAAATCCTCGTTCAGCGCCTCAAACCACTCCGGCATCAGCACCACGGCCTCACCGGCCGCATCGAGGATGACATTCCCAGTGTACAAATCCATCATCTCCGACGACTCAATCGAGGCGTGGTAGAGGTCTTTGTGCTCCGGGTCCACCGGATCGTCGATCTTGAAGTCTTTCGTGCCGGCAGTAATGGAACCGCTCACGTTCAGGTTGCCGTTCACATCTAACGCGTACTTACTATTTGGCGTGATGGTATTAATGCCCACCGTGCCTCCCGGCATCAGGAACAGCCGGCCGTCAGATACGCCGGTCTCAGCAAAATTCAGACCGAGGTGGCCGACGGGGTTCAAATTGACGTGCCACACTGTCTTTTGGGAGGCATTCTTATAGCTGATCATCTCCAGACCGCTTCCAGACCCGACGATCGAGAGCGGTCTGTCCGGCAAGGAGGTACCGATGCCAACCTGCGTGGTGAGGGGATTCCCGCTCACGTCGCTCGTAGCACCCAACACGATGGTATTGCTTTGCGAAACCTGAGCGTTATATCCAATGGCGGTGGCGTTGGTGAGCTTGTCCACCTTGGCAGCGGCATAGGCACCAATGAACGTGCTGTTGGAACCAGTGGCCGGGAGGCTGAATTGACCATTGTATCCAGCCTGGTTCCCGATCGCCGTGTTGTTGAAGCCGGTCGTGTTCGAATAAAGCGCGTCATTGCCATCAGCCGTGTTTCCGTTCCCGGTGGTGTTCGACAGAAGCGCGAGATAGCCGCTCGCCGTGTTGTTGCTGCCCGCTGTATCGGAGGAAAGTGAATAAGCGCCGGTGGCGGTGTTGGCGGTTCCGGTGGTGCTGAAGTTTCCGGCCGAGAGACCAACAAACATATTCGTGCTGGCACCGTTGCCCGGTTTTGAACTAAAACAGCAGCTCTGGATGAAAGGATTCCCTCCCAGATTAATCACGCCCGACGTGGCGCTGGTGGTGGAAGGGAGGTCGAGGTTGCCGTTGCTTAGGGACAGGTCGCCGGTGCTGATCGTCTGCTTACCGGCAAAGGTGTTGGGTGTGGCAAGCTGGGGCACCTTGGTGGTATCCAGGCTGAGGCTCGTGGCACCGCCGAGGGGAACCTGGCCGCCGCCTGTCAGGTCGATGCCAGGCATGATACTCAGGGAAGAATTAGCGAGCATGGCGTTGGTGACGCCGCTTTTGGGGATGGGAAACGTCTGCCCGGTCGCGAAAATCACTGGCGCGTCGAACCTCGCCGTCCCGTTTACTTCCAGTAAAGCAGCAGGGGTGGCCGTCCCGATTCCAACGCTGCCGGCGAGGTAGTTGATGTCGTGTGCTCCCGCGGTGTAAATCCCGTAGCCGTTGGTAACGCCGGTGGCTTTCTGGCCGCTGATGTAGATTCCATAGCCGTTGGTAATCGGCGATCCCGCCGCCGCCTGGGGCGGGTAGAGGTAGGTGCCGTAGGCATTGGTGATGGTGCCCTTGCCCCGATTCTCCACCACCCCCACCATCCCTGCCATCCCGGTCACCTTGCCGGAGCCAAAGTTCTCCGTCACCCCCTCCACGCCCCGCACCCCGAGGGCCGTCGCGGAATTGAAGGCGCCGTATTTCGCGGCTATCGATTCCACGCCAAAGACGGCATCAGTGGGATCATTCGCCGTTGGCGTCCAGTTGCTCGCCACGTTGAGCGCCGACTGGTAGGCTGAAATGCTGCCGAAGGTCCCTACCACGTTCAAAGGCGAACTGGGAGCGTTGGTGCCGATGCCCACCTTGCCGGCGACGTCAACGAAATTCTTGTCCTCGGTGAGAGCGCAAGGTCCCGAGTAGAGCGCCACCTGAGGCGTCGCCGCCTTTCCATCGTCAGTCAAGCCGAGGCAGGGAGCCGCGGGTTGCTCGGGGGTGGCTCCCGTTGTGCTTGGATTGGTGGCCTGCTCTAGGGGCGAAGAATTTGATGACTGGTAACTGGCTCCGGCCGGGACCACCAGCGCCGGCGAGCCAGCCAAGGCATAGGCCGAGGCCGGCTTGCCGCCCAAGGTATCCGAGTCGGCGGCTTTCAGGGCGTAGGGCACAGCTACCAGCAGAACGCGGGGCTGCTCCACCGCTCCCGATAGTTGCGGCTGAACGCCCAACCACAATGCCTCGCCGGACGTGAAGAGATCCAGCGGGAGACCCTCGGGTACGGTGGCGCCGAGCAGCACGGTGTAGCGGCCCTGTTCGTCGAGTAGGACCTTCTCCACCTCCGACCACAGCGGGCTGCCGCCCTCTTGCAGTTCATACAGCGAGAACGTCACCGTGATCGGCGTCGCCGAGCCGTTCTTTCCATCCTCGCCTTCCTCGGTCTGTTTGATCTGGGTAGTCTGTGGATTGATCTCCCCGCTGAATTTGATCAGGCGTGGGACCACACTCGCGCTCGTCCCGCTGATGGCGGAAGTTCCCGAGCCCGACTGGCCCGGTAAGTTGACCGTGCCCAATAAAAACACCACCGCAACCCACACCGAAAGTCGCTGTCTCGTCATGATAGTTCCTCCCGATTGGTGACCGGACCTTGGGGTCCCTGGATGAGTGATCCTAAGGCTAAGCGGGTTTGCAGGTCAAGAACAATCGAAGTGGGGAGCAGGGAACAGGCTGTAGGGAATAGGGGTCGGTCGGTTGAGCCGCCTTTCCCTACCCCCTACTCCCTGTCGCTTCAGAACGTCAGATGCAGGCCGAGTTGGAGAAAGCGCGAGCTGCCGATGGTGTGTTGGATCTGCCCGAGACTGCCTTGGGGCGGATACACAGCAGGCGACTCATAGCCTGGGAAGAACACCACGTCGTTATTGGGCGTGTCAAAATTGGGTTGATTGAAGATGTTGAACGCATCGGCCTCGAAGCGCAGGCGGAAGCGCTCCTTGATGGGGAACTCCTTGGCCAAGCTCATATCGAAGCGCACCTGGAAGGGGCCGCGGAACAGGTTGCGGCCCGAATTCCCGTAAAGGGACTCAAAGAGATCGCACCCTGATGAATCGCAGGGAGGCACTCCATTGGTGCCGGGAGCAACGAACTGCGGTGCAAAATCGTTGGCATTGAGCACCGGCTTGCCGGCATTGACGCCGGTAGTGCCCTGCAGTTGCGCCTGCTTCGATGTTATGCCCGGCGCGAGCGGCACGATGGGATTTCCAATCTCGTCATCTGTACCGAAGTACAGGCTGCCCACCGAGCCCGAGTAGTCGTAGACACTATAGGGCTGACCGCTCTGGGCTACGGCCTGCCCGCCAATGATCCAGCCGCTGGCAACCTCGGTCAGGGCCTTGCTTTGGGCAAAGCTCGGAATCGTATAGCTGTAATTCACGAGAAAAACGTGCGTTTGATCGAAGTCCGCCGACGCATAGTTGGCGTTGGGAGTCACCGGATTGTTCCCGGTGACGAACAAGCCCAGCCCGCTTTGCTCGTCGAGGGCGTGCGACCAGGTGTAACCGGCGGTGAATTGCAGGCCATTGGACAGACGTTTGCGCACCTGGACCTGAAGGGCATCGTAGTTGGAGATGCCCTCAGCCTTGTAAAGTACCGAATTCATGTCGTAGCCGATGTACGGCACGCGCACCGGCGCGTTGCCGGAATACTCGTTGGTAAAGATGGGCTCGAGTGTGCAGCAGTCCGGGTATTGGCAGGGGAACTCTTTCCCAGCCGCGTTGTAGTTGGACTCGTAGCAAGCTGCGCCGCCGTAGGAATAAATCTGGCCGTTGACAGGATTCTGCTGCGTCGCGATGAGCGGCTGGTTGAAGGGAACGGGCAGCACTTGATGCGCGCCATGGTTGCCAACATAGCCGACGTCGAACAGCCAACTATTGGAGAGCTGGTATTGAAAGTCGAGGGTCCAGTTCTCGGTGTAAGGCAGTTTGTTGTTGATGTCGTAACCGCCGAACAGGAAGGGACCAAACAGGTTGCCCGCCGGCCAGTGGCCGGATGCCGTTTGCGACAGATTGGGCAACAGGACAAGAAAACCGGCGGCGTTGCCGGGGGGCGGCGGCGGAGCAACCGTGCCGAAGGGCGCCGAAAGGGTCGCGCTTGTCGTAGCGGCAATGGGCTCGACGAACGGGGGCGCCAGGGTTACGCCGAACGGACCGTTGAAACCGGCGCCAGCACTGGGCGAGAAATAGCTGAATAATTCGCCGCGATCATAGTACACGCCGTAGCCCGCGCGCACGGTCAGTTTCGGAATTGGGTTCCAAGCCACGGCGATCCGCGGCGCGAAGCCCCACTGGCGCTGTTTCATGAGGGAATTACTGCCGTTCCCCGCGATTTCCAGACCGGAGCTGGTGATGGTATCCGAGGTCGCGTCGTAAGCATACTGGGAGGGGTCGAACCCAGTCAGCTTGCCATATTTTTCTGAGAGCGGCCCGTCGAAATCCCAGCGTAGGCCCGCAGTGAGGGTCAGGTTGCTGCGGAGCTTGAAGTTGTCATTGACGTACGCACCCACCGTGTTCGACCGGTAATAGCGGTTCGCCGAGCCCGAGAACGCGTCGCCGCTCCGCACCTGCCCTTCCACAAAAGTGAGAAAGGTTTTGAAGTTCACGGTATCCGTACTGGTGTTGTTGTTGATGATGTTGAGTTGGGTGTGGTCCAGTTGCGCACCGACGGCGATGGCGTGCCTTCCTTTCACCAGGTTCAGCGACGATTCGTATTCCCATTGATTCTGGTACATACCGGCATTGCCGAAACTGGTGCTGGGTCCGAATTCCAGGCCGTAGCCAATGGCCGGCTCGTCATTGGAGATGTCGAACTGCGGGAACGTTGCCGAACCGAGCAAGCTGATGCCCAGCCCGCTGGGAGTGAAGTCCGAGCCCGTTTGTGCGTAAGCACGGAGGCGTGTAAAGCCGGCGTGCGCCTCCCAAGTGAGATTCGGGGATAGGACGCGGGTGTTGGTGATGGAAAACACCTGGCTGCCCGCAGCAAGCTCCTGAGAGAAGCCAAGCAGGGAGCCGACGGCACCAAACGGGTTGGTGGTGGGATTGTTCTGAATGTAATACTTCCCCGATAGATGATCCCGATCGCTCAGTTGATAGTCCACATTGCCGATCCCCTGGTCGAGGTTTGCCGTCGAGTTACGTCCCTGAACAACGGCATCATAGCCGAGCGTCCGCGCGGTTGCTGCATCGGTGATCTGCGCACTAGGAATCAGATACTGTCCGTTGGGAAGCTTGGCCTGCAAAACGTTCAGTGCTGCCCCATTGATCTGGCCGGCCGTTATCGTTTTGCCGTAGGTGGACTGGATGGTGTTGATGATGCCCGCCGCGCTCCGATCGTCGGTCAGAGCCAACGGCACCGTTACGTCCTTGATGGATTCCGACGCATCGGAGACGCGAGCCCCCTGGTAAGAAAGGAAGTAAAACAACTTGTCCTTCTTGATGGGTCCGCCGAACGTGCCGCCGTACTGGTTGCGATTTAGGAAGGGAACTTTGGTGGTGATCGCCGGCGACGCATTGTAGAAGAACGGCGCGGCATTCATGGAGCTGTTCTGCCATTGCTCCCAGGCGGACCCGTGAACCTGATTCGTACCTGACTTGGTCAAAACGCCGATATGCGCGCCGCTGTTGTTTCCCTGGGTTGCGTCAAACATGGCGGCATTCACGGCGATCTCCTGGATCGCGTCGGTGGGAGGGGTGGGCAGGGCTTGGCCAATAGCGCCGTAGACGGAAGTGCTGGTCTGGATCACGCCGCCGGCGCCGAAATTCTCGCCCGTGTTCAACACAAAGCGGTTCTCGCCCACCTGGCTCGTGGAGTTTCCGTTGAACAGGTTGTTGGTGCTGACCCCGTCCATCGAGAAGCTATTGCTGGTGTCCCGGTTGCCGTTGGCGAACACGGCCTGATTGCCGAGGCCGGCGTTGGCGCCGGCGCCGGCGAGAAAATCCGCGTGCACGCCCGGAGTCAGGATCGCCAGTTGGGTGAAACTGCCGGTGCCGAGAGGCGTGTCCTGAATGGTGAGTTGGTCCACCACGTAGCCGTTGGTTGCGTCGGTTTGATTCATCAGCGGCGTTGCGGTCACGTCGACCGTGGTGGTGACGGCTCCCGTCTGGAGCGATTCGTCAACGGTGGCCGTCCGGTTTGCCTGAACGAGCACGCCGGAGTGAATCGCGGTCTTGAAGTCCTGCTTGCTGAAAGTGACGGTGTAGGTGTCGGGTGGAACGTCGACGAACTGGTAGACGCCGGTACCGTTGGTCTGAGTGGCGCGCTCCAGTCCGGTGGCGGGACTGTGAATTTTCACTTGCGTCCCTGGCACGACAGCCCCGCTGGGGTCAGTAACCGTCCCCGTAATGCTGCCCTGCGGTTGCTGGCCCCTCATCAGCGAGGGCGCGAAAGCGAAAGCCAACAACAGAATCGTCCCTCCAAGCTTTTTCACATAGCGCATTGGAACCCTCCTTGCTGAAGAATTTCAGTGTAGAAACACTTGGGTCCAGACCCGTGACCACGCCGAGGTGAATAACAGCTTAGTCGAAGCTTTGTTACACTAACGTAAAACTTCTATTAAGAGGTTGTGACGAGGGCGTCCCCTCAGGATGAAACACCACGCCCCCATGACAGCAGCCCTTGAAAATCCGCCGAGCGCCAACCCGACCAAGCGACCCTGTCTGACTTCGATAATCCCAACGAAGAGCAACGTCCTGAGAACCCAACGCCGAGCAATGTACAGCGACCCGCGTCCAACTGTCAAGATGGCAATTTGATGAACTAATCCGACGCCTGCAGCTCGGAACAGCTCTCCCTCTTGCAATTCCTTAGAACTCCAATCCCAAGGAAAAACGCGGTGGCTGAAGCAGCCGCGTTGCCCCGTCACCGTTGACGGTGTGAGCAGTTCCGTCCAGTTCAGCGCCAATTACACTTGGCGGCATGGACTGGATCATTGAACCTAGCCGCTCCGCCGGACCTCCACCCGCCGGGCCGAGTATTCTAGCGATTGCGCTGACTTGTCAAGGCCACACCACAGGTTGTAGTGTTGACTTTGGTCGGCATTGTCAGCGCAAGCGGGAAGCGAGGTGCGAAATGAAGTCCTACACCGAATATCTCTGGTTCAATACCAAGAAGAAGCGCGAGTTCATCAACATCACGCCGGAACTGGAAAAGGCTCTTGCCAAAGCCGGGATCAAGGAGGGAATTGTGCTCGCGTCGGCCATGCACATCACCGCCGGAGTTTACGTCAACGACGCCGAAGACGGGCTGATCGCCGACATTGAGGAGTGGCTGGAGGAACTGGCTCCCACTCGCGACGACTACCGTCACCACCGCACCGGCGAGACCAACGGTGACGCTCACCTGAAGAACCTGCTGATCGGACACGAAGTGCTGGTGCCGGTCACCAACGGCAGACTCGACCTGGGCCCCTGGCAGCAGGTCTACTACGCTGAGTTCGACGGCCAGCGACGCAAGCGCGTCATCCTCAAGGTTCTGGGGGAATAGCAAAGAATTGCCGATTGCCGATTGAAAGAGTCTGTCCGTTGTCAGTTGCAGACACGGACGACGGACCAGGGACAACGGACCACGGACGGCTTTTCCAATCGTCAATCGGCAATCAGCAATCGGCAATTCTTCTGAGGCGGCGGTCCGATTTCATTCGTCAAAGTGATGCAGGTCCATCGCCGTGGCCGCCTTGTCGGAGAAATCCACGATGCCGGCCGCCGCGATTCCGGTGGCGATAACGATTGCATCGCTGATCTCATGCTTGGTAATGCCGATCTCCAGGGCTTTCTTGATGTGGCCCTGCAAGCAGCCTTCGCACTTGGCGATCAGCGAACAGCCTATGGCGATCAACTCTTTCGTCTTCAAGTCGAGAGCGGTCTCGCTGAAATAACTTTCCTTATAGAACTGTTTATAGATATTGCGAAAGCGCGGCTCCATCATACTCATCGAACTCGGACTCTTCTTGTTGGCGTCCTTGTTTTCCATATCGAATCGTCACCTCCGTAAAAAAAGTCGAAGAGTCGAGGGTCGAAGGTCGAAAAGTAAAGACGAAGACGCCTTAACCTTGGACCGACTGCTTGTTGTTCAACCTTTGACCTTCAACCTTCGACTCTTCGGCTGCTTGCTTCTCAGGAACAAATCAACCACCCGCCGGATTTCCTCTGCGACCTCCGCCACAGGTTGGTCGGCTTTCACGACCTTCACGCGGCGCGGATCACGGCGGGCGATCGCCAGGTAACCGGCGCGTACCCGCTGGTGAAATCTCAGGCTCTGTGCCTCAAAGCGCCCATGCTTCGAGCGGCGGCGGGTTTCGCGCCCGCGGGCCCGCTCCAGCGCCAGCCGCGCCGGCAGGTCCAGGACCACGGTCAGGTCCGGCTGCGTGCGGCCGGAGATGATCCGATCCAGGGCGCGGACCGGCGGCGCACCCAGTTGCCGGCCGTAGCCCTGGTAAGCCATGGAAGCGTCGTTGAAGCGGTCGCTCAGCACCACTTGTCCCCGCGCCAGCGCCGGCCGCACCACTTCCTCGAGATGCTGGGCGCGGGCCGCGTACATCAGCGTGAGTTCGGCGAGCGGAGCGAGATGATCGTGCTTGTCGAGCTTATCAGGCTCATCTGGGCGCCCGCTGCGGTCAGCCAGCAGAATCCGCCGGATCTCTTCCCCCACCAGCGTGCCCCCGGGTTCGCGCGTCTCCCGCACGGCCAGGCCGCGCTGGCGGAGATACTGCACCAGCAAGGCGTGCTGCGTGGTCTTGCCGCTACCGTCCATGCCTTCGAGCGTGATAAAGAGGCCACGTTTCATCGTTGGTCCCCGGTTCTTCGAAGATGCAAAGCAATTGCTGGGGACCCTCCAACACAGAGACACAGAGGCACAGAGAAAAATGGGAAACGTCGAGCGACAAACGACGTCTTCGTGTAATCCACTTTCTCTTCTCTGTGTTTCCGTGTCTCTGTGTTTAGTCTTCGCAAACCTTCTTTGTCCCTCTTCAGTCGTCCGCTGGTTCGTGGCGCGCCGCCCGCCGTCAGTTGCACTTGGGCGGCTCTTGATTGTAACTTACCTTGTTCGCCCGTGTATTCTGAATTGGATTCAGAAGCGCGAGTTTTGTCTGAACTGATCGGACGGTGATCTTGAGTCAGCGCAAGGGTTGGGTCCCACCGAGGGGCTTCACGCGTCGCGAATTCCTGAGTCTGGGTGGGACGGCGTCTGCCTGCCTGGTCGCCTCGCCTCTGCGGGGTCTGTGGCCTCCCTGGGCTAGCGGAGGGCAACCTCCCGCGGTGGGAGATCAAGCCAATTTGGCCAATCTGGCAGAGTATCGGCTCACGCCCCATTATCGTGCCCAGCCACCCCTGGAAGACATCCTTCAGCATACCGTACCCGGATCGGACGCCTTCCCGACGGAGAAGTATGCCGCGGAACTGAAAGCTGTACTCGACCGATGGGGTGCTGCTCTGCGCCAGTCTCCTCCTGAACTCCGGCCCGTCATCGACTGCCTCTCACCACAAGTCGCCGCTTCCGGAATCACGCCCTCTGAACTTCGAACCGTCCGGTCAGATGCGGGCTTCCAGGTTCAGCGTTGCGTCTTTCCTGCCAGCCTGGGTCTTGGCCGCGACTCGCTGGTCTCACAGATCGGCTCGCAAATCGGAGCGCTCATCGGTGCTTCTGGTGCTGGCGCGTCTGGCCGGCTTTTGACGACTGAATTCTGGATCCCGTCCCTGGAGGTTGTTTCCCCGACGCCGCTCGTGGTGCGGACTCGGGTGAGATACGACTGGGTGGCGACGGTGCCGGACGGAGGTCGTCAGAGCCGCGAGGAGCGGCTGGGCGAGTGGGAAATCGAGTGGGAGCAGACCTCCGGCAGCGGGTGGCGGATTCGCCAGTGGCAAGGCCTCGAAGAAGTGCGGACACGCGTCGCTGGGCCGGTGTTCGTGGAGATCACCGAGCAGGCCTTTAGCGGTAACGCGTCTTACCGGGATCAACTTCGGCGCGGCATCACCTACTGGCGGACCATCCTGGACGCCGCGTCGGGAATCGACGTCTACGGCAACGTCGGCATCGCTTGCGGGGATATCGACAACGACGGGTTCGACGACCTCTACGTCTGCCAGCCCTCCGGGCTCCCCAACCGCCTCTACCGCAATCGCGGGGACGGAACATTCGAGGATGTCACTGACGCAGCCGGCGTGGGCGTGCTCGACGGCACGCCTTGCGCGCTCTTTTGCGACATCAATAACGACGGCCACCAGGATCTGCTGGTGGTGCGCGACACCGGCCCGGTGCTGTTCCTCAACCAGGGAAACGGGACCTTCAAGCTCAAAGCGGACGCGTTCCGCTTCGCCGACGAGCCCAAAGGGACGTTTACCGGCGCCGCCTTTGGCGACTACGATCGCGACGGTTGGCTCGACGTCTACTTCTGCCTCTACAGCTACTACCAGGGGCTCAATCAGTATCGGTACCCGACGCCTTATTTCGACGCGCAGAATGGTCCACCGAACTTCCTGTTCCGCAACAACCGCGACGGGACCTTTACCGACGTAACGGCCGCAACCGGCATGAACCAGAACAACAACCGCTACAGCTTCGATTGCCACTGGGCGGATTACGATAACGACGGCTGGCCCGACCTCTACGTGGTGAACGACTTCGGCCGCAAGAACCTCTACCACAACCACGGCGACGGCACTTTCACCGACGTGGTGGAGGATGCCGGAGTGGTGGACATCGGGCCCGGAATGAGCGGCTGCTGGTTCGACTACGACAACGACGGGCGGCTAGACCTCTACGTCTCCGATATGTGGGAGGCATCCGGACAACGTGTCAGCATGCAGGAGGCTTTCTCCCAGCGCCTCCCGCCGGATGTCTATGCCCTCTATCGCCACCACGCCAAGGGAAACTCGCTGTTCCGCAACCTCGGCAACATGCATTTTGAGGATCGCAGCGCCCTAGCCGGCGTGGAGCGTAGCGGCTGGTCGTGGTCGAACCACGCCTGGGATTTCGATCACGACGGCTTCCTCGATCTCTACATCGCCAACGGCATGATCTCGGGGCCCAATCGCCGTGACCTGGAGAGCTTTTTCTGGCGGCAGGTGGTGTCACAGTCGCCCGTCTCCCAGCAGCCGGCGCCCCGCTACGAACAAGGATGGAACGCCATCAACGAGCTGATCCGCTCCGATGGCACGTGGGCGGGCTACCAGAGAAACGTCCTCTATCTGAACAATCGCGACGGCACGTTTACGTCGTGTGCCGGGGCGATAGGTCTTGATTTCCCCGACGATAGCCGCGCCTTCGGCTTGGCCGATTACGATCATGATGGGCGCTTGGAAGTGTTTCTGAAGAACCGCACCGGACCGCAACTGCGGCTGCTGCGCTGCGACCTGAAGGAAATCGGGAACTCCATCGCGTTCCGGCTGCGGGGCACCAAGAGCAATCGAGACGCGATCGGGGCCGTCGTTTCCATCGAGACGGAACCGGGTCGTCAGATGCGCCAGATCAGATTGTTGGAGGCGGGGACGGGCTTCTGCTCGCAGCACTCGAAGGAGGTCTTCTTTGGGCTGGGAGCATCCAACGGTCCGGTTCGCGCCGAGATCCGCTGGCCTAGCGGCCTGGTACAACATTTCGAAGGCCTGCCGGTGAATTACAGGATCGAGATCGAGGAGGGATCCGAAGCGGTCAAGTCCGAGCCATTTGCGCATGAAAGCGAAATTGCAATCGGGTGTCATTCTGAGCGCAGCGAAGAATCTCTCTCCAGTTCCACCGACCCGCAAAACCGAAGAGGGATTCTTCGCTGCGCTCAGAATGACATGCTTGGAAGGGCGACGTCCAATGATGATCCGCAGGGCGACGAGGCCTCTGCATTGCCAACGGTCTGTGAGACCTGGCTGCTCGATCCCGCCGTGGCGCCGGATTTCGAACTGCCTGACGTCACGGGTGCGAAGCACACCCTGGCCGAATTACGAGGCCGGCGGATCCTGCAGAACTTCTGGGCTCTCGGGAGTCCGGCGAGCCTGAAGGACCTGCCGGTGCTCGAACGCCTTAACGGCACCGGAACCGGCAACGGAAACGGTGAGGGAGTCAAGGTCGTCGCGATCAATGTCGACGCGCCGGCGGAGGCGGAGCGAGTGCGGGGCTTCGTCCGCCGGGAGCAACTCGGGCTGACTACTCTGCTGGCCTCGGAAGACGTGGCAGGCATCTACAACGTGCTGTATCGCTACCTGTTCGACCGGCGGCGCGACCTGGGCATTCCCACGTCGTTCCTGATCGATGAAGAGGGACGAATCGTCAAGGTCTACCAAGGCCCACTGGGCCCGCTCGATCCCGAGCACGTCCGGGCCGACTTGCGGATGATGCCCAAATCGCCGGAGGAGCGAGTGAGTCTGGCGCTTCCGTTTCCCGGCGTGTACTTCGGCGAAGGGTATCATCGCAAGAACTTCACCTTCGGAGTGGCCTTCTATCAGCACGGGTATCTCGATCAAGCTGCCGCGTCGTTTCGCGAAGCGATCCGCGTGAACCCTGCCTTTGCCGATGCTTACTACAACCTCGGCACGATCTACATGAACAAGCAAATGCCCGCCGAGGCGCGCGAAGTGCTGCTGCGGGCGGTGGAGATCAAGCCGGACTACGCCGACGCGCTCAACAACCTGGGACTGCTGGCAGCGGAGCAGAAACATGCGGACGAGGCCGAGGCTTATTTCCAGAAGGTGGTGCAGGCGAGCCCCCAGTACGCGATCGCCTGGCAGAACCTCGGCAATCTGTATCGCGAGCAGCATCGCTGGAAGGAGAGCCAACAGGCGCTGGAGCGCGCGCTGAAGATCGACCCCGACGACGCGGCGGCGAATTACAGCCTCGGCCTGCTGTTTGCGATCCAGGGCGACTCCGACCGCGCCGGCGAGTATCTGGAGCGAGCGGTCAAACTCCGTCCCAACTATCCCGAGGCTCTGAACAATCTGGCCATCCTCTACATCCGTACCGGCCGACGCGAGCAAGGTGCGGCAACGCTTGAGGAATGCATCCGCGTGGCCCCTGACTACGACCAGTCTTACTTGAATCTGGCCCGGCTCAATGTGGCCTTGGATAAGCGGCAGGAAGCTAGGCAAGTGTTGCTGGCGCTCCTCCAGCGTCACCCCAATCAAGCGGCGGCTAAGGCTGCGCTGGCCCAACTTGATTCGAGGCCTTGATCCCTAGTTATAATTACCGCTTGACGGCGGGGGAAAAAAGGATGGGCCTTTGAGTCATCGGGTCATTGAGTCAATTGGAGGCTTAAGGACGAACAATGTATCGCTTCTTCCGGATCGCACAATCACCCGATGACTCAATCACTCAATTCTCGAAATGGCTTTGTTTCTTTGGCCAAGTTTAAATCAACAACTTGGTGGCTTTGTTTTGGCTTTGTTCCTTTAAGGCAAATCCATTCTAAAGGACTTGGTGGCTTTGTTTTGGCTTTGAAATGGGTTTGTTTTTCGGGTCATATCATTGATTCTAAATAACCTGATGGCTTTGTTTGACCTTTCGGGAGTGTTTTTCTGGCTTTCACGGCCTTCGCAGCCCCAATCATACCCTTGCCCCCAACCCCGCTGCATCCCTCTCGCGGAGCATTTTCAGCCTTGAGCCGTTTCATAGTTTTAACCGACAAGATATAACTCATGCTCAATACTCAGCCTTGCGTCAGCCTGCGGGAGTCGCGAATTTTCCTCCGCATCACACGTGCCCGCCGGCGGAGCCGCTGGCCCTTGGTAAAACCTTGAGTGGGACAACATACTAGCCTTCTCGATCCCCAATTGCACCCAACCGGCTCGATGCCGAGACCTTTGCTGGAACGAGGCAGCCAAAGCTAGCCTAACACATCGAGTGCCCGTTGTCAAGAAGAATATTTTTAGTTATAGTACTTCCCAAGCCCCACCTTCGATCAGAGTCGAAATTTGCGACAATTGAGGTTGGGTGGCACAGTGATCACGTCCACTTTGCCCGGTTCCTGCGACTCGTGGACCTTCACCAACCCGGCCCTCGCGGCCAGGGAGTCGAGGGCGCTCGTCGAAGGAAACCCCACGAAGCGAATGAGGCGCCGTCCAACCTTGGCCAACCAAGACCGAAAGACATAATCGGTGTAGATCAGGTATCCTCCGGCTCTTGAGACACGCACCATCTCGGAGAGAGTTCGCTCCCTATCGGGAATGTAATGGGTCACCATGCTGGTGGCCACGATATCAAACTTGTTTGGGAGAACAAGGCCGAACCGACCGGCGGTCGACGGTTTGGTGGCACGTGTTGCCGGGCCGCTGCCAGTAGGCATAGACTGAAGGAGTCCCATCTTAGTGGAGCAGCTTCGACCGAGGTTAGGGAATGACACAGCAACCGCGATTCCATTGGAGACGAATTTCGCGTTTCGAATTCCGGGTTTCGCCCTTCAATCGACATTCGGCCCCGCTCATCATCGTGCCCTTCTTGCTGGGCGCCGTTAGCTTACTTCCGGCACAGCAAGGCGAGCGGAGCGTCGAAGACGCCACGGGCAAGTACCATTTCCTGGGCCCCGACGACACGCTGGGCATCCTGGAAGAAGAGGGAAAGATCAAAGGCTACGTCGACGTGATACCCGAAGAGGAAGAGTCGGACGACGTTTTGAGCTACTCCATCACCCTGGGCGCGCGCCAGGGAAATCACATCGAGTTCAAGACTGCCAAGATCCACGAGAAGTATTATCGGTTCAGCGGGGCGGTGGAGCGCGGATCTGGAAAGCGCGAAGGCGATCCTGACTACGCGCGGCTGGTTGGGGATCTGGTGATTGTCACGGTTCACGCCGACGCCGGATCGGAATCCACGGAGAGCAAACACGTGGTCTTCAAGTCGATGGGCAAGAACGAAGACAATTTGAAATGAATGATGAACAGAAGACATCCTCTATTATCGTTTTCCCCACCAGGACCTATTTCGCGTGGTATTCCGAGAAAGACCGAAACGCACGCTCTTCGGTTCATCATTCATCCTTCATC
>Ga0335081_10003403_pt1 | contig 25035 bp, 24 predicted proteins | sample Lox_Sample_35_FD_206713 | JGI IMG/M metagenome (GOLD analysis project Ga0335081, IMG submission 206713) | Soil microbial communities from Loxahatchee National Wildlife Refuge, Florida, United States - Lox_Sample_3.5 | ecosystem: Environmental > Terrestrial > Soil > Wetlands | place: USA...
TTGACCTCGCAGGTCCAGTAAGCGCTCGCGATAGCGCGCCCACCAGTGTTGCCTTCCCGCCGAATAGACAGCGTCGGCATCCTGATTTCCCGTCATTTCGCGGCTCAATACCCCTCCTACATGTGCCCCTTCATGCCCAGCCTCACGACTGACCATGCATGACTCGGGGTCGGTGTGGCTTGCTAGGCCTTCACCGTAAGGCTCTTTCATCCTCTCCTCCATGCCGGTTGATCCCGGCGCACCTATTCGTAACGCAGTGCCACCATGGGATCGACGCGCGTGGCCCGTCGCGCCGGCAAGTAGCCGGCAACCAGCGCCACAGCAGACAGAACGCCGATCGACGCCACCATCGTCACCGTGTCTCGCGCTGCCAGGCCAAACAGCATTTTTTGCAGCACGCCCACCGTGGCCAGCGAAATGCCGATGCCCGCTACGATTCCGCCCGCAAGTACAAACCCAACATCACGCATCACGAGACCGAGAATGGAGCCGCGCGGTGCTCCCAGCGCCATGCGAATCCCAAACTCGATTTGCCGCTGTGTAACCAAATAACTCAGCGCGCCGTAAAGTCCAATCATCGCCAGCAGCAGAGCTAACGCGCCGAAGAATGTAGAGAGCGTTGCCAGCAAGCGCTCTTGCACCAGCGAATCGTCCACCTGCTGTGCCAGCGTCCTAAACTCCAGCGGAATCGCTTTGTTCACGGCGCCCGCTGCCTCCTGCACCGCTCCTATCAGCTCCGAAGGCAGAATGGCCGTGCGCAATTCGAACGTCTGCTCCTCGGCATGCTCCGTAACCTGCGTCACGGGGAAATAGGCGGTAACGGAGTTCTCTTCGCGCAGCGAATCGTATTTGGCGTCCTTTACCACGCCGACGATTTGGATCGGCTTGGCCGTCTTCCCTGGCTCCGCGTGAACCCGGAAAGACTTGCCAACCGGATTGGATCCCGCGAAAAACCGTTTCGCCACTGATTCGTTGACGACCGCCACCTGCGCAGATGTCCCGGTGTCCGTATCATTGAAATCCCGGCCGGCAAGCAACCGCATCCGTAGGGTCGCGAAGTAACCCGGCGAGATGAAATTGAAATTCACCAGCGCGTCGTCCCCGGAAGGTGGATTCGGCGTGGCCACCTCGATTTCGTTGTTCCACATGCGGCCATTGCTGACCTGCGTGAGGATCGAGCGGCTGACCGAAATCACGCCGGGGAGCGCGCCGAATCTGTGCTGCAAGTCGTTGAATGTAGCTGGCTGCTGCTCGACGGCAATCTTCGCAGTGTGCAGATTCGCGTTAACCAGTAGAACGTTGCTGCGATCGAAGCCGATGTCCATGGTCACCAGCTTGACGAGGCTGCGCAGAAAAAGCCCGCTCGCCACGAGCAGAACGAGCGAAAGCGCCACTTGCGAGGCCACAATCCATTTGCCCGCACGAAACTTTACGCGGCCGTCGGCTTCGCCGGATTGCCCCCCTTTCATCGCGGACGTCAGGGACACACGCGTCGCGCGCAACGCCGGCAGCATGCCAAAAATCAGACCTGTGGCAATGGCTAGCCCCGCCGTGAAACCTAGGATGCGCCAATCAAACGAAACGTCCAGAAAAATGGCCGGATCGTTTCCTGTCGAAATAAAGCGCATCAGCAACCCTTCGCCCCAGCGGGCGAACAGTACTCCGAGCAACGCTCCGGCAACCGACAGCAGCACGCATTCGGTTAGCAGTTGGCGGATCAGCCGCGGCCGGGAAGCGCCCAGTGCTTTTCGCACCGCGATTTCCTTCTGCCGAGCCGCGGCACGCGCCAGCATCAGGCTAGCGATATTCGCGCACGCGATCAGCAGCACCATCCCGACGACACCCATTAAAATGTTGAGAGGCTGACCGAATTGCCGGCGGAGATAGTTCGTCCCTGTCGCCGCGGGCGCCGTTACCAGCATCCGCTGGCGAAAGTTCTCCTGGCCTTTCGCGTCCCAGTTCGGCGGCACGACGGCCGAAAATACCTGCGGAGAAAGAACTTCCAGCCGTGCTTTCAATTGCGCCGGCTTGATTTCCGGTTTTACGCGGCCCATCACGGTTAGCCACCACCACGATCGTTGGTCCAGCCGCGAGTGCTCGCCGTCAAATTGCGCCGCTGTGCAGATAGGAATGGCTGCGTCGTACTTCGTGCCGATCTGCGTCCCATAGAAGCCCGGTTGGCTTACGCCGACGATCTGAAAGGCGTGGCCGTCCAACGAAACTACGCTGCCCACCGCGCTGGAAGCGCCACCAAAATGCTCTCGCCAGAACCCGTAACTAATCACCGCAACGCCGGCGCATCCCGGCTGGTCATCGGACGCGGCGAGTAAACGGCCGGCCGCCGGTTGCACTCCGAGCGTGCGAAAATAGTCACCGTTCACGAACATGCCGTTCGCAGGTTGCACCGCGCCACCTTGCGCCAGGTCAAACGGCGTGGACTCCCACGCCAACATGCCGGCGAAAACATCTTGGTTACTACGCAGCGTCTCCCAGAGCGGATTGGTGAAAGTGCCGGAGGCTTGGCCGTTTGGGTTTCGCGGGTTTCGTATCTGCAACTGGACCAGTTCTTCGGGATGGTGTACCGGCAGCATGCGCAGCATCAGGCCATCAATCAGGCTGAAAATCGCTGTATTCGCGCCGATGCCCAAGGCGAGCGAGAGAATAGCCACCGAAGTCACCACCGGGGTGCGCGCCAGCACGCGCAAACCGTAGCGAATATCCTGCAGCAGCGTCTCAATCAGACTGACGCCGCGCGCGTCGCGGCATTCTTCCTTGAGCTGTTCGTGGCCGCCGAATGCGATCCGCGCCTGCCGCGCCGCTTCTTCGCGCGTAAGCCCGGTCTTCATGCCTTTTTCCAACTGGCGCTCGAAATGCGCGCGTAGTTCCTCGTCCATTTCCGCCTCCATGGACTTGCGCCGAAAGAGCGAACGCAACCGGTAAAGCAGATCGCTCAACATCGCGCCTCCCTATGCAGTCTCCAGAACCTGCGCCACCGCGGCGGCCAGCTTCTTCCAGGTGTCCTGCTCGACTTCGAGTTGTTTGCGGCCAGTCTTGGTCAGCTCGTAGTACTTCGCGCGGCGGTTGTTGTCAGACGTGCCCCATTTCGCCCTGATCCAGCCGCGCCGCTCCAGCCGGTGCAGCGCCGGATACAGCGAGCCTTGCTGAATCAGCAGCACCTCGCTCGAAATTTGCTGGATGCGCTCGGAGATGGCCCAGCCGTGCTGCGGCTCGAGCGCCAGCGTGCGCAGAATCAACAAATCCAGTGTGCCCTGCGGCAAATCAATCTTCTTGGCCATAAGCCGGCGGCTCCCCTGTCCCTTCGACAACAGCTTCGACAAGAGCGTACCCTCCTTCATGTCGAAGCGCAAGGGGAAGATGCCGGAATGTTGGACGTACCACGAGGGTTTTCGTTAGAGCCGTTCAGTCTCAGGATGCGGCAGGCGCTTTTGCCCGCCTCACCCGCAGCGATGAGGTAGAAGTCGTCTTTATGAGTTTTGGGGGTCGGAGCTTATACTGCTCCTACATTCGGCACTCCGGGTGAAGAAAGTCGGAACCGCACCCGAACCGCACGGTGCGGCAGACCGCAACCCGTTAGCTTTTTACGTTGATCGTGACCGGCTGCGCTAGATGGAATGTTAGGCGCGTCTCCGGGCTGAGATGTATGTCCTTTTTCCCGGTCATGTAGGCCGCGACGGTGCCCGCTCCGGCGCCGATTGGTCCTCCGATCAATGCGCCTTCTCCGCCACCTGCCAGCGCGCCGACCAAGAGTCCTCCACCTCCGCCCCCAGCGATCCAAGCCCAATTGCGTTTCTTGTGACGGCCGCCGATTTCGCGGGATTCGTCGGTTTGCAGTGGATACGACTTGCCATTCACATCGATGGATTCCAGAGAGAGTTGCAGGAGCGCGCGACCCTTCAAGTGACCCGATGGGCGTGCATCCACAACGACTCCCTCGACATGGGCACCTTGTGGAATAACAGTGCGTTGGCCGATGACAACAGGTTCAGAAAGCGTAGCTTCAAAATGATCACCGGGACGGTTTTGGTCGCTGGCCAATCCTTGATCAAGAGTGACATCGATGGGCGTCTGTTCGGGGAGAGTCACCGGCTTTGGCCGGCGCGTGAGCGCTGCAGCGGCGGCAATGATCCCCACCAGGAAGAGCAGGACTCCGCCGAAGGCAAGGTAACGGTTCGTTCTGAGAAGCATGGCACCTCCGGGTGAGGAGACGGCAGGATGTATGCCGTGAAGACTTCTTCTAACTCCATGGTTTTAGGGGGCTTATTTCTCGTGGAAGATAGAGGACGGGAAAAAAATCCGAGGTCTGTAGAAATTTGGCGTACTACAACTACTAAGAGTGGCTGGGACGCCGCGCTGCTCGGAAAGAAAGCGGTCGCAAGGCATTGCTGATAGAGTCCGAAGAAAGGAAGGAGGCCGACATGTTCGAGGAGACGAACTACCAGGTATTTGCGCCGGAAAAGGGCGTGCCGGTCAAGGCGTGGACGCGCGGGGTGCCGATTGAGGAGGTGGCGAAGAAGCAGCTGCTCAACGTGGCGCAGTTGCCGTTCATTTTTAAGTGGGTGGCGGCGATGCCGGACGTGCACTGGGGGATTGGCGCGACGGTAGGCAGCGTGATCCCGACCAAGGGCGCGATTATTCCCGCGGCGGTGGGCGTGGATATTGGCTGCGGGATGATGGCGGTGCAAACGGATTTGAATGCACGCGATTTGCCGGACAATTTGCACGGCATTCGCACCGCGATTGAGGCTGCCGTGCCGCATGGGCGGACGCATCACGGCGGGAAGGGCGACGTCGGGGCGTGGCAGATCATTCCGCCGCGCAACCTGGAAGTGTGGCAGACGCTGAAGCCGCGCTATGAAGCGATTCTCGGGAAACACCCGAAACTGGATCGCGGGAACCATGCGAATCACCTGGGGACGCTGGGGACGGGGAATCACTTCATCGAAGTGTGCCTGGACGAGGCGGACCTGGTGTGGTTCATGCTGCACAGCGGGTCGCGCGGCGTGGGCAATCGCATGGGGACGTACTTCATCGAGCTGGCGAAGCGCGACATGGAGAAGTTTTTCATTCATTTGCCGGACAAGGACCTGGCATATTTTTCGGAGGGTACGGAGCACTTCGACGATTACGTGGAGGCGGTGGAATGGGCGCAGGATTTTGCGCGCTGCAACCGCGACTTGATGATGGAGGAGTTGGTGGAAGCGGTGCGCGGGTGCGGGGAAGTGCGGCCGTTCACGGCGGGGGTGCAGGCGATCAATTGCCATCACAACTATGTCGCGCGCGAACGCCACTACGGGCAGAACATTCTCGTGACGCGGAAGGGCGCGGTGCGGGCACGCGAAGGCGACATGGGGATTATTCCGGGGAGCATGGGCGCGCGGTCGTTTATTGTGCGCGGCAAGGGCAATCCGGAGAGCTTCATGAGCTGCAGTCACGGCGCCGGACGTGCGATGTCGCGCGGCGAAGCGAAGCGCCGGTTTTCGATTGAGGATCACAAGCGGATGACAGCGGGCGTGGAGTGCCGGAAAGACGCGGAGGTAATTGACGAGACGCCGGCGGCGTACAAGCCGATTGAGGCCGTGATGGCGGCACAGAGCGATTTGGTGGAAATTGTACACACGCTGCACCAGGTGGTGTGCGTGAAAGGGTGAAAATCGAAAAGCAGCGAGGAAAAAAAGGCGAAAAAAGGAGCCGGGCTGAAGCTCAGCACCTACATGATAATGCACCTACACGGGTTCGTAGCAGTCGTAGTTGCGTTGGGAGAGGATTTTGCCGTCCTTGAATTGCAGGAACATGGCGAAGTAAGCGTGCAACTGGCCGCCGGCGGGAATGTTTTGAAAGGGAATGGCGAGAGTGCCGGTCCAGTCCACTTCGAGGGCGACTTGATCGGCGGAGGCGATGGCGTTTTTGACGACGTAGCGCTGGCTGGTCATGACTTTCTTGCCGCGTTCCGCGGAGATGCGAATGCCGGAGAGGTCGCTGCGGCTGCCTTTGGGAAAATAGAGGCTCGGAAAGATTTCGACCACGACTTCATCGCAGAAGAACTGCGCCATTTGGTCGGCACCGGCGGCGGATTCGATGGCTTGCAGATAGCGGCGTGCGGTGGCGAGATTCTCTGCGGGGCTGGACATGCGCGCTCCTGGGCTGCGGGGTTAAGACGGGCACAAGAATTGTAGCGGAGCGAAATAGAAAAGCGCAGCGGGAGGCTGCGTCAGGCGAACTGGAGTTTTTTGACTTTGATGCTACTCGTGTGGACTTGGGCGAGATCGTAGTAGGCCTGTTGGGTCAGCCAGCTTTCGGCACTGCCGCCGAAGACCTTGGATAGTCTCACCGCCATTTCGGGAGAGATGCCGCGCTTGCCGTTGACTAGCTCGGACAAGGTGGTGCGCGTGACGCCAAGAGCGACGGCGGCATCCGTGATGCTCAAACCTAGAGGGTCGATGCATTGGCGCAAAACCGTGCCGCCCGGGTGTGGTGGATTTTTCATCGGCATAGAGCGAACTCCTCTTCAATGATAGTCAACATAATCGACGTCGGCAGCGTTGGGCCCGGCAAAGCGAAAAATCACTCGCCAGTTGGCGCGAACGGTGACGGCCCAGAAACCCTTCAATTCGCCTTTCAACGGATGCAGCCGGAAACCCGGCAAGTCCATATCCGCGGCCGAAGTCGCGGCATCAAGGCGGGCCAGAATGTCGCGCAATGTGTCCACATGTTCAGGGAAAATGCCGCGCGAGTCGCCATCCTCATAGAGCCGCTTCAGACCCTTGTGGCGGATCGAGAGGATCACTCGGCAAGTGTAACGCGTAACGTAACGCATGTCAAATGGATGAGACGCGACCAGCGTATGCGTACGAGGCTAGTGGATGTAGTAGCCGGTCTTGGCTAAGACGAGGTAGTCGCGACCCTTTTTGCCGAAGGAGGGGGCGAGGCGCACGTCGAGCTTGTGGGGCTTGCCTGCGGCAGCGGTGGCGTTGGTGTAGAAGCCGAGGGTGTAGCGCGTTTTGATGCGCTGAATGAGAGCGGCGAAGACGGCATCGAGATGAGCAACGTCCTGCACGTCGAACATTTCGCCGCCGGTTTGGTCCATGACTTTGCGAATGTTGACGAGGCCGGGGACCATGCTGGCGGCGAGGAGGGTCATGGGCGGGTTGTAGCCGGGGATTTTGAGGTTGTAGAGGACGGCATCGGAAGCGATGGCTTCGGTGATGATGTCGTGGGTGCCTTGGCCGCCGGCGTCGGTGCCCACGTCGTCGCTGATCAGAATGATGACGCGGCGGCCGTTGGGCGGAAGCTTGAGGAGATACTGGGCGGCGAGGAAGATGCCGTCGTTGATGTTAGTAGCGCCGCCGGCATGGAAAGAACTGATTTGATTGGCGATGGCGGCCTTGTCGGTGGTGAAGGGCACGCGCATCTGGGCTTCGGTGGAAAAGGTGAAGAGCGCGACGTCGTCATCGGGTTTTAGCGCGGAGAGCGCGGTGTTGGCGGCCTCGCGCAAAGGGCCCAGGAAGGGACCGATGGAATCACTCAGATCAAGGACCAGCGCGACATTGAGAGGCAACTCGTCGCGGCTGAAGACATCAATTTTTTGCGGGACGCCGTCTTCGCGCAGCTCGAAGTTTTCTTTCTTCAGGTCGGCCATGATTTGACCGGACTTTGTTTTTACCGTGGCGTCCAGCAGCACGAGATTTACGCCGACGCGAATGACACCTTGGGAAGGGTCTTGCGCGCGGGCAAATCCTGACAAGAGCAAGATAAGGCCGCCGAGAAAGCTCGAAAAAAACAGTAAGCTCTGCCGAAATTTGGACTGGGCCATGGCTCTATAGTACGCGGTACAGTTTGAGACTCGGCTCCGAATCTGGAATACCGTAGGAACGGTATGGAGATGCGCCGAGCGGCTTGATGAGTTGTGTTAGGATTGGGCAAGAGGCAAACATGCGGTTTGTCTTTCTGGCGCTCGCGCTGCTCTTCGTCCTTATCTGGGTTTCCGCCTTTCTTCTCTTTCACATTGCCCACCTTTTGATGCACGTTTTCCTCATTCTTGCGGTGATTTTCTTTCTGGCGCACCTGTTTCGGCCCCGCGGGGTGCGGTGAGGTTGTGAAGTAATTCCTGCGCCGGACGATAGGCACGAGTGGGCAGACTGAGCTCCTGCCAGAATGACAAGTGTCGGCGACAGCCTGCGATTGGCACTCATTTCCTTGAACGAGCTCAAACAAGTGGCGGTTTGCGCCGCGGCGGAGCGTTTGGTCCGCATGGGCGTGGTCAAAGGGAAAGAGCAGCTGGAGGCGTTTTTGGAGATGGCGGGAGTGGACCACTACATCGTTTCGTATGGGGAGGCGTTTGTGACGACGTTCCGGTCGGCAGCCTTCGAGCACAATCCCAAGCAGATTATAGCCGGCATGGAACGAGGCTTTCAGAAGGCAGCCGAGCTGCGGCTAAGGGTAGAGGAGGGAAAGGAGCTCACGGAGGAAGAGCAGGCCCAGTTGCGTTTCATGCCCGGGAGCTGGGTCGTGTGGTCCAGTACGGTGCCGAGCGATGAGGGGAACAAGCACGTGCGGTCGTGGTTCAAGTCAAATGGGAGTGCAATAATCTAAGATACAGATTTTAAGGGAGATAGAAAGAGGAGGCGGGCCAGGTCGTCCCGCCTCCTCTATTTCCCCTTTCGGGGAAGTCCGGCTAGCCTGACGGAGGGCGGCCAGCCGGTCGTGTGTTGGCCTACTTATATGATCCCGGCTCGAAGAAAAAAGTTCCGGTCCAGCTCGAAAAAAAGCATAAAATCTTCGGCGCTGCGGTCCCGTCAGGGGGCGCTCACCTTTCTATGCCACGCCCATCCGAGCTGATTCCAGATAACATATTGCGTTTTCTACAAGTTAGGAGTGAACCGGCGTCCACGAACGAGATTGGCGGAGCTTTGCACGTGGCCAAGACGGAGCGCAAGCCGCTGTTTCGGATGCTGGCCAAGTTGAAGAAAAAAGGCCTGATCGAGGAGTTGCCGGGGGGACGGTACCGGCTGGCGAAGCGAAGAGTCGAGCGAGAAGAACGAGATAGAAAGGAACGTTCCACGGGGAACGCTGAGAGACAAGGGGCAAGTTCGGCGGTAGAGGCGGCGAGCACAGGGTCGCTGGCTCAGGATGAGGTACGCGGGCGATTGGTACTGCACCACGATGGGTACGGATTTGTGGTTCCGGATAAGCCGATGCCGCAGTTGGACGGAGACGTGTTCATTCCGCCGAATGCGATTCAGGACGCGATGCATGGGGACCATGTGCTGGCGAAACTGGGGCGCGTCAGTGATTTTCGCGGCGGTGCGCGCGGGGGACAGCGGGCCGAGGGGCGAATCGTGCGCGTGCTGGGGCGGGCGCATCCGTCGGTGGTGGGACTGTTCCGATATGGGCCGCGCGGAAACGTGGTTCTGCCGTACGACACGCGGCTGCAGCACGAGATTGAGATTCCGCCGAAGGATGGATTTGCGCCGGCGCTGCAGGAGAGGCTGGGCGTTGGGGATTTGCAGAGAGGAGGCGTGTGTGGGAAACGCATCGGGCGGATAGCGGACCTGGACGGCGCGGTGGTGAATGTGGAGTTGCTGCGGTTTCCGCGCGGCGGCGCGGCAGCGACGGGGCGGGTGATTGAGATTCTGGGTTGGCCGGGCGAGCTTGGCGTCGACACGGAAATCATTATTCGCAAGCACCATTTGCCGCACGAGTTCTCTGCGGCGGTTTCGCACGAGGCCGAGCATCGGGCGCAGCCGGTGAGCGAAGTGGAGCGCGCGGGGCGCGAAGATTTCCGGCATTTGCCGATTGTGACGATCGACGGCGAGACCGCGCGGGACTTTGACGACGCGGTTTACGTGGAACGGCGCGCGGATGGTGGATGGAATTTGCAGGTGCACATCGCGGACGTGGCGCACTACGTGCGGACGGGAACGGCGCCGGATCAGGAAGCGCGGCTGCGCGGGACTTCGGTGTATTTTCCGGATCGCGCGGTGCCCATGCTGCCGGAAGCGCTTTCGAGCGGGATGTGTTCGCTGAAGCCGCGCGAAGATCGGCTGGTAATGAGCGCGCTAATGGAGTTCGACGCGCATGGCAGGATGCTGCGGGCGCGCATGACGCCGGGCGTGATTCGCTCGGCGGAGCGCATGACGTACACCATCGTCAACCAAGTGCTCGAAGGCGACACGGAAGCGAATGTGAAGTATGTGGAATTGGCGGCTCACTTTCGCAATATGAAAGAGCTGGCGCTGCTGTTGAATGCGCGGCGGAACGAGCATGGCTCGATTGATTTTGATTTACCGGAGCCGGTGATTGAATTTGACGAGCAGCAGCAGATGATCAATATCACGCGAAGCGAGCGGAACATTGCGCACCGGCTGATTGAGGAGTTCATGCTGGCGGCGAACCGCGCGGTCGCTGGCTACTTGTTGAAGCGCGGGCTGGGGACACTGCACCGCGTGCACGAAAAGCCGGATGTGCGCAAAGTGCTGGAGTTTGAGGAACTGGCGCGGGCGTTTGGCTATTCGCTGGGCGTGCCGGATTTGCATCAGCGCGAGATTGCTGTGCGGCACGGCCACGTGCCGGCGCCAGCTAAGGCGGGGCGGCCGGATTCGTACGGGCATGGGCGCGAGCGTGGCATGCGCGTGACGCTGCCGGGTTCGGAGGAGCTGAAGATTGCGCCGCAGCATTACCAGCGACTAGTGAAGAAAATCGCGGGAAAGCCGGAGGAGCGGATTCTTTCGTACTTGATGCTGCGGTCGCTGAAGCAGGCGCGCTATGCGGCGGAATCGCTGGGACACTTTGCGTTGGGATTCGACGAGTATTTGCATTTCACTTCGCCGATCCGGCGGTATCCGGATTTGATTGTGCATCGCGTGTTGAAGTGGGCGCTCGAGCATCCGGAAGCGCATGCACCGAAAGCGCCAGTGGCCGCTCCGCGGGGAGCGGGAGCGACCCTGTATTCGCAGACGCAGCTCGAGGAAATGGCGACAGAAACATCCGAAGCGGAGCGGCGGGCGCAGGGAGCGGAGCGCGAGTTGATGGATTGGAAGACGGCGCAGTTCATGGAACAGCATTTGGGGGAGGAGTACGAAGGACTGATTACTTCGGTGCAGAAGTTTGGATGCTTTGTGGAGCTGTTCGAGGTGTTTGTGGAAGGATTGCTGCCGATCAATAGCCTGGAAGAAGCATCGGGAATGCGCTGCGTCTTTCGTGAACGCGATCATGCGATTGTGGCGCTGCCGGGAGGCGGTGGCGATCGCCGACGCAGTGGTAGTCCGGGGCGCGGCCGCGGCGCAAAACCAAAAGAACTTGCGTGGCACTTGGGCGACCGCGTGCGCGTTCGCGCCGAGCGCATCGACCCCATGCGCCGCAGAGTCGAGTTCGCGATTGCCACATCCTCGGATTGAATCCCGTGACTACGAATGCCAAGCGCGGATTCGTTTACGGGACGCTGCTGCTAGGAATTGGCTTGGCCGGAATGTACTACCTTTGGGGTCCCCTCTTCTCAAAACCGCTGGGCGAGCCCCGGCGAATCGGGTTCGCAAACAAGGAGCTGTCGCCTGAGGAGCAACTGCAGTTTCTGGGCGGGAATTTTCGCATCATCAAAAACCTTCGTGAACTGCCGGGGCCGGTTCTGGACGCCCTAATGGAAGAGGGTGGTACGCGGTTAACCATGGTCAATCCGGGCAAGAGATTCGAGGCAAGCGACGTCATTGTGGACCCGAGCTTGCCAAATCGAAGACTGATATTTGCAGGCGTTGAAGACAACAAGGTATTTATCCACTACGAGCAAGGCGGAATTGCGCACATGTTTATTTTGGCGCTTCTGCGGCTGAGTCCAGAAGGCAAGATCGAGGGTCTTTCGCGAGACTTCTGCGGGCCTGAAGCCGACCTGCAGACTCTGCGGAGTGAAATTGAACACGGAAATTGCACCCAAGCTGTGCCTCCGGAAATGAGGTAGCAGCGATATCGCGTCGGCAAACCTCAAATGCGCGGGGCGGGGTCAGAGGGATTCTTCCTGGCCGCGAAATCTCGTGTGAACTCCTCGTATTCTTTGTCGGACAAATGGTAGCGGAACAGACTCTCGAATCCCTGGAAGCTCTCGAGAGACATCCAGCGATGCAGGTCTTCCGCGACTTTGCGATCGAGCGGCAAGTGCTCGATGAAAACCACCGAGACTGCGGTGGATAGATCCGAGGACGCGTCAGCGTCAGGAGCGGAGGGTTGGTTCAGGCACCAAGCCGCAAAGTCGTAGATCCGCCCGATCAGGTCGTCGTTGCGAGGAGATGCTTCGTACATGTCCACCAAAGCAAGGTGAAGGTCGATCCACAGGCTCATCGGCCCAGGGCTTGGACGGTCTTGAGTGATCAGATCCTCGAATTCGGGCAAAATCTCGGCGGCTTTTTCCAGCCAATATTCCAATGTGATCCTCGGCGAATCGGCGCTTCGTTTTGCTATCCTTAAAGGTTAATTATAGCTTTCGCTGCATCCTGCCGGGCTGCCGCGACGCGTAAATACGAAGAGAGGAATGGGCCAAAGTGAGCACAAGCACAGCAACGGAGCGCGGAGTGAAGCGCGTACATAACTTTAATGCGGGGCCGGGGGCGTTGCCGCTCCCGGTGCTGGAGCGGATCCGCGAGGAGTTGCTGGATTGGCGCGGCAGCGGGATGAGCGTGATGGAGATGAGCCACCGGTCGCCGGAGTTCGAGAGCATCAACGCGGCGGCAGAAGCGGGCCTGCGCAAGCACCTGCAGATTCCCGAGGAGTACGCGGTGATTTTCGTGCAGGGCGGCGGCAGCCTGCAGTTCACCATGGCGCCGATGAATTTGTGCCTGCCGGGCAAGCCGGTGGATTTGATTCATACGGGAACGTGGACGGCGAAAGCGCTGGGCGAGTTGAAAAAAGGCGTGCTGCACAATGTGGCGGCGTCCACGGAAGCGGAGAAGTTCACGCGCGTTCCGCGTAAGGACGAGATCAAGCTGACGCCGGAGGCGTCCTACGTGCACATGTGCACGAACAACACGATTGAAGGCACGCAGTGGGTGGAGATGCCGGAGACGGGCAGCGTGCCGCTGGTCGCGGACATGTCGTCGGATATTGCGTCGCGGCCGGTGGACGTAAAGAAGTTCGGGCTGATTTTTGCGGGCGCTCAGAAGAACCTAGGGCCGAGCGGCGTGACGGTGGTGATTGTCCGGAAGGATTTGGCGGAGCGCGCGGACAAGAATCTGCCAACCACGCTGCAATACCGCACGTTCATCAAGGAAAAATCGCTGTACAACACGCCGCCCACCTTCGCCGTGTACGTCGTTGGCCTAGTGATGGAGTGGATTGATGCGGAAGGCGGCATCCCCGGTATTGAGAAGCGCAACAACGCCAAAGCGAAACTGCTTTACGACACGCTGGAGGCCAGCGGCGGTTTCTATCATTGCCCTGTCGAAAGGGCTTCGCGCTCGAAAATGAATGTGGTGTTTCGTGTAGCGGGCGGCGATGAAAACAAGGAAAAGCTGTTCGCAAAAGAGGCGGCCGCCGCAGGACTGGTCGGTACGCCGGGCCACCGTTCGGTCGGGGGCATGCGCGTATCGCTGTACAACGCCGTGACGCTGGAAGCAGTGGAAGCACTTACGAGCTTCATGCGCGAATTCCAGCGCACCCGCGGCTAGAGCCAGTGTCGTAGATGGATCGCGGGATAGAAAAACAGTTCCTCAGGGCTGAAGCTCTTTTTTTTCGCCAACTTTTTCGTCGGAGCTTCAGCGTCTGTGTGGCAACTAGTTTTGGTGGCCACTAGTCGTGGAGAGTTGTTTCGCTCTCCACGACATATTGTGGCCACACCGTACGAAAACTAAGTACCCACACAGACTCTTCAGGTTCCGACATTGCCTCAACAAAAAAACTCCCTACCTCAGCCGGGTGCCCCACGCTCCTTTTTTGAGCGTGGGGCGCGCGACACCTCCGCAGTGTCACCGTCCCTTTTGAGCGCTGTTCCCTAAGCCCGAGTCGGCGGATAATTACAGCGCCGTCCGGCAGCGCGAGGTAACTACCCCATTTTCGCAACGCCCTTTCCCGTCGAAGCCGTCCTCTTCCTGCACTTGCTTTGGTGTGTCTGGGTCTTGCTCGGCTGGACCGTCACGCGCCGCCGCCCTCTTCTGCGCACGCTGCACATCGCCTCGCTTCTCTACGCCATCGTCATCGAACTGCTTCCTTGGCCGCTCTGCCCGCTCACCGTCGCGGAAACCTGGCTCGAAACTCGCGCCGCTATCGCACCCGCCCGCGGCCCATTTCTCGTGCGCGTCCTCGACGCCATCGTCTATCCCAACCTGCCAGTGTGGCTCGTCGCCGCCTCCGCCGTCCTCGTCTGCCTCGCCATCCTCTCCATCTACCTCCGCCGCTACCACCGCCGCCCACCCGCCGGCTCGTGGTAAACAAGGCCTCCCCGAAGTAGCCCACAGCACGCTATATGAATGACGTCCACCTTAGGCCTTGACTCCGCCCGTGGGGTCTTTTGTCAGCGTACCGGTGGGAGTCTTGACCGTAACAGTGTATTTGTACGACGGTTTCTCAGCGGGGCATGGTGAAACGCCGGCCCGCACAACGCCGGTACCTTTGCGATGCCCTTCGAAGTGTGAGTCGGTGAAGGGCGAGCCGTGCGGCGGTTCGAAGTCTACCTTGAAGCAGGGACTCTCCGCGCCGTGTTTGTGTTCCCGTGAACAAAACCATTTCACTTCTTCTTTATCCGATATGTGTACCCAGAAGGGGTCTGGTGTTACCACGATATTCTTCCCTTCAGGATCGAGTTCAATCACGACTGCAACCTCTCCCCTGGGTGCAAATCCTTTAGCTGGTGTAGGCATAATCTGTCTCCTGTCAATTCATCTTGGCCCTGAGTAATTCCTGGAATTGCGGTCTGCTCCGCAACGGTTCAAAGTTCGGAAGGTCTCGAATGCGAGACGCCGAGTACCCTCGTGCGACTGCTTTCTTCAACCAGTCGATCGCCTCGTCCGGCTGGTCGAATTGGTTGTAGACAAGCGCCGCTTGAAAAAGCAAGAACGGGTCCTCCGGCGAGAGCTGCAGCCCTCGGTGCAGGGCGTCCAATGCCGGTTTTTTCTCGTCAAGCATCGCGTGGCAGAGGGCGAGCATGCCGTAGGCATTGGAATCATTCGCATTGACGCGAAGTTCCTCCCTCGCAATCACGATCGCTTGGCGGTACGCGGCCACGGATTGGCTACGTTTTCCTGGGGTCCAATAGTATCCGTCTCCGAGGTTCGACCACAGGAGCGAGTCCCTCTCTGTAAGCTTTACTGCGTGCTCGTAGGCGCCATCGGCTTCTTCGTATCGCCTGAGGAAAAAGTAGGCGTTTCCGAGGTTCGTGTAACCGTAGTCAGAAGGACGGATGGCAATCGATCTCTCCAGAACGGCAATTGCTTCGTTGTAACGGGCCTGCTCCACATAGGCGGCACCGAGGTTGGAATAGCCACGGAAGCTGTCTGGAGCGAGTGCTACCACCTGATTAAACATCTCGGCCGCTTCACGGTAGCGTGCCTGCCGGTAAAAAAACACCCCCAGCCAGTTGTAGCTGGCCCAGTAATGCGGTCGTAGTTCGATTGCCCTCCGATACGTTTTTTCGGCTTCTTGGAGCTTTCCCAAATGCTCATAAGCGTCCGCCAAGCCATGAAAAGCGCCATCGTTGGTTGGCTCACTCTCGACGGCGCGTTGGAACTCTAGTGCCGCGTCCTGATAGTTTCCCGTTCCTGAGTCGAGCGTTCCCAGGCAGACATGGCCCGAGGAAAGTTGGTTGTCCAGGCGGTTGGCCTGCTCACAGGACTCTCGGCTCTTATCGATCCAGCCAGGTTCTCGGCTGCTCTCGTATTTCTGCCAGTAGGCGTCGCCCAAACCCGCGTAGGCTAAAGCGTAGCTGGAGTCGAGAGCCAGAGCTCGCTGGAAGACTTGGATGGCACTATCGAGGTTTTCCGCTCGGTCGTAGTTCTGAAGATATCCTCTTCCTTGCAAGTAATAGTCATAAGCTCTAGCCACCTGTGTGCCGTGACCCTCGAGCGCCTGACGCTCACGCCCCTGCACCTTTAGTTCGAGCATCCGGATCACTCCATCTACTACGGCGTCCTGGGCGCCGAACGGATCCGTTGCCGCTACCGTCAGGCTAGTGGCATGTATCTGCCGGAGAGTATGAGCATCTACCAGGCTGTAATTTATGCGCATCCTCTCGGCCGACTTCTGCAGGCTGCCTTCCAGGGCTAGGTTTGCACCAAATTCCTTACGGGAATCGTCCACCGTGCTGATGTGCTTGGCGCGTATTTCGGCGGCGGGAACGACCTGCAACGACGGGTCGTCGGTAAGTTGAGTGAGCTTGGTGGTCAGGGTTTCGGTGAGGCCGGCTCCGAACGCTGCTGTTTCCGGATCACCGCCCACAATGCTGAGTGGCAAAACCACCACCTGTTTCTCACGGGGTATCGAACTCAAACCCAGCCCACTCCTCAGTTGCTCTCGAAAAGGGGCAACAAGTGCAACTGTGGCCACAATGCCTGCGGTCAAAAGCAGCAGCATCCTCTTGTTCAAGTTGTTCAAGCAAACAGCGGAGATCCGATGTGCGATACCAGCTCGCCCCGGGGTAGGTATGGAGGGTTCGTCTCTGCCTGGCCGTCGCAGATCAATCGCCAGCTCTTTGGCCGACTGGTATCGTTTCTCCGGCTCTTTCTCCAGACACTTGCCGATGATTCGTTCCAGATCTGCAGATACTTTCGGATTCAGGGTTGTAGGCTTGGCAGGGGCACGCCGTAGGATGGCGCCAATCATTTGGCCGCTTTGCACCTCCTCAAACGGGCGCTGCCCGGTGGCCATCTCATATATCACCAGCCCAGCCCCATGAATGTCCGTGCGCGCGTCTACCTCTTCCCCCATCAACTGCTCCGGAGCCATGTACGCAAAGGTTCCTGATATGGATTGCGTGTGCAGGGTGGTTTCCGCGGCGGCGCTCTCTGCCAGCGGCTGCCGCAGCTTCGCCAGACCGAAATCCAGAATCTTCAGCCGCCCGTCGCTGGTCAGCCGGAGGTTGCCGGGCTTCAGGTCACGATGCACCACCCCGTGTTCGTGCGCTGCAGCCAGTCCATCGCTGAGTTGCATTCCCAGGCGCAAGATGTCGTTCTCTGGCAATGGTCCAGCGGCCAACTTCTCGTTAAGCGTTACCCCGGGGATGTATTCCATTACTAGGAAGTCCATACCCCGCTGGGTATCGAAATCGTAGATTGTAGCGATGTTGGGATGATTCAGTTTGGAGAGGGCCAGGGCCTCTTTGTGAAGATGCCTGCGAGCCCCTTCATCGGTGATGGTCCCGGGATGGAGTACTTTGATGGCGACTTCGCGATCGAGGTGCTCGTCGTGGGCACGAAAGACCACACCCATCCCGCCGCTGCCGATTTCTTCGATGATACGGTAGTGGGAAAACTCAAGCCCGATGAGGGAATCTAGGGATAGCGCCTGGTCCGGCATGGGAAGATCTCCTTCCCACTAGCCCTCTAACGTGAATCATAGGCCTGCGCCTATTGCAAGTCAATGTACGTTTCGACCCGCTTACTAGGACCGCGCCATCCTTGAGCGCTCTTGGAGCAAAAGCAACGATTCCATCCTACACGCACCGCCGCCATTCAATCCCGCTAATAGCCGTTCAACCCTCAAATTCGACCATTCGCTGTAAATCACTTTACCTTTTACCTATTCCCCTGCTATCGTTTACCCTGACGCGAGGAGGACGCGCCCAAGAAGGGGTCCGCGTGCTCACATCGTCATCCTCGCCCATCCAGCCGTCTTTCTCCCTTACCTCCTCGACTCCAAACGTCTCGCCCGCGACCCGTACCGCGCCTCCCTTCCACCCCTCCCCGCCGTGTTCCCTCATCTCACCGCTAAGTCCCGCAGAATCCGCACTTACGTAAAGTGCGCCTGCAACCCCTTTAGAATCCGCACTTACGAAAAAATCAGGCGTGGGTACCCCTCCGCGGCTGCTTCCCAGAAATTGTCATCCCGAGGGCCCCGAGGGATTTGCTTTCCGCTTCGGGCCTCACGGAGCACGGGACACGGCTTACCCGCCACGTCTTCTTCACTTCATTTCGCAATCGTGCTCAGGAACGGATAGTGTCCCGCCGCGCCCATGAAAAACAGCATCGGAAACGACAGCCAGAACGATGTCCGCGCCGTCAAAAAATTCCAGCGCATCAAACGCTCCGCTTCCGGCGGCATCGGCGTGCCCTGTTCCGCGCTCACCCGCGCCCAGGCAATCAGTCGCTTCTGCACCCGCCACACCACGCCCCACGTGTTCAACAGCATCACCAGGCCCAGCCCGCCGCCCACGCTGATCGCCAGATGCGCATTGGACACGGCTTCTCCACCATTCAACGCCAGCACCAGCCACGACGCCGCAATCACCACCGCCGCAATCCCGATGGCGCGCACCCACACGCTGTCCAAAAATCCTTTTGCCGGGAGCTGCAGCGCGTAGAGAAAAACGTATGCCACCACCCACACCAGCAGCCACCACCCCAGCCATTTCCACGCCAGCGACGGATCGCCGGAGTTGCGCGCGTCCGCAACCACATGCATCTGGAAATAGCGGAAGCCCACCAGCACCGTCACCAGCGCCGACCAGCGGAACCACGCCATCGCCCGCGGCATCAGCTCCGGATAAATCTTCACCCGCAGCTTGGGATCGCACTGCTTCATCGCGGGAGTCAGCACCAGGTTGAAGAAATACAGCAAGCCAATCCAGATGACCCCGAAAATCAGGTGCAGCCAGCGCAGCACGAGCATTTCGTTGGCCGCGGGATTATCGAGAAATGAAATGTGCGGGCTCCATCCGGGGAACGTCAGCGCCAAAGTCAACGCCAGGGAGAACATCATCACGCGCCACCTCCTCACCAACCGCTTCGCGGCTCTCACCGTAGCGGATTGCGCCGCGCTCCGTCAATTTCGCGGGCAACGTCCCGCCCTCGCGCCACTCGAACACGCAGCCGCATCGCGCAGCCACGCGTCTCAGACGCACGCCAGCGCTGAAGAAAGAGCCACGCGTCCGCGGCAACCGCGCATCCCGGCGAAGATGCACGAAGAGAGACGTATCGCCTTTCGTTGTATCTTGCAGACAATTCCAGCCTGCATTTAATTTACAAGAACGGAGAAAGGCTATATAGCATAAAGGAACCAACGGCATTTCTGGCACGTCGCAGTACGACGGAGTGGTCATGGCTCGCAAGAGCAAAAACGGTACCGGCAAGAATGGCAGCGCCATTCCCGCCTATCAGCGCATCCAGAACGTCATTCGCGACCGCATTTCCGCGGGCGAGTTGAGCACGGGAGACCTGGTGGAATCGGAGCGCGAGCTGGCGCGCATTCACGGTGTTAGCCTGATGACCGCGCGTCACGCGCTCTCTTCGCTGGAGCAGGAAGGCATCGTCGAGCGCCGCCGCGGCGCGGGAACGTTCATCGCCGCACCCAAAATTCATTTCAACAAGCTGACCAGTTACACCGAGCAAATGGCCAGCCGCGGCCTCACCACCAGCGCCAAAGTTCTCGTCTCAAAAATCGTGGATACGGACCACGAAATTTGCGCGCGCCTCGGCCTTCCGCCGATGAGCCGCCTGGTCAAAATCCAGCGCCTCCGCCTCGCTGCCGGCGAACCGTTCGCCCATGAAACTTGTTATTTATCGGCGGACGAATTTAAGGACTTGGCTTCCGCGCCGCTTGGCCGCGACTCGCTCTTCTCGATTTTGCAGCGCGATTACGGCGTGGAACTCGCCCACGCCGACGAGGAAGTGGACGCCACCGCCGCCGATCCCGCCACCGCGGATCTGCTGGGCATTCCGCGCAAGTCGCCTTTGCTGCGTATTCGCCAGATTATTTTTTCGACGAAAGGCAAAGCCACCATTTACGCGCTGTGCCTCTACCGCTCCGACCGCCACAACCTGACCATTCGCCGCTATCGTTAGCGCAGCGCCGTGAGCGCCTCCTACGGGCGACAGAGAGTCGAAAGAAAGTAGGCTATTCAGTCCGAAAATTCACCGTTGCCTCGCCCGCCGTCGAAGGTCGAGACGCCGCCGGCAAATCACTAGCTGCAGAGGGAGCGTTCGCGCACCAGGTTCGCCGCAGCTTACTGCACGCGGCAGCAACGCGATCGGTGGCCGCCGGCGCTACTGATTCGTGGCCGCGCTCGCGGAGACGTTGCCGATCGCCTCGCCATTGACGACCAGCTCGACGCGGCGATTGCGCTGCCGGCCTTCGGGCGTATCGTTGGACGCAACCGGCTGCGTTTTGCCGAAGCCGCGCGCGGTGATGGAAGAGGCGGGCACACCCTGCTCCGCGAGAAAGTCGCGCACCGCATCCGCGCGGCGCTCGGAAAGCTGCTGGTTGAATTCGTCGCTGCCCACGCTGTCGGTGTGGCCTTCGATCTGTAACGTCAGGCCAGGATGCGCGAGCAAAATGCCGGAAATTTTCGCCAACTTTTCGCGCGCCCCGGGCTTCAGCGTGGAGCTTCCCGTGTCGAACAGCACGTCGGACATGTTGACGATCAAGCCACGCGCGGAATCGCGCGTCTGCAAAATGGAGTTGAGCTGAGTCAACAGTTGGGAGCGCAGCTCCGCTTTTTCCGCTTCCGCTTTAGCGGCGGCTTGGCGCGCTTTTTCCGCTTCGGCTTCCGCAGCGCGCTGCTGATCGACCGCGGCGGCTTTGTCCCGAGCGGCTTGTTCGGCGGCAGCTTGCGCGGCTTGCTGTTGCGCTACGGCGGAGGCCGTGGCGGCCTCGGCTTCTGCTTTTTGACGCGCGGCTTCGGCGGCGGCTTTCTCCGCTTCCTGCTTCATGCGCAGCGCTTCGGCTTTGGCTTGTTCCGCCTGCTGGCGCGCGAGTTCGGCATCCTGGCGGCGTTTTAGTTCGGCGGCGGCTTGCTCTTCGGCGGCTTTTTTAGCGGCAGCCGCAGCAGCCTGGGCGTCTTGCTCAGCTTTTTGCTTTACCGCCATGACGCGCGCTTCCTCGGCGGTTTCGACCACTTCACGCGCGGCTGCTTCCACGGATTTTTTCTCCGTGCCGCGGCGATACACGTCCTCGGCGTTCTGGAGTTGCTGCTCCGCCTTGGCGAGCGAAGAGGCGGCGTATTTGTCGGCCTGCGCGATGCGCGCGATGCGCACGGCGTTGCGCGCTTCGAAGAGTTCAAGCGGCGTCTTGCGGTCAATGCCGAAAATGGCGTTGTCAATCTTCGTCTGCGACGAAGAATAGGCTCCGCGGGCAACCAGTTCGTACTGCGCGTCGATGTTTTCCACTTTGCCTTCGCTGGCCGGACCAAGCACATTTTCCAGAACGACCATGTTGCCCGGTTGCGTGACGGCGAAGTACGGCTCCGCAGTAACGATCATGCCGAAGGTTTGCATGTCGCAGATGGCCTTGACCTGCCCGCTGCCGTTTTTGAGCGGCAGCTCGCCGAGATTGACGGCGCGGCCCTGCGACGAGACACCCCACAGAACGTAGGTGAGATATTCGAGGCCGAATTTGGTGGCGTCTTCGAGGCCGGAGAACTTCGCTTCGATCTCCATGCGATTGCTTTTGCTTTCGACTTTGGCTTCGCCGAATGCAGCCTGCATCAACTCCGTGCCGCGAAAATCCACCTTGGTGGTGCCGCCGGCGCGGCGATAGTTGATGGCCTTGGTAGTGCGAGAGACGGTGCCGGGAGCAGAAGCCGACGAAGCCACGCCGGAAGCCGCCGCGGTGGCTTGCGGTTTGGCCGCCGCAGGCGCCTGGGCAAACGCGGGAGCGGAAAGCGCCGCCGTCAAGCCCATCATGGCCAGATATGCCGATGCTCTTTTCACGTAACACTCCTTGGCCGCCATGCGAGCGACGGCGCGACAAAATTTAGACGCCTTTACTGCAGGCGAGCAGGATGTGGTGCCCTAAGAGAGTTATTCCCCTGATACTCCTATCGTATCAGTGAAAAAGAGCGGAAGAAGGCCCGCCAAAGAGGGTTTTGCACAAGTGATTACCAAGGGGCAGGCCGCCAGGCGTTCGACAAATTTCGGAATTCGTGAGTAAAGTGATCCCTTAACTCCATGCCGACGCCGGCGAACAAATCCAACAACAGCACACCTCTTGCCGATACCGGGTCCGCTTCCGCGACCAGCCCGTTATCCCCTGCCGAGGCATCCTTGGCTGCCGTTCTGGCAACACCATCGCCAGCGAGCAAGCGCCTCTTGCCGTGGCTGGTGGCGGTGGCGTTTTTCATGGAGTCGCTGGACACGACGATTTTGAACACCGCGGTGCCGGCGATTTCGGCGGCACTCAAGGTAGCTCCGCTGAGCATGAAGTCGGTACTGGCCAGTTACACCTTGAGTCTGGCGGTCTTCATTCCCATCAGCGGGTGGATGGCCGACCGGTTCGGAACGCGACGGGTGTTTGCTTCCGCCATCGGGCTCTTCACGCTGGGATCGTTTTTCTGCGGGATTTGCACCAACATTCATCTGCTGGTGGCATGCCGCATTCTGCAGGGGTGCGGCGGGGCGATGATGGTGCCGGTAGGCCGGCTCACGCTGGTGCGCACGTTCGCAAAGAGCGAACTGATTCGGGCCATGAGTTTCGTGGCGGTTCCCGCATTGATTGGCCCCATGCTGGGACCCATTGCCGGCGGGTTGATTGTCGGTTACTTGCACTGGCGGGTGATTTTTTTCGTGAATATTCCGATAGGACTCGTCGGTCTGCTGATGGTGTATCTGCACCTGCCGGACTATCGCGAAAAGCAAACGCCGCCGCTGGATGTGGTCGGACTGATCCTTTTTGGTTCCGGCGTAGCGCTGCTCTCGTACGTGCTGGAGATCTTCGGCGAGCACACGCTGAGCTCGGGGGAAATTCTGGGGCTGCTGATGATTTCCCTGTCGCTCATTGCGGGATACCTGCTGCATGGAAGAGAAACCAGGTTCCCGCTGCTCCAGCTCGGTTTATTTCGTATTCGGACATTCCGGTCGTCGGTCAGCGGCAGCTTTTTCACCAGGCTAGGGATTGGAGGAGTGCCGTTTCTGCTGCCGCTGCTGTACCAAGTGGGGCTGGGGTTTACGCCGATTCAGTCTGGGCTGCTGATCATGCCGCAGGCGCTTGCCTCCATGAGCACGAAGTTCCTGCTGCCGAAAATCCTAAGCCGCATCGGGTATCGCGGGGTCTTGATTTCCAATACGGCGATCCTCGGTATTCTGCTTCTTCTTTTTGCGAGCATTGGGCTGCAGACGCCGGTGTGGGAGATCGTGCTGCTGGCCTTCATCTACGGAGCCTTCACGTCCCTGCAATACACGAGCATGAACACGCTGGTCTACGCAGACATCAGCGAGGAACAAACGAGCAGCGCGAGCTCCATTGCCAGCACGATGCAGCAAATGTCCATCAGTTTTGGAGTGGCCACGGCGGGCCTGGCCACGGTATTTTTTGTTCCTAGCTCCGGCCACGCGACTCCGCCGCAGATGATTCGAGGCATCCACGAAGCCTTGCTGGCGCTGGGGGCATTCACGGTGGTGTCCAGCTTGATTTTCCACAGCCTGAAGGCCGGCGACGGCCAAAACGTGAGCCAGCACAAGACGGTTCAGGCCGAGTAAGAACCCTCCGCCGGCGTTCCGAAGCAGGAACCAGGCGCCGCCAATCCGGGTCGTCCGCAAGAAAATTCGTGATGCGATGGAACTTTTCTCGTATTTAGACGTCTATGTATTGTGAGGTCTGAGTATGGCGAAGACGGATGCTTTGCAGGGAGCGCTCGATTTGCTGGTGCTGAAGATTCTTTCGCGGCGGCCGGGGCTGCATGGGTACGCGATTATGACGGCGATTCAGGGCATGTCAGACGAAGTGTTGCGGGTGGAAGAGGGGTCACTCTATCCGGCGCTGCACCGCATGGAAGAGGCGAGGTGGATTCAGGCGGAATGGATTACGAAAGAGAACGGCAAAAGGGCGCGGATTTACGAGTTGACGCGCGCAGGGAAGCAGCAGTTGGGCCTGGAAGAAACGCGCTGGGCGGCGGTCACCGGAGCGGTGAATCGCGTGTTGCGGGAGGCGTGAGATGGCGCTTTGGAGGCGGATAGCGAATGTATTTCGCGGAGAGCGCGTGAACCGCGAGCTGGATGAGGAGATGGAAGCGCACATCGAAGAAGCGATGGCGCAAGGGCGCGATGCGGGCGAGGTGCGGAGAGCGTTCGGGTCGGCGCTGCGGCACCGCGAAGAGAGCCGGGATTTTCGCGTGCTGGGGTGGCTGGATGCGCTACGCGCGGACGCGATTTTTGGCTGGCGGCAGTTGCTGAAGACGAAAGTGACGACGCTAGCGGCGGTGTTGTCGCTGGCATTGGCGATTGGGGCGTGTACGGCGGCGTTCCGGCTGATTGATGCGCTGCTGCTGCGGCCGTTGCCGGTGGCGAATCCAGAGCGGCTCTACGATTTGGCGAAAACAGGAATTGGTCCGGATGGCAAGGCGGCTTCGTACGACAGCTGGGCGTATCCATGCTTCGCGCTCATGCGCGACGCGGTGAAAGGGCAAGCGGAGCTGATGGCGGTTTCGAACGCGGAAGAAACGGATGTGACGTACAAGTCAGACGCCGAGATGGAGAAAGCGTACTTGCAGTACGTTTCGGGAAGCCTCTTTCCGGCGCTGGGCATTGCGCCGGCAGCGGGGCGGGTGTTGACGGAAAGCGATGACGTGACGCCGGGCGAGCACCCGTATGCGGTGATCTCGTACGACTACTGGACGCACCGGTTCGGGCAGGACCGGGACGTGGTGGGGAAGACGTTCCGCATGGGGAACGAGCTGTACCAAGTGGTGGGCGTGGCGAAGGAAGGGTTTACCGGCACGGAGCCGGGAACGATGGTGGACATTTTTGTGCCCACGATGATGCATCCCGCCGTGACGCGGAGAGATGAGACCTGGCACCGCACGTTGGTACTGGTTGAAGCAGGGGCGGCACGCGAGCCATTGCGGCAACAGATGGAAGCGACGTCGAAAGCGTTTGAAGAGGAGCGCGCGAAAGGCTT
>Ga0335081_10003404_pt1 | contig 25030 bp, 28 predicted proteins | sample Lox_Sample_35_FD_206713 | JGI IMG/M metagenome (GOLD analysis project Ga0335081, IMG submission 206713) | Soil microbial communities from Loxahatchee National Wildlife Refuge, Florida, United States - Lox_Sample_3.5 | ecosystem: Environmental > Terrestrial > Soil > Wetlands | place: USA...
GGAACGCTTCTACATCGATGGGCAGGGGAAGGGACACCCTTCCCCTGCACCCCATCCCGAAAACAAAACCTGGCCGTTTACACAAAAGTGTGGACACACCTAGCCCCTCAGGCGGCTTCACCCTTCGCAATCTTGTGGCAAGTCGAGGTCTCAACGTTAAAGGCGTGCACGTTCGGTTTGCTGTGCACTAGGTGCTGAATCAACTCGCTCACTTTGGCGTAATCCTGATGCGTGTAGCGTTCCGCATCCTCCTGCGTCTTCCAAAAGCTGAGTGCCAGGATCCCTTCCCGGTCCGACACGAGGACGATCTCGTCGACAAAACCCGTCTGCGCCTTCAACGTGGAGAGTACCTGCTGATGCAGCATGCTGCAAACCTCTTTGGCTTTTCCCGGCTTGGTTTTCACCTCGACAACCCGAACGAACATGGCTGGAACTCCTTTCGGCAGTAGTAGTAAGCAAGAACAAGCTACGCTTGGCCGAGCGTCAGGTCAATCATCAATTCCAGCCCACCAAACTCCGCCGGAGAATTGACTGCCTGCTCCCGAGATGATAGATTCCCCCAACTTCAATACAAGGGGGGATGGCATGCTGGAAGTTCGGCAGATGAGCGATGAGGAAGTTGAACAGCAAGTGGGCTCAGCGCTGCTTGGCTCGATGAGCAGCCTGTATATCGACGATGTGCTCGCAGTTGTCGAGGGCGGAGCCAAAAAGCTCCCGTCATATCTGGATCTGTACCGCAAGGCGGTGAGCCAAGCTTGGTCCCCCGATGAGCTGGATTTTTCGCGCGACCGGGAGGAATGGCAGCAGTTGTCGCCCGAGGCCAAAAAGCGGCGGATCTGGAGCCTCAGAATGTTTTTCGCCGGAGAAGAAAGGGTGGCAAGCTTGCTGGCGCCACTCGTGTGGGCCGCTCCCAGCAAAGAGGTGGAGGCTTTCGTTGCCACCCAACTGGCGGACGAGGTTCGTCATACCATCCTGTTCGACCGCTACTGGCGTGAAGTGGTGGGCACGGATGCCCATGATCTGCACGAACTGGTAAGGCAAATCAGCATCACAGCGGAAGAAAACCCCGCCTATCGTTACTTGTTCTACGAGTGGCTCCCTGAGCAATCGCAGTGGCTGGCTTCGCATCCGAAAGACAGCGACGCCGCTGTGAAGTTCGTGACCGTCTATCACCTCATCGTGGAAGGCGCGATGTTCTTGACGGGGATGCGTTACCAGCTCGAGGGTGCCCGGCGCTGGGGCCGCACCTGGGGTTTTTACCAGGGCTTTACCGCGGCAACGCGTGACGAATCGCGGCATGTGCTGTTCGGCGTGCGATACCTGCGAGACCGAGTCACAGAAGATCCGCGCCGCTACGTGCCCCTGATCAAGGACACCGTTCGGGAATTTCGTCCCTTGATAGAAACCATCATGCGTCCGCCAGGAGGAGATCTGTGTTTCTACGGCGGCAAGCATTTGGAATCTGCGTGGCCCGGACTCAGCCCGGAGCGGTTGCGGGCTGAAATGGTTGATTACGCCATGAGCGCGTTGGGGCGGCGGCTGCACGCAGTTGGAGTCTCAGCCTGAAACTATGAGGTCATCTCATAAATGAAGGTCCGTATCAGGGCACGACTTTAGTCGTGCCGAATAGGCAAATAAAAAAAACTGGGCTTTAGCCCCTGCCGACGCGTTACTCAGGGGCTAAAGCCCGATTCTTTCAAGCCGGTTGCGGCACGGCTGAAGCCGTGCCCTGGTACGAATCAGGGTTCATGAGATGAGTGTGCCACGGAACGGGGTGGTGGTCCCTGCGCCGTGGCAGATACTCACATTTGCAACTAAGCAGGCACTCTCACCGCAGCCGCGGCATGACTCGGTGCCGCCGGCCGCCGGGCTAACAACTCGGCGATCAGCGCGACGGCAGCCAATCCAGCCGCCACGTAGAAGGCCATCTGGTAGTTGTGGTACTTGTCGTACAGCTTGCCGCCGATGCGGCCGCCCAGAAGACCAGCCACTCCCCAGGCCGTGAACAGTATGCCGTAGTTGATGCCCACGTTCTTGGTGCCCCAGAAATCGGCCGCCGTAGATGCGTTGACCGAAAGCTGCGTCCCATAGCACCAGTAAACGATGAACAGCATCACGAAGAGGGCCACCACGTTGCCGCCCACCGCGTACAGGATGGGCATGGCGACCATGGAGATAGCGATCATCAAGCGCAGCACGTTGATGCGGCCCAGGTGGTCCGACATCCAGCCGGATAGGATACGTCCGCTGGCATTGCCGACCGCGCCCACCACCAGGCCAAAGGCAGCCAGGGTAGTGCTAGGGATTCCTACGCTCTTGGCGAAGGGCACCAGCTGGCTGATCACCATCAGGCCAGCCGCGCAGCCACAGGCGTATGCTATCCACATGAAGTACATCGTGGGGGTACGCAGGGCCTCGCCGGGTGTGAATTCATAGGTCGTAGCCGTCACCTTGGCTGCCGGCTTCGGCGTCCAACCCGGAACCTTGTACCCCGCCGGAGGGTTCTTCAGCAAGAAGGCGCCGATCATCGTCATCACGAAGAAGATCACACCCAGGACTTGAAAGGTGGAGCGCCAGCCAAAGTGCGGCAGCAAGTAGCTGGCAGCCAGCGGACCGAAGATGGCCGAACCACCGCCATAACCGGCAACCGCCAAGCCTACGGCCAACCCGCGTTTGTCCGGAAACCACTTGGACATGACAGGGATGGGGGTTGCGTAGCCGAAGCCGTTGCCCAAACCTCCCAACACGCCGAAGAAGATGAAGAACTTGCTTACACTGTCGGCGTAGGCACAGAGAAAGAATCCCAGGCTTACCAGAATTGCGCCCACGACGGAAACGCCGAAAGGTCCTAATTTATCCTGCAGCCTTCCCGCGACGATAAATGTCAGCGCGAAAACCACTACTGCAATGGTGAAAACCATCGACGTATCCGCTCGCTTCCAGTGGAATTCCTTCTCCAGCGGGGCTACGAAGACGCTCCAGGCATACAACGATCCTAGAGCCAGGTTCATGGACAACCCGCCCACCACCCGCCACCAGCGGTTGATGTGCGTGCCGGACTGAAATGATTGTGCGGTACTCGCCATAGACTCTCCTTCGCGCTTGGAAATTTGGCGCCTTCTCTCGGCGCCACTACCCAGCCCGAGCTACACCGGAGCCGGTTTTCCACCCTCCCCGGCGGGCGGACCCAAAACAGAAAAAGACGTACCGCCCGAATTCGCCACAACAGCCCGGCTTGGACCACGGGAGCCCTTGCCTGGGTCGCGCCTTCGGATCCTGAACTGGGATGGGGGATTGTTCAGAAGAACGAACATTTGTGCAGTGACCGCCGTCACAACCAATTGTGACGGCCCGCGCTCGGGGCGTCGAAGGGACGGATTCGCAGCCGCGTTTGGCGTCCAGCGCCGCAACCATCGCGACCTCCGGCGTCCTGTCGCAGCCAATCACAAATCCTTGTGACGACGGTCACAGACAGCCGGACATGGGCTGAGGAAAATGACGCCCGCCTTGCGTCCCGGGACCTTGTCCGCCCCCAGGAACCCATCGCGGTAAAAAGGATCGTTATACGGGAGACATTTTCAGGGCCCGCGCGTATGATGTGCCGCGCAGGCAAGAGTATGAAGTTAGGCCAGCGCTTTCCGGCTTCCAGATTTACTCTCACGTGTTCGCGCGTACGGCTTGGTGCTCGTGTACGCGATCTGTAGCAAACGGATCCAAACTGCGCACGATTTTTTCTGACGGCACTTAGGAGGCTAGACATGGCAGATACCAAAGTCCTACCTTGGCCGGCGGTACCCATCCTCAAGCCCGAGGAGGTTTACGCCGGGCTGAGCGAACAGGCCAAGGAGTATCCGCTCTTCCTGGAATCGATTTGTCGCCAGGAACACAACTTCGAAAAGCCGGAGGCGCTTTCCCGCATCCGCGTTCTCGATTGCACCACCAGCATGATGATCGGCCACTGGTGCTCCTCGCAGTTGTCGGAACTGGGCGCGGAGACGATTCAAGTCGAACCTCCAGGCGGCGATCCGCTGCGCAAACTGACCCCCTTCGGCCGCAAGGAGTACATGTTCAAGGACAAGGAGTCGGGCGAGGAGTGCGGAGGGCAATTCCTGCACGAAATGCGCAACAAGTTCTCCATCACGCTCAACCTGGAAACCGAGCAAGGCCGTGAATTGCTCAAGCAGCTCGCCGCCCAAGTGGATGTGATCATCGAGAACGCGCCTCCCGGCCAATGGGACACCTGGGGCATCGGCTACCGTCAGCTCCGCGAACTCAACCCTAGGCTCATCTATTGCTGGGTGGGACAGCGTGGCCAGTGGGGCCCATTGAAGGATAAGCCGGGCATGCTTGACCCGGTGGCGCAGTCGGCGTGCGGGTTCGTGCACGGCACCGGTGATCCCAAGGAGTTCGGCGGACAGCCCACCCGCTCGGCGCTGTGGATGGCCGACCATGTGGGCGGCAGTTCAGCAGCCATGGGCATTCTGGCGGCGCTGATGTACCGGGAGAACGTAAGTGGCGAAGGCCAGTTCATCGAAGCCACTTCGGCGGAGGCCATCATCCGCATCCTGGATTACAGTTGGGCGTGGTACTCGATGGATGGCAGCATCCGTCCGCGCTTTGGCAACTGGGACTTGGCCATCAACATCTACGCCGTCAACCCCTGCAAAGACGGTTACATGATGGTGGGCGGCGGTCATGATCGCCTCTGGTACCGCATCTGGCGCACGGTGGGCGATGCCAATCCGGAGGTCGAAGAAGACATCCTCGGCGATCCCCATCTGCGGGAAGTGGCCGATCGGCTTGCCTACAATCAGCAAGTGAAGACCTACACCATGCTCTGCGAGTGGTTGAAGGACAACGCCCGCAGCGAGGCCGAAGCCAAGCTGGGCAAACAGCAGGTGGCGTCGGGCGGAGTGCTCTACGTCAACGAAGTGGCCGAGTATCCACACTTCAAGTACCGCGGCCACGTCGCCGAGACCGATTCCCCGCATTACGGGAAAATCCTCTACGGAACCACTCCCTACTTGCAGCACAAGACACCCGGCCGCCTGAAGTGGCTGGGCCGTCCCACAGGCTATGACAACCAGGACATCTATCGCCGGCTGCTGGGCTTCACTCGTGACGATTTCGCTCGGCACCAGAAGGCAAACGTAATCTGACGCAGGAGGAACACTCATGGCAACGACTGCAACCAAAAATGGGCAGAGCTTCGAGGAGTTCTGCCAGGAGACGTTCAACCCCAAAAAGGAGTTCACCAAGCCTGAAGCCCTGAAGGGGTACCGCGTCCTGTCGTGCACGCAGTACATCCTGGGTCCCTCCTGCGCTTCCTACTTCGCTGAGTTGGGTGCCGAGGTGATCAAGATCGAAGCCCCGCGGCGCGGCGAGGCCATGCGTCATACCACGCCGTTTAACGAACCCTTCCTCTATCCGCTTTCCCGGTGGGTTCCGGAGCGCGGGACGGGGTTGGGGTTTGTGGGTGCGAACCCGAACGAGTACTTCATCTCCGTCGATTTCCACCGGCCGGAGGGCCAGGCTATCGTCAAGAAACTGGCCGCCAAGTCCGATGTCTTCGTGGAGAACTATCGTCCGGGAACCTTTGACCGCTGGGGCATCGGATACCGGCAGCTCAAGGAGATCAACCCGCGGCTGGTGTACTGCTGGCTGGGCGGGTTCGGCGGCTGGGGGCCGGGACGTGTGCGCGCGTCCTATGACATCCTTGGCCAAGCCCAGGGCGGCAACTTCGGGATGACCGGCAAGCAGGAGATCTTTGGCGGCGCGCCGGCCAAGCACACCATCTGGCTGGCCGATTACTGGGGCGGCATGATGGGCGCCACGCAAGTGCTGGCGGCGCTCTACTACCGCGACAAGATCTCCGGCGAGGGCACCTTCACGGAATACTCCCAGGTGCACGGCGTCACCCGGCAGTTAGAGTACGCGCTGCCGCTCTACGGTCGCCATGGCATCACCCGCGAGCGCTGGGGCAATTGGGACACCCAGCTCTGCGTGCATGGCATCATCAAGTGCGGCAAATCCTCCTACCCCAATTCTGAAAACCCTCAGGAATCAGAAGAAGGCTACATTATGGTCAGTGCCTACTCGGACCAGGATTTCGCCCGCCTCTGCCATACCATCGGGGACAGCACCCTGGCCGCCAAGTACGCCAAGGCCGACCTTCGCATCAAGCCCCAGAGCCAGATGGAAATCTATCCTGCTTTGGAAAAGTGGGCGGCGGATAAGACCAAAGAACAGGTGGCGCAGATTCTGGACGCGGCTAACATCATCAACCAGCCGGTCTGGAACGCCAAGGAGGTCGCCAACCAGCCCCACTTCCAGCAGCGCGGAGCGGTGCGCTGGCTCGACGATCCCATGTACGGCGATCTGATGCACCAGGGGCCGGCCTACCATATGTCACACACGCCGCCGCGCCTGAAGTGGGCTTTGAAACCGGTAGGCGCCGACAACGAGTACGTCCTTGGCAAACTGGCGGGCTTGAACACAGATGAGATCAAGCGCTTGGAAGAATCGGAGTGCATCTAGGAGACCAACTATGCTGCTCACATGTCCGAAGTGCAAGACCAAGAATTTCCTCGATCCTTATCCCTTCTGGAACTTCAAAGGGACGACCAAGTGCGCCGGGTGTGCCACCGTTTACCGCTTGCAGACCTCCAACGGCGCTTGCGTGGCCGGCCCGGAGGCGGCCAGCGGCAACGTAGACCTGCTGCCCGGCTTCGCCGAGAAGCAGGATTACACCGGGATTGACGGACCGGGATTGACTCGCCCGGCGCCGCGCGCGCGCAAAGACTCGGTTTGCAAGCCCATCCCCATGAGCAAGAACGTGCGTGGCAACGTCATCAGTGGTCATCCCTTGAAGAAGGACGAACTCATCGGCAGCACGGCGAAGTTCATGGTTGCCGGAACTCACTAGAACTGGAGGCAATATGGCCCACTACAACGCGAACTGCCTGTGCGTCCATTGCAAGCACATGCGCCCGGCATTGGATCCAAACATCCAGAAGGCGTACCTGGGAAAATGCATGAAGCGCGAATGGCCGTTTACCCTGGCCATCACCCTTCAGGGCTGGACCGAATGCGAGGTCTTCGAGGAGAGCGGCCAGAAGTACGTGCCGCCCGACCCGGCGATGGCCAAGGCCGCGGCTGCGGCGGCTGCCGCCAAAGGGCCGAAGCGCGTCGAGTTCTACTACTCGACGGTCCAGAAGCCCGGCGAGACCTTCCCCTGCGACATTAATCGCGCGCTGGAGCTGGTGAAGAAGTTGCAGGCCGGCGGGGTCGAAGCCACAGCGGTGGATATGGCCGGCGTCAAGGATCCGTTCCCGATTTATCACAAATCGGTGAGCGGTCCGGATGCATCGGTGCGCCCGGTGTTTGGCTTCAAGGGCGCTCTGGTTCCGGACTTCGGGACTACCGTCCCGGCGCTGCTGGTGTTTGAAGGCGAACGCTATCCGGCGATGGCGTTTCCCCGCACCGACCAGAAGCGCGGCACCATTCGCGTGGAGCAGGCGCTCGAGGACCTGCTCGCCGAGTGCGGAGCACCCGCCAAGGCCGTGGCGCGATAACCAAGGAGGGACATCTTATGGCGGAATACCTGCCTCCGCGCGAAACGTGGCCGGCGCGCATCTACACGCTGCCGGAGTTCCAGTCTTACGCCGAGCGCTTTAATCCTACGGAGGAACTGCTCGGCAAAGCCGTGGCCGCCGGACGCGGCGATCGCACGGCTGTGCTGTTTGAAGATCAGAAAATTACCTACGGTCAGCTCCTGGCACAAGCCAACAAGTTTGGCAATTCGCTTCGCCAGCTTGGAGTGCAGGAGGGCGATCGCGTAATCCTGCGCACTCCCAACATCCCCCCGGCGCTGGTTGCCAACTTCGCCATCCTCAAGCTGGGAGCGGTGGTCACTCCCACCTCACCGCTGTTCTCTCGCACCGAGATCGCGCATGTAGCCAACGATTCCGAGGCGGTCGCGATTGTAGTCAGCGCCATGCTGCTCGGCGAAGTGGAGGCCGCCAGGGAGAACTTCAAGACCGTTAGCAACATCATTGTGGTGGGCGGCGACCCGGCGGAGATAAAGGCCAAGGGATTCCTCCCTTATGCGGAGCTCGTGCAGGGCGGATCGGCAGAACTCGATCCCGTGCTTCGCAAGCGCGAGGACGTCGGCCTGCTCTTATACACCTCCGGCACCACCGGCCGTCCCAAGGGCACGGTGCACTTCGTGGAGGAGTTGCTCGTCATCCCTGACAGCTTCGGCAAGTACGGCTGGAAGGTGACGGAGACCGACGTCATCGGAGGCTCGGCGCCGCTGGCCTTCGGCGCGGGATACTCCAGCTACGCGACCATTCCTTTCCGATTCGGCGCGGCGGCTTCGCTCATCGCCAAGTTCGAGCCGGAAAAGATGTTCGAGACCATCCAGAAGCACCACATCTCGATCCTGACGCTGGCCCCCACCGCCTACCGCAAGATGCTTCAGGTGCCGGACGCCAACAAGAAGTACGACCTGAGCAGCCTGAAGGTGTGCACCGGCGGCGGCGAGAGCCTCACTGCTCCCACTTACCACGCCTGGAAGGAAAAGTTCGGCCTCGACATTTATGAGGGGCTGGGCACGACGGAGATGATGTACGTCTTCGCCTCCAATGTGGTCAGCCGCAAGGCGAAGGCGGGTTCCTTCGGCCAAGCGGTGCCCGGCTACGAACTCAAAGTGGTGGACGAGAACGGTAATCCGGTGGCGGCCGGCAACATTGGCCACTTCATGGCCCGGGGACCGACTGGGACCATCTACTGGCGCGATCCCGACAAACAGCGCCATGCCATCACCCAGGACGGCTGGAACCGCGCCGGCGATTTTGTGTACGTGGATGACGACGGCTATTTCTGGTTCGTATCGCGCGAGGACGACATCATCAAGAGCTCCGCCTACCGCATCGGACCGGAAGAGATCGAGGTCGAACTCGCCACGCACCCGGCGGTGCTCGACGTGGGCGTGATCGGGGTCCCCGACGAGATCCGGGGCCAGATCGCCAAGGCCTTCGTGGTGCTGAAGCCGGGTACCTCCGCTACCCCACAGGAGTTGCTGGAGTTCTGTAAGGGCAAAATCGCCACCTACAAGCTGCCGCGCGAGATCGTAATCGTCAACGAACTTCCGCGCACGCCGACCGGCAAGCTGCTGCGGCGCGTGTTGCGGCAACGCGAGGTCGAGCAGGCCAAAGCCGCGTCGTAGGCTTCCCCGCACTCGGAGAAGCTGGTGCCTACCGCAGCCAACCGGTTGCGAGAGCGTGCCAGCTTCTTACGGTGCCTCCCGGCCGTGACATCGATGCCTGACGGCGGTATCATCTCCCACCTATGCCCGGCGAACTCGATTCTGACCGGCTCTGCCGCAACATCATCGACCACACTCCGGTCGCGGTTGTTTTCGGCGATCGCGAAGGCATCATCCGTCTGTGGAACTCCGGCGCGGAAACCATGTTCGGCTATACCGCTCAGGAAGCCGTCGGGCAGTCCATGGACATCATCGTTCCCGAGAAGCACCGGGCCAAGCACTGGGAAGGCTACGACCGCGTCATGCAAACCGGAGTGACCAAGTACGGGCGGGAAGCTCTCGCCGTTCCCGCTCTGACCAAGAGTGGCAAGCGCATCTCCATCGAGTTCAATATTGCGCTACTGCGCGACGATGCCGGGCAGGTGATTGGCGCCGCTGCTACCATCAGCGACGTAACCGCGCGCTGGGAGCGGGAAAAAGCAGTGCGCGCGCGCTTCGCAGAACTGGAAGCCAAGGTCAAAGCGCTCAGCGGGGCTGCTGAAGCCAAGACCACGGTGTAACAGAGAAAAAACTGCCTCGTGTGTGATCACGTGTCAGGGCACGGCTTTCAGCAGTGCCGTATGACTGCTATAAGATCGGGCTTCAGCCCCTGGAGAGCGAAATGGCTCCTCTACTCTGGTCTCAAGAATCGATTTCGTCATCAGCGGTCCAGATGCGCAGGGGCTGAAAGCCCGGACCCGGAGGAGCGAATAACGGCATGAGTGAACTCGTGCCCTGACACGTGATCGGAAAACAAGCCTGTAAGGTGAAGTCAATGATGATCGAGCGCTGCCGTCAATTCGTGGTCGCTGGGATCATCTGCGTTCTCGCGGTCGTCGCCCCCGCCCAGACGCGCCCAGCCGAGAAGCCGGCGGTATGTGTTCAGCTCATCTCGCTGCACACCAGCGATTCGGTTCGTCTCGATGGCGTCCTGTATCAGCCCCTGAAACCCACGCCGATTGGTCTGATGCTGGTGCACGGTTACGGCGGCACTTTCTATGGCGCGTATTTTCGCCAACTCGGGCAAGTGGCTGCGGAGCAGGGCATCACCACGCTGGCGCTCAACATGCGCGACCACGACAACGGCCCCAAGGGGTCGGATTTCACCGACAACCAGACCGACATCGCCACCGGCGTCGCTCACTTGCGCAGTCTGGGCCTCCGCAAGATCCTGCTCCTGGGCCAGAGTATGGGCACCAACCGCGTGCTCTACTACGAGGCGGTTGCCGCTGACCCCATCATCGCCGCCACCGTGCTGGTGAGCGGGCCCGGCAATCTCTTCCAATGGAACGTGTGGCAGTTCGGCCGTGAGAAGGCCCAGGAATCGGTGGATGAGGCGCTGCGCCTGCGCGCGGCCGGCCACGACCGCGATCTCATGCTGGTGGACCTCGGTCCGCTGGGCAAGGCGCTCTACACCCCGCGCTATTTGCTCAGCCTGCGCGGTCCCCAGGCCAAGTCGGATCCTTACCAGAACATTTCCAAGGTGAAGAGTCCCGTGCTGATCTTGCAGGGCAAGGCCGACAAGCTGATCGAGCCCGACATCGCAGAGCGGTTGCTCAAGGCTGCGGCCGGTAACGCCAAGGTGACGGTGGTCTACGTAGAAGGCGCCGACCACGGCTTCAGCCAGCAACTGCCGGCGCTCGTGGAGCGCGTGCTGAGATGGATAAAGTCGGCAGTCGCGGAGTGACTTTATGTACAATCGGCGGGCTCCCACTCCATGAGGCAATCATGAACCTGGTTCACGTCAACGATCTCAACGCGCCGGACGGCCACACTATCCCCGCGTTACTGCTTGCTCCCGACGCCTCTCCCCGCGGTGGCGCCGTGGTGATCCATCCTTACGGTGGCACCAAGGAGCAGATGCTGGGCGTTGCTCTCGGCCTGGTGGAAAAGGGGATCGCGTGCCTGCTGCCAGATCTCTGCGGTCATGGCGAAAACCATGCCGAGATCGGAGTAGGCATGTTGCAGGAGATGGAGGCTGGCATTCAATATACGCGCCGCTTTGGTCCAACCACTGCCGTGGGCATCAGTCTCGGCGGGCGCATGGCGCTGATGTCGTCCGCTGACTGCATGGTCGCCATTTCCCCGGCGGTGGTGGCTGAGATTTCTCCGCAGGGCAAATGGATGTTCGAGAATTTCCCCAGTCCCGCTGTGCGCGAGCCCTATTCGGGATACGTGACCGAACTGCTGGACAAGCTTGGCCCGGTGCCTCATCACGCGCGCCCGTGCCTGCTGCTCTATTCCGAACGCGACATTCCCATGATCCTGGAGGGCGCGGCCGGGCTGAAGGCTGGCCTCTCAGGAGCCGAGGTGCGTCACGTCACCAAGGAAATCCGTCCCGACATCAAGCACGATAACGGCCTGGTTCGTTACCTGCCGCGCTGGTTCAATCATGGGGAGCTAAAGTTCAATGCCGAGTGCGTGGAGACCGCAGCGGCATGGGCCGCGGCGCAACTGGCGCGCCCCGCACAGATGGCAAGCCCTCGCGCTTGAGCCGGAAGGAGGATGGGAGCCCTATGAAATGGGAATACTATGATCGCATGATAGTTTTCCAGGACAGCGAGGAGGGCATGGTCAGCGGGCTGGATTCGTGGATCAACGGCATCGGCGCCGAGGGATGGGAACTGGTGAGCGCCGTCCCGCTGATCGCACCGAACAAGGACGGCGTCGCCTACGGCACGATTGGCGCGCACCTGGTGTTCAAGCGTCCGGTGGCCGAAGCCGCCGGGGCCCCCAGCGCGGGTGCTTAGCCCGCGATGAGTGTCAGGGGTGAGGTGTGTATGTCGGAACTGCACGGGCGCGCCCTGATCGAGAGCCGCTTTGGGCGTCTGGGAAAGGGGCTCGATGCGGTCGTCATCAACGACGCCGAGTACGATCTCGACACCCTGCTGGCGCGCATGGACCTGAAGCTCGAGGATACCTGGGCCATCGACATCGTCGTCGTCTCTGAGAACCTCTATTGTGTGCGCTACTACGATGGCCAGGACCAGCGCGTCGTCGCCCACGAGTTCGATGGCGAGTTCCGCTTCGTCCAGGAAACTCGCGGCCACATCGCGGAATGGATCGGCGACGACAACTACTATAAGTGGATCAGCACCGCAGCCTTCCGTTGCCCGCTCGTCCCCGGGGACGACTTTTAATCTAACCGCGTATGCCTGAATTGCACGGCCGCGCCTTGATCGAAGCTCGCTTCGGGCCCTTGGGCGCGGGCGTTCAGCGAGTGACCATCGCTGGAATCGACTACGACGTCCGCGCCTTACTCTCCCAGATCGGCGTCGAGTTCGACGACGCCAAGCCCATCGACGCCCTCGAACTGCCGGACCGCTTCGTCGTCCGTTACCTCGACGCCCAAGACCAGCGCATAGTGGCGTACGAATTTGACGCTGAGTTTCACTGCCTCGGCGAAATCCGCGCACACATCGCCGAATGGGAAGGCGACCAGGCGTACTTCGCTGAATACAGCGGGCACTAGCCCCCGTTCCGTCTGTCTACCGTCCCTGAAAGACGACTTTGTCGCGAAAGTTGCGGGCACCGTATTCGACCAGGGCCGCGACGGCGGCACGCATGTCTTCGCTCTGAAACAATGGCGGTGCCACCTCATCAACTACTTTGTCCGCGGCGCGCGTTCCGCCCTCCAGATAGGCGCGTACCATCCGCTTGCCGGCGGCGTAGGCCAGCGTGGGGCCACTGGCAAGCCGTTCTGCGAACGCGCGAGTCTGCGATTCAAACGCATCATCGGGCAGCACTCGGTTCACAATGTTCCACCGCTCAAAAGTGGCGGCGTCGTAGGGTTCGGCAGTGTAGATGATTTCGCGGGCGCGGCCCGGCCCGGCTCGTTCCGCTAGACGCTGGACGCCGCCCAGCAGGGTCGTAGTTCCGATGGTTGCCTCCAGTTGACCCAGGCGGGCCGACGCAGCCGCCCAGATGAGATCGCATGCCAGCACCAGCTCCAGGCCTCCTCCGACACACATCCCGTGCACGGCGGCCAGGGTTGGAAACGGCAGCTCTTCCATGTCAGCAATCATGCGCAGATGGGTGGTGAAACTCGAGCGCGCGTCGCTCCCGGTCTTGCCCTTGAAGGCGCTGACATCGGCGCCAGCGCAAAAAACTTTTCCTTCTGCCCGCAGCAGCAGTGCTCGTAGCGGAAGCCGCTTCACCTCGGAGACCGCGGCGCGGAGATCTGTTATCAGCTCCTCACTCAGCAGATTGAGAGGCGGATTTGCCAGTGTGAGTATGCCCAGTGAAGCCGAAGTTTCAAAACGCACCTTATCCATTACGACCTCCTTGTGAAGCGCTGAGTTTCGACAGTTCGACGGGTCCCGCCGCCGGCCTGAACTCGATTACAGAACCTGGGGGCAATGGTACGACAAGCAGCCTGTCTTTAACTGCGGCCTCCTTGAGCGCGACCTTCGGAACCTGGTTCTCAGTCTTCCTGCACATTGGGCAGCCAGCGCAGCATGCGGTGCTCCATCTGGCTGACCGCCGCGTTCAGCACGATGCCGATCAATCCGGCGATGATGATGGCGCCGTAGGTCTCGGGGATGCGGTAGGTGGATTGATACTCGTAGATGCTGCGCCCCAATCCCCGCTCGCTGAGGCCGATGAACATTTCTACCGCGATCACCAGCATGAGCGCGTAGGAAACGGCGGTGCGGATACCGTCCAGGATGTTGGGCAGCGCCTCGTACGCCAGCACTTCGGTGATGGTGTCGAAGGTGTCCAGGCCGAGCAGCCGCGCCTGGTACAGCCGGCGCTTGTTGGCTAGCGTAGCGCCGGAAACCGTGTTGGCCAGGATCACCAGCAGGCTGGGATACGCCGCCAGGGCAACGATGGACTTTTCCCCCACGCCGATCACGATCAGGAACAGCGGAAAAAGCGCCGAGGCGGGAACCGAGCGCAGGGCATGCAGCGGGCTCTCAATCACCTGGTACACGCCCTTGCGGTAGCCGAGGTAAAGCCCAAGCGGGATGCCGAAAACGCAGGCAATCGCCAACGCTCCCAGCACGCGCGCCAGCGTCAGGCCGATGTCGGCGAGCAAGCGCTCCTGCAGCATCTTTGGAATTGCGCGAACTACGCTGGCCGGCGATGGCAGCACAATCACGGGCACGATCCGCAGCGCGGCAACCGCGGCCCAGACCGCCACCAGGGCGGCCAGAAACAGCAACGCGCGCGAATTTTGTTTAGACCAGCCCATCGCGGATTCCGGCGATTAGCGCCTGCTGCATGGTGGCGTAGTCCGGGGTGGCGGCTTCCCGCGGAAACGTCGCCCTGAATTCCAGGTCGGAGATAATGCGCACTGGCCGCCTGCCGATCACCACACAGCGCGTGCCCAGCGCCAGCGCGTCGGAAACGTTATGGGTGATCAGCACCAGCGTCATGTGGTCTCTGGCCGCCAATTCTCCCAGCGCGGCAATGATCTCCGCCTTTACCTTGCGGTCGAGCGCCGAGAACGGCTCATCCAGGATGACCAGTTGCGGCTTCCACGAGAGGCACCGCGCCAGGGCCAGCCGCTGCAGCTCGCCTCCTGAAAGCGACGCGGGATAGGCGTCCGCCAGCGCTCCCATGCGGAACAGCGACATCAGGGAGCAGATGCGGTCCTGCCGCTTCGAGCGCTCCCAGCCCAGCTTCTTCATCGGGTACTTGATGTTGCTGGCCACCGTGAGCCAGGGGAAAACGCTGTTCATGGGGTGCTGATCGAGATAAACCACGTCCCAGCGATTGGTGAACTGAGGTGACCAGTGCACCTCGCCGACTTGCGGTGTCATGATCCGGGCCAGCATTCGTCCCAGCGTGCTTTTGCCGGACCCGCTGGGCCCCATCAGCACAAACCTCGAGCCCAGTTCGACCTCGAGCGAAAAATCCTCGTAGAGCGTGCCCTCGCCGTTGTCCGAGCGGGCGGGATAGGAAAACGCGACGCGCTCAACTTCCACCGCCGGGGCAGCCGATAGAGCGGGAGTGCTCATCGCGTGGGGTCCACCAGACGATGGGCATCGAGCTTCTCCGAAATCTCACCACTGGTGTACAGCAAATCGATGAAGGCCTGCAGGTTGGCGACGTCCACCTGGTTCTGCAGGGTCACATCCGCGATGTTGACGCGCTCGGCGATCTCCAGGGGCAGCTTGGTGAATTTGGGCAGCAGCGAGCGGGCAAACTTCTGGTTTGCCGCCATGTAAGCAATGCCCTCCTGGAGTGCCTCGACAGAGCGCCGCGCCGCTTCCGGCTTCGACCGCTCAAAATCTCGCGCGATCACCGACACCCCGATCGGACACGGGTTCAGCAGGTCGGCGTAAACCGAGCCGAACAGCGCGCGATACCCGCCGTGCACCAGGGCCGTAGTGGTAACCGGCTCGTAAGAGAACAGCGCGTCCACCGCGCCCGATTCCAGGCTGGAAAGCTGGACTTGCGGCGCCAGTTGCACGAACGAGATGGTGTCCGTATTCACGCCGTGCTTCTTCAGGAACGTGACCAGCATCTTCTGCGGCGCCGTGCCCGGAAACACTCCCATCTTTTTGCCCTGCAAGTCCTGCACACTGTGGAGATTCGAATTTTCTTTCACGATGATTTTGTCCAGCGCATTGTTCTGATTCATGCGGCTGTGCGAGAACACACGCACGAGGCCCGGGTGCTGGATCTCCAGGTGAATGATGGGGATGATGGAGACTCCGGGTAGGAGGTCGGCTTGGCCGGCCACCAGCGCGTTCACCAGATCGTTGCTGCTGTTCAGCGACAGCATCCCAACTTTCAGGTTCTCCTTCTCGAACAGGTGTTGTTCCTGGACTACGAACACAGGCAGGCTCGGAATAATGGGCAGGCAGGCAATCCGCACTTCCCCGGGCGCGCGGTGGGATGATTTCCAAAGCCCGACCGCCGCCGCGGCCAGAAGCACCGCGATACCCACCGGCAACAGCCTGGATCGCATAGATTCACCGTCCTGCGCCGAAAAGCGCATCATAGCCCAGTTGCGCGAGGGAGCGAAACACATGAGCTTTCCAAGTTGCGCGGCGTGGCGAGTCGTAATAATCTGCGCTCGATTTCGGCCCTGACTATTTTTCCAGGAGCAGAGCCATGCCCACCAAGCGGCCGTCCAGGAAAACACCGGTAAGCCTCTCAAGCCCGGCCACAGCCTTGGACGCCCAGATCATCCTGCAGTTGTACGAACTGCGACGTGAGACAGAAATGCGCAAGGCCCGGAACTTCATCTCCGCCGAGTTTTGGCCGGAAACGGCTGAGGACACGCTGCGCATCGCGCGCGCCTATCCCAGCCCGGAAAACACGTGGCTGCGCCAGGTGACCAGCTACTGGGAGATGGCGGCGGCGTTCGTGCTGCGCGGCGCACTGCATGAAGGCCTGTTCTTCGACGCCAGCGGTGAGATGTATTGCGTCTATGCGAAATTCAGGCCCTTCCTGCCCGAGATTCGCCAGAAGCTACCTTATTTCCTGCTCACCGTGGAGAAGGTGATCCTGCGAACGCTCCAGGGACGGCAGCGCCTGGAGCGGCTGGAAAGAAGCCTTTCCCGGCGCCGGCAGAAGCTGGCGGGGCGGCGCGCTGCCGTGGCCGCAACCTCTGCCGGTTTCAACTAGCTGGCGGCTCACAACACACGGTGACGGCTGTCACGGCACACAGCCCCGCGATGAAGGATTATTAGGCCCAGCGAGCAGCGAAAAAGATACTGTCCCGCCTCAGCACGCCAGTAGCGAAAAAACGCTACTGCGTTTGCCGCCCATCTCCGCGGCCCCCACACTTCACTTCAGGTTAATTCGACCTTTGAGGGGGAGGTATGGGTGCTCCAGTCACTCATCCATTTTCGGGTCAGGCACACGTGCGGAATGCGAGCGCGCCCCCTTGCTCCTGGCCGGCCCGCAGGAGCTGGCGCTCCCCGGAAATTCCGCCGCGGCGATGGCGCCGCTTCGCCCGTGTGCCGCACCACTGCGTTTAAGGAGGAGGTTATGGCTGACGTGTACACCTGCAGTTGCGGAAATCAAACCTGGCAGATTCTCGAGACTGGCGTGCGTTGCACGGCATGCGCGACCGAGTTCGTCGCTCTGCACATGCCGGTGTCCGATTTCAATCACATGGTCACGGAGGAGCTGGAGGAAGTGCTCGAGGAGTAAGCCAAAGCGTTCTCCGCCGGTATTTGAGTGAAATTCGCCCCGGCGCTAAGTGAAATCCCGAGGTTGGCGCGCGGGGGACTAATCGAAGCAAGGGTGACCAAATGCGGCGTCCGAACTCGCCGCCAGCGCCCACGCTTCGCGCGTTCGAAGGAGGTTTTGTGATGCCAACCATTGTTGCACCACCCCGCATCGGACTTCGTAACATTCTGTTTGCCACTGACTTGGACGTGTCCGCGCAAGCAGCCCTGTTTTGTGCCGTGGATCTGGCTCGCCGCTACGGTGCGGCGCTGTACACCGTTAATGTAATGCCGCACCTGCCCTTCGTGGAAGCGACAGAGCCCGATCCGGAGCAAATCGAGGCGGCTGTCAAGCAGAAGCTGGCGGCGCTGACAGAGCCATTCAAGGGCATCAAACACAAAGAACTGATCGAACAAGGCGAAGTTCCGGAAGTGCTCTCCAGTTTGGTCGAGACGTATGACATCGACCTGATCGTGATCGGGACCGGCGCCCGCACGGGACTTGAAAAGCTGCTTCTTGGATCAATCGCGGAGGAAGTTTTTCGCAGCGCTGCTTGCCCGGTGCTCACGGTGGGACCGCGTGTGACCCACTGGGAGATCGATGGCAACCTGCGGCACATCCTCTTTGCCACGGACTTCGGGCCCGAGTCGGTGCATGCGCTGCCCTACGCGCTCTCTCTGGCGGAGAGCAACCGGGCGCGCCTGACCCTGCTGCATGTGTCGCCCGAACCCGGTCTTCCACTGGCAGAGCCAGAGCCCGGGACCCTGCCCGTGCTCGATCCGAGTGAGGTAGTGGCCACCGGCGAGAAACAGCTCCATGCCCTGATCCCTAAGGGCATGGCACTGTGGCATGAGCCGGAGTACCTGGTGCAGTTTGGGCCAACTGCAGAGACCATCCTGCGGATCGGCGCCAAAGACGTCGACCTGATCGTGCTGGGAGTGAAACGCCCCGGAGCGCTGACCAAACACCTGGGCGCAGGCGTAGTCTACAAGATCGCCTGCGAAGCGAGTTGCCCGGTACTTTCAGTCGGTTCGCGGTATCACGGGTAAGGATGGCTTAAAAGCCATAAGGGAAGATGGAAGCGTGGCATGCCGGTGAAAAAGGCATGCCACGCCCTAACGGAAGATAGTTCAAAGCGGTAGCGTCCTGATGCAAATAGGGCACTGGCCACGCCTGAACTTTAGTCAAGATTTTGCCAGGGGTTAGAGCCAGTTGAGGCCAAGACTGATTCCCTGTTTTCTCCGTCACCGGGAGCTGTGATTGTGATCACTGACAGCCGACGGATTTCTGGATTACAAGCTCTCCACCTGAGGTCAGGTTTCTGCGGTGCTGAATGGATGAAGGTGGTAACTCTCTTGAAAGACCGTGTGCCCCGCTAAAGGTACGGGAGGTGTTGGCACGTCTGAGGGACGCCGACCCGGATTTTTTAGTCGTGATTGACGCGAGTTCGCAATCGTTGATCATCGTGAATCCGAGGCCCGGTTTTTGCTCGCCAGCGGACCTGGAAGGGGACGAAACAAATTGTCTGGCTGAGCAAGACCGGCAGTTCCTGCGGGATTTTCACATCAGATCGTGAGCTAGTTGAGGCTTCCTCCTGATTAAGCTCACGTGTGACTAGTAGGTTTCGCGTGCACTCTCGCCACATTGGCTGCTCCCCTGGAGTGCCTCAGTCATTAGGAGTTCTATCAGGAGATGACGACGATCACAGGTCCGTGTGATCTGTGTCACCGAGCGATGATTGCAGGCGGCAGATAATCCTCAGTCGTCCCCCGCACAGGAGTGTTCTCGTTGCTAACGGAAAACGAGCCGCGGCCTTGGGAGAGGCGTGAGTGGCAATTCAGGGTCAGGGCTGGGCGCGTTTGATGCATTATTCAAAGCGTGCTGCGAACAAGCGTCCGGCAGACAAACCAGTGACGCTGCTCGCGCCTGCCGGTAATCTCGAAGCGGCGGCACAGGCGTTTGACGCCGGCGCGGATGCCGTCTATGCGGGATTGAAGGGCTGGAGCCGTGGCGGCTCCCGCGGTGAACTTGATCGCGACCAGTTGCGCAACTGCATCGCGCTGGCTGACCGGCTCGGAAAACAAGTGCAGCTTGCGCTCAACATCATCCCCGCGTCCCGGGTGCGTAAGCGGCTGCTGGAAGAGCTGGGTGAGCTGGCAAAATGGGGAATCCAGGCCGTTATCGTGAATGACCTCGGCGTGCTACGCGAGATCAGGCAAGGGTTGCCCGAACTGCCGATAACAGTCAGCATCGGCTGCGGCGCTCTGAGTGTGGACGACTTGTCTTTCTACCAGGACCTGGGTGCGAGTGCTGTTGTGTTGCCAGGATACTTGGAACCGCGAGAGGTCGCGGCGATTAAGGCGAAGAGTTCAATTAAGGTCGAGGTAATGCTGCACATGGTCGAGGAGTTCACCCAGCTGGGCAAGTGCTGGATGCCAAGCTACTACCACTTCGCCGCGGGGGAACGAATACAACCGGCTCCGCGCCTGGCCGGTAGCGTCAAACGCGGGGGAGTGGGTACATGTTTTCGCATCTGCCAGCAACCGTGGCAGCTGGTGCGGGATGGCCTAGAAGTCGATAACCGAGTCCTGCCCAGCCGGCAGATCAGCCGCCTGGCGGAGCTTGGTGAGTTCCTCGAGGCAGGTGTAGACGTAATCAAGATCCAGGGCCGCAGCCTTTCTGCCGACATGGTAGGTGCGATCACCGGCAGATACCGCTCGGCGCTGAATGCCTGGCAGCGCGGCGGTGCGGCGGAGTGCATGCCGGCGGTGCTGCCGTCAATGTGGACCGTACAAGGACGCTGAATGCAAACCTTCGAGCTGAATACTACTATCTCCAACCTGCGCAGTCTGCGCGAGACCGACCTGAGCCCGTACGACGCGGTTTATCTGGGCAACATCTATTGCCGCAGCTTCCAGGAAAACTTCCTCGAGCGCCTGGATGATCTCAGCGAGGGAATCGCACGGGTGAAGGAGCGCGGGTTGCGCGCGTATGTGACCACCTACGCCGCCCCGCGTAACGACGCTTTGCCCAAAGTGCAGAAGGCGCTGGAGACCGCGGCCAGCGCCGGCGCCGACGGCATCGAGGTGCATAACCTGGGCGTGCTGCGCATGTTGCATGAGCGGTTTCCGGGCCTGCCTGTGCACATTGGCGGCTTCGCCAACGTCTACACCGACGCCGGGGCGGCGGTGCTGAAGGACTACGGCGCGGTCCGCTTCACGCCCAACTACGAGATCAGCCTGGATGAAGTCAAGGCCATTGCGGATAGCGTCTCGCTGCCGGCGGAAATTCTGCTCCACGGAAAAATGCCGCTGGGCGTCTCCGACTCTTGTTTCCTGCTGGAGTATGAGTCTAAGTGGGCCGATAAGTGCCCGGCGGTGTGTCAGAAGGACTTGTTCCTCCGGCAGGAGGATTGGGCCATGCGGTCGGTGGGCAAGGGGGTGCTGAGCGGTAAAGATGTGTGCTTGCTGGAGCACTTGCCGGCGCTCTTGGCCGGCGGTTACCGCATGTTCCGCATCGAGGCCGCCTATGAGACCCCCGCCTATCGCTTCAACATTGCGAGAGTCTATCGCGCAGCACTGGAGCGTGCTGTTCTGGGCGATGGCATCGTGGACGAGTTGGCATGGCATACGGTCCGCCAGCACACCGCGGTGGGGTTATGTAACGGCTTCTATTTCGGACGCACGGGCAGCGAATATGTCGGCAGCCAAGGCGCCGCTGCCGAAGTTAGCTGGCTGAGCACGAGGTGAGTGATGGCAGAGCTACTGGCACCTGCAGGCAGTCTGGAGATGGCGAAGGCAGCGGTGGAGAGCGGCGCGAACGCGGTCTATGTAGGAGCGCGGGGTTGGAGCCGCCGGCGCGACGCTTACGAGCTCGCCGACGAACAAGTGCGCCAGGCTGTGGCCATCGTTCATGGCGGCGGAGCCAAGCTGCGAGTGGCCATCAACACCAACATGCAGTCGTCGGAGATCCCGGCGCTGCTGGAAAAGATGGAAAAGTTCGTGGGCTGGGGCGTGGATGGAGCCATCATGACCGATGTGGGCGCGATCGCCGAGGTCCACCGTCGCTTCCCGCATCTGGTTATCCACGCCAGCATCGGCGCCAATATTCTGAACAATGAAGACGTGAAGTTTTACCGCTCGCTGGGCGTTTCGCAGGTGGTCGCAGATACCAAGCTCACGCTGCGGGAGCTGGCGTCGCGCCAGGCCAGCATCGATGTCGGCATCGAGGTCCTCATCCACGCCAACAAGTGCTACACCTACCTGGGGAAGTGCTGGATGTCGCCCTATCACCGCCTGGAGCGCACCACGGATGACTTGGGCAAGGACCTGTTCCGCGGCAGCCCCAACCGCGGCGGACTGGACTACCGCATCTGCCTGGAGCAATGGCAACTGTACGCCGGCAAGGAGCTGCTGGAACCGCGCGTGGCGCTCAAGAACGATGCTTTCTTCTATCTGGATGACATCCCAGCGCTGATTGATCTGGGCGTGCACTGCCTGAAGATCCAGGGGCGTGAGTATCCTGTGCCCCTGGTGGCGCAGATCGTGCGCTTCTATCGCGAGCTGATCGACGCCTACAACGGGCGGCGGCCCGAGCAGGTCTTTGACCTCAGGCCGTGGCGTTCACAGTTGGAGGCGATCCAGGCCGAGCGAGACGCTAAGCGCACTAACATGACGCAGATACTGCTGAACGAAGCTCGCCAACCGGTGCCACACCGGGCCTAGCGGCGAAAGTACGAACTGGTTAACGACTACTCCTGGCGCAAGTGAGCGTAAGACTGTCACGGGTACGGTACGGCTTCACGTCCGTACTGTACCCATCTGAGTTACCAAGCAAACCTGTTCCCCACTGCTCACCAGCAGGCAGCCGCCCGGCCACTGTCTCCCTACGGCAGGCTAGGAAAGCGGCATTACTTTCCTGCCGTGTACCGTATTCACCAAGGTTGCCATCGCAATGTAAAAGGCGAGCAGCCCGACAATGAGGATCTCCCACCCGGCCACCGCTGCAGGCATCTTGCCGACGACCACAAGGTCCAGCAGAATGAAGGCCAGCAAGAGCAGCCAGAACAGGACCGCCAGGTACTTCCCCACACGCAGAACCGCGATGCAAAAGGCGAAGGTGAACAGTGTCCACATCAGGAAGAAGCCTAGCTCCTCGGCATGACCCGCCGGAACTCCCGCCTTCGGCTGGACGTAAAGGAGCATGAAGAGGGACCACCAGAAAGCACCGTACGACATGAAGGCGGACCCGCCGAAAATGCTCCCTTTCCGAAGGTCCACGATGCCCGCAATGAACTGTTCGGTGCCGCCGTAAGCGATTGCCAGCGCCAAAGTCGGTCCGGCCCCCCAGTAACCAACGTTGTGGAGGCCTGTGGCCATGGTTGTTAGAGCAAAACCCATCAGCCCCACTACCGCCGGGTTTGCCCACCACTCTTTGTAGATACCTGCGCCAGTCAACTCGTATTTTTGTAGTTCTGGGCCTGAGAAAGTCGCCATTACTTTCTCATTTCAGTCGATCGGCTCCCCGCCACTGTCAGTCTCCTTCCAAGCGCAGGGCAGAAGCAACCTTGAGTATGGTGTGGGCCACCCAGGACAAAAACTGTGCATTCGCAATGGCTTCGAGATTGTCTTGGAGGCTGGCAAAGAACTCCGGGAAGTCGCAGCCACGGTAGGCGCGGAGGAGCCAGTCGTTGCGCCGGTTTAGGTGTCGCAACTCCCGAGCGGCCCTCTGGAAGTCCCTTGCGGAGGGGGACATAGCATCCTTCCAATATATATCGTATCACGATTATATCGTTCTGGGATATATAATTTGGGTCAATGCCGCCCAAGTAAGTCGGCGCGATCCAAGCGCCACAGCCCCCGCGTAGAGAGATGTGCTGCACCGGGGCGCGCTGACCTCCTGAATGCCCCCCCGTCAAGCGGTTACTTGCGTACAAGGAAACAACCGCTATGAACCCTCTGGACTTCGCACATTGGAGACTGGCACGAGCTCGTAAGAGAGCTTGAATTCAATACAGCGGTGCAGGGTGCGATAGAGAGGACACTGCATCGGGTAGGTGCCGTGGACATCCTCGATCGTATTGCGCGCGTCCTCGGACGCCGTCAGGCGATGATGAACCAGTAGGCGGCGAATGACGAGGACGCCTTCCTCCGTTTCCACCTCGCCACGAACGTCGCTGCTGAGTGCCCCTCGGCCTGTCTTAACTTGCCGCGCTGCCAGCGCGGTGGCAAATGTGCCCTGTAGTCAGGCCGCAGCGGCTGCGATCACGTAGTCGAGAGTGGCGGCCCGCGGTTCCTTGATGGTGGCGGGGTTCAAGCCATAATGCTGGGCAATTGCCCCATGCACGCCGAAGTAGACGGGCGCAGATTCCGCCGGCAGGAGCGCCGTTCGAATCGCCCCAGAGCCGCGCTCGATTCTTCCTTCGTAAACATAGGTGGGCTCAGCCATTGCGTCCTCCTGCAGAGCGAGGCCTTATTGTACGTCGCCAGCTCCAAGGTATTGAAGACGAACTGTCTCAACGCATTTGGCAGGAGGTTTTCCGCATACTGGCTAGAGGTTGTTCTAGGCGGAACTCTTCAGAGCGGATGAAGTCGCTCAGGCTTGATTTGGTGACGATCAAACACCGCGCTTGGCGTTTTACCAGACCCGCGCGGGTGAACTTGTTGAGCTGTGCGGTGACGGTTTCCCGGCTCGTTCCGATTAGGTTGGCCAGGTCTTCATGAGTCAGGCGGACGTTGATCAAGGTCCCTGCGGGAACCTCCTCCCCGCATTCCTCGCTTAACTGCAGCAATATCCTCGCCAGGCGGTGATAGGACCAAGTATGACTGGATTCCGCCACTGCTTTCTCCACCGTGGCCAAGCGCTTTGACAGGAGCCGAATGAAGTTCAGGGCCAGTGTGGGCGCGACGGACAGAAGCTCCAGGAAAGACTCTTTGGAAATGACCATCACCACGGAATCTTCAAGGGTAATAGCGGTGAACGGCCGTTTCTCCTCGGAAAGAAGAAGTTCGCCGAACACTTCATCCGGCTTGAGGATGTGCAGGATGGTTTCCCTCCCCTTGTCGGAAAGAGAAATCAGCTTGGCCAGGCCTTTCTTCAGTATGCAAAGGCAATCGGTCGTGTCGCCCTCGCGGAATATCCGCATCCCCCGGGGAAACCACTTCTCGGTGCACAGGCTCGCAATCCTCTGCGCGTCCCGCGGAGAGATTCCCTGGAACAGGTCCGAGGCACTGATGAAATGCGGCCACGCGCTCTTCGCCATGGCAGGGACTGGCATGGTGGGTGAGGATGCTAGCACTCATCCGCCTGGGATTCAAACGGTCGCGCGACAGCGTTGCTTCCCCCCTTACCACACTGACGAGTTCGATAAGGAAGAAAGCCACCAGGCTGTAGGCACATGCCACCAACAATACGTGTCCGGGTGGTCCGAAGCTAGCGGAGGAAGGAGGGGGGGCTTGGGCGTAGAGAGCACCGCCAAAGGCCAACGGCGCAGCCCAGGCGACCCATTCGGGATCAAGTGAAAAGAGGATGCCACTATAAACGACGCAGAACACCCCGAAGACCAACAGCTCCCTGAGGGTGAAGAGTGGTTCC